>Ga0187875_10000143_pt1 | contig 64910 bp, 40 predicted proteins | sample June2016WEW_17_1_2_FD_132978 | JGI IMG/M metagenome (GOLD analysis project Ga0187875, IMG submission 132978) | Peatland microbial communities from SPRUCE experiment site at the Marcell Experimental Forest, Minnesota, USA - June2016WEW_17_10 | ecosystem: Environmental > Terrestrial > Soil >... | reverse complement strand
GCCGCTGTGTAGTTGCCGTTGGCAACCTGGCTGGCACTGAGCACTACCGTGCCCACGCCCGTCAGGGTCACCATGTTGCCCGAGATCGTTGCCGGACCGCTCGTCACCGAGTACGTCACCGCTCCGCTCGAAGCGTCCGTTGCGCTCACCGCGAACGGTGAAGCTCCATAAGTCTGCGAAGCGATGGCCGCGAAGGCCAGCGTCGGCATCAATGGTGCCACCGTCAAAGTAGCCGCGGAACTCGTCACGGTTCCGGCTACATTCGTCAGAGTCACGGTATAGATCGAACCGCTATTGGCAATCGTTGTGGCCGGAATCGTATAGGAGCTGGAAGTAGCGCCACTGATGACTGCCCCCCCCAGGTACCACTGATAACTAATGGGTGCGGTGCCCGTGTCGGTCACCGTAAAGGTTGCAGGCTGTCCCGCATTAACCGTCTGACTCGTCGGCTGAGAGGTGATCGCTGGGGGCGTATTTACTGTCAAAACGTATGGCGCACTCATTGCCGTCCCGCCCGCGTTACTCACCGCGACGGTATACACCGAATTGTTATCGCTGCTAGTCGTTGCCGGAGTTGTGTAGGAGCTTGAAGTGGCGCCGTTGACAGCAACGCCGTTTACGTACCACTGATATGTAATCGGACCCGTGCCCGTAGCGACCACAGTGAAGGTCGCGGTCTGCCCGGCATTTACCGTCTCCGAGTTGCCCCCAACAGCACCAACGATGGTTGGCTTAAGATCGCCGAATCCGCCGATACATCCGCACATTGCGAACAGACAAGAGGTTACGGCTATAAGTCCGAGCAAAACTCGACAACGTTTGAAGGCTAGCATGGGCATGTTTTTACTCCAAAGCACAGATTAGAGTTGAATGGAAAAAATTAAAATAATACTTATCATTTACTTGCCGACCGCAAGTTCTGTGGGCCTAGCACGTTAGTGGGATGAGGCACCCGACCCTCTTCAGAGGCTTTCCGTCGTACCCTGGTGCAGAACGGCTTTTTTACGCAGATGGTGAAGTGTTGCCCATCAACTGACACACTAATAATTGACGCGTTGGTTGCGGGTAGAGGACCGCAGCTATTATTCCCTGTTGGCGTCGGAGACGGTCTCGGCGGCTACGATTGCAGGAGCAAACACGATTCCTAAGAAGACCAGAAAGATTATGAAGTTATGCATTTTTTCACACCTTGGGCAGCGTGTGTTGACCCCGCTCCTGGTTCAAAGCGAGCAAGCGCTCCAACAGTTCCGCATCGGTCAACGTCACAGGCCAGCCATAGGCCGCAAACACCGCCGCGTCTAGCTTCCGATGCGCCTCCACCAGCCAACTAGGGCGGGCGTTGTAGAGGTTCGTGAGGGTGCGGCGCTTCAATTCTTCCGCGTTGGCGTCTGGTGGATTGAGCCAGGCGTCCCGCTTCTCTACCAGTTCGCGCGCGGCCTCTGCAATGGCCTCTACCAGCGGGGAGTCTTTCGGCTCATGGCCCGGCGGCCAGGGGAATGGGAATGTTTCAAAGGTTGTGCCGGATGTATACGAAACATCGTTTCCTACTCCAATCCATCCACACATCCCCAGTGACCAAACCTCATGTGAGCGAGAGTGAAGGACGCCGAAGAAGTAATCGTCGTCTCGGGGAATTACGCAGAGCTTCTGGTCTGGCACAATGTCTGTGCCAATCCAGACGAAGACACGGTGTTTGGCGACCCCAGGCGTCACGATGCAACGGTTAAGACCGCTGAGGGCCTTCCTAAGAGCAGGACGAGAACGAGCGTGGAGCCACCAGTTTTGGCGAATTATACTTTCGCGACTTACATCCCGGAGAGGCTTCACGTATTTGCGCACGTGCTCGAACGGTAATTCGTAGAGTGCTGCTTCTGACTCTGCCATTTCGCCGAAGTCAATCATCCACGCATTTCTACTCGTCCGCACAATATCGCTTCCGTTGAGAGTCTGCTTAATAACATCGGAATTTGGCCGTCCGTTAGGGTTAAGCGGCGCAGCAAGCATTTTCTCGGCCAGCTCGCCATGGAGGTCAAACGGACCTTGCTGGGTGACGCCCTTAAATGAAAGATTTAGATTTTCCGACAATCTAAACGCATTCGCGACATTTGTACCGCCGGTTAAGTCCGCGTTAATTACCGTGACTACGTGCCCGTCAAGATTCCGGGTAGTTTCTGAGCCATTGTCAAAGCCTAAGAGGGAAACGCGCACTGCTGCGCCGTCCAAAATCCAGGGGCGGTCACTCCAAGCCATGAAGATAGCGCCAGTTTCAAGAATGCGCTCCAGGATAGGACGATTGCCCACCATCGTGATTGAGTTGGTTGCCAACAGCCCGGCTCGTCTCGCGTGTCCCGATTCAATTTGCGCACGTGCTCTTTCAAACCAATACGTCACCAGATCGGCCCCGCCCGGCACGCGGCCTTCATAGAGCGTGCGCAGTTCATCCACATACTCGTCTCCGAGTTCGGCGCGCATCTTGCTACCCCCGAGAAACGGGGGATTCCCGATAATGAATTCCGCATCCGGCCAAGCGGGTTCTACCGGCTTACCTTCCGCGTCATGGGCGAAAATCGCGTCCCGGTGTTGGATGTTATCGAGCTTGCGCAGAATCGGCTCTACAGGCCATCCAATGCCGTTGTCATTCAACCATTGCAGGTAACCTATCCAAACCACCACAGAGGCCAGCTCGTGCGCGTAGACGTTCGTTTCCAGGCCGTAGAGTTGCGACGGGTGAACCTGATGCGGCAAGAGAGTCGGGAAGCCATGCTCTGCGCTGAATAGATAGACCTCTCGCCACAGGTCAAGCATCCGGCGCAATGCGAGGTAAAGGAAATTGCCGCTCCCACAGGCGGGGTCAAGAATGCGAACGGCGGAGAGTTCCTTGAGCCAGGCATAGAGCTTTTCTTCAATCTGCGCTCGGAGCTTGTTATAGGCCGCGGCCTTGCGTTGCTTCTCTGCGGCCTCCACCAGCGCCAGGGCCTCCGCCTTTACCGCTTGCCAGCGCGCTTGTAATGGCGCAATGACTACCGGCTCAACAATGAGCAGAATGTCCGCTTTGCTGGTGTAATGCGCTCCAAGTTGCGAGCGCTTGCCAGGGTCCAAACTGCGCTCAAAGAGTGTGCCGAAAATAGCGGGTTCCACGTTTGACCAGTCCAGGGCGGCGGCGGCGCGCAGAGTGCTCATATCGGCGGAAGTCAGATCGAAGACGGAATCATCGGCAAAAAGGCCGCCGTTGAACCAGTGAATCTCATGGATGCCAAAGTTATTGCCGCTGGTGGACATGGCGGCGAAGAGTTGGCGGAGCATCCGGGTAAAAGGGACGGGCGTGGCTCTGTTGAGGTCAATCATTTGCCGGAATAGATGGTCCGGCAAAAGGCCGATGCTATCCGCAAAGAGGCAGAAAAGTAGACGCATCAGGAAATGCGCAACGGCTTGGGGTTCATGGCCGCGTTGCTCAAGGCTGGTAGCGAGCTTGGCAAACTCCGCCGCCGCCGATTCTGTGACGCGAGCGGCGGCGCGCTCGGGGCGGAGTTGCTCGGGATCGGTGAAGGTATCTCTGAGGACTTCAAGCGGAGGCAGGGCACAAAGGGCCGTGGGAGCGTTCGTGAGTAGATCGTCAAGGGTGAAGCGGTAGACGTGCGGGCGGGTTCCTGTGAAGTTTGTGTGGACCTCGAAGAGGTCTTGATCGCAAACCACCAGCAAGGGCGGATTCTCCAGGTCTTCCCGATAGTCATTCAGTTGGAGATAGGCTGCTTTCAGGTCCTTATGCTTGCCCTTATACTCCCATCCGAAATGCCCGCGCTTCCACACATCGGCAAAGCCCTTGCCGCCCTTGGAAGTGGAGACGCCCTTTTCAAAGGTGTAAAAGTCTCCGGTTTGATCGGCGTCGGCGGGGTGCGGCTGGTGAAGCACATCGCAGAGGTCATTGAAGTGGGATTGCGCGGCGGAGCGCTCTGTGAGTGTGCTGGCTTTCCAGCGGGTGACGAATTCAGCGAGCGAGAGGGCCATGGGCGGGTAACTCTTGGGTGAAGATCAATTCTTGCAGAGTGCGGCGGATTTGGGGAGTATTTGGCGGGGTGCCCCGTGTGCATAAAAGGCACTTTCGCACACCTCTTGAGCACCTATCAGGCCCACAACAGGCACCTACAGGCCCGCTGTGCTGCACTCTACGGCAGGATAGAGACGCGGCACATTTGCTGCTGAATTTCTGACAAAAGTTCCATTTTGTGGGCGTGTAAGCGCTACTCCACCGCGGTCTAGCGGCCCGATGCTCCAAAGATTTGACCCCCATACCCCCTTGCGTGCCGTTCCGCCAACGCCGGGGAAACCTTAGCATTTCTTATCAAACGGGCGCACTTTCAGGTGGGATTCGATAGTGCATCTGTTTGATGCTTCGCACAAGGGGGTCAAAGTCGATGTATCCCCGCAGCCCGCTGAACTGCTTGTAGACCTTGTAGCTCTGCGCGCTTGCGCTCACGCTGTCCGACGCGCGGATTTATATAAAAATAAGAAACCGCCCTGGGAACGGACCGGGCCCAGTCCGTCAATCGCCGAAGCGACCCCCCTTTCCCCTGGGGCCAAAGCAGTTGATGGGAGTGTAGCGCAGAACGGAAATCGGGTCAAAGCCGAAAGGCGGCGCGGCTGGTGGTGCGGAGTCAGAGCAATAGCGCCACAGGCCATGCGCGTCGCTGTCTGTGCATGTGAGAGCGCGCCAGAGGGCCGCTTCCGGCCTTGCGCGCAATGCTCTGCGGTGGGATTGAAGTCTCCGCCATTTTCTTCCTGTTTGCAGAATTCTTGTAATTTTGTGGAAGTAAAAGTGTGCTTGGCACACGGTCTGCAAAAAGGGATGCGCTAGAGATTTCGCCTGCCCCTCCCCCTTGCCCGCCTCTCTGTGCTCTCTCGCTTCGTCACTTATCCCACGTCTACCGCCCGTTGCAATGCCACTTGGACTTTGCAGCCAAACGATTTTCGGAAGCTCGCTTCCCAAGTCCGCCGGTACTTTTCCAATCCCCGCCGCGTCGCCGCCGGATCGGTTGCGGAAAGCACCAGCGCCAGTCCGTTACCGCGCCGCGCCGCTGCCTTCACTGCCAGGCTGCCAAACCCATACTTTTGCCAATCGGCAAAACCGTTTGCAAGATGCGGAACTGGAGGCGTGTTGGTGTCCAAGAGGTGAGCACGGATTTCGTCTATAACGCCGTTGAATAGGTTCCGTGCGCATTTCAGTAGTGCTTCCGATTCTTCTTCATTGGGAAAGTCTTTTTGCACAGTCTGTTCGCGGGAAGGGGTAGGGGATAGGACATTTTCAGTTCTTCTTTCTTCCGTTAATAGATGGGTCCCCGTTTGCGTCTCTCTGGTGGAACGCTGGCGTATAGCTGGAGAAACGCTGGCGTCTCTCTGAGAGACAGAGAAAAGAGAGTGCAATCCACTTTGAACAGAGATTTCCACATTCCTTTTGCCAGTCAAATCCGCGCGCGCCTTTGTCTTCCCTTGCTGGCGTTGCCGGACTGCTCTCACTTGAGATTTGAGCCGGTCAAAGACAGGCGTCGGCAATTCCAGGGGTGCAGATTTACGTAGGCGCATCGCGCCGTGAGATTCAGCCAGCGCTTTCACATCAAAGAGTTGGCACACGCTTTTCCGGTTCCCGCTGGTGGGCAGTCGTTTGATCAAACCGACAATTTCAAGAATCTGGATTGCACGCGCGGCTGATGCATGGCTCATCCCGCGCGCTAAGTCCCGCACTGAAAACTCGATAGTTGGATTGCCATAGGAATTGCGACAAAGCCTTTCATAGATCATCGCCGCGAACGGGCCGACTATAGGCGAATAAACGTCGGTAAATTCATTGTCTTGAAAGTAGTATCCGTCTTTGTGCAGCTTTCGGAGCGGGATGGAGGGAGCATTGTCCGCCCTCAAGGGTTGCGAAGCAAGGGACCCGCTCGAATCCGCTCCCATGCCATTGGCAGAGTTGGTCAAGTCTGGCCCCACGGAATCAGCTTGTGCGCCGCGCCGGAGTCGTTCCCTCTTCCATAAGGCGGTCAATTTCGGTTTGGGGCACCCGAACTGCCCGGCCCAGCCTCACCACCCCGATACGGCGCTCGCCGATCCACTGCCAAACGGTCTTTTGAGACAGAGCGAGCATTTCTGCTGCTTCCGGCACTCTGAGCAGTTTGCCCATCGTCTTCCGTCCTTTTCCCTTGTGTTCTGTGATTCACGAACATAATAACCGGAGTATGGTACCCTTGAAAGAAGGTACATAGGGGGTACACAGTTGGAGTGTGAGGAAATCAGGACAAACGATAATGCGGAGCGCTTGGAGCGGATTAGTAGGGCTATGGCCGCTTATCAGGGTAGGGCCTCTGCACGTTCAATTTCGGCCATGCCTGTGCTTATCGCCTATGAAGCGACTTGGGGAGAATACAAACTTTCCAAGCGCGGTGATGAGTATGTCTTTCAATTCACAATCGCACCCGAAATAGTAAGGGAGGAAGGAAGCTACGAACCGCGTTGGCACTATTCATACCTAAACGCCGACGCCATTTTGGACAAATTTCAAACTGCCAAGACTCCGATGGAAGCACTCGACTATTTGAACCAGACCGGACGATTCACGCTGCTAGGTGAAGAATTCTCGTGGAGCTACTTCAAGAGGTGGCAACGCTTTGCATATCTCGTACAAGAGCATGATTTGCTTGCTTCGGCCATGTTGAGCGGTAATCATGATGGTGAACTGGGCGAGGCTCTTAAAGCTCTGGCAGGCGACAGAGACAGCGCCTTTTTCGACGGCACAGAGCTTAAGCCGATAGGCACACCCGCACAATTGGAAGAACGCGCGTTGTGGTTACTTGATTCAAAGAATGCGGAGGCAATCAGCAGACAGCAGATCCGAAAGAGGGCCGAGCTATTTCATGCGTGTGAGTGGTTTCGCCAGCCACCAGATGGAGCCTGCTCAATTGAGTGGATACCCAAAAATGAGACAGATGCCCAGACAATTTCCCCACTTGTCGATCAAGACGCAATGGCCGAATTCTTGTTACCTCAAGAGGCAATGCGCCCCATTCTATTCATTCAGCCATCAAATACATTGCAGGCAATTGCGGCGGTTATATACGCGGATCGTATTTCGGGCGTCGAGTATCGAGTTTGCGAAGTTTGTTCGGAACTGTTCGAGGTAGGCTCGCGAAGTGAAAAGAAATATTGCAGTCGAGAGCGCTGCAAGAACACAGCACATCAGCGCCGAATGCGCGCCAATCGCGCGAAAGCTCAAAAAAAGACGGCAAATCAAAAGAAAGGAAGGCGCAGCAATGGGAGTGTTTAAGCGTGGTGGAAGATGGTGGTACGAATTCAGTTTCCAGGGCCAGCGCATACGCGAGCCTGCGCGCACTAGCAGCAAGACGGCAGCAATCCAGATCGAACGGGAGCGCCGTCGCAAGCTGGAGCTTTCGGCTGGCGGGGTCCGGCGGCAAAGGCCCCTGCTATTCAATGCGGCGGCAAAGGCTTGGCTTGCGGAGAGCGCGCACTGGAGCGATTCAACGCGAGAGATTTACGAAATGAAGCTGGGGCATCTGAAACCCGTTTTCGGTAAGATGCTCCTGAGTGACATTGCCGCGCCAGACGTTTCGCGCTTTCAACGTGACCGGCAAAAGGCTGGCGCGTCCGGTCGGGAAATCAACATGGAAACCGCAGTGTTGCGAATGATCCTCCGCAAGCATCGGCTTTGGCATTTGCTGGAGCCGGACTATCGGCCTCTGCGCGAACGAAAAGAGGTCGGGCGGGCGCTCACCACGGATGAGTTTCAGAGGCTACTCACAGCGGCAAAAAAGAGCCGCAGTCAATCGCTCTATCCCGCGCTAGTGCTCTTGCTCAATACCGGGATGCGCGTTAGTGAGTTGCGAATGGTCCAATGGCGGCAAGTGGACTTGTTGGAGCGGAGCATTACCGTTGGCCGCTCTAAGACTCCAGGAGGCGAAGGGCGCATGATTCCCTTGAACCAGGAAGCTTTCAACACTCTGGTGGAATGGCGCGCACAATTCGATAATCCTCTCCCAGACCATTTTGTTTTCCCCACGGAGCGATATGGGCTTGATGGTGAAAAAGGCTATTTGACCGGCGCGGTTACCATCTGGAATCGTGCCCCTGAGAAACCGATTGGAAGCTGGAAGGTCGCATGGTCCGCTTGCCGGAATTCTGCCGGGGTCACTTGCCGCCTCCATGATCTCCGCCACACGTTCGTTTCCAGGCTTGGCGAAGCAAAGGTGGCAGATTCCACCCTCACGGCACTTTCAGGATGGATGAGCCGGAAGATGCTGGAGCGGTATTCGCACACGCGCAATGAAGCCAAGCGCCGCGCTGTGGACTTCCTCACCAGTGGCAAAATTGAAGGAGACTCCCCACAAAATCCCCCACAGCGGGAAGCGCAAGAAGAAGCGACCATACAGTAAGTTATTGATTCTAAATGGTAGGCGAGGCGGGGATCGAACCCACAACCCCCGGCTTAGAAGGCCGGTGCTCTATCCAATTGAGCTACTCGCCCCTTTATCCCTCATTCTATCGTTGAATGGCCACAGAGCGCACCTGGAAATGCCACCAGCGCAGCCTGAAGGGTAACAGCGGCTTCGGCGTCGGACCCGCCGCATGAGGTGAAATAGGCGGTGATTCCCAGGCACATGAGCTCCGGGGTTATGCAGGCGCGACGGATGACAAGGTCGACGCGACAACTACGCAACGGAACTACGCGCAACAGGCTGCACATGTGTTTGCAATCTTCGGCGGCCTTATCTGGCACGGCCCATTGCTGATTGTCTCTATGCAGAAGGTCAATGTAGCAGCCCATGGCGCTGATGCATCCGGAGGGCGCATCCAACTCGTCGAGGTCGAATTCATCCGGTTCGAGGTGTGGCCACACATCGCATTTTGAGGTCCACACCGGCGAGGAAGCCTCATTCAGCTTGATCAGAACACCGGCCAGAACCGGGAACTGAGTCGTCTCAGACAACTGCCATGCGCGTTCGGGGCTGTTGCGCAAGTCAACAAATCCCGGCCACGGCGCATCTATAACTGGAACCTCAGGCGCCTTTGCATCGCCGCCCAGCTCAAACTCCCAGTCAGCTTCCATGCGGGAGGCCAGTCACGGTAAGCAAGTAGCGAATCACGGATGCCTCTGCCCAGTGAATCTCGTTTCCGCCGTCGCAAGAAAGGTAGGCGCAGTGGCCACCTTGGCTGGTTTCAACAAAGGTCACGAAGGGATTGGCGCGAAGATTGTCTCGGGTCTCCGGCAGCAGGCGGATAAACGGATCGTCCTTGGCGCTCAGGATCAGCGTGGGCACAGCGATGCGGTCCACTACCCGGGCGCTGGCGGCTCGGTAGTAGTAGTCGTCTGCGTCGCGGAAGTTCCAGTAGCGGGCCACGATCTTGTTATCGAAGTCACGGATGGAATTGATCGGCCCAATCTCCCGAAGAGGCGTATAAATGCTGGGATACTGCTTTGCTTTGCGGGTGTAGCGCGCTTTGAGTCCGAGCAGAAAATGCCACTCGTATGCTCGATTGACCGGTTCATGCAGAGCATCGGCTCCAGCAGCCAGATCGATGGCGGGACAAACGGCGGCCACTGAAAACAAGGGCGGCCGACTGCCCCACTCCCCGGCCAGCTTGAGAACGATGTTGCCCCCCATCGAGTAGCCCACCAATGCAAACCGCTCCAGGCTGAAGCGCTCCGCATAGTGGCGCACCACTGCGCCCACGTCGCCGGAAAGCCCGGAGTGATAGAGCGTGGGGGTCAGCGCCTCCGAGCCGCCGCAGTTACGCATATTCATGCGGATGACGTTGCAGCCGGCATCCCAGGCCCGCGCGGCAATGCCCTGAATGTAGCGCGATTCCGACGATCCCTCAAGCCCGTGAACCAGCACCACTGTCAGATGCCCCGCAGTTTCCGGCTGCCAGTGGCAATGGCACAGCACGCGGCTGCGATCGTCTGGGTCCACCTCAACCGCCTCCGCTACAGAAGAAAGCCGGAAGGCAGGACGGGGCAGAAAATTCCCGATAATCGTCTGCACGTGGCCATTTGCCAACCCGCGCCGCGGCACAAACGGCGTAAACCACTCCGGCAGTCCCGGAGCGGAGTCCTCAACAGCTTTGCTTTCAGGGGTATTCTGGGTCACGGAAACCTCCATACATCAGGAGATACGGCTTGGTGCCAGTGCGGTCCGTGAAAATTTTGGGGCGGCGGGTGGGGATCGAACCCACGACATCCTGAGCCACAGTCAGGCGTTCTGCCACTGAACTACTGCCGCCATCTATCCTTGATTGTAGCATTGGATCAGCTTTCAGCGCCGTCCGGCTAAGCACAAGCCTCGATGATATGCGCCTGATCCCAACCCACTCCGGCAGCCTGATTGCGACCTGGGATTCGAAAAAAGAACGCCGCCGCCGTATTCCATGTATACTGGCCCCATTTCAACACCGCATTTCTACGGGCGCATTTCTCCGAGGAGCAGATGATGATTTACGTCAAATGCATCGCAATCTCAGCGCTTCTGGCTTTTGCCGTCGGCCTGTCCATGCCGGCCTTCGCACAGAACTCAAACCTGCCAGACGTCCCAAGTCTCGTTGGGACTTCCTGGAACGTGGCGGAGACCGATGGCGATAACGACGTCTTCACTTTTGTGGCGGATGGCACCTTGCATTACTTTGATGGCAAAAAAAACTATGAGAACGGCACCTGGAAGCAGGATGGAGATTCAATCTACATCGAGATGAATAATAAATACTGCCAATATCAGGGCCGCATCTCCGGCATGCATATGGAGGGCAGAGCATGGAACGTCACCGGCAAGAATTGGACCTGGGTAGCTGACCAGCGATAGCCTGTTGCCATGAGCACAGGAATGACCGGTCCCTCCCAGCCCCCCTCCCAGCACATGGACCGCTGGAACCGCGGCGCCTGGATCTTTCGCGACCAGACTCTGCACAGGCTGGAGATTCTGCTCGACGAGGCATTTGTAATCCCCGGCACCGGCATTCGCTTTGGTCTGGACGGAATCATCGGCCTGGTTCCCGGTCTAGGCGACGTCCTGGCCGGGCTGCTCTCGCTAGTCATTCCCCTGGCCGCCTGGATCCGCGGCGTTCCCTACGTCACCCTGGCTCGCATGGCCGCAAACCTCGGCCTCGGCGTGCTTGTAGGCTCCATTCCCCTCTTCGGAGACATCTTCGATATCGCCTGGAAGGCCAACCGGCGCAATTACCGCCTGCTTTGCCGCCACTTGGGCGAACCCCGCCGCCACACCGGACGCGACTGGGCATTTTTGCTGTTGCTGGCCATGGCGCTGGCGCTGGTTTTCGCCGTGCCCGTGGTGCTGGTCTTGTGGTTTTTATCCTGGCTGAGCAGCCGTTAAGAGAATCTGACTTTCTGTGCAGCGTGACCGGGCAACAATAAACCAGGCCGCGCTACAATAAAGAAAGTCGGGGCGTAGCGCAGCCTGGTAGCGCATCTGCTTTGGGAGCAGAGGGTCGGGGGTTCAAATCCCTCCGCCCCGACCAGCATAGATTATTGATAATACAGACGATATCCACCCGCAGTCATCAATCTGCGCTCTCGACCCTTAGCTGCAATCCATCAGTATCGGTCGCCGCAGGACCGCCCGTCACGCTTTCACAAGACGTGCTGGAACTCCATCGGATCTCACTTCATCCACCCAGGAGAGTTCATCGAACGATCATGTATATGCGATGCGCGCTGGAACTCCGTCAGACGTCGCTTCATCTAAAGCAGTGAGCGCGCGGCATGAGTCTCTCTTGATCAATTCGGTGGGTATTGTAACGCTCTGTGTCGGAAGAGCAGGATCGGCAATGCGATTCAGAAGCATCTCCGCCATTTGCCTCCCTACCTGCTCGGGGAATGCCCGCAGCGCGGTCAATCTCGGGTAGAGTGATGCACCCAGGCTGTCACTGCAACCCGCGACGCTAATGTCATCGGGAATGCTCAATCCGCTATCTCGAGCTCCCTTGTAAACGCCATGCGCCCCCTGGTCATTTCCCGCAATGATGGCGGTGACCTTCTCATTGCGAGCCAGCAGGGACTTAAAACCGAGATATCCACTTTCAGTGTCATCTTCGGTGTCAATACTGCTCTGAAGTGGTTCTAGGCCGGCCTCGTTCATTGCGCGGCGGTAACCGTCGAAACAACGCGCAAACCACGGCAGGCGCGTGTTGCCCACAAAGTAGATGCGGCGGTGGCCAAGACCAATTAAATATTGAGTCATATCCTGGCCGCCTTGGATGTCATCGTAATAAACAGCGTCGCTATTCAAGTTGCTCGGGTCGCCGACAACGTTGTTCCCAAGCACCACGTGCGTAATACCTTTATGATTGAGCAACTCCAGGAGATTCGGAGAGTTGGTCCCCGCCAAAATCACCGCTCTGACCATATCTCGATGGTGCACAACGCTCGGAAGATGCAACTCCTTCCAGGGTATCTGCGGTTGATAATTGAACGACAGAAATACCATGTCCCATCCGCGCGCTGAGCAGTATGCCTCTGCACCCAGCAGAACTCTGTAGTGGAACGTGTGCATCATCGTACGGTTGCTGAGAAGGAAAGCCAGGGCCTTGGTCCTGTTCCGCTGCGTAAGATCTACGCCGAGCTTCGCCGCAGCATCCAGAACAAGTTTCTGCAGGTCAGGATCAACGCGGGTGTTTCCATTCAGAACTCTGGATGCCGTAGCTACACTCACATTAGCGGCGGCGGCAATTTCACGAAGTCCAAATTTGCTTTTCTTGGCGCGGATGTTTTTCATAGGTTATTGTTTTGAGGACCCCATTTCTTCTGGACTAAACTCAATTTCTTGAAGTACGTTTGAGCCCTGGAGTATCCGGCAGATAGGATGCGAAATGATCAGGACTCAGTTGCCAATCCCGTTTCTCAGTTTATAGCAAAATTGCACTGAGCTCGAGCGTTATTCAAGCCTCAAGCTGTCCCAATCTGTCATGAATGGGCAGCCTGAGAAGTCATGTAAAGCGCCGATTTGTTCCAACTTATCGGCCGTATGAAGTTCCGGCGGATTGCCTGACTAGACAACCCGCCGGAACGGTTTAACGTTGAACAACGAATCGGTTATTACAGCGTTTGGTTAGAAGGTGTAGATCGCCGATATCTGAATCTTCCTTGGTCCGGAACTCGTACCTTGAATGTAACCGTAGCTACCCAGGCTGCCGCCGACATAGGTGTTGGGGTTGGCGTAACTCGCAATGTTGAATGCATTGAATGCATCGATACGGGCTTTGATTGCCTCCCCCTTGAAGGTTGTGAAAGCCTTGGAAAGAGACAAGTCATAATTCTGGAATCCAGGGCCACGCTCGGTGCCGACGCGTGTGGTTCCAAAGTCCTGACTAGGCCGGCCATAAGCGCAATTCGGGTTGGGGACACCGTTAGTCTTCGTTGGGCCCGTGCCACGCGTGTTGCATGGCTGTGCTGACGGGTCGGTTCCGAACCACGCGAATGAGCCGTTGGGTTGGCGGCCGCGGCCGACAATCTTCTGGTATCCATAGCGGTTTGCGAATCCAAAGTAGTCCTGAGATCCGTTAGCGTTTTGCGCGCAGTTGTTGTTGCACTGGTTTCCGCTCTGGTGAATGGTGAGTGGATAGCCGGAATTGAGCTCGGCATTCATGGATAATTGCCATCCACCGAGAACTTCATCCAGCACTATGGGCCAGTTGGCGCCAAACTGTTTTCCGCGGCCGAACGGAAGTTGATAGACCGCCGTTGCGGATACATTTTGCCGCGCGTCAAAGGACGACGGGCCGTAGTCGCCCCTGGGATTATTCGGATTCTGCCAGTAGGAATCGGAATCGCCGCTACCAGTGACGCCGAAGTATCCGACGTTGTTGGTCATCGACTTACCGTAGGTATAGTTGACCAGGAATTCCAGACCCTGCGACATGTGACGCTGCAAGGAGACTTGGAGAGAGTGGTAGTTTGAAAGCGCCCGCGATGCCGTGTATTTGACAATGCCGGTGCCGGGGTTGCTGCTTGAGCCTGGAGCGCCCACGAGAGCATAGAAAGGATCGATGCTCTGATAGCAAGCATCCTGAGCCGAGCCTGATAGCCCCGAGCAGGTATCGTCGGTTGTGAACTGGTTAATCCAAATGGGAACCGCCAAATGCTGGCCCGTCTGGCCCACATAGCCCGCCTGTATAGCGGTATGGCTGTCGATCTGATACTGCAAGCTGAGGTTGAACTGCTGGATGACTGCGGGACGCATGGCCGGATCCCATGCATAGTATTGGCCTCCGGATCCCGAGGTACTGCCCAAGAATGCGGTCGCCAGGGGATAAACGGGGCCCTGAGACGTGCCCGAAGGTCCAGGCGAGCTCTTGAGGACTGTCGGTTGGAATTGCGGGTTTTGCGTCATGCGTAGCGATGAACCTGTGGATTCCAGATCGTCGGTGCTTCCGTATCCACCGCGAACTACAAATTTCGGAGTGGCCTTGTAGGCGAAGCCAAAGCGCGGCATGAAGCCAAGGTAGTAAGGGTTGATCAAACCGCGGCTATTGGTCTTGCCCGTGGTTGGGTTATATGCTCCGGCGTACTCGAGCATCGAATCAACCGGCGTGCCGACTGGCTGTCCGATGGCGAAGGGCGTATTGACGTTGTCCATCTTGTTGTTGACTTCAAAATTGGGCTGCATGTACGAATATCGCAAGCCCAGATTCAACGTCAGGTTCGGGAAAATCTTCCAGTCATCCTGGACAAAGATGGCATCGCGCCATTGACGCTGGCCGAACAGACCGTGGATGCCGGAGATTTGAGCCCTGGATGCCTCGTCCAAAACGAAATCAGCATATCCATAGCCCTCGTCGTTGATCTCATAGTTGTTCCAGTTCGCCGTGGGATTACCGTTGTATGTCAAATCACCCAGCGAACCGCCGGTATCGCTGGTGCTGATGTAGTCCTGCTGATAGCGAAGGAATTCGAAACCAGCCTTGGTGATATGCTTTCCGTGTTCCCAGTTCAGAGTGTCGTTGTAGTCGAAGTTGTTATCGACGGCCTGGCCTTGAATCGCAGCCTCGGAACCGAAATTATTCAAATACCAGCCTTCGCCACTGCTCACGTCGATATAAGAAAACCCAGGCTGAGTCTGCTGCCAGCCCGGATTCAAGCCAATTCCGGCCGTGGCCTCGCCAGTATCCCCGAAGATACCGGAGAGATCCTTGGGAACGCTTGCATTGAGCTTCAAGCGGGTAAGTCCAGCGCGCGCGTTGTTCACGATCGTGGAAGAAAAGATGTGGGTCCATGTGCCGACTACATTCAGGAATGGGTAGTCGTCTGTCAATGGAATCACCGCTGTCACAGGAACCTGAGTTGGCATGTCCCATGCATCGCCGTAGCTGAATTTGCCGGTAAACGAGTCTTTGCCGCTGAGCGTGTAATCCAGCCGGATATCGCCCTGGTCATTGCGCTGGATGGAAGAAGCGGTGCCCAGATAATTTCCTTGTTCTATGGTGCCTGGACTCGGCGCGTGGTTGGGCGTGGGATATACCGACGGATGAGCATTCAGGACTGTGAACAGCGTATTGGTTGGGTTGATCGGTACGCAGTTGCCTACAAACTTGGTTTCATTGTTAGCTCCGCCGGTCGGGTTTGAAGGAGACACACCCGTGTCCCACAGCTGTATACCATAAGCGGGAAGTAGTGCAGAGAAGTCTGCATAGCCGGAGGCGCAGGTTGTTCCTGTGTCAAATCCGGTGGAGTTGGCTGGAAGGCCGCGCATCGCCGAAGTAGCGACACTACCGGTCGCCTGGCCTAACGTGTTCCAGCGAAGCCCCTCGTAGTTGCCGAAGAAGAACAGTTTGTTCTTGATGATTGGGCCGCCGACAGCACCGCCAAACTGATTCTGGTTAAAGCCAGATCTGGCGACACCGCTGTATTTGTGCGCCCAGGTATTGGCATCGAGCCCGCTGTTTTGATGAAAAACGAAGCCGCTGCCATGGAATTGGTTGGTTCCACCCTTGGTAACCATGACAACTTCGCCGCCGTTTACGTTTCCGTACTCGGCATCGGCATTGCCCGTGATGACGTGAACTTCCTGAATGGAGAAAGGCGAGGGAGTGTAGCCGATTGCATTCTGGAGCGTCTCATTAATATCGATGCCGTCCAGGACGTAGCTGTTCGACTGCTGGCGATTGCCGTTGAACGAAGGGATCGCATCCGCCGGCCCCTCTTCATGTGGCGTAAAGGCATCGCGTCCCGTGCCCAACTGTCCGCCCATTGCACTGGCGGAGGGGTTGATGGCGCCCGGCACAAACAGGGTCGCCTCCTGAATGTTCAGCCCATCGATGGGCATATTTTCAAGTTCAGTCGCGCTGATCGATGTGCTGATGGTGGAATTCTCGGTATCAAGTAGCAGCGCCTGGTCGCCTACAACATTGACCGTCGTGGACGCTTTGCCGACCTGCATCTTGGCATCGGCCGTTACGATCTGGTCGATCTGGAGAATGAACGGGCCCACGGTCGCGGTATCAAAACCGGGCGCCGTTACGGTAACTGTGTAGTTATTGCCGAGTACCAGGTACGCGACGTTATACAGGCCGCTTTTGTCGGTGACGGTGCGTGTGACAACGCCTGTAGCTGTATTAGTGACAGCCACCTTCGCGCCAGCGACTACCGCGCCACTAGGATCGGTTACCGTTCCGCGCACTGATCCGGTGATGGTCTGTGCAACGGCTACCGCTCCGCTCAAGAGTAGAACGATACAAAAGAGTGCTGCCAAATACTTTTTCATTCAGACATTCCTCGCTTCCGATTTCCGTACGTAAATACGGGGCCTTCCACAAATTGGTTGGAACGTTATGGGAACGATATCTGACAAATTTCCCATTGTCAAGCAAATCGACGGAAAAAACGAGAAAATTTCCAGACTGTTTTTAAAACACTGATATATAGAGGCTTACATTGATCCCAAATGCGTAAATGTGATAAAAATCACGCATTATCTACCCTGGAACTTGAGACTGTTTACCGAATATTTTCACCGGATTGATGGCCAGCAACAGCCCGTTGTTCCAACAAGGCCCGCTACAAACTGGGCCAGGATGTGATGCCGATACTCAAGAGCGTGATGGAAGAATTTGACAGCACCTCAACTTAGCCAGCCAGGCGCACGGGTCTGCCTGAACCGGAAAAGTTCCGGCGACAATCGGGTGCAAGAGGCTATATATATTGTTGCGGAATTTTCTTAGCCTGGTTGAATGAGGCCGGAGGCTGGTCTCCTCGGCTTGCTGGACCGAACTTCCGGTTACTCTAGCCCCAGGTCGAAGAGGAAAATCCGGAAAGGCGCACCCGCTGACTCTCGTTGTCCGATCGATACTATCCTTGAAACTTCCGTGGTCAACGGGCACTCCCTTCCGCATTTCTTTCTGGCCTTGAAAGCTGGACCTTGCAATGTTAGAGCAGTTCGGGGACAAAGTCCCCGATCCGCGATTGGATGAAGTAGCCAGAGGGCTAGAATTTGTGGATCATGTCATTGCCGACGTCCGAAATGTAAATGTTGCTGGACGCGTCAATCGTCAGGAAAACGGCCGGGCCGGTGCTTGTGTTCATGACCGCCGAAGTGGCGAGCCCGCCCTCTCCTGAATAGGTGCCGCTAGTGCCGCTGGTGCCGGCAACGGTGCCGATGTAACCGGTTGTGGCGATCATGCGTACCGAACTGTTGCCGCTATCCACGAAGTAGACGTTGCCGCTCGGGTCGAGAATCACGCCGTACGGAGAGTTCATTTGCGCTGAGGTGGCCAGGCCGCCGTCTCCGCCATGGCCCACAGTGGTTTGAGTTCCGGCTGCCGGACCGCCAATCGTGCTAAGAACCGCCGTAGTGCCCGACAGCTTTTTGATCTTGTTGGAGGAGTTGTCTGCGAAGATGATATCGCCCGCCGAATCTCCGTAAATGCCCCACGGATTATTAATAGCGGTGTTGGACGTGCTGGTAGCGCCATTGTAAGCAACCGAGCTTCCGCCATCGTCGTCATACGGGTATGTTGTTGTACTCTGGCCGCCCGCGATGATGTAGGTTGAGCCCTGCGTAAAGGTTGTGTAACCCTCAGCCGTGAGGATGGCTTTGGCGGAGGTTCCGGTTGTGTTGTAGACCACTTCGACGAGTCCGTTTCCGGCACCGTCCGTGAAGAAGACATTCTCGGCGCTATCCGCCCATACGCCGTGCGGATAAATGGTGGTCGGTGCAGCACCGAATACCGTTCCACCATCGGCTACATGGTAGAGGTAGCCCGCATGTAGTCCATACCCTACTACCCACGCGCTGCCATCGGCAGTAAGAAGCGCATCCGCCGGGTTGGTGCCTTGACCTGTCACCTCACCGGCGTAGAGCATATAGACCCGGTTGTAGCCAGGGTCCGCTATAAGCACATTGCCATATGAGTCGACAAAGAGACCATCAGGTTGCCATGGGCCTGTCTCATCCAACCCGAGGTTAATTGGATACGTATCTCCCACCACCGGAGAGCTAATTCCGTCGGCAGCAAGAATGGCCGCTGCCGCCGCGCCGCCGTTGTAGATTACGTATAGACCGTAATCATTGGTGTTGTCGAAGTAGACGTCACCGCCAGCACTGTTGAGCACCGGAGCTATGGCAACTCCCTCCGGAGCTCCAACGCTATTTCCGTGCGCAACCATTCCGCTGGTGGGGCTGGTGGTTCCACCCTGTACGCCCGCTATTGTGGTGATGTCGGGAGACAGATTGATGGTGTACGCCGCCGAGCCGACCGCGCTGGTCAAACTGCTGCCCGTCGCGTATATCGCGACGTCGGATACACCGGTGTCATAGTCGCCACTCGAGGTGGTTGTCGTGAAGCTGAGAACTTCGCTCGTTGCGGTAGCGGTAAACGGCTCGTTGTACTGCGTCCAGCCGCTCCCAGGCGTCGTCGATAGGAGAGTCACGCCATTCATGGTTACGGTGATCGGGTCCGCGGAATATCCGGGACGATCTTCCAGATAGAACGACGCCGTGTACTGCTGGTTGACGATCAAATTGCTGATCGTCTCCGTCAGAGTGGCGTTGTCTTGCAGGAAGGCGACCTGGTTGGCGCCGTCGGGAGCTGCTGTAAAGTCCCATGCGGAGCCGTTTTCTGCAACTCCTGAGCCGTATGAGCCGGTTGAGGCATTCTGCGTTGCTCCGCTGAATGTCCAGCCGGCGACATTTGTGGGGTCGTAGATATAAGTCCCGTCGCCGGGCGTCATGGGAGGATTTGTGGCGAAATCGCCGTTGGTCACGAGGTTTTCATCCAATGCGGCGATAGCTTCCACGGTCTCTGAGTTCGAGACCGTGATCGGAATGGAGTAGGCCGTGGATGCGGTGGTCGGCGTTGTCCCGTTGGTGGTGTAGTAGATCAAGGTGCCGGCTGTGGCGTCGCTGATCGTCACGGTTTGTATCGAGGTATAGGTTCCCGCAGCGGGGTTGAACGCCGGCGTTGCAACACTCGTGACTGTGATTGTGTATGCCGCCGATCCCACCGCGCTATTGGAATAGCCGGTTTTCACCGCAAGTGCCTCAAGCGTCTCAGTGGTTGAAACTGTGATTGCGCTTGAATAGAGAGTCGAGCTCGTGGTTGGAGTGGTCCCATTGGTTGTATAGTAAATCGACGCGCCCGAGGTTCCATCGCTGATGGTCACCGTTTGTGCCGAGCTGTAAGTTCCAGCCGTGGGACTGAACGTCGGCGTGGCCACCGCTCCGTTGATTGTGTACGCTGCCGTTCCAACCACGCTATTGGTATAACCCGTCAGTACTCCCAATGCCTCGACCGTTTCAGTAGCAGAAACCGTGATGGCGCTCGTGTACCTGGTTGAGGCCGTCGTCGGGGTTGTTGCGTTGGTCGTGTAGTAGATCGTCGCGCCGGAAGTCGTATCGCTGATAGTCACAGTCTGCGCCGGTCCGTAGCTTCCAGCCGCGGGACTGTACGTTGGTGTCGCAACCTTTAGCGTGTAAACTGCCGACCCGGCTGCACTATTGGTATAGCCCGACTTAGCGCCCAGCGCCTTGACTGTCTCCGTTGCAGAGACCGTGATTGCGCTCGAATAGAGTGTCGAAGCCGTGGTTGGAGTTGACCCGTTGGTGGTGTAGTAGATCGACGCGGATGGTGTTGATGAACTGAGGGTCACCGATTGCGCCGAGTTATAGGTTCCCGCCGCGGGGCTGAAGCCCGGCGTGGCCACAGTCAATGTGTAAACCGCAGATGCAACCGCGCTATTGGTAAAGCCCGATTTCGCGGCCAGCGCCTTGAGGGTTTCAGTAGCCGAAACCGTGATTGCACTCGAATAAAGAGTTGAGCCCGTAGTCGGTGTCGATCCGTTGGTTGTGTAGTAGATCGACGCGCCCGAGGTTCCATCGCTGATGGTTACCGATTGCGACGTATTGTAGGTTCCCGCCGCGGGGCTGAACCCCGGTGTGGCAACCGTGCCGTTGATGGTATACACCGCCGATCCGACCGCGCTGTTGGAATAGCCAGCCTTTACCGCAAGAGCCTCAAGAGTCTCGGTAGCCGAAACCGTGATCGCGCTCGAGTACGTTGACGAGGCCGTGGTCGGTGTTGTCCCGTTGGTGGTGTAGTAGATCGTCGATCCGGAAAGGGTGTCGCTGATGGTTACAGTCTGCGCGGTGCTGTAAGTTCCCGCGGCCGGGCTGAACGTCGGCGTAGCTACTGCTCCGTTGATGGTGTAAACCCCGGATTCAACAGCGCTGGTGGTGTAGTTCGCCTTTGCTGCAATCGCTTCCAGGGTCTCGGTGGCCGAAACCGTGATTGCGCTCGAGTAAGTGGACGAAGCCGTGGTCGGTGTCGACCCGTTGGTGGTGTAGTAGATTGTCGACCCGGAAGTTGCGTCGCTGATGGTCACCGACTGCGCCGGCCCATAGGCTCCGGGCGCGGGACTGAACCCTGGCGTGGCCACCGTTCCGTTAATGGTGTACGCGGCGGATGCGACCGCGCTATTGTTATAGCCCGATTCCGCCGCGAGCGCCTTCACTGTCTCGGTAGCCGAAACCGTGATGGGACTTCCGTAGAGGCTCGAGGCCGTGGTCGGTGTCGATCCATTGGTTGTGTAATAGATCGTCGATCCACCAGTGGTATCGCCGATGGTTACCGTCTGCGCAGGCCCGTAGCTCCCAGCTGCGGGGCTGAATGTCGGCGTCGCCACCGTAGCATTAATTATGTACACAGCCGATGCAACCGAACTGTTCGTCTCGCCCGACTTCGCCGCCAGCGCTTCCAAAGTCTCGCTCGCCGAAACTGCGACGGGGCTTGAGTAAAGCGATGAATTTGTAGTCGGTGTTGACCCATTGGTCGTGTAATAAATTGACGCTCCAGTAGTTGAATCGCCGATAGTGACTGTTTGCGACGAAACATAGGCGCCGCCCGCGGGACTGAACGTCGGTGTCGCCACTGTAGTTCCGCCGATGCCTGTCCCGGCAAACGAGAACTTCTGGGTTGAGTTGGCCACATTCAGGTTGTTATCGGTCAGCGTGGCCGTCTCATCGAGCACGCCGCCAACAGTCGGATCAAAGACATAAGCAATGGTGCAGCTGCTGCTGGTTGTCAGGGTCTGTCCGTTTTGCGCCGTCACTGTGCAGGTGCCGGTGGTCTGCAGCGGATAATCCGTTGCAGCGCTCACGCTGCTCATGGTCAAGGACGTGTTGCCGATGTCGGTCAGAGTGAGCGATTGAGGCACGCTCTTCGAACCCACATTGGTATACGGGAAGTTCAGCGGCGCTCCCACGGTGGTAACCTTCTCCACCATGTTGTCGCCGTTGCCGATATTCTGTCCGTCCGCGATGAAGATATTTCCCGCCCCATCCACCTCCACGCCTTCGATATTGCCGAGCGACGCGTCGAGAGAGGATTGAACGGTCGAGGTCGGAACGGTGCTGCCGCCGCCTGCCACCACCACCAGCTCTCCGGCGACATTGATCTGCTCGATCAAGTCGTTGGAGAAGTCGGCGATGTAGAGGTCCCCGGCTCCATCAACTGCCAGGCCTGCCGGATTGTTCAGGGCCACAGTGAGGGCCGCTTGCGGAGTATCGCTGGGCGAATTGCTGCCGCCGCCCGCAAAGGAGTAGATCTGACCGGAAGTATTGATCTTCTCGATCATGCTGATGTTCTGGTCGGAGAGATAGAAGTTCCCCGCCGCGTCAAACACCATCCCGGTCGGCCCATTCAACTGCGCGCTAGTCGCCGCCTGCGGAGTTGTGCTGACCGGCGTGCTTCCGCCTCCGGCCACAACAACGAGCTGCCCGGCGGGCGTTACTTTTTCAATCTCATTGTTGAAGAAATCGGAGATATAAAGGTTCCCCGATAAATCCGTCGCCAGGCTGTTAATGCCGTTGATGGCGACACTGGTGGCTGCCTGTGAAGTGGTGCTGGGAGCATTCGAGCCGCCGCCGGCCATGATCCAGATCTCTCCGGTAGCTTGCGAGATCTCTTCCACCGCATCCGGGTAGCCACTGCTGTTCAAGACATGCGCATCTCCAATGTAGACGTTGCCAGCACCATCCACAGCGATAGCCTGCGGGCAGGTGCCGGAGCCAAGCGCAGGTGAAGGCGTCGTGGTCGGGACTGGCTCGTTGCCGATGTAATCGTAGTCGCCGGCGATCACCACAATCTGGTTGGTCAACGGATTGACCTTGTAAGCCAGGCAGTTGATGTCGTCCGCGATATACAGATTGCCGGCTCCGTCCATTGCCAGGCCGGAGCCGTTGTTTGAAACGGCGATGGCCGCGGTCGTTACCGATTCAGGAACTTCAGTGACACCGTAAGCCCCGCCGCCGATGGCCATCGTCAGCGATCCAGGAGTGACTGCAATCTCCGGGCCTTGGCCAACGCCGGCCAGACCTGCGGTTCCAATCACGTCGTTATCGTTGTTCACCGTCAGCGTGCCCATGCGGAGGCCGGGATACTGAGGGGTGAAAGTGATGGGCACAGTGCAAACTGTATTTGCCGGATTGCTGCTGCCGCCGATAGTGCAGCCTGTGACTGTGCCAACCTTGAACTCCTGCACGCCGTTCTGCGCCAGCGGTACGGTGATGCTGCTGATGGCGCTGGCCGTAGCCAGGGTTATTTGAACGTTCTGCGAGGACGAGGTCGATCCCACCGCCGTAGTCGGCAGAGTTGAAAAGACGCCGGCCTTGATCGCCGTTGTGTATGAGAACTCGTCTGCATAAACAGGTGCGCTGCTATAGGACCCGTTGGTCACGGTCACGTCCACCGTGCCGCCGCCCGCAGGCGAAGTCGCCGTAATCTGCGTGTTGGAGTTGACCGTAAAGCTGGCGGCTGCGTCGCCGCCAAACTTGACTGCCGACGCTCCGGTAAAGTCGGTTCCCGTGATCACAACCGAGGTTCCGCCCGCCGGCGCGCCGGAATGCACGCTAAGGCCAGTCACCGTTACCGGCGAAACGTAAGTGAATTGATCGGCGCCGGCAATGGGGCTGGTTCCATCCACCGTTGTCACCGTCACATTCACTGCGCCGCCGCTCATCGACGAACCCTGAGGCGAGGTCACGGTCGCACTGGTGCTCGAAGTGACATTGACGCTGGTGCCCAGGTTGCTGCCGAAATCGACCGTCATGCCGGTGACAAATCCAGTACCACCGAGGGTCACTGAAGTGCCGCCCGCAATCGGGCCGCTCGCCGGACTGACGCTGGTCACCGTCGGCGGCGGTTCATAGGTATAGAGGTCCGCGCTGTTCTCCGCGCTGGTCCCCTGTGAAGTGGTTACGGTTACATTCACCTCGCCGGTGCCTGCCGGCGCTGTGGCTGTAATACTGGTGGCCGAATTCACTACGACGTTGGTGGCCGGCGTGCTGCCGAACATCACTGTCGCGCCCGTCGAGAAGTACGTTCCTGTAATGGAGACCGAGTTTCCGCCCACTTGTATGCCTTGGCTCGGGCTGAGTCCTGTCACCGTTACCGGCGAGACGTTCGTGAATAGATCGTTGGGGTTCGACGGGCTCACGCCGCCAGGTCCAAAGACCTGTACAGTAACCGTTCCATTCCCTGCCGGTGCAACTGCGGTGATCTTTGTCGATGAGTTGATGACAAAGCTGGTTGCTTCCACACCGCCGAATTCAACCGCGGTAGCGCCGGTGAAGTCGGTTCCGGTAATGACGACCGAAGTCCCGCCCGAATTCAAACCACTCGTCGGATTCAGGCCGGTTACGGAAGGAGTTGTAGCCGGTGCAAAACCAAGCGCCTCCGCTAACTCGATTCGCGCTGATTCATACGCGTAGGGATCAGGCGACCACAATCCTTCGCAAGCGTTGTAGTTAAGACCAGGGCCAGAGGAACCCTGCCCGGTCGGCCCGTAGGGCAATCCATTCGGAAGGTCGCCAAAGATTGAAGAGTTGATGGCCTCGGGGTAGGTGCAGTTGCCGCTATAGGCAGTCCCTACCGGCGTGACGCCATACTCGTACCAGCCACCATCAATGTTTTCCCAGTCGTAGCCCTCCCAATTCGCCATTTCCTCGGCGGCTATGGATGCGACCACCGCATTGGCCGCCGCTCTGCCAGCCTGCTTTCCATAGAGGTATAGATATTCATAATCCTCGTATCCACGGCGCCATTGCTCCAGTTCCCTGGTCGCTATCGGACCGCTGATACCGTTACATACGCTGTAGTTATTCGACGTGCAGGTGGTATTGACTGCCGGGTTCGCGGTCAGAACCGTCTCGCCCACGGGATTAGCCGTGTAATAGCAGCCCAATTCGTTCCCAGGGAAGATATAGGTGTCGCCCTGGTCATCGCCGTTGGCGACAAATGGGGACAGACTGTTGCACGAACTGGCCGATGCGGTTCCGTTGTACCCGCCCCAGAAGTTGCCAATCCATGACCATAATCCGCCCGGGGCCGGCGTAGCCGGACTCGGATCGCCGACGCTCGCAATCGTCTCATCCTGTCCGTACTTGTAAGCAGCCCAGTAGGTAACACGCCGGTAGACACCGCCAGAACCACCGCCGCCATTGTTATAGGTCCATCTTTCGATGGGCGCAGGGGCTGTCGAGAGCGCAGGAACACCCTCAGTAAGGTCCAGAGTGTACTGATATCCGGTACCGGCAATGATCGTCGGGTCCACGCCATACGACAAACCTGGCCCCGGCTGGCCGGTCATATAGATTCCCGGACTCGGAGACCAGGTGGTCACCCACGAGGTGCTGTAGCCCGGCGTCGCGAGGGCGGTGCCGGGGTAGGAAAGATTGAGGTGATCCGCGCATGCTGAAGCGGTGTAATACGGGGTGTCGCCATCCTCCATGCAGGCCGGTTCGTCCGTCGTAAGCACACGCATCGGCGCCGTCGACGCGGCCCATGTCGAGGACAATGAGCTATTGGACGCGTTGATGGCCTGCATCACCTGCGACATAATCTGATACATCAAGGGCTGATCGCCTAATTGATAGCTGTGATTGTTGTAGTTTTCGTCGAAGGTATAGCTCATCAAATCCGGAATTGCCCAGTTTTTAGAGGTGTGGTTAGTAGAAAAATGCTGGGAGGTCTGGGTCGCGTAGTTCTGCGTCAGTGCAACCAGCCCTGCGGGCATTAATGGAGCGTCTGCGCAGTTATACATGCACCAGCTATACCCAGCTCCATAAGTCCATGCGCCCGCACCGCCATTCGCGATCGGCCCGTCGAGGACCCGCATGGCCGTACCGTCCGAGAACAACCCGCCCGGCGTCAGAGACGGACCGAAATACGAATCGTACGTGGTCCAGGTAATCGAGCTTGTCGTACCGTTGGTCGTGAAGCTGGTCGGATTCGTTGACGGGTAGGCCCCACTGATCGAAGGCGCAAATGGGTCAAACTGGGTGTCGATGTCATAGTTGTGGGCCATGACCTGGTATTTCTGAAAGAGCGGAATATCCGACCCCGATATGCCCTCGCCTGAATCCAGGCTGCTCTCGTAAAGTGGCAGCCACACCTTCAGCATGTCGGCATAGCTAGCGTTGGTCGAGCCCGCGTCAAAGCCCGGCAGGTTGCCGTTCCACACCGTCAAATCCACGGGAATCGTTTCGGTTGAAATGCCAGTGCCGCTCACTGTGAGGGTACCCGTGTAGGCTCCCGCAGTTTGATTGGCGGGAATGGAAATATTCACCCACACTGCCTGGGTCGTCCCCTGTTGCACGTTGAAGGGCGTCGCAACAGCGGGATTCCCCGAGTCGTAAGGATCGTAAAACGGAATCAGAGGATCAGGTATGCTCCCTGTGGCCTGCACGCAACCAATCGAGGTAGCACCAGTACAACTGTAGGGAACATAACCCTCCAGATAACGAGTCACTTCGGAGGTTCCGGTATTGTCCGAGGTCACAGTTGCTCCAGGACCGGTCAGCGGGGTGATCGTCACCGAGACATCGCCCAGCGTAGTAGCCGCGGGCGCGGTGATAAAGAGTTGGAAAGAGACAGTCTCGCGCCCCGCCCCGGCGATGGAAATCACCGGCGTACCCGACGGGCACGACCAGTTGGTATTCAACTGCGTAACCGCCTGCGGATGCTGCGAATATCCCCAAGGGCTGTAAGTGCCGTCGTACAGCATGACGGGAATCGTGGGCTGGTTCGTCGTCGGGCTGTTGTTCAGCATCACCACGTCGCTGACAGTGGCCGCCCAGATGTTCGGTGTTGAGGCGGCCCAATTCTGGGCTGCGCATGCCTGACCGGCCGCCCGTTTGCTGCCTGAAACAAGCAGCATCAGCACCGCCAGCGTGACGAACATCGAAGTTCCAATCTTCGAAATTAGCTTTCTTCCCAGGTTCCAGCTCATGGTTTTTCCCCTTCTTGAATCAAGAATTGTTTCTCTAAATGAAAAGTTTCCGCAGGTTTCGATGCGATCCGCACATAGAGACCCCAAGCGTCCTCGGATACTAGGTAGCTCTCTTGAGAATTGTCAAGTATTATTTCGAGAAAATTTTCTCATTATGAATCGATCTTTGCAGATTTTCGTGCCGCAAGTGTCGCTATTGAAAGGACTTTTATGAGTATAAGATAAATAAAATCAATAGTTTAATATCAATCCATGCTACGCGGAAGACCCTGTGCAAATCAACAAGCTATGGTTCAAGCCTGTAACAATTTCTCAGGTACTTTAGTTTTTTTGACTGCACGAAAAATAGGTCATCTCTTCACCGTAGATAGAATTCGGCTGAAATTGTCAGCCTGAGCTTGAGAATCGATCGCCTATTTCAGTTGCGAAGGGTACGCGCTCAAATCCCTTCAATCCGGGCATGTTGATATTTGCGGAGAGCCCCGAAGCTCACCCCGGCTGCCAATGCAGCTACGATCAGCTTCCCGGCGTCGTGCTGCGATACTTTGCCGCCGTTTCAAAGCTGGCGCGTTGCGTCCTCTGCGGTGGAAGCCCGCGCAAAACCAGCTCCACGTCATCCACGATCATCCTTCCAATTTCATGCATAATCTCCGGCACATTGCCGGCTCGATGTGCCGACAAAATCGTGTTCTTGGTGCGGCGGGCCCGATGGTTCGGCGGAATCGGCTCTTCAGGAAAAACATCAATAGCTGCGCGAATGTGGCCCGACTCGCAGGCATCCAGCAGATCATCGAAGTTCACAATTCCCGCCCGGCTCACCAGCACCACCACCGATCCCCGCTGCATCAGGCTGAAGTATTTTTTGTTCAGCGAGCCGGCATTCTCAGTCGTAGGCGGTGCCAGGATAAACACGACGCGCGAGCGCCGGAACAATTCCTCCAGCCCCACGGGATGCAATTGCATGTTGCGCAAAATCTGTTCGTGAACCCACGGGTCGTGCGCCAGAATCTCTCCATGAAACGGCCGCAGCATGGGAATCAATTCCCTTCCCAGGTTGCCGCAGCCAATTACTCCCATCGTCTTTCCGCGCAACAGAAATGAATCCTCCGTGTCGTCAACGCCGTAGAGCGATTCCGTTCCCGCCCGCATCTTCGCGTCTCCATCCACCATTCCGCGAGCGCCGGCAATCGCCATTCCCAGCGCCATCTCCGAGACCGAAACTGCAAAGACTGGAGCAATGGCCGTGACGTAAATATTGCGCCGGAAGCACTCCGCGTAGTCGATATTAGGAAGAAAATTTCCTTCCACATTGACGATCAGCCGCAGATTCGGGGCGCGGTCCAGCCTCTCGCGAGGCATATCCGCCTGGCCCAGCAGCGCGACTGCATTGGGCAGATACCGGTCAATCTGCTCATCGGGCGCCCGGCTGCCGTCGTGCCAGATCACGCGGCCCAGCCCTTCCAGCCGTCGCTTGTCTTCGGCGCTGAAGACCACATTCGAATCACGCGGATAAGGATCAAGAACAATTACGTTATCAGTAGTGCTCATCTTTGTTTTTCGCCTCGCAAGTTCTTATCGCACAACTTAAGCTCGTTCCAAATATTCGCTTTGCGTCAGGGCACGACTTCAGTCGTGCCGTACAAGGTTGCAAGAACAACGGGCTTTAGCCCCTGAGGTTCTACCACCTGCTCCATTAAGCCATTAACGATGGCTAACACCAATTACCGGAACAGATACCAGAGTACATCCGTGAAGATAAACAGCACCAAAGCCGCGTTGCGGTAGTCGCCGATTCCCTCCCAGGGTTTGGTGAACTCCGCTGAGACATTGACCACAGCCCTCTTCAAATCCTCCGGCTCGCTGGTCATGTTGCTCACAATCACCGTGGCAACGGTGGCAACAACAAGCACCACCAGATCCCGGTGAAGGAAAGAGGTAAAAACTGGGAGCGAAAGTATGGGCAGCCGCAGGTGCAGCACCTGGTCAAGAAAAACCACCGCAGCCACGCAGAATCCGGCAATGATGCCTCCTATGGCTCCCTTGGTGTTGGCCTTCTTCCACAGCACTCCGGTAAGAATCACCGCCATCATCGGCGCGCAAAGGTAGTGGGAGATCAGTTGCAGGTAGTACCAGATCGTTACTGAAAGACCGACCAGCGGAGCGGCCAGCACGCCCAGCACCGCCATCAGCACCGTAACCCAGCGGCCGATCACCACCTGCTTACTCTCAGTGGTTTCAGGCTTGTATCGCAAAACAAAATCTCTCACCACCAGCGTGGCGCTGGCGTTGTAGCAGGCGCTCATCGATGACATCAAAATCGCGATCAGCCCGGCCAGCGCCAGTCCGCGCAAACCCACCGGCAAAAGCCCTTGCACCAGTTGCGGATATGCGTAGTCGTAGCGCGAAATCCCCGGATAAAGAACCCGCGCAATCACGCCGGGAAGAACCAGAATGAACGGAACCAGCAATTTGAGGAAGCCCGCAAAGATCGCTCCTCGCTGGCCGTCCTTTAAGCTCCGCGCCCCCAGCACGCGCTGTACATTGGTCTGGTCCATGCACCAATAGAACAATCCGGAAAAGAAATTGGCGATCAGGAACCCGGTAATCGGAAGCTCGTCCGTCAGCGGTTTCACCATCTGCAGCGAGGCCGCGGGCGCGTGCGTCACCAGTCCGTGCCAGCCTCCCACCGCATGCAGACCCAGCACCACCAGCAGCGCACTGCTCAGGATCAGCCACGTCCCCTGCACCATGTCCGCATAAACCACCGCACGCAAGCCGCCCTTCATCGTATAGAGAGCGGTAAACGCCGAAAGCAAAATCATCAACAGCAGCTGGTTCCACCCAAACAGCACATGGAACAGCAGCGAACCCGCCCATATATCGATTGCATTCTTGGTGAAAACATTGATGACCAGCAGATTGGCGGACAGGAAAGCGCGCAGCGGCCAGCCGTAGCGCCGCTCAATGAACTCCGGGATGGTATAGATCTTTTCCCGCAGATAAAGCGGCGCAAAGAGCATGGCCAGCATGATCAGATCCCAGCCGCTCACCCATTCATAGCCCCCGGCCACCATGCCGATGCGATAGCCGTCTCCGGCCATCCCCAGAACGTGTTCCGCTGAAATATTCGAAGCAAAAAGCGACATGCCGATGAACGGCCAGCTGAGGTCGCGCCCTGCCAGGAAGTACTCTTTCCCCGTACTGCTTTTATGGGAGGCCCGCGTCACCGCAAAAACAACCAGCCCCAGGCTTGCGAAAATAATGACGGTATCAATCCACGACAGCACGCTGTTTCACTCTTCCCTTCAGTCCGGCGGAGGCGATACCGAATTCCAACATAAGCAGAATTACGTTGTCAATGCTAAATTGAAAGCAAACGAAAGACAATGATATTGAATTTGTTCATATCATTTCATTACTTTTGCGTTTTTTCACAAAATACGCTATATTATTCTTTGAATTTCCAGAGACATGGTTTCGACACGGAACCAGGAAAGCATGCCCATGGGCGGTCAAAATCCAGTTCTTTCCCCGGTTCCGACAGGACGCCCCCATCTTGTCGCCGACCGCCGGCGCATGATCTCCGAGTTAGTAGCTTCCCGGGGAAGCTTGCGCGTGTCTGAGTTGAGCGACATTCTGGGAGTCTCTGAAGTCACCATCCGGAGCGATCTGGAACTGCTTGCGCATGAAGGGCTTCTGGTGCGCGATCACGGCGGCGCCATCGCCCGCACCCACACGTCTCTATCTGTCGCCTTCGATCAGCGCGCCCGGCTGATGCTTGAAGCCAAGCAGCGCATCGGCCAGGAAGCCGCCAGTCTTGTTCAGCCCGGCGACACCATCATGCTCGATTGTGGTTCGACACTGATGGAGATGGCCAAGCGTTTGTCGAATCTTGCTCCGCTGACGATAATTACCAACGGCCTCAATATCGCCATTCAAGTCGGTTCGCTTCCTGACGCTCATGTGGTGCTGGCCGGCGGCAGCCTGAGTCCTGAGACGATCGGCACAGTAGGTCCGCTTGCGGAGCGCGATCTGGGTGATCTGCTGGCCGACAAGTTCTTTCTTGGCACACATGCATTCGAGCTTGAAAACGGACTCTCTGACGTTTCAATCGAAGTGGCGCGCGTCAAGCGCACCATGATCTCGGCGGCAAAACAGGTCATCCTGCTGGCTGACTCCGGCAAATTCCCCTCCCGTGCGATGGCACGCGTCGCTCCGTTATCAGCCGTCCATTGCATCATCACAGATACAGGATTCCCCGAAGAGATCGCCCAGCAATTGACTGCACAGAACATTGAGGTGCGCAGAGTTTAACGGTTCCTCCTCGGAGCGAGCCGAGTTTCACGTGTTATCAAAATAAATGGAGATGAAATGGGATTAGGTAAAAGTGTCCGGTTAAAAAGATTATTCAGTCATCCTTCGGGGCGTCTTTGTTCCGTAGCCATCGATCACTTTCTCGGTTATCACCAGGATCTGTATATGCAAACAGGCCTGCGCGAGCTACCCAAAACCATTGCCGCCATTGTTGCCGGCAAGCCCGATTCCATCACCATGAACAAGGGAATCGCATTGGGCTGGTGGCCGCCTTACGCGGGAACCATTCCGCTCATTGTGCAGAGTCTCGCAGCCCGTCCCGACGACACAGCCGACGAAACGATTGCGCTTCCTGAGGATGCGGTGCGCCTCGGCGCGGACGCGTTTGCCACCTGCGCCTTCGTTCGCGGCGCCACTGAGGCGGCCCACGTCCGGCGCGTAGCCGATCTGGTTCGCCAGGCGGAGGTCTGGGACATGCCCGTGATTCTCCACGTCTATCCCAGAACCTTCAGCAACGGCAAAGTCGATATCAGTTTTACCCCCGAGGATATTTCCTGGGCGGTTCGCTGCGGCATTGAAGTGGGCGTGGACGTAATCAAGGTGCCCTATTGCGGTGACGTAGCCAGCTATAAGCAAATCATCGAGAACTGCCCGGTTCCGATGGTAGCGGCCGGAGGACCCAAAGCTGCAAACTTCCGCGCCAGTTTAACCATGGCAAAGGAAGTGGTTCAGAGCGGCGCCCGCGGCATGGTGGTTGGTCGCAACATTTGGGGATTCCCCGAGATCACCAAGGCGGTCAACGCCTTCAAGGCCGTCATTCACGACCAGGTCGACCCGGAAAAGGCCATGCAACTCGCCGGCCTCGGAGCCTGAAATGCCCAGGCCGGAATTCGACATTTTTGGCCTCGGAACCATAGCCGTCGACGATTGCGTGTACGTGGATTCGTACCCGCTTCCGGATCATAAGGTCAGAATCAACCGCGAGGGACGAAATGTGGGCGGCCAGATCGCCACGGCCCTCGCCGCTGCCAGCCGACTGGGCGCTCACTGCGCCTACGCGGCCGTCCTCGGCGACGATGAACTTTCCACCGCAGCCCTTGACGCTCTCCAAACCGCCGGGATTGATTGCCAGTTCATCCAGCGCACCCCCGGTGCGGGGCCGATTCACAGCATAATCATCCTCGACGAAAAAGCCGGCACGCGGAATATCTTTTACAGCGTAAGCCGTACCGCACCCGTTCCCACCAGCCAGATCGACCCGGCAACCGTTGCCAATACCCGTGTGCTTCTTGTTGACCAGTTCGGCCCCGATACGGCCATTCACGCCGCCCGGCTCGCGCGCGTGGCGGGTGCAGCGGTCGTCATGGATCTCGAGTGGCTCGACGCACCCCGTCTCGACGAGATGATGTCCCTCGCCGATCATCTCCTGGTTCCGCGCGACTTCGCTGTCGCTTACACACAATCGCAAACGCCTGCGCAGGCCGCCGAAGAGTTGCACCGCCGCAGCCAGCGCGCCTGCACCGCGGTCACCTGCGGCACGGATGGTTGCTATTACCTTCACGCCTCCGCGACTGTTCAACACTTGCCGGCTCCGCGTGTTGAAAGCCTTGAGACTACCGGATGCGGCGACGTTTTTCATGGCGCCTACGCCGCTGCTTTAGCCCGCGGCAACGACGCGCCCGATTGCTTGCGTTTTGCCTCAGCCGCGGCGGCGGCCTTTGCCACCCGTCCTAGTGGATGGCAGCATATGCCCACCACCGACGACGTGAATCGTCTGATGACAAAAACTTATTGAAGGAGATTTATATGAACACCGCAGAACTTGCAAACCATCTTGAAGAAGCCCTCCGCGAAATTCCGCTGCTCGATGCCCACACGCACCTTGACGCGGCACACCTTTCAGCGCGCGGTCTCGACGACATCCTCCTCTACCACATGGTCATCAGCGACCTCTACTCGGCGGGCTGCCCCAACGGCGCGCGCCTCGATGAGATGCCCTCCATCGAGGAGTCGCACTCCCGCCTCGAACAAGCCATTCCATACCTGCCCAGGATTCAGAACACCTCCTGCTTCTGGATGGTGCGCATCATCCTCAAGGACCTATATGGTTTCGCCGATCCGATTACAGCGGATAACTGGCGCAAGCTCGACGGCCTGATCCGTGAGCGTGCCGGAAAGTCGTGGGCCATCCAGACCCTCGACCGCGCGGGAATCCAGCGCACCTGCACTGAACTCTGGCGCGGCCGCGACGGCGCGAGCAATGATTTATTGCAGTACAGCCTGGAGTGGGCATTTTTTTCCCGCGGCCAGTGGGGTGAATTTGATACCGCGTTGTTTGAGCTGGAACGCACCTGGGCCGCCGAGACTCCGGAGCCGCCCATCTCCGTAACGTTCAGTGCACGTCCTCCTGTTCCCCGCCCCATCCGCACCCTCAAGGACGTGCACGACTGCCTCGATCATTACTGCGCCGTCACTCCCTACGACCGCATCCTCAACACCGCTCAGCATTTTTCCACCGACTTCGATTATCGCCAGGTAACCGATGCGGAAATGACGAAAGCCCTTGAGCGTCGCGCGCAGGCCGGCCCCGAGGAACGCGATATCTACGCCAACTACATCATCGAGCAATATCTGCAACGCCTTGAGCACAGCCATCCGGGATTTATGTTCCAGTTCTCGCTCGGTGCAGACCCGTTGCCCTACGAGACCGCCAGCCGCATTCGCCAGACCACCCTGCGCGAGTTAGGCGAGCTCATCGCACGCCATCCCAAGCTGAACTTCCAGTGCCACATCTCCAGCCTGCACGCCAACCAGACGCTCTGCACCTTCTGTCGCGAGTTGCCCAACTTTTCCCTGGCGGCCTACTGGTGGCACAATTTCTTCCCCATGTTCATGCGCCAGGTGATGGAAACTCGCCTCGACATGCTCCCGGTAAATAAGCAGATCGGCTATCTCTCCGATGCCTATTGCGCCGACTGGTGCTATGCCAAGGCAACAATGATTCGCAAACAGCTGGCAAATGTGCTGGCGCGAAAGATCGCGCAAGGTCAGTACGACGAAAAATTGGCGCTCGCAACCGCCCGCCAGATCTTCTATGAAACACCCCAAAGCCTGTGCGGCATGAGGCCGAAAGTCTTAGGTGCGAAAAAGTAAATCGCAAATAGATGTAAGATGGAAGGTCGGCAAAATTCGAGGTGATTCAGCACCCCGAGAAGTTGCCGGCTGTTGAGGACTGCTGAAGAAATGTCCGCCCAGACGCTAGGAAAAGCAGCGCTTTATTGAAGATTGCATGACCAGCGCTCGCGACGAACGCGCCGGAGGCGCAGAGTTTGTTAGCCCCGCGCTTCAGCGTGGGGAAAGTGGATCCCATAAATTCGTTACGGAGTCCCGTAGGGACGGCGCAATGACACAATTTTGCCGGACTCAATAACTGCGAAACGCCACACATCGAAGATCGGAAGCATCGAAATGACCTCTCGGGAACGTGTACTAGCATCCCTGAACCATCAACAGCCCGACCGGGTTCCGATTGACCTGTCGGGTTATCGCTCGTCGGGCATCTCCCCCATCGCCTATCCCAAGCTCAGAGCCGCACTCGGTCTTGTGCCGCGTACCGTCGACGTTTACGATGCCATCCAACAACTGGCCATCGTCCACGAAGATGTGCTCGACCGCCTGGGCGTGGATACGATTGAACTGGGCCGAGCCTTCTGCCACGAAGACAAATGGTGGGCCGATTGGACCCTGCTCGACGGATCGCCGTGCAGAATGCCGGCCTGGGCATTGCCTGAGCGAATGGGTCCCGACTGGGTCTTCCGCGGCCCGAGCGGAAGAATCATGGCGCGCATGCCTGAGGGATCGCTGGTTTTCGATCAGACCTACTGGCCCTTCCTCGAAGGCGTTGAAGATCTCTCCCAAATTGAAGCGTTCTATCCGGAGGCAATGTGGACCGGATTACCTACCCCGCCGGGACCATCCATCTCCGGTCCCGATGAACTCGCCCGCGGAGTTCGCGCTTTGCGCGCATCCACCAGCCGCGCCATCATCGGTGCATTTGGCGCCAACCTCTTTGAGATGGGGCAGTTTTTCTACCGCATGGACAACTTCCTCATGTTGTTGGCCGCCGAGCCGGAACGTGTGCATCGCTTCCTTGACGCACTGATGGAGATTCACATGCGCAACCTCGAAATCTTCCTCGGCGCGGTCGGTGACTCCATTGACGTCATTCTCTTCGGCGACGATCTGGGCGCGCAAAACAGCCCGCAAATTTCGCCGCGCATGTACCGCGAATTCTTCAAACCGCGCCACGCCATGCTGTGGGCACGCGCCAAGCAATTGTCCAACGCGAAAGTTATGCTTCACAGTTGTGGCGCCGTGCGCCCTTTGCTGCCCGACCTCATCGACGCCGGCCTCGACGTCATCAACCCCGTGCAGATCAGTTGCCGCGGAATGGAAGCCGAGGGCCTCAAGCGCGACTTCGGCCGCGACCTCGCTTTCTGGGGCGGCGGCTGCGACACGCAGAAGATTCTCCCCCAAGGCACGCCCGCCCAGGTCCGCGAACACGTCCTCCATCAGTGCGAAACGCTCGCCCCCGGCGGAGGCTTCGTCTTCCAGCAAGTCCACAACATCATGGCCAACGTGCCCGCTGAAAATCTCGTCGCCATGTACGACGCAGTGCATGAATACGATGCAAAGAAAGGGAATTAGTACCGCGAATTCGTGATTTCCTAATCCCACCCACGAACCTGGGTGCCCTAGGTCCCTCGCTTTTGGGGACCTGGGAGACCACGAAACTACGCGGCAAAGGTGCTAGCTATGCCGGCAATCGTCTGGGGCGGTCTCGCATTAACCTTGGTAGCTGGCCTCTGCTCGGGCAACAGCATGCTGCCCATGAAGTTCGCCCACCGTTGGCAATGGGAAAACACCTGGCTGATCTTCAGCCTCTTTTCGCTCGTCATCATTCCCTGGACACTGGCCATCATGCTCGCCGGAAACCTGCGCGGCATTTACTGTTCGCTGCTTCCCGGCCAATTGCTTCTGCCGTTTATTCTTGGCGCTGCCTGGGGCGTTGCACAGGTATTATTCGGACTTTCCATTGCGCGGTTAGGCCAGGCGCTCGGCTTTGCCATCATTATCAGTCTGGGATCGCTGGGCGGTACGCTGGTTCCGCTCCTCTTCAAAAATCGCGCCGTCTTCGCCACCTCCAACGGCGCCCTCATCCTCTCCGGACTCGCCGTCATGCTTGCTGGCATCGTACTCTCAGCCCGCGCCGGGAGCCGCCGTGAGCAGGAAGCAAAAAAAGAGACCGGTAGCGGCTACGCTTTGGCGCTTGCACTCGCCGTACTCTGCGGCCTTCTCGCTCCGATGATCAACTACTCTTTCGTCTTCGGCCAGGAGACCGCAGCCCGCGCCGTCCAGTTAGGCATCTCGCCCATCCGCGCAGCCTATACAGTCTGGCCCGTCAGTCTCGCCGGAGGCCTGCTGCCCAACCTCGCCTATTGCTTCTATCTGCTCTCAAAGAAAAAAACCTGGGGCCTCTTTCTTGGGCCCTGGATGCCCGATGCCGGCTTCGCAGTCCTGATGGCCGTCCTCTGGATGGGCGCATTGGCAATCTATGGCGTCGCCTCTGTCTGCCTCGGCGCACTCGGCACCTCAGTCGGTTGGGGTCTCACCCAGATTTTGGCCATCATGTCTGCCAACATCGGCGGCCTGCTCGCCGGCGAATGGACAGCAGCGCCCGCCAGCGCCCGCCGCACGCTCTACGCCGGTCTTGCCCTGCTCACCGCCGCAACCGTTCTACTGGCCGCCGGAAATCGCTGAGTGCGCGGACTTTTTCACGCCCGGTCATGATTAATTACTCCGATTCAAACCGGATCAATTGCGCCCCGCAGCATCGATCGCATCGCCCCGCAATTCAAATCGCGGCTCAATGTAGTTCGGCTCAATCTGCACCGCTTGTGCAATCAGCTTGTGCCCCTCCTCAGGATCGCCGCTGAAACTCGCAATCAGCCCCTGCAAATAAGTAGCCCTGGCAACATAGAAAGGTTCTTTCCCTTCCTGCCTCGAATCGGCGACCGTCTTGAACTGTTTAGCCAGATTGGCAGCTTCCATGTGCCGTCCCAATTTTTCGAGTGAAAGCACGATGAAGAAATTGTCCGGGCTCCAGCTATCGCCGCCGCCTCCAGCCAGATGATCCACTCCGCCGATGCCCTCCTGGTAAGCCTGCTGTGCCTCCTGCTTCCTTCCAAGTGCATCGAGCGTGCGCCCAATGTAATATTCCAGGCGCGGCGCGGACTGGTGCTCTGTATCATCCAGTCCCAGATTAGCCGGCGGCTTCAGCGCCGACTGGAACAACTTGAGCGCCAGCTCATAGTTGCCCTTGTTATAAGCCTCCGACCCTCTGCCGTATTTGAGCTCGCGGTAATCGTCGCGTAACTGATCGGTGCCTTCGGCGTGAGAAAACGTGTGATGATCGACGATCTCCTGTGCAGCATCGAACCTGCCCTCAATCAGATCGACGGCCAGAACGCCTTCCACCAGGCGATCGTTGTTCGGCGTACGCTTGATTGCATCTTCAAGCAACGCCAGTTGCTCGTCGAATTTCCCAGCGCGCGCATAAGCCGTCGCCAGATCGTTTAGCGTATCCTCATCCTTCGGATTGATTTCAACCGCCTTTTTGAGTTGTGGAATCGCCTTCTCCAGTTGCCCGCCTTCCTCATAAGCCAACCCCAGCGAGCGCCGCGCGCCAAAATCCGCCGCATTCACCTGGTTGATTGCTTCCCATTCTTCGATCGCCTCCGCCTTTCGCCCGCGATAGTAGAGCAGGCACCCGAGATCGAATCGCGCCTGCGTATCCTTCGGATTTTCTTTCACCGCATCCGCCAACGGCGCCTCGCTCTCCGCTCGATAAGCAAACCGCTCCACCGTCCCAGCCGCCGCCCGCGCCTTTTTGCGATACTCCGCTGCCGCCTGCGCATCTCCAGCCTGCTTCACGGCGTAGGCCAGCGTGTAGAAGTAGAGTGGCGGCGTGCCCCACGTGTCTTTGTCGCGCGGCGGTTCCACCATCTTCAGCACCGCCGCAGCTTCCTTCCACCGGCCCAGCGAACTATAGAAAATCGAAACCTCCATCGCGCTCTCGGTCCGCTCTCCCATCAATTCGATCAGCTTGTCCCTGACCGCCTCGTCTCCGATCAAAAAATATTTCTCCGCCTGGGCAACGCGGTCCGCCGGATCAATCTCTTCCACCTGCGCCAGTTGCTCGAGCGCCGCATCTTTGTCTCCCTCATCCCGCTCCGTCAACGCCAGCAGCAGATGCGCACTGAGATCCTGCGCGTTCGCTTTGATCGCGCCAGTCAGATGCTCAGCCGCTGCCGCGAGGTCATGATGTTTAAAATTCAGCAGTCCAAGTTGGTACTCGCGCGCGCCATAGTATCCACTGCCCGGCCAGACAAAATAAAAATTATCTTCCGCCAACTTCTCTTCGCCCAGCTTCATCTCACTCGTAGCCAGGTAATACCAACTCGCGTCCGCATAGGGGTCGCGGTCCACAGCCAACTGAAACTCCGCCGCCGCCGCCTTAAAGTGTTCCTGGTTGAACTCCAGTATTCCCAGCAGTTGGTGAGCAGCGGAGTATCCCGGATCCTTCTCTAATGCAAGCTTCGCCAGCTTTGCTGCTTCGTTAGAATTCAGATCCTTCTGTTTGAATTCCGCCGCAATGACCAGTTGTTCCGCTGTCATTTTCTCCAGCGGAATCGGTGCGTCTTTGAGGCCTTTTGCAAAGGGCGTATCGTGGCCGCCCGGATTGCTATCGGGGCGCCGATAATCCAGCAGCACTGCGCCATTTGGGGCGGTGATCTCCACCTCCATCTCTTCCAATCCCGCCGAGTCCGCATGAATTCCCGCAACCGTCTTCTTCACCGGCGTTCCCGGAATCAAATCCACGGTCGTATTCAGCAACTCCCCGCTACTGGCCTTCACTCGCAACTTCGCGCCGAGAATCGGCCTCACCGGTGAAAGCGCCACATCCACAGAGGAATTCATTCCCGCCGCATCGGCATGCACGTCAAGATTCAGCGCCACATCGTTGCTCATCGTGGTCAGGCCGTCGATGCCCGCCACCGGAATCCACCACTCGCGCCACTGCTCCACCTGGTGCGGATAGACCCATTCATAGTGGCCGTCCCAAACCATGCGCCCGCTTTGCGCCTCCCAGTAAGGACCGGCCTTATCGGTATAGCCGTGCTCCACCTCCGAAGACCCCGGCCCAAACCCGAAGGTCCACATCTTCATTCCCTGCACAACTCTCCGATCCGCATAGCGGAAGACCCCATAGTCCTGATCGAACTGGTAAGCCCCGCCATAGTTGTCGTAGCTGTCGATGCCAAACACGCCCAGCATGCTCATATGGTTGTGCGCCCAGCTCAGATCCACTCCGTTATAGATAGGCCACGGCGAAACCACCCCCGTTGTGTGGCCCACCGTCTCCGTCATCGGATATAGAAAACGCGTCTTCGGAGTTACCGGAAACGCTGCATTCGTCCACAACATTTGCGGCTTCTCGCCGTCGTTGCCGTTGTAGCAGAAGGCTCTGATCTCCAGCGCATCCACGCCGGGATGCAGCGTCGCGGTGAAAGTCACATCCATTTGGTAAATCGGGTCCAGCTCTCCCAGCAAAACCGATACGCTCCCATCCTTATGCCTCAGCACCAGGTGCGACCAGTAAGGCTCCCCGTGCCAGGTCAGCGAGTGCTCATCGAATGGCCCGGTCAGCTCAATGCCCTCCTGCGGCCAATCAAACCGCGGATTGAAGTAGGTGGGCTTGATCACGTCGTTGTGATAAAAAGTCTCCCGCTCGTGCACCTTGTCGTAGAGCTCCATAAACCGCCCGCCCAGCTCCGGAATATAAGTCAGCTTGAAATATTCGCTCTCCACAAAGATGGCATGGTACTTCTCCGGCAACGGACCGCCTGTCTTGAACTCCCGCTTGAACGTCGTAAACGGATAGATTCCCTGCAAAGTCGAATCCGCGAACAGCGGCGGTTGCATAAATCTGCCCACTTGCTCATAGGTAGGTAGCGTGATCTCCCCCTCCGTCACCGTAATGGCATCGGGTTTCGAAGTTTTTCCGGCATCCTGCGCCAGGCAACTCAGCGGCGCGCCCAACGTAAGCATCATCGCAAAAATCAAAAATATCGATTTCATTCAGATCACCCTTATCAGTCCGTAAATTTTTTGCTGCGATGGCCGGATTCCATCCATCGGTCACAATTAAAAATACCAACTTCGCCCCCGCTTGCGATAATCTCAGCAGTCAACTTATCGAGCCCTGACGCCATGCCCATCGATCCAGCCGCCCTTCACACCATCGACCTCATCCGCAAAAAACGCGACGGCTGCGCGCTCGACGCCCGCGAAATCGCCTATCTGGTCGCCGGCGCATCCTCTGGCTCCATTCCTTCCGAACAGCTTGCCGCTTGGCTAATGGCCGCCTTTTTACGCGGCCTCTCGCTCGATGAAACCCGCGCGCTCACCCTGGCCATGCGCGACTCTGGCGAAAAATTCTCGCCTGCCCGTCTCCGCAAAGTGGCCGTAGATAAGCACTCCACCGGCGGCGTCGGCGACAAAACCAGTTTCCTGGTCGCTCCTATCGCCGCCGCCTGCGGCCTAACCGTGCCCATGATCAGCGGCCGCGCCCTCGGCCACACCGGCGGTACGCTTGATAAATTGGAATCCATCCCCGGCTACCGCACCTCGCTCTCCCTCGACGAATTTGAGGCAGTCCTCGCCCGTTGTGGCGCGTCCATCGTCGGCCAGACCCCGACGCTGGTCCCCGCCGATCGCGTTCTCTACGCCCTGCGCGACCGCACCGGCACAGTTGAAAGCCCAGGCCTCATCTGCGCCTCCATCCTCAGCAAGAAATTAGCCGAAGGCCTCGACGCCCTTGTCCTCGACGTAAAAACCGGCTCCGGCGCATTTCTCCGCAAGCGGGACGACGCCGAATACCTGGCCGCCCTGATGGTAGCCACCGCTGAAGCCGCCGGAACCCGCACCGTCGCCCTGCTGACCGATATGGACCAGCCCCTCGGCCGCGCCGCCGGAAATTGGATCGAGATCATGGAGTGCCTCGAACTACTGCGCGGCAACAGACCAACGGAGAGCGAAGACCTGCGCGAGCTTTCTCTCATCCTCGCCGGATGGATGATCCATCTGGCCGGTCAGTCAGCGACCCGTGAAGCCGGCTACGCCCGCGCCGAAGCGGTAATCAACGACGGCTCCGCGCTGCGCGTTTTCCTCTCCATGGTCGAGGCACAAGGCGGCAGAACTACCGTATTCAACAACCCAACCTTCCACAAGCCCGGAGCGACCCAGGTGCTCGAAGCCTGGGAATCCGGTTTCATCTCCGCAATGGATACCACCCAAATCGGCTGGGCCATCCAGCGCACAGGCGCAGGCCGTGAAAAGGCCGGCGAACCCGTCGATCCCCATGCCGGCATTCTCTTCCACGCCCGCCGCGGCGCTCGCGTCCAAAAAGGCCAGCCCATCGCCACCTTTTACGCCACCAACCCCGCGCTTCTCGCTGAGCCCATTGCCCTCTTGAAGAATGCGATCACATTCTCTGAAACTCCACCGCCGCAACTTCCATTAGTCAGCCAAATCTTCACACGCGAAAACGCTGAAGCTTACCTGCAAAATGTTGTAAGGTAGTTTTTTGAGGAATCAGCGATAAGGTAATAGGCCGGACTGAACGGGTTTTTTTATTCCCTATTCCCTGTTCCCTGCTTTACCGAGGACATCGCCTTGGATCGATTCACCGGAGTATTGGGGATACTGGCCGTGTTGCTGGCGGCCTATCTGGGTTCCACAGACCGCAAACGCATCCGCTGGCGCACCGTAGCCTGGGGACTCGGCCTGCAACTCCTCTTCGCCTTCATCGTGCTGCGTCTTTCCTACGGCGCGCAGGCGCTCCAGTGGGCCGGCGAAGTGGTCAAATCCATCCTCGCCTCCACCTACGCCGGCACCGCGGTACTTTTTGGCCCTCTCGGCATCCCCACCGGCTCTCTCGGCTCCATCTTCGCCTTCCAGGTGCTGCCCACCATCATCTTCATCTCCGCGCTTTTCGCAGTGCTCTATCACATCGGCCTGATGCAGATCGTCATCCGCTGCATGGCCTGGCTCATGCTCAAGACCATGCGCATCAGCGGCGCTGAAAGCATGAACGTAGCCGCCAGCATCTTCATGGGCCAGACCGAGGCTCCGTTAACCATCCGCCCGTTCCTCGCCAAAGCCACGCGCAGCGAACTCATGACCATCATGACCAGCGGCATGGCACACGTCTCCGGCGGCATCATGGCCATGTATATCGCCCAGGGCATAGCGCCCCAGCACCTTCTGGCCGCTGTCATCATGACCTCGCCCGGCACCATTCTCGTAGCCAAAATGATGGTCCCTGAAACCGGGGTCCCCGCCACCGAAGGCCGCGTCGTGATGCCCAAGGACGAGCTGCGCAAGGAAGAAAAAGAAAACCTCATCGGCGCCATTGCCCGCGGCACCATCGACGGTGGCAAGCTGGCCCTCAACGTCGCCATCATGCTCATCAGTTTTCTAGCCCTCGTCGCCCTGCTCGACGGCTTGCTCCTCTGGACGCACAACCTCAACTACATGCACTGGGTTCCCGGCTCGCTCGGCCAGATCCTTGGCTTCTTCTTCGCGCCGGTTGCCTGGCTGATCGGCGTTCCCTGGCACGATTGCGGCGCCATCGGCAACCTGTTAGGCACCCGCATGGCCCTCAACGAAGTCATCGCCTATATCGGGCTCGGCGCGCAAAAAGCCACGCTCGCCCCGCGCTCCTTCATCATCGCCACCTTCGCCCTCTGCGGCTTCGCCAACCTCGGCTCCATCGGCATGCAGATCGGCGGCATCGGCGCATTAGTCCCCGAGCGCCGCAACGACCTTGCCAGGTTGGGCGTTCGCGCCATGCTAGCCGGCACCATGGCCAACTTAATCAGCGCCTCCATAGCCGGAATGTTTCTGGGGTGAGCAAGAAGGAACTGCAGGTACCCCAGGGCGGGTGGCCCAGGTCTCGCTTCTGAGACCTGGGATAGCTAGAAGCTAAAATCCGGGTGCCCAGGCTTCGCTTCTAAGGTCTGTGAATCCACAAGCCTCAATTCCCCGCTCTCACCCTTTTCAAGCGATAAAAAACCGTCAGCGCCGTCACCGATCCGCACGTCAACAAACTAGCAGCCATCCCCAAAATCAGCGACAGATCCCGCTGATAAATCCCATGCACAATCCCAATCACCTGCAGCACGCTGAACCCGCCAAACGTGATCAGCGAAATCCCCTCATCCGTCTTCTTCCGCCATACCGCAAGCACCTGCGGCACAAACAGCAGCGCATTGCACCCCAGCCCCAACCCAAACATCCAGGCAACAATCTCTTTCATCAATCACCACCCAGTCCCTCAGTCCCTAGGCCCAAGTCCCTAGTCCCTAGCGCCTATTGCCTATTCCCTATTCCCTATTCCCTAGTCCCTGTTTTCGCCCCAAATCTCTCCGCATTGCGCGCCTTTGCTTTGGCAGCCTCTTCTTCCCGGCTTCTCGGCGGCGCATTCGTCTCAAGCGAGGTCAATAGTCGCGCCGAGACCGAGGCAATCTCATCCACCGCCGTCCAAAACGCTGCCTCGTTGGCCTTCGACGGCTTATTGAAGCCGCTGACCTTCCTCACAAATTGCAAACTCGCCGCACGAATCTCTTCCTCCGTCACGGGAGGATCGAAGTTGAAAAGCATCTTGATATTCCGGCACATTCGTTAAAGACCTCCCGACGATTTCCCAATACCTTCCCGGCTTGGCCAGGTCACATCAACATCCTCTCACTCCGGAGGAATAGTTCGGCATCACAGACTGCGAAATCCAGCTTTGTTATCCTTGTCAACGTGGAGTACGAACGCTATATCTACCCGCCGTACGATGCGCCCCTCGCGGAAGCGTACGGCAACCGCTTCGAATCCGTCTTCGTAATCCTCCATCCCTTCATCAGCGTCTCCGATCATCTAGCCTGGAAGGCAACAAAGCAATATCCCACCGATGAGCAGATCCTGACACATGGAGCAAAATGCACCTGGGCCCACGTCGCCGCTAAAACGGGTCTGCACGACTGCGCCAAGCTGAATCAAGCTCTCCTCACCTCCATCGGCGCAATCGGCGAAGAACTCCGCGACTATCCGGCCCGCGATTCGCTTCAGAGCTTCCTTGAATCCGAACCTACCTGGATGCCGGAAGAAGGCCGTTTCGAACCTTTGCTCCAGGAGGATATTCTCGATGCATTCGAAGCCGCCGACCGTCAGGGGCTGATCTATGTCCCCGAGTTTCCCAAAGCCGATCCCGTCCGGCAACTCAACCTGCCCAACCTCAGAAGCCGCGAAGATTCCTTCCCGACCGGCGGCACTCTAACGGACCGCGATGCATCCTTCCTGTTCACCGTCGACTGGGATAGTTTTTTCACTCTCTTCTATGGCCCGCGTGAATTCGTCTCCGAAGTAGTCCGCCGCCAAAATCTGGAAGGCTTTTTCGCCACCCCGACCACCGAGCACAACTGGTTCAACTATTCCCTCGGATGCTGTGTCGTCACGCTTGCCCCCGACGGCTGGCCGTCTGCTTGAAAATTCGTTCGCTCAGCATAAACTCCGTCCCTGTAGAATTCCCACAGCACACAATGGCGCTCACCCATGACCTATTTCGACCAAGTCGCTGAAGCCGCCTCGCACCTGAAAGCCAAGCTCGGCCCGCTCGCTCCCCAAATCGGCATCGTCCTCGGCTCCGGCCTGGGCGCGGTAGCCGATTCGGTCGCAAACCCAACCATCATCCCCTACGCTGAAATCCCCCGCTTCCCCCATTCGACCGTCGAAGGCCATCCCGGCCGTCTCGTCGCCGGCTTGCTCAACGGGGTTCCAGTTGCAGTGATGCAGGGCCGCGTCCACTTCTACGAAGGCTATTCTCCGCAGCAGGTCACCTTCCCGATGCGCGTACTGGGTGCGCTCGGCATTCGCGCCGTCGTCCTCACCAACGCCGCCGGAGGCATCGACGAAGGCTACCGCATCGGCCAACTCGTCGCCCTGGCCGACCACATCAACTTGATGGGCTTCAACCCCCTCGCCGGCCCCAACGAGCCCCGCTTCGGTTTCCGGCCCGGCTCCGGCCTGCGCTTTTTCGATATGACCGAACCCTACTCCAAAACCCTCCGCGCTCTTGCCCAGGAAGCCGCCGCCGCCGAAGGTTTTGAAATCCCCGAAGGCATCTATCTCGCCGTCAATGGCCCCAGCTTTGAGACCCCGGCCGAAATACGCGCCTTCCGCACGCTTGGCGCAACACTGGTCGGAATGTCCACGGTGCCCGAGACCATCGTCGCCCGCCACATGGGCATTCAGGTCCTCGGCATCTCCTGCGTCACCAACCTGGCCGCCGGACTCAGTTCCAGACCCCTCAGCCACGAAGAGGTCTTCGAATCAGGCCGACTGGTTGAAGTCCGCCTCGCCCGCCTCTTCGAGCGCCTCCTGCCAAAATTGCAGCATATTTGAAAACTGGGCCGGAAGCCGGACAGCAGTGAGCACTTCTGCTCCACGCACGCTCTGCTCGTCTGCTGTTATAGAAAAGTACTCATTTCCTACTAACTCTTTTGGGGCGTTTACCAAAGTTTCATCTGCCCACTATCATTTCTAAACGTCTTAAAGATAGGGTTAACATAATGGCCCGCATATTCTTGACCATGAGCGAATCCATCAATTCGATGAAGCAAAAAGTGGCCACCTGGCTCGTGCAGGGCATCACGCCCCGTCGCCTGGCGCTCACCCTGGCTCTCGGATTCGCCATCGGCTGCTTTCCCGTCGTGGGCATCCCCACCGCTTTGTGTGCTCTGCTGGCGTTGGCGTTGCGGCTCAATCTACCCGCAATTCAGGCGGCAAATTATCTCGTAATGCCGCTGCAGCTTGTGCTGATTGTGCCCTTTGTTCATCTGGGCGGCTGGCTTCTTTCCTCCGGTCAGCAGCAGACCTTCGCGGCTCAGGCGCTGCTGCATCTTTCTACGCGGAACCTGCTTTCGCAGTTGGGCTCAATCACTGGCCACGCCATGCTGGCCTGGTTTGTCGTTTCCGTTCCCGCTGTCCTGCTCATGACTCTGATGCTTACCGTTGTGCTGCGCCGCATTCCCGCGCTGGCTGTTGTTGAAGCTGGCGACTAATTCCCCGCCTACTTGGCCGCGTAAGGATCTGGCACAGGTTCTGCACTCTTGATCCATGCGGTATAGATCATGTCTCGCAGCATGCTGGCTCCGACTGCCAGCCGTTCCGCGGTAAACTCCCGCGACTCAGCCGATCCCGCTCCCACAAATCCGCCCGCCTTCTCCAATTGGTAGACCTTTTCGACGTATCTGTTTGAATGCCTCAAATAGGCTACGTAACTGTCAAACAAGTCGCCGTCAATCGCCTTGGGGGCAGTCATCTTCGCCCGCACCTCCGGCTCATGCACATTCGCAGCCACAAACGGCCCTTCAAACTGCCAGTGAATCGTGTGCCCGGTGCTATAGCCGTGAGGATTCGGCCCTGTCCAGCCGTTGTATTGGATCGTTGTGTGCAGCGGCTGAGAGCCGTCGCCCACATAGTGTCCCAACCAGCCGGCATAGAAGATCACAGCGGCCTCCGTTGCGCTTGTATCCTTCTTCGCGGCAACTAAATTCCGATACTCGCGCATCGCAGCCTTCAGCCGTTCCCAAACCTCAGTGGTCTCCCAGGGCTGCAGGCCAATCTTCTCTGGCCGCTCTCCTGCTGCAAAGACCTTAGCCTCAAAATCCAGCCGCCGCCGCGGCAAGGTCCCCAGCGCATCGGCCGGTTCCAGGTCGATAAAGTGTTCCGGGGCCTGTGCCGCGCTCAACTCCGGCTCGGCAGGCGAACGCCACCTGTCAGGCTCGGGCCCCAGATACTCAATCTCATTCACAGCCCCCTCTGAGCGAAGAAAGGCCGGCACATCGGCCGGCAGCGTACTGGCCGCCAGCCGGTTGATCAGCCGATGCCCCTCATTACCCCAGGCCCGCGCATCTCGCGGCTGAGATACCAGGCAAACCAGCGTCCCCACGGCCAGGGCTGCTTGCACAATTTGGATCGATGGGAACAGCCGCAACATGAGGCCAGTATACGGCTGTCTTCTCTATTCGCTGTTTAAAGATCCACAAATTGAATGGTTTCCGCGCTTTTCAACTCCGGCACCTCCCCCTAAGCGTGCCTCTTCGCTTCCCACGCCCCCGTAACTTGAGCGTTTCTCCCTGGAAAGGAGTTTTCCGATTTGCGTAGAGAGTCTAGAATCAAATGCATATACTACCTGCAAATCGACCATGGGCGGGGTCGGCGTATTTTCACCAGCTTTGGCCTTCCGGGGTCAGATATAAAAGGCAGCCACGCATGGAGCCTGGTATGGGGAAATCGTTCTGGGGGCGTAATGAAGGATCGGGCCAATGATGTAATCAAAAACGGAAAAGCTCACTCCGCACCGGTGGTGCGGGGCTGTATCTTTCAATTCTGGCCAATCGTTGCAGCCCTGACGCTCTCTCTCGCCGCTGTTGTCGTAGTAGCGCCCCTCGCAGCCGGACCCCACAACGATGAACTGCTGATCTTCGCAATCGTAGTTGCCGGTGCGGTCATTGCTCTTCGCCTGCTGGCCCACAACTCCCCCTCCGTTGTAAGCGTCCCACCTCTATATGAAATCTTCGACTCCGTCGGCACCGGGGTTGTGACCATCGACCTCAACGGCCGGCTCAGCTACGCGAATTCGACCGCGGAAAGGCTTTTAGGCTGCCACGTCGAGGACCTGATGAAAGAGTGGGCCACGACGGAGGTTCTAGCTCCCGGCGAGGGAGCGCGCCTGGTGACCGAGATGGAAAAGCTCTGCGGCCTTGAAAACCCGCCGGCGACCACTCCTGCCGGGCGCATGGCCGCCTATTTGAACTGCGTTCGACTTCTGCCTCCCAGCCGGGTACCCAGCTTTGAAGTTCAATTGCGCCGCAAAGACGGCGCTCTCATTCCCATTACTCTCCATATCTCAGCCCTGCGCGACGACGATGGCGCAGTCATCGGCCTGGTCGCTGTTGCCGTCGAGCAGACCTCGTCCCAGCACCAGGAGCAGGCATTGCGCGAGTCGCAGGAGCGTTATCGCGACCTCTTCGAAAATTCCAACGAGATGATCGCCACGCTCAGCCCGGCAGGAAAATTCCTCTATGCCAATCCCGCCTGGAAGCGATGCTTCGGCCTGGACACTGCTGCCCTTCTCTCCCTCGATTCGTTTGAAGAGCTTTTTGAGCCCGCCAGCCGAGTTGAAGTAGCCACTTTAATCCGCCGCGCCGTGGATGGCGAGCAGGTGAACCACGTCCCACTGCGCCATCACACCCTCGATGGCCGCGTGCTGGAACTGGAACTGACCCTCGGCCGACGGCAGAAGACCGACAATCCGCTCGCCGTTCGCTGCCTACTGCGCGACGTGACCCAGCACAAGCAGCGCGAACATCGCCTTGCCCTGCAGTTATTGGTCAGCCAAATTGTGGGCGAGAACAACTCCCCTGAAGTTGCCGCCACGCGCATTCTTGAAGCCCTCTGCGTCTTCCAGGGCTGGGACGTGGCCGTCAAGTGGGATGTCAATGCCGAGGATAAGCGGCTGGAATTCTCCACCGCCTGGGGCTCTCCCGGCCGCAACTCTGAGACCCTCATTCAGGAGAGCATGGGATTTACCCTGGAACGCGGAATCGGCATGCCGGGACGAGCCTGGTCTGATGGCCGCGCGGTCTGGATTGCTGACCTTATCTCCCAGCCCCCCGGTTCCCGCATCCAGTCTGCCCTGCGCCAGCAGATGGTCTCCGGCTGGGCAGTGCCCGTGCGCGTGGGCAGCAAAGTTCTGGCTGTTCTCGAATTCTATTGCCACTTCCGTCTCCGTGAAGACCCTGAAGTAATGGCGTCACTCGAGACCGCGGCCGCTTCCCTGGGTCAAATGCTGGCGCGCTCCCATGAGCGGGGCCGGGCTGAGGAACTCTCCCGCCAGCAGGAGATCCTGCTCGACTCAGTCGCCGACGGCATCTGCGGCGTGGACCGCCGCGGCCTCGTCAGTTTTGTCAATCCCGCCGCTGCCCGCATGCTGGGCGCCGTCGCCTCCGACATCACCGGCAAACCGGTCCATCACCTGCTCCATGGAACCGCCGAGTCCGGCTGCCAGTGCAAACCCGATTGCCTCCTCCGCCGCGCTTCGACGAACCATAATGCCGCGGCCGGCGAAGATACCATCTTCCGCAGCGACGGCAGCGCCTTCCCTGCTGAATACGTACTCACCCCCATCCTCGATCGGGGCCGCATTTCCGGTTCCGTGCTCAGCTTTCGCGATATCAGCCAGCGCTCTGCTCTCGATCGCCTTAAAGACGAATTCATCTCCACCGTGAGTCACGAGCTGCGCACCCCGCTCACCTCCATCCGAGGAGCGTTGGGCCTGCTTTCCTCTGGCATTCTGGGCAAGGTCAGCGACAAGGCCGCTAACCTTCTCCGCATCGCCCTCACCAACTCTGACCGTCTGGTCCGCCTCATCAACGATATCCTCGACCTGGAGCGCATCCAGAGCGGTAAGGAGCCGCTGGCCTACCGCCCCGTGCAGCTGGCTGAAATCGTTCGCCAGGCCATTGACGGCATGCAGCCGGTGGCCGAGGCGGGCGGTGTGCAGCTCATCCACGACACCATCAAGGTGGAGATCGAAGCGGACCCCGACCGCCTGCTCCAGGTTCTCACCAACCTGCTCTCCAACGCCGTCAAGTTCTCTCCCCCCAACTCCGCCATTTCCGTGGTCCTCCGACCCGGAGTCAGCGGCGTCACCCTCTCCGTCATCGATCAGGGTCGTGGCATTCCCGCCGACAAGCTCGACGCCATCTTCGGCCGCTTCCAGCAGGTGGAAGCCTCGGACTCCCGTCAGATGGGCGGAACCGGCCTGGGACTTGCCATCTGCCGCACCATTGTCCTGCAGCACTCCGGGCGCATCTGGGCGGAACGGAACCCCTCGCGCGGCTCTACCTTCCGCGTCTTCCTGCCTTACAAGCCAGTCCCCAAGACTCTTCTGGATTCGCCCAGCAGCATCTTCGATCAGGAGTCAGGCCAGGGAACAGTCCTGCTGGCCGACGCCAACGAGACCACCCGCCCGCTAATCGCCGCCCAGTTGACCCGCCACGGTTACCGCGTGATCCAAACCGCTACCGTGGAGCAGACTCTCGCAGCTGCTCAAGAACGCGTGGAGGCAATCCTCCTCGATACCTCCCTCGACGGCATGAGCGGTTGGGAGATTCTGCCCATGCTGCGCCACCTGGACCCCCAATCGCGCACCCCCATCGTCCTGCTCAGCGTTGAAAACGGGCAAAAACCCGCTGATCTGCCCAACCACGCTGAAGGATGGGTCGCCAAGTCCCTCGACGAAGGTGCTCTTCTGGGTGAGTTGGCCCGCGTGCTCTGCGGTCCCGGCGAAAAAGCTCGCATTCTGATCGTTGAAGACGATGAGGAGTTGGCTCGCATCATCGGCGAAGTCTTCTCCCTCGATACCATGGAGGTCCAGCTTGCTTATACGCTCCAGGCGGCTCTGGACGCTTGTTTCGGCTTCAATCCCCATCTATTGGTGCTCGATATAGGCCTTCCCGATGGCGACGGCTTCAACATAGTCGATTGGCTGCGCAACAACGCCAGCCTCGCCCACCTGCCTCTGGTGGTCTATTCCGGCCGCGAGTTCTCCCCGGCCGAACGCCGCCAACTCACCCTCGGCCCCACCCACTTCCTCACCAAGGCCCGCGTCCAGCCCCAGCAGCTTGAGGCCTTGGTCTTGACTATGCTGCGCACTTCGCGTCAAATGGAGGAAGCTCCCGCCGTAGGAAATCTCGGATAATGAACTCTCCCAGTTCGCCCAGGAGAGAGACTCGCCAAAGGGACAGATACGTCGAAGAAAGAGCAAGATAAAATGGCCCACCGTATTCTTATCATTGATGATGAAGAAGATATTCGTGAAGTGGCTGCTCTCAGTCTTGAAACCGTAGCGGGCTGGGAGGTCACTTCAGCCAGCTCCGGCGCACAAGGTCTCAACCGCGCCATCGAGCAAAATCCCGATGCAATCCTGCTCGACGTAATGATGCCCGGCATGGACGGTCCAACCACCTTCCGCGAACTGCGCAACAATCCCATCACAGCCCACATTCCCGTGTTGCTGCTCACCGCCAAGGTGCAAAGCTCTGACCAGCGCCGCTTCGCCGATCTCGGAGTCGAGGCCATACTCTTCAAGCCTTTTGACCCGCTCACGCTCTCCACCCAGATCTCCATCGCGCTGCATTGGAATTGAAGGCCAACTCGCAGAAATCAGAGTGCCTGGGGTGGGGTCGGTAACAATTTGGGTGCCCGGACGGGCCGCGTTCTTTTTTGCGGCTAGGGTGGGAAGCTAAACTGAAGGGCAGATCACCATGGACCCCATCGGCCAACCCGCTCTCGATGAAGCCCTCGACCGTATGTGGATCCAGTTCCTCCCGCAAATCGAGGAACGGCTGGCCATTCTCGATTCCGCCGCCGCTGCCTTCGCCGCCAATCGCCTCACCAAGCCCCAGAACGAAGCCGCCAACGCCGCAGCCCACAAACTAGCCGGCGTCCTCGGCTCCTTCGGCCTGGCCAAAGGCACCGTCCTGGCCCGTGAACTGGAGATAATGTACTCCCGCGACGGCGGCCCCGACCCGGCCCTGAGCGCAAAATTAACCGCCATCGCCGCAGAACTACGCGCCATCGTCGACAGCCGCAAATAACCCGGCGCCTCTAATTCCATTCGAACTTTTCGCTCCATCGATCCATAGTTTTGCGCGGTTGCATGCAGAAATTCCAACCATGCGAACCGCTCACGGATTTAAACTCTTACTCAATGCTCCAGCCCGACCCATTCGCGCCCCAGCTCGACCTGACCTTCGACGACCCACGCGCCGCCCGCCGCATCTGGCCCGTCCGTGATCTCGTCGCGCAGGTCCGCGAACTCATCGAGCAGGAGTATGGCGACATTTGGGTCGAAGGTGAGATCTCCAACTATCGCCCCGCCCCCTCCGGCCACGTTTACTTCACCCTCAAGGACGCCGACGCCCAGCTCCCCATCGTCCTCTTTCGCCGCCAGGCCATGCTCCTTCGTTTCCGCCCTGAAGATGGCCTCCACGTCCTGGTTCGCGGCCGCGTCAGCGTCTACGAGCAGCGTGGCCAAATGCAATTAGTGGCCGAGACCATGGAACCCGTCGGCGCCGGTTCCCTCCAACTCGCATTCGAACAACTAAAAGAGCGCCTCAAAGCCGAAGGCCTCTTCGATGCAGACCGCAAGCATACCCTACCCGCCTTTCCCCGTACCGTCGGCATTGTCACCTCGCCCACCGGCGCAGTCATCCGCGACTTCCTCAATATCGTCGCCCGCCGCCACTCCGGTCTCAGCGTCCTCATCTTCCCCGTATCCGTCCAGGGTGACCAGGCCCCCGCGGAAATCGAGTCTGCAATCGCCCAGCTTAATGCCTCTAATCTCGTCGACCTCATCGTCATCGCCCGCGGCGGCGGCTCGCTTGAAGATCTGGCCGCCTTCAACTCTGAGACCGTAGCCCGCGCCATCGCCGCCTCCAATCTCCCCGTCGTCTCCGCCATCGGCCATGAAACTGACTTCACCATCGCCGACTTCGCCGCCGACCTCCGCGCCCCCACCCCTTCCGCCGCAGCCGAGCTGATAACCGAGGCCCAGCACAAGATCGAGGAGCATCTCGCCACCCAATTTAACCGCCTTGCCCGTGCCGCCCGCTTCCAGCTCCTCCGAGCACGCCAGCGCCTCACCCGCGCCGCCCCGGCAGACCGCGCAGAGTCGCGCATCTCCACTCTCCTCCATCGTCTCGCCCAGCGCCTCGACGAGTTCTCCTTCCGCCTCGAGTCCGTCTTCACCGCCCAGCTCCGCCTCCGTCAGGCCTATCTCGCCGGTCTCTCCGCCTCTGTTCTCAGCCACGATCCCCGCCAGGCCCTTGCCCGAACCCGCGAGCGTCTCGTCGCCTGCCGCACCCGCCTCGACCGCTCTCTCGAGCGCCACATCCAAACCTCCGCCGCAACCCTCAGCTCCCTCGATGCCCGTCTCCACTCGCTCTCGCCCCTCGCCGTCCTCGACCGCGGTTACGCTTTGGTCCTCAACGCCGAAGGTGGTTTGATCCGCTCCACGGAGCAGATAGCAAAAGGCGACCAGGTCACCACGCGCCTTGCTGACGGCTCCTTCACCAGCCACGTCGAATCCACCACATCCCATCGAACATCCAAAAAGAAGAGTACCCGGAGTTGATTCGAAAGAAATGAGTCTATGACCCTTCCCCGCCTACGCAGTCTCTTCGGTACTGACGGCATCCGCGCTATCGCCGGCGAAGCCCCGCTCGACCCCATCACCATCTTCGCCACCGGCGTTGCCCTGGCCCACACCCTGCGCAAAAACTCAGAGGAGCCCGCCGTTCTTCTCGGCCGCGATACCCGCGAATCCAGCCTCTGGATCGCAGCTGTCCTTGCCGCCGGTCTCCGTTCCGCCGATGCACGCGTTGAAAGCGCCGGCATCGTTCCCACCCCCGCCGTCGCCTTCCTCGCCCGCACCCATTCGTTTCAAACCGGCGTAGTCATCTCCGCCTCTCACAATCCCTGGCGCGACAACGGCATCAAATTTTTCGGCGCCGACGGCTACAAGCTTCCCGACTCCGTTGAGCTCGCCATGGAAGACGAAATCCTCCACCACGCTTCCCTCATAGCCTCCCAACTCGCCGAGCCCGATCCCGCTTCCATTCCGCCCATTGAAGACAATCCCGCCCTCCAGGCCGACTACATTCAGTTCCTCCTCGATTGTGTCCCCAGCCTCTCAGTCACTCACAGCAGCGGCCGCATCGTCGTAGATTGCGCCAACGGCGCCGCTGCTGTGATCGCCCCTGAGCTCTTCCGTCGTCTCGGAATCGACGTAAACCTCCTCAACATCTCCCCCGACGGCCGCAACATCAACGACAAATGCGGCGCTCTTCACCCCGACCACGTAGCCGCTGAAGTCGTGTCCTGCGGCGCGGCCCTCGGCATCAGCTTCGATGGCGACGCCGACCGTTGCATGATGGCCGGCGAAAGCAATAACGTCCTCAACGGCGACGCCATCCTCTATATCGCCGCCCTCGACCTGAAATCCCGCGGCCTGCTCACCGGCGACCTGGTAGTCGCCACCACGATGTCCAACATGGGTCTTGAAGAAGCCCTCAAGCGCAGCGGCATTCGCATGTTACGCGCCCCCGTAGGCGACCGCTACGTCCTCGAGCAGATGCTCGTCCACAACGCCGCACTCGGCGGTGAGCAATCCGGCCACATTCTTCTTCCCCATCTCGCCACCACCGGCGACGGCCTGCTCACATCTCTCTTCGTTCTCGATCTCATGGCCCGCACCGGGCAATCCATCGCCGAGCTGACCGCCGACTTGAAAGTCTTCCCTCAGGTCACCATCAACATCAACGTCCGCGAAAAGCGCCCCCTCGATTCCATCCCCGCCGTAGCCCAGGCCATTCGCGCCGCTGAAGAAGATTTGAGAGACTCTGGCCGTGTAGTAGTCCGCTACTCCGGCACAGAATCCCTGGCCCGAGTCATGGTAGAAGCCGCCACAGACGAATCCACCCGCCACCACGCCACCGCCATCGCCGACGCCGTTCGCGCCGAGCTCGGCTCATAGCCCGCGAATAATCCCTGAATTAATCTTTGACAAAGTATCTGGTCAATCCAGAGCTTCCGGTGTTACTGTTTTTCTCGTGCGGCATCCGGCGCGCACCGTTCCCGGAAAGCGGCCATCTTCCCCGTTCCACCTGGCTTCCGGGCTATCGGTTCCAAGCGGCTTCTCCCATACTTCCGCTTCCGCGTGACCGGTCGCATTCGAGGTTAATGCTATGGCTACTGTTACCACTGCCCCCATGGTCAGCAGCAAAACCGCTGACTTTGTTTCCCACGATCACCGCCTCTATATCGACGGCAAGTTTGTTCCCGCGGCCTCCGGCAAAACCTTCCCCGTCTTCAACCCCGCAACCGGCGAAGTCATCGCCCACGTCCCCGAGGCGGAACAGGAAGACGTCGATCGCGCCGTAGCCGCAGCGCGCCGTGCCTTCGACGACGGCAAATGGACCCGCCTCGCACCCTCTGCTCGCGGACGCCTGCTCTGGAAGCTCGCCGACCTGCTCGAGCAGAATCTCGAAGAATTCGCAGAAATCGAGTCCTACGACAATGGCAAGCCCTTCGCCGTGGCGCGCGTTGCCGATGTCCCGCTGGCCGTAGATATGTTCCGCTACATGGCCGGCTGGGCCACCAAGATTTCCGGTACCACCCTGCCCCTCTCCGCCGGATACGATTTCCATTCCTACACCATGCGCGAACCCATCGGTGTAGTCGCGCAAATCATCCCCTGGAACTTCCCTCTGCTCATGGCCGTCTGGAAGCTTGCTCCCGCTCTGGCCTGCGGCTGCACCATTATCTTGAAATTAGCCGAGCAGACCCCGCTCTCCGGCCTGCGCCTGGCCCAGCTCATCGATGAAGCCGGCTTCCCGCCCGGCGTCATCAACATCCTCACCGGCTATGGCGAAGGCGCAGGCGCGCCGCTCGCTGCCCACAATCTTGTCGATAAAGTCGCCTTCACCGGCTCCACTGAGGTGGGCAAGCTCATCGTCAAAGCCGCTGCCGGCAACCTCAAAAAGGTGACTCTGGAGCTGGGCGGAAAATCGCCCGTGCTCATCTTCCCCGATGCCAATATCGAACAGGCCATCGCCGGCTCCTCCAGCGCCATCTTCTTCAACCACGGCCAATGCTGCTGCGCAGGCTCACGCCTGTACGCGCACGAGAAAGTCTTTGACCAGGTCGTCGAAGGCGTCAGCCGCATCGCATCCGATATCCACCTCGCGCCCGGCCTCGATCCCTCCTGCCAGATGGGTCCGCTGGTCAGCGACGAGCAATACCGCAAAGTCGTGGGCTACATCAATTCCGGCATCGCCGAAGGCGCGCACGTCTCCGCCGGCGGTCCAGACTCCGGTGTAGAGCGCGGCTACTTTGTCCGTCCCACCGTCCTCACCAACACCAACCCGGGAATGAAGGTCGTTGCAGAGGAGATCTTCGGCCCGGTGGTCTGCGCCGTTCCCTTCAACGACGACGATGTGGAGCAGATCGTCAAACGCGCCAATGACACCATCTACGGCCTTGCCGCCTCGGTATGGACCCAGAACATCAGCCTGGGTCACAAGGTAGCTCGCGCTCTGCGTGCCGGCACGGTTTGGGTAAATTGCCACAACGTCTTTGACGCCTCGCTTCCCTTCGGCGGCTACAAGCAATCCGGCTGGGGCCGTGAAATGGGCTCCGAAGTCCTCCACAACTACACTGAAGTCAAAGCGGTCACTGTAGCCCTTTGATCTTCAGTCGCTGCAACAACAAATCAGTTTGGGTGCCCCAGGTCTCGATCTTGAGACCTGGGATAGCACAATTTTCAGGATGCCGATCCTTTTCTTCCGGCACCGCAGACGAAAAGGGCGGGAAGCCACGGCATCAGAAACCTCATTTCCCTCGGAATTTTATCTTCCAGCATTTCCCATCGCAGCCAGATTAAAATTGAATCAGAGACCGAAGTTCCCCGTGTCGAATTCACGCAGGCGCTCCGTCAGCATCCACACCAGGAGAAAGAATGGCAATCATCAAAACATCCAATCCGGCACTCAGCGAAAACACCTTCCGCAACCTGTCCGGTGCTGGCTATGGAGGCTCGGCTGAATCAACCGGCGCCATGACACTGAACGGCACCGTCAACAAGACTGGCGTCCTTCTCGTCTGTGTCATCGCCACCGCTGCCTGGACCTGGCATCTGTACCTTCAAACGCATGACTACACCTATGCTGCGCCCTTGATGACGGTCGGATTCATCGGTGGATTCATCTTCGCCATGATCACCATCTTCAAGAAGGAGTGGTCTCCTGTTACATCCCCCATCTACGCATTGTTTGAGGGCCTGGCGCTGGGCGGCTTTTCTGCCATGCTCGATCAGTACTATCACGGCATTGCCTTTCAGGCCGTGGGCCTCACCTTCGGCACGCTCTTCGTGCTGCTGCTCGCCTATCGCTCCGGCCTGATCCAGGTCACACAGAAGTTTCGCCTGGGCATCATCGCCGCCACCGGCGGCATCATGGTCTTTTACCTGATCGAGATGCTGCTGGGCTTTTTCGGCATCACCGTCCCGGCCATCAACGGCTCCGGCCCCATCGGCATTGCATTCAGCCTCTTTGTCGTAGCCATCGCCGCCCTCAACCTGGTCCTCGATTTCGACTTCATCGAGAAAGGCGTCCAGTTCGGCGCTCCCAAATATATGGAGTGGTACGGTGCGTTCGGCATCATAGTAACGCTGGTCTGGCTCTACCTCGAGATTCTGATCCTGCTCTCAAAAATGCGCGGCAGCAGAAACTAAAACTGCTGGAAAGCCAGGGAATCTGCAGCCTTGGGAAGGCGCGCCTTAAGCTCCGCGCCGTAGGCGCAATGGTCGTTAGCCCCGCGCTTTAGCGTGGGGAACTGATTGACCAAGAAGCCGTAGTCCTGTAGGGACGGCGTTCGGCGCGTTGGCCCTTGAGGACAATACTGAGGGAGGCGGGGGTTTCAACCCCCGCATTACGCAATCGGATTCAACGTGGGCTTTAGCCCTGGTTAAATCTCAACCGTTCATTTCCCAAATTATTTTCTTAAAAAACCTAAGGCGCGCCCGCGCTCTTCCGCCGCGAAAGCACAAATGACTTCCGCCGATCCTTCGAAGCGTGATCGATCTTCTTCCAGAACCCTACAAAATAATCCACCGCGGAGACCACTGAAACCACCACCGTAAAATAAATCGCCGCTATGGCGATCCACTTCACCGGAATGATGAGCACGCCAATCTGCCACTGGTCCCAGCGATGGGCCAAGATCGCCGAAACCACTGAGATAATCTGGATAACCGTCTTCAGCTTGCCCAGGTCACTTGCCTCGATGGTGAACCCTTCAGAAGATGCAATCGAGCGTAGCCCGGAGATAAGAAACTCGCGCCCGATGATGACTACGACGATCCAGACCTTGACCACCTGCGGCGTATAAGCCACCAGCGCAATCAGAGCCGCAGTCACCATGATCTTGTCGGCAATGGGGTCCAGCAGAGTGCCCATCGTGGTAATCTGCTTCCGCCGGCGCGCCAGGTATCCGTCCACTCCGTCGGTAATCGATGCCAGAACAAACAGCACTGAAGCCGCAATTTCCTGCTCGCCGTTCGGTCCCTTCCACGGAAAGTGCGCCGAAAGAATCCAAAGCAGCACCGGGATCATGACGATCCGGCTCATCGTAATTGAATTAGGCAAGTTCAATGTAAATCCTTTGAAATCAATGCTTGGATTACTTAACCTATGATTCGGTTTCGAATTGCTGAAAATCTGCCGAACTCATGTAATCCCATCACGCCTGCAATTGAGATCGCTACAACAACTATAAGCGTGTCTACTCGACCCTCGCCAGAGTGTTCGCAGCGCGAGAACCCTCATCGGAAGCGGTGTCAATGCCGGAAATCCCCATACATCTACGAAAACGGAAAGGTGCGTTATGTATCAGCCCGGACCCGCTCTTAGGAACAAGCTGAGAAAGTTGCTCAATCAGAAACGGACGCACGGGATCCTGTAAAACAGGAACTGCTGAAAATTGCTGAAATGAAGGCAGAACTCAAAGCTGCCGCCAATGCGAAGGAACTATCCCTGGAAGTGGCCCTCGACCGGTGGATCGCCGGAATTAAATGTCATGGGATCGCGAGGTGCGCTTCTTACCAGACAATCAAGCGCACGCTCTTACGTTGGGCTTGTGCCGCTGAGCCGCACGAGCAGGCTGAGCGACAATCAACTCATTAATAATCAGTATTGCCCAGCGCAGTCCGGCTCAGGTGGTAGGCCAGCAGGCTGTCAGGCCTCATGAACACCTTGCGGAGGTCGGCCGCGGCTCCTGCCTGATTTCCCAGCTCCAGTTGCGCCATTGCAGAATAGTAGGAGTCAGGGCTTGTGGGCACGCCTTCACTCGGAGCTACCGCGATTAAAAGCTTCGCATGCCACTTGGCTTCGTCGTAGTTGCCCAACCTCCTTGCCGCCTTTGAAGCCCATGCGACCTGGCTCGCAGCAGTGAAGCCGGCCACCTGGCTTGTATTACTAGCAAAGCTGGTAGCTCGTTCGTAATGTTTTTTCGCTTCTTCCGCATGCCCGCAACCCGACTGCAATTCGCCCAGCAGATATTCAGTACGCGAAGAGTCGAGAAATGCCTGCATGCCGTCTTTCGTAAAGTAAAGTCCGGGTACCACCGCACCCAACTGTGAAGCCATCGAGAGCGCCGCATCGCAATGCCCCTGTTTGGCCAGCGTCATGACATGGAGCAACCGTACTTCCAGCCACACCTGCCGCACGTTAGTTCCATTTTCCTGGCGCTGGAAGAAGCGGTTATAGAAGAGCGACTCCGCGCGATCGAAATCGCCGGTTTCCGCCAATGCCAAGTCATATTCGTAGGAGAGAGCCGCAAGCATATTCTTGAAGTCCGGATAACGGCCCAAGGCTGCCACGCGCTCCGTCGCCGGACGCTTCAACAGGCTGAGGGTCTGGTCAAGACCGAAATAGTTATCCACGTTATTCGGATCGTCGCTTTCCGCGCCGCGCTTGAATGCGGCCAGCGCTCCCTCTGTATCTCCCTTGAACTGCAGTAGGGCGAGGCCGAGATCCCTGTCCAGAGCGGGGGTTTGCGGATGCAATTGCTGCGCGCGCTTCCAATGCTCCACCCCGGCATCCGTCATGCCGACGGAAAACTCTAGAGTACCAAGGAGATAATTGGCGTTCGCATCGTCGGGATTGGCGGCAAAGGCGGACTGCAATACCCTGTAGCTGGTCGCTCCGGTCGGAAATATGTATTTTGTCGAGGCCTTTGCGGCTGCGTCGTAATCATCCTTTGCGGAGCGGCCCAGCTTCTGTTCGCAATAGGCGCGGTAATACAACACGACTGGGTTGTCCTGCGGCAATGCCGCGCCGGGTTCGCTCTGGTCGGCGGGAACCTGCGGATAAGTCCTTGCGAGAACGCCCAATGCTTTCTCATACAGACCCAACGCCATATATTCATTGGCGATATTCAGCACGCGATCCGTATCCCCGGCCAGGTGAGCAACGTCGGGTCGCCCAAGTTCCTCGCGAAGAAAATAGCTCGTGGGATACCGCGCCAGCCATTGTTTGGCTAACGTATTTGCCGCATCATTCTGTCCCAACGCATGCTCGACAGCCACCAGTTCTTCCGCGCTGCGCACGTCGTCTCCGGCACTCGTGAGCGCTTCTGTCAGGTCGCCGGCGGCGAGTTGAAGCCTGCCTTGCCGCGCTTCCAACTCAGCAAGTCGCAAACTGCCTGCGGCGTGAAACTGCGGCAATCTTAGCGCTTCCCCATAGGAGAGCCTGGCCTCGCGTTCACGGCCCAGGGCATCATAAGCGATTCCGAGATAATAGGAAGGCTCCGGGTTCTCGGTGGCACGAGCCTCGACAGATTTCAGATCTTTAATTGCCTCGTCGTACTGAAGCAAGTCCGTCGCCAGCCGTCCAGCGACCAACTGCAGCGTGTAGCTGGAGGGAAACTTCTTGAGTGCCTCTCTGTAATCGTTCAACGCGGGCAGGCGCGCGCCAATCATCTCTTTTTGATTGCCCAACTGAACCCAATCGTCTTCAGTACGTTCCGCTGCATCTGGCATCGGGTAGCGAGACTGCGGACCGACGTGGACGTCTTCCTTCGGGGTCCAGTCATATTCGTCTTCGGTATGATGCATCAGCACAGTGCCGCTTGCGTCCAAAATGTCTAAGGTATATCTCTTTTGGCTGTCTGCCGAAGCCACTTCATGCTTCCATGTGTGCTCCGGAGCAAGATCCTGCTTCTCGCTCAGCACCACGTTGCTGCCGTCCGATATGCGCGCGGTGGCGCCGGGAAACGCCTGGTTCGCATTGAATGCGATTTCAAGCGCACTGCCCTTCCGGCTCATATTCAGAACGCCGCTCAGGTCGGCGCGAACAAAGCCGCCCAGATCGCGCGCCGGCATCCAGTACTCAGAGAAATGCATGGTCTGCCGCGGTTCGAGAAAGAAAAAGGTCTCCTGATTGCGTAAGACGCCATTCTGAACTTCCATGTAGGCGCTGTTATTGTCAGATAGATTTTTGCGCCAATCCAGCCCGTCGGAGTCGGCGCCAAAGGACCAGATCTTCCTGCCCGGCAAATCCTTGAACGGTGCATAGTGAACGATGCCGGTATTCGTATGCGGGTGCCAGATTCCGTTAAAGGACTCGGCGCTGCCATACTCAAACCGCGATACCGGTCCGTAAGTCTCGTTCTTCTCGATGCTAACGTCTGTTCCGGTCGAGTTCACCGGCCAGGTATCGATGTCGCCAAAGCCGTGGAATGCAGTGAAGCGCATGGGATATGTAATTCGCGAATCGTCCCAGACCTGTATGGCCGCGTTGCTCCACCAATAGCAACGATGACGCACATCGGCGCGATTGTTCAGCGTCGCTTTCGTTTCCAGAACCGTCGATCCTGGGCGAAGCACCAGCTCAAGAATAAATTCCGTTCCGTAAACGCGGTCGATGTTGCCGATAAAAATTGAGCCGCTGCCGTCAGCGTTCTTGGCGTAGGAATAGTCGATGGGCGACAGCGTAACCCAGGAGTGCGATACGGGGAAGTTGAATTCGATTCCAACCGCGGCCCAACTACCACGGATTCCGATATCCGCTTTCTTGATGGAGGGATTGGCATAAAACATCGGCTGGTTGCTGAGCTTATCGATGCAGGTATATAGATGCCCTCCAAGGTCAGGCAGAACGGTACATTTAAGGTATTCGTTCTCAAGAAACACCGCGCGTAAATCATGGTCATTCCGCTGATTCGTCACCTGATCGCGCATCGTATACGGGTAGTTAATTCTGTTGTTGTATTGGTCGAATGGCGGGTTCGGGTTGGGGCTGCCTTCCTCGTAGACAGGCATCTTGTATGTGCCTTCCCACACCTTTACCTGAGCGAATGCCGGCTGCAGTCCTGCGAGGAGGCTCGCGACGATAATTAGCAGACCAAAATGCTTTCTCATAGTAAATCTCCATCCAAAACGGAAACCAGGTGAATGTGGGAGCTGAAAGCTTCCACATCCCTGCACTTAGGAAGCAGGAATCGATGTTTTGACCCTGCGCATTGACGCTGACAGTGACCTCTTTATCGCCCCAAGCTGAGGAAATGTCAAGGTTGCATTCAACTCTCCCCTCGAATTTGCTTGAAGCGATTGGGCGCGTCTCGCATTGTTCATCTCTCACTGTTTGTTGACATGCAACCCGCGTCAGAGCGCCCGGGCCAACCTGTACCGGTATCTCGGGAAACGTAGAAGCTCTTGACGGAAAGCAAACTTCGCGAGAAATTCTCTCCGAGATTTCTTAAAACTTCACCCAGACTTCCTTGCGGCTGCTCTCGATGGTGCATTCGATATACCGCATGCCCCGCACAGCTGCCACAATTCCCGGCAGAGTCGGCGGCAACGGGTTCGCCTCGCCCCGTCGCCAGGCAATCAACCCTTCGGCAAAATCGCGGTACAGCACTGCAAACGCCTCGATATACCCCTGCGGATGCCCAGGCGGAACACGTCCAGCGGCCCGCGCATCCGTGCTCAGGTAACCCGCCGCAGAGTGGCGAATCTCCTCAGGCCCATCCAACCAACGCACCACCAGTCGGTTTGGATCCTGTTGCCGCCAGTCGATGCCGCCATTCTCGCCGTAGATGCGGACCCGCACTTCGTTCAGCTCCCCCGCGGCCACTTGCGAAGCCGAAATCATGCCGGCCGCCCCGTTGTTCAACCGCACAAACTCGGTGCAATCGTCGTCCAACCGCCGTCCCGGGACCACGGAGCGCAACGTGGCATTCAGACCGGTCACTTGCAGACCAGTCACATATTCCAGGAGATGAAATGCGTGCACTCCGATATCACCGATACAGCCGCCGGGGCCGTTAAACGCCGGATCGGTGCGCCAGGCCAGTTTATGCCCAGTGGTCTCAATCGGCTTGGTCATCCAGCCCTGCAAATATTCCACCTGAACTTTGCGAATCTTGCCCAGCTGTCCGCTGGCGCAGATCGAACGCGCCTCCCGCACCATTCCATAGCCGGCATACGTATGCGTCAGCCCGTAGGGCAGCCCGGCCTTGGCCACCGCCGCCTCCAGTGTCAATGCCTCGGCATAGCTGACCGTGGCTGGCTTGTCGCACATCACCGGAAAACCCGCCTCCAATGCAGCCGCCGCGACCGGCAGGTGAAGGTTGTTCGGCGTTGTAATGGCCACAAAGTCGATCGCATCCGACCGCTTCTGCTCCGCATTGATCATCTCCTCGTAGTTCGCATACGCCCTGCCAGGTTCGATCCTGTAACCCACGCCAGCCTCACGCGATCGCTCCGCCGAATGCGAAAAAGCTCCCGCCACCAGTTCGATTTTGCCGTCCAGCTCGGCCGCCATCTTATGGATTGGACCTATGTTCGCGCCAGGCCCACCCCCGACCATTCCCATCCGCAACTTCCGCACCTCTGCCATGGTTTCCTCCTCTTTCATGTAATTAGCGGCTATTCCTGCTCAAGACAATTATCGTGCAAGGCGATTTACTCGCGTTCAGCTTCTCCATTTCGTATCTCGCTCGTTCTCCGTAGGAGCCCTGATCCTTTTGAAGCAGCTGACCTGAGAACGAGATGAGGTGGCTAGAGAAGCCGCAGTATATGCACCAGAGCCCGGTTGAGCGCGGATTGGACGCGCAGAAAACCTCCACCCGTGATTGGCCCGTTTTACCCGTATTTCGCCATATTGAGGCAGGCCAAAAAGTCTTGTAAGTAGTTGTAAATACAAGTTATTAACGACCTGAAAAGCCGTGGGCCTCGGGAGCGATTTAGTCGCCGTAACGTGCATTGTATCAACAAGTTCTGCGATTTGAAGAAAACCTCCCATCCACGGGTTCCACCCACGATTGAGAGTGTCTTCCTGACGTTTTCCGAGTGGTCTTCCGCTCACTCATTTGCAGCCTATCTAGAGGCCCGATAGGGGATGCACCAAGACGTCATAGCGAAGACGTGCAACTTGGGAGCTGGGAATGGTCGGTCCTCAGACCGCCGTTGGCAGGCGTTGGCTTCCGGTTAAAGGAAGTCAACGCCAAGACAATTGAATATCTTGTCAGTTGAAAGCAGCGCAAAGCCCTTTTCCGTTCTCACGGATCAGGGCTTTGCATCTCCTGTACTATTCCCTTATGTTTTGAATCGCTGGGAAGGGAATTCGCTTGGCATTTCGAATATGCAAAGAGGGTATTTCAAATGAGAAGAACGGCCAGGTCTTCCAGGGTAGCGTCGGCCGCACGCTTTAGCTCGATGGCCGCTTCGAGTGATAGAGCGATGAGCCGGCGCTTAGTAGCGTTCTGGTTTCTTTTGAGCGGGACAGGCCTTCTGGCCTGTCTCTCCAATATAGCCTTCGCTTACGACATCGAGCCCAAGCGCCCGCTCTCGGCGGCCCAGGAACTGAAGGTCGCGCACATCGGAGGAGGCGTCACCGTCTCCGGCGAGACATTTGCTTACACATTCCAGTCCGCCAACGGCCTCGTCGGCTCCGTGAAAGTGCTGGGGCGGGAGCTGCTCGCGGCTCCCATCCCGGACCTCATGGCG
>Ga0187875_10000140_pt1 | contig 65313 bp, 54 predicted proteins | sample June2016WEW_17_1_2_FD_132978 | JGI IMG/M metagenome (GOLD analysis project Ga0187875, IMG submission 132978) | Peatland microbial communities from SPRUCE experiment site at the Marcell Experimental Forest, Minnesota, USA - June2016WEW_17_10 | ecosystem: Environmental > Terrestrial > Soil >... | reverse complement strand
CGATCGCTATTCCTAACCTGATGCGCGCCAAGATGGCAGCCAACGATTCGTCCGCGGCCGCCGGAGAGCGCACCATCGTGACCGGCGAGATCGGCTATGCCGCGTCTTATCCGACCATCGGCTATGCAGCCAGCTTGATCACCCTGGGCGGTGTTGCTCCTTGCACGCCGAGCTCCTCTGGCGCCTGCCTGATCGACCAGAACCTGGCCACCAACGGTGGCGGCAACGGTACCACGGCCAGCACCAACGGCAAGAGCGGCTACCAGTTTGCGGCTGCACCGGGAACCAATGCCCTTACCCAGTTCTTCACCACCGCGACACCGACCAGCGCGTCGAGTGGCAGCAAGTACTATTGCGCGGTTGAAGACGGTGTGGTGCGTTCGGCGGTTTCCGCCGGTGGCACTACTGCGATCGTCAACACAGCTTGCTACACCACTTCGCCGCTGGCGAACTAGTAGCTGGCAAGTACCTGGGGGAGGGTACAAGCCGGGAGCAGCGAAGGCAACTTCGCTGCTCCTTTCTTTTTGGCTTTTTGTCTTTTTGTCTTGCGTTGCACCACTTCCGCATTCGCTTCCAACAAACTTCGGTAACCGCGCCTTCCGGTTACGCGTGACGTAGAATCACCACCAACTCGTCGGGCTCGACGGCGGGTACTTATCTTCTGGCGGGAAGACACAAGTATGGCGTGGGAGAAGCTCACTCAGCCCAAGCAACGGGAATCGACTCTTCCACTCGTTGGTATGTCGCTCGTATGGGCAGCGCTGGTGATTGCGGGAGCGCGACTCGTCAATTTTGATGAGCCCTACTTACCATTCGCGATTGCCGGCGGCTTTGCCTTCTTCCTGCGCGGCGCGCCCTCGCGTTGGGAGATCTATGCTTGGCTGTCGATTTCAGCGATCTTCGTCAAGCTTATTCACCTGTCGCAGATTCCCTTCTGGGTGCTTCGGGTGGCGAGCGGGTTCGCGTTGCTGGGTTTCGGAGCTCTCTTGCTGCTTGGTTTTCGTGCTCTGTGGTCCGAGCGCGAAGGCCGCGAGAACGCTCTGGCACTGCTGGCCCCTGCGCTGATTTTGGTTCTCTTCATCCTGGCTTCCGGCAACGTACTTCGGTTCTCTGGCGCCCTCCATCCCCAGACCGAGGATGCTTGGCTGTATGTCTTCGACGGAAGCCTGGGGTTTCAGCCAAGTTTCTTCGTGGGGACGATTATGTTCAAGAGCCTCGTCCTGACGCGGAGTGCGCTGCTGACATACCTATCCCTGCCATTCGTCATGGCGGTGGTGTGTGCCTGGCAAATTCCTCTTGGTGCCAGGCGGATCTCGTTGCACATGCTGACCGTGCTGCTGGTTGCGGGGGTTGCAGGATGGATTTTATATAACGTGGTGCCTGGGACCGGACCGCTTTACGCATTTGGTCGCGACTTTCCCTGGCATCCTCTTCCCTACAGGGACCTGTTGCGGTTCCCCCTGCAGAAGATGTCGATCCCTCTGAATATCCCGCGAAACGCCATGCCCTCGCTGCATGTGGGATGGGCGCTGCTGCTAGTGTGGAACAGCCGAGGTTTTCCACGAGTTCTGCGCGCCACCCTGGTTCCCTACCTGCTTTTGACCGTGGTGGCCACGCTCGGCGGAGGCCAGCACTATTTGGTCGACTTGGTCGCGAGCTTACCATTCGCGCTGGCGGTACAAGCGGCTGCGTCTTACGCGCTTCCTTGCAGGCCCGCACGCTTCACCGCCTTGATTACAGGTCTGGCATTTACCACGGCATGGCTTTTGCTGGTGCGTTTTGGAGTGGCCCTGACTCTGAAATCCCCGGTGATCCCATGGATATTCATCCTGATTACAACGTCGATAACGATCTGGCTGGAGAGCCGGATGTCGGAGAGTGATGCAGGAGGTTGTGCCGCGGAGAACCTGCCTCGCTTCGAACTTTGCTCCCAGGCTTCCGCAAACCAAGAAGGCCCCCTGCCGAATCGTTCCCCAGTTCGACGAGAGCCATTGTCGAAAGGGCACAACGCAGGTCATTAATGGGTTCAAAGTCGCGAAGTGACACTATTTGTCAGTCGGCGAAAGCCCAACTAGCTTGGACGCGCTCTTGCGGCCATTTAGGCAATTGATCAGAGTGAATCAGCTTGAAAGTAAGGCAGTTGGGCTGATTGTAACGGAAGTGTCGGATTCTCTACTTTGGTCCCCCAGTTGCGATAGAACTTATGCTTCCAGTTGATTGGATGGGCGGGGTAGCCCGAGGACGGATCCTCGGGAGGGAGAGAGCGAGCACTCTATGCAAAAACAAAAAGGCTTCTCGCTCATTGAGTTGCTGATCGTGGTGGCGATCATTCTCATCATCGCGGTGATCGCCATTCCGAATTTCCTGCGCGCCCGTATGGCCGCCAATGACTCTTCCGCGGCCGCCTCTGTTCGTTCCATCAACACCGCGGAAATTGCTTATAACGGTGCCTACCCAACCGTCGGCTTTCCGCTGTCTCTAACGACGTTGGGCGGCGCGTCCCCCTGCACCCCAGCCGTAGGAACAGCTTGCCTGATTGACAACTCCCTGGCCACTGCCAGCAGCGGCAGCGGAAAAAGCGGTTACAACTTTAATGCCACCGGCTCGGCTAGCGGCGGCAGCCCGGTCAACGACCAATTCTATTCAACCGGCACGCCTGTGGGCCCGACGCTCGGCACCCGCGCCTACTGTTCCATTCAGGACGCCGTAGTTCGTACGCAGCCCACGGGCAATATCACGCTCGTGCCGGACTATCCCACCTGCGCGACACTGCTGCCGATGGCCAACTAGTCGAGCCGCATTCCGGGAAGGGATTTTCCGGATCGGGCTTCACCCCAGTAACCGTCGTAACCTTCCACCAGTACAAAAACATCGCACCGTTTCATATAATTTGGGAGAGAACAGCTCTCTTCCATGCTAGCGAACTGCCATGCCTGCGATTGAAATTCTAGGTTTGGAAAAAACCTATCTAGTCGGGTTCTGGCGCAAGCGGCCGAAGTGTGCACTTCATCCTCTGCATCTCCAGGTGGAAGATGGCGAAATCTTCGGCTTCCTGGGCCCGAACGGCGCCGGTAAGACTACAACTTTGAAACTGCTGATGGGGCTGGTGTTTCCGACCTCGGGATCGGCGCGCATTCTGGGGAAGGAATGGACCGACCCGGAGGTAAAGGCACAAATCGGATTTCTTCCCGAGCAGCCCTATTTTTACGATCACCTCACGGCTCACGAACTTTTGAATTACTACGCGCAGCTCTCCGGAGTTCCGCCCAAGGAGCGTTCCCGTCGCGTGGATCGCACCTTGCAACGCGTGGGACTAAAAGATGTGCACGGCGTACAGCTCCGTAAGTTTTCCAAAGGAATGCTGCAGCGCGCTGGAATTGCGCAGGCCATTTTGCACGAGCCCAGGCTTGTATTCTTCGATGAGCCGATGTCAGGACTGGATCCGATTGGACGACGTGAAGTGCGCGATCTAATGGAGCAACTCAAGCAAGAAGGCAAAACCGTTTTCTTCTCTACCCATATTCTTTCCGACGCCGAAGCGCTCTGCGACCGCGTCGCCATCATTCACAAAGGCGAACTTCGCGGCGTCGGTGCGATTGCCGACCTGACCTCCAGCGTGCAAGGCAAGGTGGAAATAGTCTGGCACAGTACGCAAGTGCCTGCTTCCATGAAGGCTCTGGGCGCCGACTGCCACATCACCGGGGACACTGTGCGCGCCATCATTGACGAAAATCAGCAGGATGCGGCCATCGACGCACTGCGCCGCGAGCGTCTGCGGTTGATCGCGCTTACTCCTGTGCGCACTTCGCTGGAGGCTTACTTCGTCGAAAAACTGCAACGTGCCGAGACCTCGGCTGGGAGAACGGTATGAGAGCGCGAGTGGCTCACATTGCGTCGAACACGTTTCGGGAAGCGGTGCGTGACCGGGTGCTCTATAACCTCATCGCCTTCGCCGTGCTTCTTTCCGGAGCCGCTATTCTCGTGGGCCAGATTTCCGTGGACATCGAGAAACTGGTTGTCATCAATCTGGGTCTCACGGCGGTTTCTCTGTTCGGGATCGTGATCGCCATTTTCATCGGCATCGGACTGGTTTCCAAAGAAATTGAGAAGCGCACACTCTACACCGTTCTTTCCCGGCCAGTTCGCCGGTGGGAGTTCATCGTAGGAAAGTTTTTTGGACTCGCGGGAACCTTGGTGGTGAATACTTTTTTCATGGCCATCGGCGTATTCGCCGCCCTGTTTTACGTCTCGCACAAGTTCGTGCGTGCCGATGGCCTCATTTTGGTGGCGTTGTATTTCATCGTCCTTGAATTTCTGATTATTTGCTCACTGGCATTGCTGTTTTCTTCGTTTTCTTCGCCGCTGCTTTCCGCCGTCTTCGCCTTCTCTCTGTTCGTGATCGGAAGCTTTGCCGAGGATCTGCGGGGTTTCGCCGGCATGGCGCATGGAATCACGCGCTGGCTCGTGACGGGCGCTGCTTACCTGGTGCCGAATTTTTCCGCATTCAACATCGTCAGTTCCATCGCTCATGAGCAGCCCGTGGCTGCGCAACTTATTTTGCACAACACTCTGTATGCGCTGTTCTACGCGGCTATGGCCCTCAGCGGGGCGGTATTGATCTTCGAAAACAGGAACCTGAAATGAATCGGCGGAAGACCTCATGGGTGGCCGCAGCTTGCCTGTTGTGTTCGCTCCTCGCCAGCGCCATCCTGTTGCGTCACTCCGACAAAATACGACCGCAATCCACGCTCAGAGAAGTTTTGTATATTAATTCTCCGCAGTTCCTGAAGCGCGCCAGCCTTGGTTACAGCGGACTGCTGGCCGACATCTATTGGACTCGTGCCGTGCAGTACTTCGGCTCCAGGCACCACGACGAGGCTAAGAGCTACGAGCTGCTCGCACCCCTGCTGGAGCTCACCACTCAGCTCGATCCCCATCTGATCGTGGCTTATGAATTCGGAGCCAGCTTTCTGGCTCCGCCGGCGCCCAGCGGAGCCGGCCAGCCCGATCGAGCCATTCAATTGATGGAGTACGGCATCAAGAACAATCGCGACGACTGGAAGCTTTACTACGACTTGGGATTTGTCTACTATATGAATCTTAAGGACTATCCGAAAGCCGCCGATGCCTTCGAGCGAGGGTCGATGATCCCAAACGCGCATCCGTTCATGCGGGTGCTGGCGGCGCAGATGGCGCAGCATGCCGGGGAGTTTGATACGGCGCGCATGCTCTGGTCCGCCACCTACCAGAACAGCCAGGACAAACAGATTCGTACCAATGCGGTGGAACATCTGCGTGCTCTGCGGGTCGACGAGACGGTGACGCAACTGCAGCAGGCGGTCACCCGTTTTGGCGGGCGCACTGGCCGACTGCCTGCAAGCATGTCAGAACTTGTGACCGCGGAGGGCTTGCCTCGTGTTCCAGTCGATCCCGATGGACATCCTTACAAACTGACCGCGGAAGGCCGCGTCGAAGTTCGCGTGCCGGATGATTTTCCCTTTGCCACGAAGGGACTTCCGCCTGGGTACACGCCGATACCGAAGTTCCATTACCAGGAGCAATAATCTGGTCGTCGCTTATGATGGCGAAGCATGGACGGCCGCAATACTTCCATTTCGCGAGTCAGCGTGCGGCGATCGGCGTGGAATTGGTGGAAGGACATTGCGGGTCGGGAAGGCCCAGTCGCAGCCACGCATCGTCTGCTAGGCGCCCTGGTGGATTTTGTTCGGGATTCGACGCCGCACCGGCGGCGCCAGCGCTATGGCGATGCAGAATATGATTGGGATCACCGTGTCAACACAACCAGCGCGGCAGTGGGTTGGCACGATCGGTTGTTGGGAGTTTTCCATTCCCCATACCAGCCGACCGAAGCTGGTCTATTCCACGAAATGATCGTTCCTTTGTCGGCGCATGTTGGCTTCGATTTTCGAGATTTCCTCTTCATCGATTTTGGGTCGGGCAAGGGACGAACATTGTTGATGGCTTCGGATTATGCCTTTCGCCGCATACTTGGCGTGGAACTTTTGCCCGCGCTGAATCGCGATGCTCTCGCGAATCTCAGCAAGTATCGAAGTGAATCGCAGAAGTGCTTTGCGATGGAATCAATCTGCGCGGATGCAACGATGTTTGCCTTTCCCGAGGAACCGATCGTGCTCTTTCTCTTCAATCCGTTTCCCGAGTCTGGGCTGCGCAGGGTGATCGCGAATCTGGAACAGAGCCTGCGGGAGCGTCCGCGGAAGATTTACGTGCTCTATCACAATCCGCTGCTGAAGTCCGTGTTTGCCGAATGCGCCGCGCTCGAGAAAATTGGCGGAACGCATCAGTATGCGATGTATGCGTCGCGGTAAATGCTGTCGCGTTGTGACTGTGGATTGCGGCTGCAAATATTCTTTCTGCGCTCGATCTGCAGGATGCATTCTTGGATCAGAGGGTGGTGCTTATTTGCGAAACCTCGGGGGTTCCCCCTCCCCCTCACCCTCTGAAAGTCTTGCGCGGCGCGGGGTTCGTAAAAAGTGTCTGCTGATCTAGAGGGTAAGGAGTGGTCAAGATCGATCCGGAGAACAAAGGACTTACGCCCGTTTCTATTGCCCTGACCATGAGGGGCGGATTTGTGGTCGCGCACAACCTCATGTGTCACAGGGCGGTTCTCGATTTCCAGTTTTCAGTGATGCGCTGCGGTCGACTGTTAGCACCTAAAAAGGTGCTCGGACTGGAGGACTGGCGTGCTTGACATTACCAAGGACATTCAATCGCTGACAGCCGTCCGGCGGCGTTCTGGCGACTTTATGAAACTGCTCAGGAAAAGCAAGCGGCCGGTAGTGCTTACCGTGAACGGGAAGGCGGCGGCGGTGGTACAGGATGCCGAAGCGTATCAGCGCTTGCTGAATGCAGCTGCATTCGCCGGCGCCGAGGAAGGTGTCCGGCGCAGGGATTGGAGGACTCCAAGAAACGCAGGATCCGGCCGGCCAGGAAGTTTTTAGACGAGTTCGAAGCACGGCATGGCATACCTCGTTAACATCACCTCCCGCGCGGAGCGCGATCTTGAGTATCTGTATCGCGAAATCGACGCTACGGGCTCCGATGCCGCGCGGAGATGGTACGAGGATTGAAGAAACAGATTCTTAGTTTGGAAGAGCTCCCCAATCGGTGTCCGGTAACGCCCGCGAAAAAGACAGTCAGGCTCCTGCTCTACGGTCGCAAGCATGGCGTCCATCCTGTGATCCACCGCGTCCTTGAACGGCAGAAGGTGGTTGAAGTGCTGCAAGTCCGGCACGGTGCCAGGAAGAAATTTCAGGCGGGGGATTTGAGGTGAGTGCTGGGCGGTTCAGGATCGGCCTCGGCTTCAACTTGCCCACATTTCAAAAAAAATGCGCGAAGCGGGCGCCAACTCCCCTCCTCATGTTGTAAAGGTGGGATTCGTTAAGATCATGTCGTTGAAATCGGCGAAGAAGGCTACCAGGTGTGGGTCTTTCATGAGAGCCTCTCTCGGGCGTGTGCTGTGATTGCCGTACTGACCGTCGACTTTGACCAGGCGGTCAAGCCTGATTGCTATCGAGCGATTCCATCCCCTCCCGGCAATGAGGTCTGTGTCGAAAATAGTTTGGAGGTCGCCTACGTTGCTGAGCTTAAATTCCCTGTTAAACCGTTATTTGCTTAACCTCTTCCTTTAGCTGCGCATAGTTCCTCGGAGCGGTGCCTCGTCACAAGGGGGAACCCACTCCGGGGGTTATGGGAGTCGGCGATCTGGGGCGGCTCGACAGCGGACTCCTGTGTTCGCTGCAGCTGCGAAAATCAAAGCAGATTCCTGGCTCGCGTTCGCCGCTTTCACCGGCTCCGAAGCCGCTCGGAATGACCGTTTCTTGGAGGGACGCATTTTCCGCCGCGCAAAAAGCGCTGCCCCACCCAAAACCCAGAGTCTGCCATGGGGCGATAGAATGGTGGCCATGCTGAGACTTGCTGGCGCACTACTCATAGTCACCTTCACTTGGCCGGCGTGCGCCCTGGCTGAGGATGTCCAGGTGATCGCGCAGGCCGTGGATGAGCATTACAACCACGTGCGTACGCTCCAGGCAGAGTTTACCGAGGTTTATCGCGGGTCAGGGGTGGAGCGGACGGAATCCGGGACAGTTTGGCTGGCGAAGGGTGGACTGAAAAAACCTGGCAAGATGCGCTGGGAATACCGTTCTCCCAAGGAGAAGCTCTTCGTAAGCGATGGGAAAGATGCGTGGTTTTACGTCCCGGACGAACGGCAGGCGAGGAAGTCCGCCGCTCGGAAGCTGGATGATATTCGATCTCCACTTGCATTTTTGCTTGGCAAGACCAAGCTGCAAAAGGAGTTGCAGGGGCTATCGCTAGCCCCAGACGTTGCCCCGTTGGCGGCTGGGAACCTGGTCTTGCGAGGTGTGCCCGAGGCGATGGCGGACCGGGTGAGTGAGATTTTGTTGGAAGTCACGCCGGAGCATCAAATCGTGAGGATCGTGATCGCTGAGGTGGATGGATCGACGACGGAATATCGGTTCAGCAATCAGAAAGAGGACGTCGCAATCCCGGATGCGCGCTTTCAGTTTCATCCACCACCAGGAACAGAGACGGTGGAGGGAGAGCTGGGAGGTTGAAGTGCGGGATCGACAAGAACGGGTACCCTTTTGCACAACCGAGCCTTAGGATCCAGGAACTTCGTTTGAAAACACCTCGGCTCATATGCGAGTTCTCCTAGACTCGGGTAGGCCGGGGTCAGAGCGGCAAGCCTTCCGGCACAGAGAGTGCAATTGTTGATGTTACTTGCGTACCCGAAAGGCAGGAAGATGCGGTGATGGACGGTTGAGATGCGAAGCAGCAATGTTAGACTGAGCCGATAGGGTTGTGGCCGGTGGAAACCGGAACGAACGGGTAAATGGCGGAATTTGTCGTAAAAATCGCGGACGAACGGGGGCGTTTGCTCCAGCAGGTGGAGCAGGGCTACTCGGTGTCGGAGGTGCGCGACCGGTTCGCCGCCCAGGGATACCTAGTCTATTGGGTGAAGCCGCAGGGAATATTTGCCGGCGGTATGTCGCTGCGCCGGCGGCGCAAGATCAAACAGAGCCGTTTCCTGGTGTTCAACCAGCAGTTTCTGACGCTGATCAAAGCCGGGCTCCCGATCCTGAATTCCCTGGACCTGTTGATCAAGCGACAAAAAGACGGTCATCTGCGGCAGGTTTTGGAGAATGTACGCGAGCGGGTCAAGGGCGGTGAACTGCTGTCCGACGCCTTTGCGGCGCATCCCGTGGTGCCGAAGATTTATACCACGACGCTGATGGCGGGAGAGAAGAGCGGAAACATCGATGAGGTGCTGACCCGCTACATCAACTTTCAGCGGCTGGCCATGACGTTTCGCAAGAAGCTTTTCGTGTCGTTGATTTATCCCACGCTGCTGGTGACCGTGGTGACGATTATGGTGATGTTTCTTTTCACCTACGTGGTGCCGAAGTTTGCGGAGCTGTTCAATAGCCTGGATGCGCAGCTTCCGGCGATCACCCTATTCATGCTGGCGGTGGGGCAGTACGCGCAAAGATATTTTCCCTTTGTCATTCTCGGGCTGGGGTTGGCGGGATTTGTGTTCTGGCAGTGGGGAAAGACGGATCGCGGAGCCGATCAGATTGACCGCTTCGTCCTGGGTTTGCCGTTGCTGGGCGATATCCGACTGAAACATCAAATCGCGACCTTTTCGCGGATGCTCTCTACGCTGTTACAGGGCGGCCTGCCGCTGGTGCCGTCGATGGAGACGGCCGGAAGTTCAATGACGAGCCGGCGCATCGTGAAGGGCGTAATGCGGGCAAGTGTACGGGTCCGCGAGGGGCAGGGACTGGCCGGCAGCTTGGAGGAACAAGATATTTTCCCCGACCTCGCAGTGGAAATGCTGGAAGTGGGCGAGTCGACGGGAGCACTGCCGGCGATGCTGAATTCGGTGGCGGAATTTTATGAGGAGGACGTGCAGACGGCGTTGGGAGCCTCGATGGCGCTGATTGAGCCGCTGATTCTGATGGTAATGGCGGTGTTTGTGGGCGGGGTGTTGATCTCGCTGTATCTGCCGATCTTCACCTTGGGAGTCCACTGAGTCGGAGTCGGATTGAAGTTTTCGCAGTGACGCTGGAGATGTGGGAAATGGCAATGGCGGAGAAGAAATCACTTTTCGTACACGGTGAGAACGGCGGCCAGCTGACTACCACGGGCAATCCGATCACCGACCTGGAACGGGCGCAGGATGTGGCGCGACGCTATCGCTGCGAATTTGTGGACCTCACCGACTTCCAGCTTCATCATGAGCTTTTCAAGAAATTCTCGCCGGAATTGATGTTCCGCTACAACTTCGTGCCGCTGGAAGAGACCTCCGACGGCAAGCTGGCGATTGCCATCGCGGACCCCAGCCAGCTGATGATGATCGACGAAATCAGTTTGCTGCTGCAGAAGCGGATTGTAACCAAAGTAGCGACGCTGAAACAGATCAGCGACATTCTGAAGAAGACGGAACAATCGCAGCGCGTTCTGGAAGAGGCCAGCGAAGGCTTCCAGATCATTCGCGAAGACGAAGCTACCGGCGTCGAAGAGACGCTGACCATCGACCGGCTGACGGCGGCGGGCGATACGAGTCCGATTATCCGGCTGGTGGATACCACGATTTTTACTGCGCTGCAACGGCGGGCCTCCGACATTCACATCGAAACGCGGGACGACTCGGTGGTGATCAAGTTCCGCATCGATGGCGTGCTGACACAGGCCATGCCGCCCATCGGGAAGGAACATCACTCGACTGTCATTTCGCGTATCAAGGTGATGAGCGAGCTGGATATTTCCGAACGGCGCGTGCCGCAGGATGGACGCTTTCGGGTGAAGTACAACGGGCGCGCCATCGACTTCCGCGTATCGATCATGCCGTCGATCCACGGGGAAGACGCCGTGTTGCGCGTGCTGGACAAAGAATCGATGAGCGAGAAGTTTCGAACGCTCACCCTGGACGTGGTTGGTTTTGATGAGGATGACCTGCGAAAATTCCGGCGCTACATCAAAGAACCGTACGGCATGGTGCTGGTCACGGGACCGACGGGCAGCGGCAAGACCACGACGCTCTATGCCGCGGTAAACGAGATCAAGACCGACGAAGACAAGATCATCACGATTGAAGATCCGGTAGAGTACCAGCTTCGTGGTATCACCCAGATTCCGGTCAACGAGAAAAAAGGGTTGACCTTCGCGCGCGGCTTGCGCTCGATTCTGCGCCATGACCCGGACAAAATCATGGTCGGAGAAATCCGCGATACGGAGACGGCGCAGATCGCGATTCAATCCGCTCTCACAGGACACCTGGTATTCACTACGGTTCACGCGAATAACGTCGTTGACGTGATTGGACGCTTCCTGAACATGGGCGTCGAGCCTTACAACTTTGTCTCGGCTTTGAATTGTATTCTGGCGCAGCGGCTGGTGCGTTTGATTTGCGAATCCTGCCGGACGCCGGTGAATTATCCGCCGGACGTGCTTGAAGCTAGCGGACTCGATCCCGAGCAGTGGTCGAAGGTGTCACTGTATGAAGGCCCGGGATGCATTGAGTGTGCGGGGACGGGCTTCCGCGGGCGAACCGCGATCCACGAACTGCTCGATTTAAGCGACCGCATCCGGGAGATGATTCTGGCCAAGAAGCCGACCTCGGAGATCCGGCGCGCTGCCCGGGACGAAGGAATGCGTTTTCTGCGCGAGTCGGCGTTGGATAAAGTTCGGCTCGGCCTGACTACGCTGAAAGAGATCAACAAGGTCACGTTTATCGAAGCGATGCGGTAAGAGCAGTTACCAGAGCTTCGTGGCCAGCCTGGGCAGAGAATTTACTGGTCACTGATCGCGAGCCACGGTTGTGCCCTTCCAGCTATTGCATTTAGCGGCGTGGGGCGTTTGAATTGTAGAAGCGTGACTTGGGAAGTGAATTTCTGAAATGCGTTCTGGATCCAATCCAGCAAAACCGAGACTGGCGTGCGAAATCGCCGCCGACCGCGTACTGGTGGGCCGGGTAGCGGTGGATGGCCGCAGCCTGGAAGCCTGCGCCGCGCGCGAACTGGCGCCCGGTAGCGTGATCCCCGACCTAGTGGAAGGCAACCTGCGCCAGCGCGAGGCGGTGAGCGAAGCCCTGGAATCGGCGTTGAGCAGCGTTGGAGTACGTTCGCACGATATCATCGCGGTGGTCCCGGATGCCGCGGTGCGAGTAGTCTTGCTTGAATTTGATACGTTGCCTTCTGATTCGGAAGAGGCTGCCGGCGTGGTGCGCTTCCGCATGAAAAAATCTTTGCCCTTCGACGTGGATAAGGCGAGAGTGTCCTACCACGCGCAAAAAACCACCGTCGGGGTGCGCGTGGTGGCCGCAGTGGCTCTGGCCAGTGTGGTGGAGGATTACGAGGCGGCGGTTCGCGACGCGGGATTCAGTCCGGGAGTGGTCCTGCCTTCCATGCTGGCGGCGCTGGGCGCAGCCGAAGGACAGCGTCCGACGTTGGTGGTAAAAGTGGATGCCCGCACCACCAGCATCGCGATCCTCAATACGGACCAGTTGCAACTGTTCCGCACGCTGGAGAATACGCGGGGCGTGACCATCACGGGGGAGCAGTTAGCGGAAGACGTGTACCCATCGGTCGTATTTTTTCAGGATACCTATCATCTGAATATCGAAAAAATATTTGTGGCCGGATTATCCGACACAGGAAGCGCCGCGCCCGCGCTGCGCGCCCAGACCGGAGCCGAGGTGCAGGAACTGGTAACCTCTTCGCAGTTAGGAGTGAGCACCGGAGGTTCGGTTCCTCGGTGGAGAATGGCTGGAGTAGTTGGGGCCCTCATTTCATAGCCGGAGTTTTACAATTAATAGGTCGGTTTCCAGCGGAGCTGATTTCTAAGCGATGCGTCTCGATATTAATCTCGCCAGCCAGCCGTATGAAGATGCGCGGCAGTTTTGGGTGCGTTGGGGAACGGCTCTGGCGGCCGTGGCCCTGGTGACGCTGGCATTGGTTGCGATGACAGTTTCCGGCTGGTTATCGGCACGCCGTGATCACGCCAAGATCGCCGACTTGAAGGCGAACATTGCGCTGCGCGACCGGACCCGGCAACAGGCTGAAAACTTTCTGAATCGCCCGGAGAACCACACCACGCGGGATCAGTCGCAGTTCATCAACGAGTTGATTGCGCGCAAGTCATTTTCCTGGACGCGAGTGCTCGAAAACCTGGAAAAGGTGATGCCGGCGAGGGTCCACCTGGTTTCCATCGCTCCGGAACTGGACGAGGACAACCAGCTCACGCTGAAACTGTGGGTGGCGGGCGACTCGCGGGATCGCGCGCTGGAACTGGCTCGCCGTATGGAAGAATCGCGGCGCTTCGCCCGGACTTATATCGAAACGGAAAGCTACAGTGGGGAATCCTCGGTTGGGGGAGATCCGTTTCAATTCAGCATCCACGCAATCTACGTTCCTGAGACGACGCCGGGATCGGCAAGGGGAACAGAGTCGGCCCCGACCGAGATTTCGAAGGGGAATGCACCCTGATGCCAGACCTACGCCAAACCCGGAAGAAAATCAAAATCGCTTTGAGCGTGCTGGTCGGAATTGATGTGGTTACGATGATGGTATTTTTTTCCCCGCTCGTGGGTTCGACAGAGTCGCGGCGATTGGAACTCAACCAGTTGTGGAGCGAACTGCAGACGAAAACACGGCAAGTGGAGCCACTGAAAGATCTGGATAAGAAAGTGATTACCGCGAACCATCAGATTTCAGACTTTTACAGAAAGCGATTCCCCGCGCAGGACTCTCAGATCGCCACTCAATTCGGCAAGATCGCCGCAGCCAATGGAGTCACGATCTCGTCGGCGAAATATAAGCAGCAGGACTCGGACGTGGGGCTGCTGCAACCGGTTGAGGTGGAGGCGGATCTCTCGGGCAGTTACGTTTCCTTAGCCAAGTTCATCAATGCCCTGGAACGCGATGACATGCTTTTTATCATCAGCAACGTCACCCTGGCTGGCGAGCAAAAGGGACCGATCAAGCTGCAGGTGAAGGTAGAAACGTATTTGAAGGCAGGGGATCAGTGAAGCTGGGAACGGAAAACAAGAAAACCATGATACTGGCGGCGGTGTTAGGGGTAGTGGCCATACTCACGATCGTTTATGAGTTGGTGCCTGCGTCCTCGACCATCGCTTCGACTGGAGTAACCACGGGGGGTTCGGCAGTTTCCAGCAGTCTCCTTCCTCATCCCCGGGCGCATCGCAGAGCGGGAACGGCATCCGCCCAAAAAGAGCGTGTTCCTGAAAGCCTCGACCCCACGCTGCAACTGCAACAGCTCGCCGCCATCGAACAGATCAAGTACGAAGGGTCGGGAAGAAACATTTTTGTGTCGCAGGCGGAGACTGAGATTCCCAAGCCGCTCGCGCCGGGACAGACCGGGCCCAACGAACCGAAGACGTGGCAGCCGCCAGCGGCGACGGCTCCGCCTCCGATTCCGCTGAAATTTTTTGGCTTCTCCAATCAACCGGGAGAACCGAAAAAGGTTTTTCTCTCCAAGGGTGAGGATGTTTTCATCGCCGGAGAGGGTGAGATTATCGACCGGCGCTACAAGGTGGTGCGGATCTCCCCCACCTCAGTAGAGATCCAGGATGTCGTGGGCAGTGGACCGCCACAGAACATCCCGCTGACGCAAGGCTAAGTCCTCTTGCGTTCCGATGGTTTACAGTTTGGCAGGTTAAACCCAACTCCGCTGCATCTAAGTTCAAGGTGATTAAATACGCACAATTCCGCGTTCGAACCGCTCCCGCTTCAAAACAGCGTTCATCTTCATGCCGCCGTCGGTGCCGCCGGCGGGAAGAGGGGTATGTTCTGCTCGCGCTGCTTCTGATGGTGGCTCTGATGGGCATCCTGGCCCTTGCAGTCATCACCCCAATCAGATTTGAGCTTAAGCGCGAACGGGAGGAGGAGCTGATTCATCGCGGAGTGCAGTACTCGCGCGCAATACGCAATTATTACAAGAAATTTGGGCGTTATCCCACGAAACTGGAGGATCTCGACAGCACCAGCAACTTGCGCTACCTGCGCAAACATTACAAAGATCCGATCACCGGAAAAGATTTCAAGTTATTGCACTATGGCGACCCCGGAGTAACGCTTACCGGCAGCATTGGTGGCGGAATGATACCCGGTGCAAACACCGTGAACTCGATGAATGGGGCAAGCAATTCAGCCTTCGGCGGTTCGGGTTTTGGCGGCTCAGGCTCGGCACTTGGAGGGTCCGGAGTGAACGGTTCGGGCGCGTTCTCCCAGCCATCCTCGTTTGGCGGAAACTCGAGTGGCGGTTTCGGCTCGAGTTTTAACAACTCGCAAAATTCCTCTGCTCCGCAAGGAACCGGTACCGCCACGGGAACCGACCCATCCCAGCCGGTTTCCCAGACCCCGGGAACGACCTCCACCGAGTCCGGCTCCAGCACACAAACGGTATTCGGCGGGGGTCCGATCGTGGGGGTGACCAGCGCGAGCAAAGAGAATACGATTCGCGAGTTCAATCACAAACACAAATATAACGAGTGGCAGTTCGTCTACGATCCAACCACGGACCGGGGCGCGCTTCTGACGACGCCCAGCCAGCCGGTGCTGCAGCTTTCCAACCAGCCGCTACCGAATGGACAGACGGGCAATCCAAATACGAACGGAAGTGGGTTCGGGCAGTCGACGGGTTTTGGCAACAATCAGTCGGGCTTTGGTAACACGGGTTTGGGCAACAACAATTCGGGCGGGATCGGTGGCTTTTCGTCGCCGACGCAGCCCCAGCCACCCTCGAATCCGCCTCAACAGTAGCTTACACCTCAAATCCAGATTTTCGGGAAAAACAAAGGGCCCCATCGGGAGACGAGGCCGTTCCTGGGCTACAAAAAACGGTACCTAAACGCTGAAAGACGATCCGCAGCCGCAAGTGCTCTTCACGTTCGGGTTTTCGAACTTGAAGCCTGCGCCTTCCAGAGTCTCGACATAATCCACCATGCAACCGTTCAGATACATCACGGAAGTGGCGTCGACAAAGACCTTCAGCCCGTCCATTTCAAAGGTTTTGTCCATCATGCCAGCGGCATTTTCGAACTGCATGGAATACGAGAAACCGGAACAGCCACCCCCGACCACGCCGATGCGCAGACCGGCGGGCACAGGATTTTGCTGCCCCATAATCTCTTTAACTTTGCCAACCGCGCTGGCGGTAAGCGTAACCGGGGCGGTTTTCTTCACTTCAGAAACATTGATGGTAGCTCCTGGGACCGTGGTCGTAGCCATTTTTTCTCCTACGCTCTGGAATCTTTCGATTATAACATCGGGCGCAAGCCCTGAGCACCCGAAATTAAGCGGTCGGGCCACGCAACGGCCCTTGCTCCATTGGATGCACGGCGACCCCCTGGGTCGCAGTTTCCGCTGGAAAGAGCGGGGTTCTTGCGCCGCTCCCTGGGTTCTTGTCAAGTGGGCTATAATGATCTCGTTAAGGCCCTCCCCCGAAGTTCCGTGCGCAGGGTTGGACGCTGCATTGGTGACTGGGAGAGTTGGCCGAACAGGTTTGCAATTTGTCGAGGTGGAGCTATGACCTGGACGTGGACTCCTTTACTTCTTGGGCTCGCGATCGTGTGGGGTATTTTTACCGTTGGCCTGATCATCTTGCTCATCTATCGCAGCACGCTGACCATGCACGAGGATGAGCAGCTATATCTTGACGACGCGAACTCGCACATGCAGCAAGAGCAAACGGAATTGCTGGTGAAGGTGAACCGGCTCACCAAACCGGTCTGGGTGTTCGGCGCCGGTTCAGGCGTGTTGCTGCTCGTGCTGCTGGGCATGTTCATTTACCAAGGGCTGAACGCGGTTCAATAATCACTGATTCGTTGTGGGCGGGACCGCGCTGCAGCCTGACCACTGCATCGCGTCCGGTGTGCTTACGCCTAAGTATGTCCTGGGTTGTGAAATCTCTTCGAGTATTTTCCCCGCCTTGCCTTCTTTCCAGCCTTCGCCGCAGACGATTCACCTTAACCTGAATCCAGGAAACGAGACATGCTGAGTGCTCCCCGCATCCTGAAGCGTTCGCCGTGCATCGCTCAGGGATAGGAAGAGGAAGGCCAAATGTCACGTGTTTTCATCACGGGATCATCGGAGGGGCTGGGTCGCATGGCTGCCCAGCTTCTGGTTGCGCAGGGGCACAAGGTTGTTTTGCATGCCCGTAACCAGCGGCGAGGACAGGAAGCGCACTCGGCAGTTGCGGCAGCGGAGACGGTAGTCATCGGCGATCTGACGAGCATCGCTCAGACACGCGATGTGGCGAAACAGGTCAACGCACTGGGTTCCTTCGATGCAGTGATCCACAATGCAGGCGTCGGCTACAGGGAGCCTCGGCGCATCGCGACCGAAGATGGGTTGCGCTAATCAAGCGGCCGAAGCGCTTGGTCTCCCTGAGTTCCGGCCTGCACCAGAGCGGCGATGCGACCCTTAAGGATCTGGCGTGGGAGCGGCGCCCCTGGCAAGGACAACAGGCTTACTCTGATACCAAACTGCACGATGTGCTTCTGGCCTTTGCGATAGCGCGGCTCTGGCCCGATGTTCTCTCGAATGCTCTTGCGCCTGGGTGGGTGGCGACCAAGATGGGCGGGCCGGGAGCGCCGGATAACCTGGACGCCGGCCACCGCGCTCAAGTGTGGCTTGCGGTCAGCGATGATCCGTCTGCGATGGTCACGGGCGAATACTTTTACCACATGCGGCTTCGTTCGCCGAACCCAGCCAGCCGTGATGTTGCAACCCAAGAGAAGCTGCTCGATGCCGGCAAAGGATTTTCTGGAGTGGAGCTGCCCGCAAACTGAAAGCCGAGCGTCGGCTACTTCGCATTTTTGGCATTCCAGAAAAATAATAGGAGACTCCAGACAGCAGAAAAGCGCATCTGAAGCTCGAGGAGAAGTTCCCATGAAGGCTGTTCTACTGTATGCATATGGCGGTCCGGAACAATTGCGATATGAGGAAACTCAGAGGCCGGAGTATGGCGACAACGAAGTCCTGGTAAGAGTTCGCGCTACGAGCGTCAATCCCATTGACTGGAAAATACGAAGTGGTTCCGCGAAATCGCGCATGCCGATCGAGTTTCCAGCGATCTTAGGCCGCGACCTCGCCGGAGAAGTAGTGGAGTCGGGGCGAAATGTTACGGGCTTTCCAAAGGGAATGCGCGTGATGGCGCTCGCAACTGGAACCTATGCTGAGTACACGGTCGCCAAAGCTGACGCGCTCGCACCGATTCCTGATGCTTTGAGTTTTGAGCAGGCAGCTGCACTTCCTCTCGTCACCATCACAGGTGCTCAATTGATCGAGCGAGCGGTAAAGCCCCAAGCAGGACAGACGGTGCTTGTGACCGGAGCACTGGGAGGTGTAGGACGATCGGCCGTGCATGTGGCTCACAAACACGGGGCCCGAGTGCTGGCTGGTATACGCGCCAAGGAAAAAGAAGAGGCCGCCAAGTTCGTCGCCGACGGAGTAGTCGCCATCGACAGCGAAGAAGAGATTGGACATCTTCACGATCTCGATGCGATCGCCGATACGGTTGGAGGCGCAACGATACAGCGTCTGATGAAGTGCATCCGTAAGGGGGGTGTGCTGGGCTCAGTGCTCGGACAACCCGAAGGCGCGGACAAATATGACATTCATGTTGAAGCCTTTATGGCGCAACCGGATGCTTCCCGACTGTATCAATTAGCGGATGATGCCGCTCGTCAGGAATTCTCCATTCCGATTGCCCGCACGATGAAGCTGCAGGACACGCCAGAAGCGCATCGCATTTCGGAACAAGGCGGAGTCGCCGGGAAGATTGTTCTGGTCCCCTGACGGGCGAACTTCCAAGAATATTCTTGGCGTCCAGCGGCGTCTGTAGCCGGTTGCGTTAGAAAAAAGCCTCCGCAAGTTCGATAGAAAAAGATTTGGAGGTTCAGCATGGGCAACACAGAAATTGATGCAAGTTTGGCCGGAAACAATTCGCTTGGTGGCACACTTCCCGTTCACCGGCTGGGCTTCGGAGCCATGCGGCTTACCGGAGAAGGGGTCTGGGGTCCGCCAAAAGATCGCAAGAAAGCTCGATCGGTGCTTCGGCGCGCTGTAGAATTGGGGATGAACTTCATCGATACCGCGGACTCATACGAACCGCATGTGAGGGAAGAATTAATCGCTGAAGCGTTATCGCCTTATCCGAAGGATCTGGTGATTGCGACTATGGGGGATGGAATCGTCCTGGTCCGAATCAGTGGACGCACGATGCCACGCCATCGCATCTTCGCGAGGCGGTTGAAGGCAGTCTGAAGCGGCTGCGCCCGAATCGCCTCGATCTTTACCAGCTGCACCTACCGGATCCACTCGTATCTTTCGATGCATCGGTCCAGACTCTGGCCGAGCTGCAACCAGAGGAAAAGATTCGATTGGTCGGGCTATCGAATGTGACCCGGGAACACATTGAGAGCGCCGCAAGATCGTGCCCATCGTCTCGGTGCAGAATCGCTACAGTTTCGCCGACCGTGAATGGGATTCCGTGGTCGATGATTGCGAGCGCAATGGAATTGCCTTCATCCCGTGGTTCCCGCTCGGAGCGGGCCCAGTACCCCCGGCGAGATTTTGGCATCGCATCGCGAAGGCAATTCAGCGAGTACCCATGCAGATCGCGCCGGCTTGGTTGTTGCAGCGATCGCCCATCATGCTGCCGATTGCGGGAGACATCCTCGATCGAGCATCTGGAGGAAAATCTTAGAGCAGCGTCCTTGCGGCGAACGCAAGAACAGTACGACGAACTTTCCGGCGTTCCCGAACTGGTCGCAGCGCGTTGATCTTGCGCGCCGGCGGAGTCTCATCTGCTGTTAGGGAGTTCGGGTCCGCACGCACTCAATACTCGGCCAATTCCTTCATGGCAAGGAATAGATCATTCGCCTGGGGAAGAATTGCATCTTCGAGGATCGGTTGATAAGCCACAAACGTATCGGCAGCGGCGACGCGGCGCACCGGCGCATCCAGATGATCGAAAAGTTGATCGGCGATGCGGGCTGCGATTTCCGCGCCATAGCCCCAGCTGAGGGTGTCTTCGTAGGCCACGAGCACGCGGTTCGTCTTGCTTACCGAGGCCGCTATCGTCTCCCAATCAAAAGGATTGAGACTGCGCAAATCGATCAACTCCACTTTCACGCCATGCTCGCGCTCAATCTTCTGGGCCGCCTGCAGCGCCCGTGGCACGACGGCGCCGTAGGTGATGACCGTCAGGTCCGTCCCCGGGTTAACAATCTTCGCCTTGCCGAACGGGATCATGTAGTCCGGCCCGGGATAAGGTGCGCGCCCGTAGGTCTCGCGGTAGAGGCGCTTATGTTCCAAGAACAGCACTGGATCGTCGCAGCGAACTGCAGTACGAAGCAATCCGGCGGCATCGAGTGCGTTGGAGGGGAAAACAACTCGCAATCCTGGGATATGCGTGAACACGCTCTCGCCGCACTGCGAGTGATAAATTGCGCCTCCAGTAAGATAACCGCCGATCGCCACGCGAATCACTACGGGACAAGAGAAGACATTGTTCGACCGCCAGCGAATCACGGAGAGTTCGTCGCGAATCTGCATCATGGCCGGCCATATGTAGTCGAAGAACTGGATCTCCACCACCGGCTTGAGCCCCCGCGTGGCCATGCCCGTCGCCCGGCCCACGATGGCCGCCTCAGCCAGGGGTGAGTTGAAAACGCGATCGTTGCCGAACTCGCACTGTAAACCGAAAGTGAGCTTGAAGACTCCGCCCTTCCCTTTCACCAGCTTGCGCTTCAGGTATTCTTCGCGGCTGCAATCCGCCACGTCTTCGCCGAAGATCACGATGCGCTCGTCGCGCTTCATCTCGTCGCGTAGAGTGCCGTTGATCAAGTCCGCCATGGTTTTCGCAACCGGCTTCTTGCCGTCGGCGGAATCTGGGCCGATCACCGCCTGCGTATCGAACGCCGCGGAGGAAGGATCGAGGTCGGGCGAATACACATACTGCATCACGCTCTCAGGAGCGGGCGGCAAAGCCTCCAGCGCTTGATCCACCGCTAGTTGAAGCTCCTCTTCCACTTTCTTTTCCAGATCATTGATGCCCTTTTCGTCGAGAATGCCTTCGCGCAGCAAGAACATCTGGGTGCGTGAAACTGGATCGCGAGCCGAATCCCGCTCACGTTCGCTATCCGGACGGTACAAGCGCTCGTCGTCAGAAAGCGAATGAGAATAGGGACGAATCACGTGAGCGTGCACGAACGCCGGCCCATGCCCTTCGCGACAATATTGCGCGGCTCGACGAAATGCTCCATAGCTCGCCACAGGATCGGTGCCATCGACTTCTTCGAAATGAAAATTGGGGAAGCCCGAAACCAGCCGCGAAATGCTGCCTCCAGCGGTCTGCACTTCCACCGGCACGGAGATCGCGTAGCCGTTATCCTGCACCGAAAAAATTATGGGCAGCTTGTTCAAAGCCGCGGCGTTCATCGCCTCCCAAAACTCGCCTTCGCTGGTGGTCCCATCTCCGAGGGAAACGTACGTAACCTCGTCACCCTCGAATGTCACATTCTTAAATTGACGGTAGTCCGGCTTGTCGTCATTCTGGGCAGCGCATGATTCGGCGGCCCTCGGGTGCCGCGTGAAATAGCGTCCAGCTTCGGCGCATCCCACCGCCTGCAGAATTTGCGATCCCGTGGGGGAGGATTGGGTCACCACGTTCAGCCTGCGGAACCCCCAATGCGAAGGCATTTGGCGTCCTCCTGAACTCGGATCGTCGGCCGCTCCTACGGCCTGCAAAAACATCTCCAGAGGTTTGGCAGCCAGAGCCAGGCAGAGGGCGCGGTCACGATAATAAGGATAGAACCAGTCATACCCCGCTTTCAGCGCCATCCCAGCCGCCGCGCCGATCGCCTCATGCCCGGCCCCCGACATCTGGAAGAAAATCTTCTGCTGCCGCTTGAGCATGATTTCCCGATCGTCGATGCGCCGGGAGGTGTACATAATGCGGTAGGCTTCGATCAACTGTTCACGCGTCAGGCCCTCGTAATTGCCGGACTTCTTCGTGCCAGCGATCGAGAGCTTGGGGTCGGTTTTTGTTGTAGCCATCCGATTCTCTGAGTGAAGAGTGTACGAGACCGCTTATCAATAAGGTGCGAACTGCTACGGCGCAGGTTGCATTGTAAATGGGAACGTGGAATTGGAAAACATGCAAGTTCCAGCAAGCGGATCAGGAACTTTCGTCACCCGAGGAGTGTGGCGTAAGGCCCCACACTCTACTCAGGGCGTGCTCGAGATCATCCAGCAAATCCGCGGTGTCTTCCAGCCCAATGTTCAGCCGAACAATGCGGTGGCCGTAGTCCGGGCGTCCCTTTGATCCGCCAAAGTCGTATGCCACGGCCAGACTGGTAACGCCGCCCCAACTATAACCAATCTCGAACAACTCCAGTTGATCCACAACTGAGAGCACTTCCGCTTTGGTGGCCGCCGGTTTGAAAACGACGGCAAAAACCCCTGCCGATCCGGTGAAATCCCGCTTCCAGATTTCGTGCCCAGGCGAGCTTTCCAGCGCCGGATGCAACACGCGCTCGATCTCCGGCCGAGCCGCCAGCCAGCGCGCAATCTGCAAAGCCGAGGCCTCGATGTGCTTTAGTCGCACTGCCATGGTCCGCATACCACGCAGGGCTAAACTACAGTCATCCGGCGAAGACGCGCTTCCCAAAAGCTGTTGCGTCGCTCCTAATGGCTGGTAAAGGTCCGGATCCTTTACGGTGACGGAACCCATCAGCAGATCGCTGTGTCCGCCCACGTATTTGGTGAGCGCCTGCATCGTGATGTCCACGCGGTGTGCGAAGGCATCGAAATACACTCCCGCTGACCAGGTATTATCCAGCACAACGAGCGCCCCGCGAGCATGTGCGGCCTCGGCAATGGCGGGCACGTCCTGCACTTCCATCGTGATCGATCCCGGACTTTCGCACCAAACCAAGCGCGTGTTCTCGCGTAACCAATCCTTGATTCCGGCGCCGATTTCCGGAGGATAGAAGGTGCACTGCACGCCGAAGCGCCGCAATACACTCCGCGCCAGGTGCCGGTTGGGAGTGTAGACATTCTCCGGAACCAGAATGTGATCCCCGCTTTTCAAGAACGCCAGATTGATCAGAGAGATCGCGCCCTGGCCTCCGGGTGTAATGATCGTCCGATAGCCTTTTTCCAGTTCGCAGATTTTTCCCGCGAGTTCGAGGGTCGTAGGGGTACCGTAGAGACCGTACGTGTAGCCGACTTCGTGCTGATCCCAAGCGTCGTCAACCGACGCCGCGTTAGGAAACAAGGTGGTTGAGCCGCGAAATACGGGACTCGCCAGCGAGCGGTAGCCTTCGGGCACCTGGACATCGGAGTGAATCAAACGCGTCTTCCAACTCTTCGTCATCCCGGAATTATACGGACGGGACGATCCCGTTGCCGATCCCCGCCGCGGTTGCGAATGGGTTTTTGACACGGCTCGGCACCTTTTCCGCTTGTGGCCACTCCCTGAGCCAGCAGCCTTTCCTCTTTAGAAGAGCATTCATAATTTCTTCCCCCGACCGGGGTCTGTTGCGAAGTCGGCTGCCGTCAGAGAACTGGCTAGGAAAGGGCTGAAACCGGGATTCCCCCTAACCTCAGGCTAGCTCAAGTCTTGAAAGCCCATCGACCCATCAGGAAAATCACGCTGGATCGTTCGCTCCGGGGACCGGCCGATAACACCTCGGTGGCGGGGGGCCTTGTCCAATCGCTCGATCAAATCCTGGGTTGAGAAGTGAACCACTGCCGTGCTCCGGTACACGAGAGCGATCAGATCGTCAGAGGAAGCCCTTCTTCCATCACCGGAAAAGTGGATAGGTTCTTTCGATCATGTCTTTCTAAGATCGCAGATTGCTACAAGTCCCCAGTGCAACAATCGTTTATTCTAGAAGCTCAGATGATTCAAACCCGCCGCGCCTTCGATCCGCGTTCAATCAAGCTTGTGATTTTTGATCTGGACGGTACCCTGATCGACTCTCGTCTCGATTTGGTGCATTCCGTGAATGCGGCGCTGCGCCACATTGGAAGGCCCGAGTTGCCTGACGAGGTCATCGCCAGCTACGTAGGCGACGGTGCACCGATTCTGATCCAGCGCGCGCTCGGCGGAGAAACGGTCGATGGGGCGCTGTTGCGCCAGGGGCTGCAGTTTTTTCTGTCTTACTATCGCGAACACAAGCTCGACCATACTACAGTCTATGAGGGCGTCCTCGAGTCGCTGAGAGCGATTCAGAACCCGCTTTCCAAGCCTCGGGACGGTCGTACCGATAAGTCTGGAACTCAACGCCAGATGGCGGTGCTGACAAATAAGCCCGTCGTCCCGTCCCGGGCGATCGTCGAGGCGCTCGGACTAGGGCCATTTTTCACCCAGATCTATGGCGGCAATAGTTTCGCCACGAAGAAGCCCGATCCCGAAGGCGCACGAAGGTTGCTGGCCGAGCACGGCGTGCGCGCCGAAGAAGCCGCCATCGTCGGCGATTCCCACGTCGATGTGGAAACCGGACGTAACGCCGGTCTGTGGAGCGTGGGCGTGATGTATGGTTTTGCCCCGCACACGCTGGCGGTGAGCCCCCCGGACGTGCTGGTGGACGCGGCTCACGAACTCGCCGATGTTTTCGCCTAGGGGCAGAGCCATCCTTTCCTCTTTTTCGGCCTTCGTTCTGTCATGTAAACTCATGCGACGATGAGCGATTCAACTGGTTTCACACCCGCGGAAATGGGCCAACTCCGCAGGATGAAAGATCCCCATGGCATTCAGAAATTTCTCGACGACGCCCCTTATCACCTCGCCGACACAGCGTGGTCCCCGCGGCGCGTACTGGCGGAGCGGACAGCGCACTGCTTGGAAGGCGCGATTTTCGCCGCCGCCGCGCTTCGCGCCAACGGCTACCCTCCTCTGTTGTTGGATTTTGAGGCCGAACACGATACCGACCATGTGATCGCCATCTTTCGCGAGAGAGGATGCTGGGGCGCCATCGCAAAATCGAACTATACCGGCTGCCGCTGGCGCGAACCGGTCTATCGCTCACTGCGCGAACTGGCCTTAAGTTATTTCAACATTTACTTCAACCTGCGGCGCGAGCGCACGTTGCGGCGTTTCTCGGTGCCGGTCAATCTGAAACGCTTCGATCGTCAAAACTGGATGACCACCGACCAGCCCGTGTGGTTCATCGTGTACCACTTGTTCGAGATCAAACATTACCCGCTGATCACTCCGGCCATGGCCAAGCGCCTGCATCGCGCCGATGAACGGCTGTTTCAGGCAGAGTGTCTGGGGAAGGCTCACAAGGACGAATGAAGCGCGATTGGAAGCAGGGACGGTTACACATTCGTTGCCACTTTCATGCATCCTTGCGGGAACTCCGGGCCCTCTAAGAACGTAATGCCAATCATGCGGCGATCGGGTTTCGTTCTGCTCCTTGTTCTGCTGGGCGGCCTTAGGGTGTTCGCGCAGCAGGATCAAACCACGCCCGATCAACCCGCGCGCGCTAAATCGCCTCCGGCGAGTCAATCCAACTTCTCGCCGGAGAACGTTTCCTCGCTCCATCTGAAGCCCGACGCAAATGGCGCGCTCTCGCAGGAGCAGATGCAGCAGCTGTTTCGCGTGGTCGCCGCAAAGGACGTGGAGAACGACAAGCGCCAGCGCGACTATACGTATATCGAACGCGAAGTCCAGAACAAGCTCGATGGCAAAGGCCAGGTCAGGTCCACTGCGGCAAAGACCTACGAAGTGCTGGAGCTTTACGGCGAGCAGGTGCAGCGGTTGATCGAAAAGGACGACAAACCGCTGTCGGAGAAGGAGGCCGCCAAGGAAGAGGAAAAAATCCAGAAGATCATCGACAAGCGCAAGAACGAATCGGACAGCGATCGCAAAAAGCGGGAGGAAAAGGAAGAGAAAGATCGCGAACAAGACCGCCAGTTCGTGCACGAGGTTGCCGATGCCTACAACTTCAAACTGTTCGGAAGCGAACGGGTGAGCGGGCGTGAGGCTTGGGTGATTGACGGCGAACCCCGCCCGGGCTTTGTGCCCCATATGAAGGAATCCAAGTTTCTGTCGAAGTTCCGAGGGCGGGTCTGGATCGACAAGAGTGATCTGCAACTGGCCCGGATGGACGTGGAATGCCTCGATACAGTTTCCTGGGGAGTATTCGTCGCGCGCTTTCACAAGGGTTCGCGCTTCATGCTGGAGCAAACGCGGGTGAACGACGAGGTGTGGCTGCCTCGCCAGGTCAGCTTAAAGATCGATGTGCGTCTCGCCTTACTCAAGAATTTCAACGTTAACGTCGAGCAGAGCTTCCGCGATTACCAGAAGTTCCGTGCCACCACGAGAATTTTGCCTGTCGAAGAGGTGCAGAAAAAATAACCGCCGGAACCTCGGGAGGCCATTCCGCTGGCCTGCCGCATTACTCCCAGCCGACGTAAGAGCTTTGAACCTGAACCGGCATCGGTGTCATCTACTAATTTTGATCTCATCTCGATCGGTCTCTCCCGGGAGTAACGATGTCGACCCAGCTCACGCCGCTTTCCGCTGATGCCCGCGGCGCGGCTTTTCCCAGGCTGACCGCGGAGCAGATCGACCGAATCCGTTCTTTGAGCAAGATACGGAAAGTGAATGTTGGCGACATTCTGTTCGAACCGGGTGATAGCGATGTCCCCTTCTTCGTGCTCCTCTCCGGCAGCATGGATATCGTGCAGCCCGACCGGCGGGGTGAGCGCCTGATCGTGACCCATGATCCCGGCGAGTTCACGGGGGAAATCATCATGATCTCCGGTCGCCGCTGTTTGGCCCGCGGCCGGGTCTCCGCTCCTGGTGAATTCCTGGAAATGAGCAACCATGATCTCCGGACGCTAGTCGCCAGGGACGCTGAACTGAGCGAGATCTTCATGCGTGCCTTCATCCTGCGCCGTGTGGAACTGATCCACCGCGGACAGGGCAACGTGATCCTGTTGGGATCACGGCATTCGGCCGAGACCCTTCGTTTGCGCGAGTTCCTCACGCGCAACGGACATCCCCACAGCTACGTCGATCTGGACACGGACGCCACCTACCAGGATTTGCTCGATCATTTTCATGTCACGCGAGAAGAGGTTCCCGTCGTCATTTGCAACAACCGAACCGTGCTGCGCCGCCCCTCGATTCAGGAGCTAGCGAAGTGCCTGGGGCTGAACGCGCACATCACGGCGTCGGAAGTGAGAGATCTGGTGATCGTTGGTGCGGGACCGTCCGGCCTGGCTGCGGCGGTCTATGGCGCATCGGAGGGTCTGGATGTTTTAGTGATCGAGGCCGAATCTCCGGGCGGACAGGCGGGATCGAGTTCGAAGATCGAAAACTACCTCGGTTTCCCCATGGGAATTTCAGGAAACGAACTGGCGGGCCGAGCCGCCGCGCAAGCGCAGAAGTTTGGCGCGAAGGTGCTGATCGCCAACAACGTGACCAAGTTGAATTGCGAACGGCGGCCTTACGAGTTGAGTGTGGAGTGCGGCCAGGTCATTCGCGCCCGCACCGTTGTAATCGCGAGCGGCGCCCAATACAACAAGCCCAACCTCGCTAACCTGACGAAGTTTGAGGGCCAGGGTGTCTACTACGGAGCCACCTACATTGAATCCCAACTGTGCGGGAAGGAAGACGCAATCGTCGTAGGCGGCGGGAACTCAGCAGGCCAGGCTGCGGTCTATCTTTCGCAGACCTCCGGCAAGGTCCACATGTTGGTACGGTCCCAGCAGTTGTCGGAAACCATGTCGCGTTATCTGATCCAACGGATCGAAGAAAATCCTGCCATCGAGATGCACTACGGCACGGAGTTAGTCGGCCTTGACGGAGACTCGCAGCTGGAGCGGGTGACTTGGCGAAACAGGAACACGGGTGAGACCTCGACCCACGCCATCCGGCACGTCTTTATTATGGCAGGAGCTTCGCCACGAACAGATTGGCTGAAGAGCTGCGTCCTCCTCGACAATAAAGGCTTTATCCTCACCGGCCGGGATCTGGATCCGGTCTCCCATAACTTCAACTGGCCACTTCCTCGAGCGCCTCAGATGCTGGAGACCAGTCTTCCCGGGGTTTTTGCGGTGGGTGATGTCCGCGCAGGCAATGTAAAACGCGTGGCCGCCGCGGTAGGCGAAGGATCGATCTCGATCTATCTGGTGCACCGGGCGCTGGCGGAACTGTAAGCCCCCTGCCTCCAGCGCGGCAATTTGGCCGCGTTATAATAAAAAGATTCTCCGTCGGAGAAATTGCCTTCTGCGCGGGCGGTATCGAGTTTGGTGGAGAAATCGAGCCGAGGGCGGCTGTCCCCACTGCCTCACCGGAGTAATGGCTAAAGGCTCAGACTGGCAGCTAAGAGCTTCTTTTCATGGACTTCAAACTTGTTTCCGATTACAAACCGCAGGGTGATCAGGGACGCGCGATCGAGTCCCTGCTGCGCGGCGTCTATGACCGCGAGCAGCATCAGGTACTGCTGGGCGTCACCGGTTCCGGCAAGACTTACACGATGGCTAAGGTGATCGAGGCGGTAAATCGTCCGGCCTTGGTAATGGCACATAACAAAACTCTGGCGGCGCAGCTTTATCACGAGTTCAAGAATTTCTTTCCGCACAACGCCGTCGAGTATTTTGTTTCGTATTACGACTACTACCAGCCCGAGGCTTATGTTCCGGCTGCCGACCTTTTTATCGAAAAAGAGGCGACCATCAATGATGAACTCGACAAACTGCGGCTCTCAGCGACGCGGTCGCTGTTCGAGCGGCGAGATGCCCTGATCGTTGCATCCGTGAGCTGCATCTACGGTTTGGGATCGCCCGAAGCTTACTACGGCATGATGCTGTTTCTGGAAAAGGGCCAGAAGATCGCGCGCGAGGACATCACGCGCAAATTGGTGGACATTCTTTACGAGCGCACCAACGGCGAATTTCGCCGAGGAACGTTTCGCGTGCGCGGTGACGTCATCGAGGTCTTCCCCACTTATGACGACATGGCGTACCGCATCGAATTGTGGGGAGACCAGGTGGAATCGTTGTCCCAGATCGACCCCCTCTTTGGGACCGTGAAGCAAAAGTATGCGCGGCTGCCAATTTATCCCAAAACGCACTACGTCATGAAGGATGAGACTCGCGTTTCAGCCGTGGAATCCATCAAGAAAGAGCTGGCGTGGTGGGAAGTGGAACTGGAGACGCAAGGCCGGTTGGTCGAGTCGCAGCGCATTCACCAGCGGGTGAAGTTTGATCTGGAAATGATCAAGGTCATGGGTTATTGCCACGGCATCGAAAATTATTCGCGGCACTTTACTGGACGGATGCCGGGAGAGCCTCCACCCACTTTGCTGGACTATTTTCCCCGCGATTACTTAATGTTTGTCGACGAATCGCACCAGACCATACCCCAATTGCGCGGAATGCATGCGGGCGACCGTTCGCGCAAGGAAACGCTGGTGGAGTATGGCTTCCGCCTGCCCTCGGCGCTGGATAACCGTCCGCTCACCTTCGAAGAATTCGAGCATCGCACCAACCAGATGGTTTATGTTTCGGCGACGCCGGGGCCGTACGAACTGACGAAGTCGGCGGGCGTAGTGGTGGAGCAGATCATCCGTCCAACTGGACTGATTGATCCTGAAGTTGAGGTTCGTCCAGTAAAAGGGCAGATCGATGACCTGTTGCACGAGATCCGCGCTCGGGTGGAGCACGGCGAGCGCGTCCTGGTGACTACACTCACCAAACGCATGGCGGAAGACCTGGCCGAGTATTACGCTGAGGTGGGCGTAAAGTGCCGCTATCTGCACTCCGAGATCGAAACTCTGGAGAGGGTCAAGATTCTGCGTGATCTGCGTAAGGGAGAGTTTGATGTATTGATCGGCATCAATCTACTGCGAGAGGGACTGGATCTGCCGGAAGTTTCACTCGTGGCGATTCTCGATGCCGATAAGGAAGGTTTCCTGCGCTCGTGGGGATCGTTGATCCAGACAATCGGCCGTTGTGCCCGCCATCTTCGTGGGCGCGCCATTTTGTATGCCGACCGCATGACGGACTCGATGAAACGTGCGATCGACGAAACCTTGCGGCGGCGCGAGATTCAGACCGCATACAACGTGGAGAATGGAATCACGCCGGAATCGATCGTCCGTCCGCTGGACATGACGCTGGCCGGAATCGTCGCCGCCGACTATACCGACCTCACGGGCGGCGAAACGGAAGGCATGCCGGAATTTAAATCTCAGGAAGAACTGGATGGCTATATCGCCAAGCTGGAAAGCGACATGCGCGAGGCGGCGAAGCGTTTTGAGTTCGAAAAGGCGGCAAAGCTGCGGGACACGATCAGGGAGTTGCGGACGAAGGAGTTTTTGCTCGCGTAGGGCTGGAGGTTTGACCACATCACTCGGCACGGAGGTGACGCCTTCGAGTATTTTCCAGCCTCCGGCCACATCAGCGTATACGTTCTGAGGCCATGGGATCACAGGCGGATGAGGAGCTTGCCTGTACGCCTCTGCGGCCCCCAGGGGTTATCTTTTATTTTTTACCGCCCGTATGCGGCGCTAGCCGCGAGCGGCTTGCGGTGGAAGCTGTATCCATCGAATGTTTCCGAGCGGAAGTTCAGGTTCGGGGCCGAGAGCTTTTCTGTCTGGCTCAGGAAAAGATAGCCGCCCGGCTCAAGATACAGATGCAGCCGCTCCAACACAGCGATTCGCTGCACGCGAGAGAAATGCGGCAGCACGTCCATGCAGAAGATGCAATCAAAGCGCCCGATGTAGCCAGGGCGAGCAAGGTTCATGCAATTGAAAGTGACCAGGCTGCGTAGCCGGGGCTTCACCAGCAGGTGCGCAGCGCTCGTGGAACTCTGCGACGTGAGCGAGTCACTTTCCAGATCGCTCTGCGCGCCATTGGGTGCGGCCACGGCAGGCGAGCCGATCTTGGAAAAATAATTTCGAATTGTAGCCGGCGGCAGGCCATCCAGTGCGGACTGCGGGTACACACCGCGATCCGCTATTTCGACATTGTTCCTCAGCAAGTCGCTTCCTACGATGTGAATCGAGCAGCCTGCATTGAGCCTGGCCGGCTGAGGCAGAGTGCTTTGCAGACTCTCCGCAATGCCGCCGCTTCGTGGGCCCGTCTTGCCCGTACCGTTGCCGTTCACCGGATTGCCTACATTGGCGGGATTCACCGCATCGCATACCGACATCGCAATGGAGTAGGTTTCTTCTCCCGTCCCACAGCCTGCGCTCCAGATGCGGATCGGGCCGGGAGTGTCTGCCGACTTGCGAGCACAGAGTTGCGGCAGAACCTGCCTCATGAAGGCATTCATTGCGCCGGGGTGACGGAAAAATCCAGTATTCGTATTTATCAATCCATCCAGTAAAGACGGCAGACTCGAGGGATCCTGCTCGGAAGAGCGAAGGTGATCGAGCAGAGTCGTCGATGAATCCAGTCCCTGAGTCTCGATAAAATCGGCGACGCGAGCGGCCAGCACGCTGTTGGGAGAATCCAAAACGATTCCAGTTTGGCGCTCAACCAGCAGGCGCAATTCCGAAATCTCGTGCTCCAGAATCGTGCTCGTCATAATTAGCCTATGCATAGAGCCTTTCCCAAGCGTGGCGGGAAACCCGGCACCCCCATCCACTGTCAGATCGGCATAGGGCCGGGATACGATCAATCCAACCCGGCCGCTCCGCCTGCGAATTCACCATACGTGTCGCCAATGCGTTTTCAACCGCCAGCAGCCATCGCCACGCGAAACTTTCCGGAATCCCGTTCCACCTGCTGGGCAACCACGTTCATTTCCTTTTCCAGCGACGAAAACCGCTGCATCACCTCATGGATGCGCAGCGTCATGTTGCGAATGGTTTCAATCTGCCCGCGTGCCTGGGCCGAGAGGCTCCCCGGCTCAATCAGCAGCAGATCGGAATTGCCCAGCAGCGAGGTCAGCGCATTGTTCAAGCCATGCCGCATCTCCAGCATGTAGCGGCCGAGCATGGCTTGCCGTTCCAGGGTTGTGCAGTTCTGTTCCGCCGTTCGCGCCCGGGCTTCGGCACCGGCGCGCTGTACCGCCTCGCCTCCCGCCAAGATCAAAACATCCAGCCAGTTTTCCTGGTCACGGCGCAGTACCGAGGTCCGCGGCCATCGCTCGCGCACCAGCTTCGCCGTGGGAGCATCCTGGCATACGCAGAACACAGGCTGCAAAGTCGAGTGCAGAGGTTCCACGATCAAGGAAAGCAATTCGCGGCGCAACGGTCCGACGATAGCCACTTCAAAGTTATCCACACTGCGGGGCCACAGGTCTCCGCTCAGCGTGGTGAAGGTAGGGACATAGCGCTCGGCTTGCCAGCGCGCGGTAATGCTCCGCGAAAATTCCGCCTCGTCGGAGATGATCAGTACGGTCGTATCGTCCACTTGCCGCGCGTCCTTTGAACCCGCCTCTCCGGCGGAATCCCTTGATCTCTGATTTTTCAAAACCGCAGTAGTTCTGACGGCATCTATTTTTTCGTCCCCGAGGAGGAACCGTCCTCGGAGTTCCACTCCGGCGGTGCGGCGGAAACTTCAAATTCCGGAGCATGGACATTCGCTACCGCAAACTTCGTCCTTGTCTTGGCCCAGACTTCCTGCGAGCCTGCTGCGGGAGCTGCAGTTCCCGTCGCGGCAGCAGCACGGGCCTCAAGATCTGGGTGGGGCGCGCTCTCGTCCGGGGACTTATCTGCGCCGTGAGCATCGGCAGCACGCCCTAACGCAGCGTCTACTGATAACCGCAGGTCCACTAGCATGCGCAGCGGCTGCCCGGAAGAATATTCCGCCTGGAACATCACCTTCCAAGATTGGCAAATCATCCGTAGCCGTATGATGGGCTCCTGCGCTGAGAACTGAGCGCGCCGGCAGTCGATAAGTTCCACGCCTTTTTCTTCCAGCTCAGTCAGTCCGTCGAGAATGCTGTTGAGATCGGTGAGCATCAGGCGGAAGAAGACGCGCCTCATTAAATATCCAAAACGGGTGAAAGCCACCAGCGCGATGGGAAGGTAGAACAAATCGCCGGCCTGGGCTTTGGCCTTGCGACCCTGCTCCAGGACACCGTGCAGCAACTCGTCGAGCGACCGGCAACGGCGCGCCGCGTCCAAAGTCCGATCCAGCGCGTTCAGCCAGACCGGAGGCTTCAGTTCCATCTTGCCAAGGATCGGCTCTAACCCGGCGGCTACGTATGCGATGTCCGCCCCGCTGTCGTCGAGTTCGGTGGGAGCCCCCTGGCTGAAATACTGCACCAGCAGAAAATCGATTTTGTCGCGAGAGGAGTCGGTTCGCGGGGCTTTCGCCAGGAAATGCTGCAGCAGCGCGACCAGCGCGTCGCGATCCACTAGCGAAGTGGTTTGCAAAAACTGCCGTAGTTGATGGACCTGGATGCGGTCATCCATATCCTGCAACCATTGCTGAGCGCGCTCCACGGTCTCGCGATCAGGTGAGTCCGCGGTCTCGACGAGCGCGGGAAAACTCGGCGCGTCAATTGCAAACTCGCGCGCCAGTTCGGCGTAAACGGGAAATAAGCGGCGCGCACTCGACCACCGCGCCTCGAGATCCGTAGCGGGCGATGCCGGCTGCGTTGGTTGTGTCATGATTTCACGATCCAGTTGGGAACTGCGTTGAGGAACCGTGCCGCGACAATCGTCCGGCCTGGACGATACTGTACCGCCACCACGGAAGCCTCCGTATCCAGCGAGCCATCCGAGTTGCGCAGGCGCAGCACGTCGGCAAACTCCAGCGGCGTGACGCAGGCAAATAAAACTTCGCGCGATGTGCCAAATTCAATCACGGTGTTCTCTGTCAAGCCAGTCTGCGGCATTTCCAGACCAGAGGCCGGCGTCCGAGCGCCAGCGGGATTGCTGCGCGTGAGCTCTATCGGAATACGGACCGGGGTCGCCTCCGGAAAAAAGCGCGCCAAGTCCGCTACTGTACTAGCTTCCCGCGCCCTCGCTGTCCCTAAGTGCCCCAAAGCGCCCCTTCCCTCCTCAACAGAGATCCGCTTCTCAAAACTCCGTTATCGAAATGCGGTTGGGCTCCCCCTCTTCCCGGTTAGGAAGAGCTTAGGGGAGCCAAAACACGCGGTTATGACAGAATCAGAAGCACGAGCGAGACCACAGCAGAGAACGGAAGGATTAGAACTGGGGGGCTATATTTATCAGTAACTTAGGGACCTGTTTGCTCCGCCGCAACGGGCTTCGACGAAGCTCTGATCTCAGAGTGAGACGGCTGTCTCACTCCCGCGTTTGCCAGGAGAATATTCGTATCACCGAACCTGCTATTCTTGGATCACGAAGCGTGCCGACCCAAAGGGCTTTTCGATTCGTCTGGGTACTCCTGATTCGCTGCGGGCACGTCGAGGAAATTCTGGACGCAGCGGCCATTTCCAGCATTCGACATGGACGCGAAATTCCGCCGGCATCGGGTTGGCGAAAACAGTTTCGTGGGAACTCCAACTTAAACTTAAGAGTTAGCTTGGGGAGATCAAGATTCTATGAGAACAACACTGAAGAAGTTCAGTCGGTGCGGGGCGGTGCTCGCGCTCGCACTGGCAACCTCCGCTCTGCCAAAACACGCATCCGCTCAGGATCAGGATCTAGACGATCCTCCAGGCCGCGTCGCCCGCCTGGGCTACATGGAAGGTTCCGTTTCCTTCCAGCCCGCCGGGGAAGACGATTGGGTCGGAGCCGTTCCCAACCGCCCCATGACGACCGGCGACAAACTATGGGCGGATCAGGATTCACGCGCCGAAGTGCAACTCGGGTCTGCGGTGATCCGCCTGGCGCCCAACACGGGATTCTCTTTCCTCAACCTCGACGACAATACCGTTCAGATCCAACTTAGTTCCGGGTCGATTGGCATCACCGTGCGCCGACTGGAAGACAATGACGACTTCGAGGTCGACACTCCGAACCTGGCGTTCACGGCGATGCAGCCCGGCCATTATCGAGTTGACGCCAGCGAAGACGGCAGCAGTACGGTCGTTACCATTCGCGAAGGCGAAGGCCAAGCCACCGGAAACGGTCAAACCTACACTCTGCATGGCGGACAGTCCGGCACTTTCAGCGGCACCGAATCATTGAATGCCGATGTCGAGCAAGTCGGCAGCCCCGACCAGTTCGACGGTTGGTCGGAGACCCGCGATCACCGCTATGACTATTCTCGTTCCGCGCAATACCTGTCACACGACGTAGTCGGCTACGACGATCTGGACGACAATGGCGACTGGCGCGACGATTCCACCAACGGGCACGTCTGGTTTCCCAACCGCGTGGACGCCGGCTGGGCACCCTATCATGAAGGCCATTGGGATTGGATCTCCCCGTGGGGATGGACTTGGGTCGATGACTCTTCCTGGGGCTATGCTCCGTTCCACTACGGCCGGTGGGTCAGCGTTGGCGGACGCTGGGGATGGGTGGCCGGTCCAGTGGCAGTGCGAGCCGTCTACGCCCCCGCACTGGTGGTGTTCATTGGCGGAGGGCCCGGAGGATTCGGCGGAAACGTTGGATGGTTTCCTTTAGGTCCGCGGGAGGTTTATGTGCCGTCCTATCACGTGAGCGAAACTTACGTGAATCGCGTCAATATCAGTAATACGACGGTGAACGTCACCCAGGTAACCACCGTTTATCGCACAACCATCGTCCACAACTCCACCAACATCACCAATGTGACGTATGCAAACCGCAGTGTTCAAGGTGCGGTGATGGTGGTTCCGCAGCACGCCTTCACCAGCGCACAGCCGGTGGCGAAAGCCAGCGTCCAAGTAAGCGCACAACAAATCGCGTCGGCGCCGTTGAGCGGCAGGGTCGCAGTGGCTCCCACGCAACAGAGTGTGCTTGGAGCGAAAGCTGCGAGCGCCGGTCACGTAACCGCCCCACCCGCGGCCGTTGCGAATCGACAGGTTGTCGCGAAGAAAACTCCCCCTCCGCCACCCGTACCGTTTGCGAAACAGCAACAGGCGCTGGCGGCGCATCCCGGCGAACCATTAGCTCGGAGCCAGATGCAGACGCTGCGTCCAGCAGCGGCGGCGCATCCGATGGTAAAGGTGGCGCCTACAGGAAAGCCGGCTACCCCGACCATGGGGCATCCCGGCAATCAACCGGGTAACGCCGCTCGACCCGGCCCACCTGTCGCCAATCAACCGGGCAATCGTCCGGGAAATGCTCCCGCGGCCAATGAGCGTCCGGTTGAGACGAACCGGCCGAACCCGGCACAGCCGAATAATCGTCCGGAGCCGAATGCGAATCGTCCGGAACCAAGTCGGCCACCCGCAGCGGAACCCAATCGGCCCGCAGCGACTCCACCCGCCAATCATCCTGAGCCGAATGCGAATCATCCAGAACCCAATCGGCCCCCTCCAGCAGAACCCAATCGGCCTGCAGCGACGCCACCGGCAAATCGTCCGGAGACAGCACGTCCGGCTACGCCGCCAGCGGCACGCAATGACCGCCCGCCGGCGGCTCAACCCGCACCCCGGCAGACTCCTCCGGCGACCGAACGTCCGCCGCAGCACACTGCTGCGCCCGCCGCGGCGAAGCCGCAAACAGCTGAGGAGAAAAAGAAGCAGCCGGAAGAGGAGAAGAGAAAGCCTCAATAGGGTTGAACGTTGGTGTTGAACATGAGCTCTGACCATTGATTTGCTAGGGTTTTCAAGCACCCTGAGATTTCTCAGGGTGCTTTTTTGTCTGCTCAGCCGACTCTGATGCGAAGTTCGGTAAAGTCAGAAGCAGAGGAAAAAGCTCCGCCGGGAGCGCAGCAGAACGAGTGTCCTCTCCCCCCGAGTTACTGCAAGGTGTGGCTGGATGGTTCGGAGGCCGGAGCGCAGCTGATGTTGTAGCGTTTGAGCTTACGGTAGAGGGTGGCTCGGCTGATGCCCAGCATGCGCCCGGCGAGCGCTTTGTCGCCTTTGACTTGTTCGAAGACGCGCTGGATCGTAGCGCGTTCGATGTCCTCAAGATCCGTCGTGGACTGCGAAGTTGCATTTCCTCGAAGAGGAACGAATTCGCCTGCGACGGCCAGATCAGATGCCGATTCGTTTTCCAATTCCGCGGGCGGCCGAGACCCGGAAGAAATGCCGTTAGCGATAGAGGGAGGGAGATCGCCGAGATCAATCAGCGTCCCGTTCCCGAGAGCAACCGCCCGCTCCACGCAGTTTTCCAGTTCACGCACGTTGCCCGGCCAGTCATAGTTCATGAGAGCTTTCATGGCGCCGCTGGAGACACGCAGGTCCGCGCCGGGAGCATAACGTTCGCAAAACCAATTCACCAACATTGGGATATCGCTGCGGCGCTCGCGCAACGCGGGCACGTGCACGGTGACCACGTTCAGGCGAAAGTACAGATCTTTGCGAAAGCTTCCATTTTTGTAGGCAGTTTCGAGATCGCGATTGGTGGCGGCGATGACTCGCACGTCCACTTTTACGCGCTGATTGCTGCCCACGGGACGCACCTCTTTCTCCTGCAGCACGCGCAAAAGTTTGGCTTGCAACTCGAGCGGAAGTTCACCGATCTCGTCGAGAAAGACCGAGCCGGTGTTCGCCGATTGAAAGAGTCCCTGCTTGGATTTGAGAGCGCCGGTAAACGCTCCTTTCTCGTAACCGAAGAGTTCACTCTCGATCAGCGTAGGAACGAGGGATCCGCAATCCACGGCAACGAAGGGGCGATTGGCGAAGGCGCCGCGAAAATGAATCGCCCGAGCGATCAACTCCTTGCCGGTGCCGCTTTCGCCGGCGATGAGCACGGAGGTGCGCGTGTCCTTGAGTCGCGAAGCGATGCGCAGGACTTCTTGAATCTTGGCCGAAGAGCCAATGATCCCGTGCACGGCGGTTTCGGAATCCATGCGCTGGCGGAGGAATTCATTCTCCTCGACCAGTCGGACCTTTTCCGCCATGCGGCGCAAGAACAGCCGCAGTTCATCGAGTGGAGAAAACGGCTTCGTAATGTAGTCGTACGCTCCGAGCCGCATCGCTTGCACTGCGGTTTCGATAGAGCCGTGTCCGGTCATGAGCGCGACTTCGGTGCGGGGAAGGAGTTTCTTGACCTTCTCCAGGAATTCGAGGCCCGACATGTGGGGCATCACCATGTCGCTCAGGATCATGTGCACGGGTTGCTCTTCGAGTACGCCGAGAGCGGAGTCGCCGCTATCGGCTTCGAGGCAGACGAAACCTAACGCTTCGCCCACGGTGATGCAGAGCTTGCGGATACTCTGCTCGTCGTCGACGACCAGTAAACGGACGCGGAGTTCATCCTTGGACAATGCTGAGCTCACCGGGCTTTCCCCATCGTCTTTTCGACAGCAGAGATGAGATCCTGCACCCGAAAAGGTTTTTCAAGATAAAGCACGCCGATCTTGCGCAGGGTGCTGACGGTCTCTTCATTGGCGTAGTCGCCGGTAATGATGACAACTTTATCGACGAGATCAGGACGATGGGCAGAAATCCAGGAATGAACCTGCGCCCCATCGACTCCCCCCGGTGTCCGCATGTCGGAAACGACTCCGAGGTATTTGCCTTTTGCCAAAAGATGCAAGGCTTCGGCGCCGGATTCGGTGCAGACGACGTCGTAGCCGTTGCGCTCGAGTGTGGCGCTGACCAGTGCCATGATGGAGGGCTCGTCTTCGATCAGGAGGACGGGCAAAAACGTTGTTTGAATGGCTTGGGTTGTCATTTTTGTAATACTCCTGCTGCCACACCAAGAGAAGCGGAGTGGGGCGCTGCGGGAAAGCGGAGAATGAATGTGGCTCCCTGGCCGTCGGCGTTGTTGTGGCAGAGAATCTCACCTCCATGCTCCTTCATGATGCCGTAGCAGATGCTCAGACCGAGACCGGTGCCTTTGCCAACCTCTTTCGTGGTGAAAAAAGGATCGAAGATGCGATCGGCTTGCGAGATGCCGTGGCCATTGTCGCGGAAAGAGACTTCGACTGATTTGCCGACCTTTGTAGTCATGATCTCGATTCGAGCAGGCCGGCCGATTTCGTGCACCGCGTCGTAGGCATTGTTCAGGATATTTAGAAAAACCTGCTGCAATTGATGAGCGTCCCCGATCACATCCGGAAGCCCCACGTCCAACTGTTCGGAGATATCGACGCCGTGGCTGTTGAAATCATAGGACCGCAGCTGAATTGTCCTGCGCAGGATGGTGTTGAGCTGAACCGGGTTCCGCTGCGGCGGCATTTGCCGGGCGAAGCTGAGCAGATTCTGCACGATGGTCTTGGTGCGCTGGGCTTCCTGCAAAATGACGCGAAGATCTTTTCGGGCAGTCTCTGGAATCTCAGGATTTTCCAGTAGCAGATCGGCGAAGCCGAGGATGGCGGTTAATGGATTGTTGACTTCGTGGGCCACGCCGGAAACCAGTTGTCCTACGGCGGCCATTTTTTCGGCGTGAACCAGCTTGCCGCGCAGTTCGGCGGAGTCTGTAATGTCGGTCATGACCACGACGATGCTGTTGATGTTGTTCTGATCGTCGCGCATCGGGCTGAGATTGACGGAAAACTGGCCCGGGTGGCCGTTGGCTCGCACGATCTGCAATTCGAGGTTGTCGACCTGTCCGCCGCGCAGAATGGCCTGCAATGCGTCGGAGAGCGGACGCACGAAACCGGGAGCGGCCAATTCCAGCAGAGGACGCCCAAGAAGTTCACGCTGCTCGAAGCCGGCTTCGTACCAGCGACGGTTCGCGTAGCTGATCAGGCCGGCGGTGTCGGAAACCAGGATGAGGCTCTGCGTATTGCTGAGAATCTTGCCGGAGAAATCACGTTCGCGTTGCAGCTCCGATTGATAAGTGTGCAGGCCGGTGACATCGAGCATCAAGCCACGAATTTGCACGAGCCTTCCCAGATTGTCGTACATGCCGAAGGCATTGATGAGCACGTAGATGGGAGAGCCATCCTTGCGGCGAAGCGTGGCCTCGTAGTTCCGCATATTTCCGTGCTCTTCCATCGCCTGACTGTGGAGGAGCCGCTGCTCGGGAGAAAAGTAAATCTGCGTGGGGATATCGACCTGCAAGAGTTCTTCGCGGCTGGCATATCCGAACATGCTTACCAGCGCGTCGTTTACTTCGACAAAGCGGCCCTCGGGGGTACTGAAGAACAATCCCTCCTGAATATTGTCGAACAATTCGCGATAGCGGCGTTCCGCCTCGCGGCGGTCCGTGATGTCTTTCAGGACGTGAATGGTTTGCAGACTCTCGCCGGAGGCGCCGTGGACGCGGGAAGTGGAAACCAGGTAAGAGCGATCCAGCGCGGGATGAACAAAATCATCTGTTTCTTCGCCCCTGGGGCGGCAAAAGGGGCAGGAATAAAGCGTGGGTTCGCTGGTAAGGGCCAGCAGCGCCCGCATATTGACGCCGATCAACTCGCTGGGGCCGACCCCGATCATGGAAGCCAGGGATCGGTTCACGCGCAAGACTTTGTCATCTTCATCGTGCACCACGATCAGGTCGGTGATGGCGTCAAAAATTTCCATCCAGTGGCGATTGGCCTGTTCGATGCGAGTAAACAAGCGGGCATTTTCCAACGCCATGGCGGAGTGGCTGGCGATGGCTTCGAGCAAGTCTCGATCTTCGGCGGAGAGCGGCCGGGAGCGTCCGGAAAGGCAGAGCACACCCGCGAGGTCGCCCTTGGCCCCGGGAAGCCGTACCACGACACAATCGTTCCAATTCAGGCTCGAAGCCAATTCCGGACCAAGCAGATCGGTGGCAAAGCCGGAAACGATGGCATCGTCGTGCTGGCCAACCAGATCGGAAAGGGCCTGCGCCAAGCGCTGCTCCAGGGCGTGATCTTCGTTGCGCATGCGAACGTCGGCGGCTGGAGATTCCGCCCTGCGCTCGTAGCTCCGGGGGCTCTGGTCGCCCATGGGGCGACCCCGATGATCGGCAGGCGAAAGGACGGGCGGCGGAGCATCCTCGGCAACGCTGACCAGATTGCGATGGTCGGTCGGCGCGGGCGAGCCCGCGTGGGGCATCGGATGCAGGGCGACGGTGTGAAATCGTCCATCCTGGGACAAGGCCAGCGCTCCGGCGCGGGCTCCGGATAACTCCACGGCTCGCTCAACAAATTTGCGGGCGAAATCCGGCAGGCGCAACAGGCCGTCAATTTCGCGCGCCAGTCGAATCAAGACATCGGAGCGCCCGCGATTCAGTTCAGACTGGTGCAGGTTGTGAGCGACCTCGAGAACGATGGAAACTTGCGAGGCCAAGGCGCGAGCTCGGCGTATATCCTCGCGCGCGATGCCGGTCTCGTCAAGGCGGTCGAGAACTCCGAACATCCCGAGCACCCTGCCATCGGCCCCTTGCAGAGGGACGGCGAGGAGTTGACGGGCCTGGTAGCGTGCGATCATCTGCTGGTTGGCACCGGACTCCTGGCTGACGTCGTCGGACCAGAAAACTTCCTTGGCGCGCAAGGCGCGCGTGGCGATGCCCTCGGGAAAAATATGGTCGGCGCGCTGCGACTGTCCACGAACGACCACATGGCGCACGTGAAACTCGCCGTCTTCCAGCAGGCCAATGAAGCAACGTCCGAAGCCGAGGAAATCGGCAGCGCGCACGACGAAGGCTTGCAGAAAATGGTCCAGGTCACCACTGGAGCTGAGTTGGGATGAGATCTCGAGCAACTGGTGAAGCTCGCGCGCCTGGCTTTGCGCTGTGGAACACAATTCCGCATGAGCCATGGCGACGGCCCCGAAGCCGGCAACCGCGGCCACCAGCGATTTCTCTTCGGCGGTAAATACGCTGTCGGTTCGGGGATACACCAGGATCGCTCCTTGGGTACGCGCGGTGCGGAAAGGAGCGGCAATCAGCATGCCGGAGGAGATCACGCTGCCCAGCGAGTGCTGATCACTGCTGACCGAGATGGTGATGGCCTCTCCGGCCGAGACGGCACGTTGCGCCAGATCGGCGGCGAAGCGAATGGTCTGGCGATCATGCCGGGCACGGAATGAAGTAGCCAGCTGAGGAGTTTCAGCGGATACCGCACGTAGTTCGAAAGGTCCATCGCGACGCAGAAGAACCGAGACCAACCGGGTGCGCAGCAGAAGGCGGAGTCGATCGGCGAGCGCTTCGGTAACCGCATCCACGTCGGGAGTGCTGTGCAGAGTGGTAGCCACATCAGCCAGAATCTCGGCGTGACGATGTTCATCGCGTGGAACCTCGCCCAGCCGGCTCGCCTCCAGCAGACTGCCCAGCTGTCCTGCAAGGATCGTAGCCTTGGCGGCAAGTTCTTCGTTGAAGAAATTGTCCTCGGAATCATGCAGGAAAGCCGCCGTGCCGATGACTTGATCAAAGACCACCACCGGCGCCGCCATTAAAGACTGAGCGTGGAATTCCTGAGCCGCGGGAGAGGAAACGGAGCTGACGTGGTTAACAAAGATTGTGCGGCGGGAGCGCATCGCTTGCGCGGCAACGACACTTTGTTGGGGCAAGAGACGAAATCCGATGAAACGCTCGGCCAGCTTGCCGTTGGCTTGTTCGCCGACAAGTTCATCGCCCGGTTGACGCCGCCAGAAATACACCCCGGAACACTGAAAGAATTCGCGCGTAGCGCGGCAGAAGAGTTGGATTAGAGAAGGAGGATGGGAGCGTTGCGCAGCCTCAGCGGCAATCCGCAAGAGGAGCTTCTGGAACGCCTCATCGGAATCACTGTGCATCCGGACGTCGATCGTGGAATTGTCTCCCGCGCTCAGCGCATCCCCCGCTACCGACAAACGATTTCCCCGACTCTCATAAGTGATTGAATCTAATGGAAAACTAATCCCTCATCTCAATTTGAGTCAAGTGAAATGGGAGAGGGAGTGCCTAAGTGAGAAATCCCGACTGAAATCGATGTCGGGGCTCTCAGTTTGAGAATCATCCCCCAGTCTTACCAACATGAGACGCAGTGAATCCTCAGACGTACGTAGAGAACCATGTGACATTTGTATAAGTGCTGCCTTTGCATGCATTTGAGGGAGTGACTTTGGTTTTTTATAAAAGTGACGCATGGCCCCGGCGTTGCTCCGAAGCAGGCACCAGGCTTCTTGCCTTGGAGGACTTGTGTCTTTACGAAGGTTTGGAGCGGTATTGGCAATCGCTGCCGTGCTGGCAGGGCCTTCGACGGTTAGCCTTCGAGCTCAGGATTCTGACATCGAAGGGATGCGCCGGCCAAAAAGCAAAGTGCAGCCGGGCTATCCCGACTTGGCGCGCAAGATGAAAATCACGGGCACGGTGAAGGTGCAAGTGGTCGTGTCTCCGGCCGGCACGGTGAAGGAGGCAAAGATTCTAGGGGGACACCCGGTGCTGGCTAATGCGGCCCTGGAAGCAGCCAGGAAATGGCGGTTCGAACCGGCGGCGGAAGAAAGCACGGGCGTGGTGGATTTCAAGTTCGAACCTCATCAGTAGAACGGTGGGCATCGAGGCGGCCGGGAGGAAACGGCATGACGATCGGCAAAAAGCTCTACCTAAATTTCGGAATCATTCTCAGCATGGTGGTGGTGCTGTTTCTGGTGAACCTGGTCGCAGTGCACCGCGAACACGACGCCAAAGACGGTGCCAGCGCCTCGCTCAAGCTGGCAAACGCTACCAATGAGGTGCGCTTCCAGATGATGCAGAATCGCCTCTACCTGAGCAATTATCTGCTGAGCGGCGACAGCCGTGAAGTCGACCGGATGAATGAGGGGCTGCGCACCCTCGGCCTGAAATTGCAGGAGGGCAAGTCTCTCTCAAATTCCGACCAGGAGCGGGCGGCGCTGGACCGAGTAGATCAGTTGGAGCAGGCCTGGAGTAAAGAGTTTGCCCAGCCGCTGATTGAGAAGCGCAAAGATGTCGACTCCGGCAACGCGACCGTGGCGGAATTGCAGATTTACTACCTCCAAAAAGATGCTTCCTCCTGGGTAAAGAACTCAACGGACGCGCTGGATGTGGCGGACGGGGAAAACCGCAAGCTGGTGGAAGCCCGCAGAAAGTCGGATGAGACGGCAAGCACCTGGACCATTATGGCCGCGGTTGTCAGCACCTTGCTGGCTCTCGGGCTGGGCGTCGTGGTTGCGTTCACCACCGCCAAGTCGATCACCGGGCCGCTCACCAATCTGATGACGGTTTCCCGGCAGATTGGCGACACCGGCGACCTGGAACACAACATCGATGTAAACCGGCAAGATGAAATTGGAGAACTGGCGCGAACCTTCGCCAAGATGGTCACTTATCTCAAGGAGATGGCGGGCGTCTCTGAATCCATTGCTGGCGGAGATCTCACCCTTGAAGTCAAACCACGCTCTCCGCACGACACGCTGGGTAATGCTTTCGCGCGCATGGTGGAAGGTCTGGCGCGACTGGTGCGCAGCGTGCGTGACGCTTCCGCCCAGGTGGCAACCGCATCCGGCCAGGTGGCGAATGCTTCCGACGATTCTGCGAAGGTCGGATTGCAGGCATCCTCGGCCATTGATGAAGTCACCAGCACCATGCATGAGATGAGCGTGAACGTGCAGAACATGGTGAAGAGCACGCAGGTGCAGGCTTCCAGCGTGAGCGAGACTTCGGCCTCCATCGATCAGATGGTGGCTTCGATCCAGCGCGTGGCCGACACGGCCAAAGTGCTGCTCGATATCTCCAACCGCTCACGCGAAGAAGTGCATAGCGGCATTACCACGATGGAGAAGGCCACCGACGGCCTGAACCGCATCAACGCGACCATTACCAGCTCCGGAGAAATCATCGGAGCTCTGGGACAGCGCGCCGATGATATCGGAAAGATCATCGAAGTCATCGACGACCTGGCGGAACAAACCAACCTGCTGGCGCTGAACGCAGCCATTGAGGCGGCGCGGGCCGGCGAGCATGGGTTGGGATTTGCGGTGGTGGCCGACGAAGTGCGCAAGCTGGCGGAAAAATCGGCACAGTCGACCAAGGAAATCTCCGAACTGATTCAAAGCATTCAGAAGGAGGCGCGCAAGGCTGTCGAGAACATGGACCGCTCGACCGGCATCGTGAACGAAGGCCTGGATCTGGGCGGAGAGCTGAACGCGGCGCTGCGCAAGATTTCAAACGTGGTGACCGAGGTCTACAAGTTCGCGCAGGAGATCGGCGCAGCCACCAACGAACAGTCCCACGGTTCGTCGCAGATTGCCCGCGCTACGACGCGTTTGAACGAGATCACGCACGAAATCAACTCCGCCGTGGAGGAGCAAGCCTCGGGAGCGCAGGCCGTGGTGAAAGCCATGGAGCGGATGCGCGAATTGGTGCAGCAGTCGACCTCCGGATCCACCGAGCTGGCGGCTTCCGCCGAACAGATGTCGAAGATGTCGCGCGGCCTGCTCGATTTCATGGATCGCTTCACGCTGGATGAGTCGGTGTCACGGCCGGCGGCGCCGGAAGAGAAACATTTCAACGCGCACCGTGCCACCGCGGGATCGCGTTACTAGAAACGTCATCAGGAGCTACCGGGAACGGCGATGAGTCGCGAACTCCATATCGTGGGCTTCCAGATCGGGCGCGAGACCTATGGCGTGCCGATCACATCCTTGCATGAAATCGTGCGCGTGCCGGAGATCACCGCCGTCCCCGATGCGCCAGAATATCTGGAGGGCGTGATTAATCTTCGCGGCAAAATTGTTTCCGTCATGGACCTGCGGAAGCGCTTCGGCATCCAGCAGACCACGCTGAAAAAAGGCAACCGGATTCTAGTCGTGGAGCACTCCGGAAGGCTCGCGGGATTGATCGTGGACTCGGCGTCCGAAGTGGTGAAGATTCCCTGCGAAGACGTGGAGGCGCCGCCCGCGGCATTTCAGGAGGGCGGCCTGAACTGTGTCACCGGATTGGGGAAAGTCAAAGGCCGGCTGATCGTATTGCTCGACATGAGCAAGTTGCTGGCTCCGGCGAGCTTGCTGCTCTCGAAAGTGAACGCGGAGGGCAAACCAGCCAAGGCCGAAGCACGAGCGGCGGCCAAGTGATGCGACGGGAGTGCCTGATGGAGTCCGATTCGAGCCACAGGCGCACAGGACAAGGGAAAGCATGAGCTCATTCGGAGCGGCACCGGCGCCCATCTTGACGGAGGCGGAACTTCGCCTTCTGCAGACGCTCGTGTACCAGGAGTGCGGCATGCATTTCGATGAGCGCCGCACGCATTTCCTGCAAGATCGCCTGCTGAAACGATTGCGGGAATGCAAGGCAGATTCCTTCTACGCCTACTATCGTCTGCTGATCAGTCAGGATGGCAAGACGGAACTCGCCAAATTGGTAGAAAACCTGACGGTGAATGAAACCAGTTTCTTCCGGCACAAGGCGCAACTGGATCTGTTCCAGAAGCATGTGCTGGAGGATCTGCTTAAGCGGAAGCAAGCGCACCGGGAATATTCCATTCGTATCTGGAGTGCGGGCTGCTCCACCGGGCAAGAGGCCTACACCCTGGCCATGATGTGCGTCGACTCCCTGGCTTACTACTACCTGCGCAATCCATTGCCGGTTGAAATCGCCTTGCCCAAGCCGCTGATCCCGCCGCCGTGGCGGGTGGAAATCCTGGCCAGCGACATTAGTTACTCCGTATTGCGAACTGGACAGGAAGGCGCCTACAACGAGCACCAGATGGGAACCGTGGACTACGGCTTCCGCTTGCGCTACTTCGACAAGATTGGCGACCGCTACGTGATCAAGAAGACGCTCAAAGAGATGGTTCATTTCGATTTCCATAACCTGAAAACCGAGTACCTGCCGCAGCGCAACGACGTCATCTTCTGTCGCAACGTGATGATGTATTTCGATCAGGCAGAACAGAAGCGTCTCGTCGAAAAATTTTATCGCTGCCTGAATCCCGGCGGCTATCTCTTCGTGGGACATGCGGAAAGCCTCCTCGGCCTGACCGACAAATTCCAGATGGTGCACCGCGATAGCGGGACGGCGTATCAGCGGATCGAGGTGCGAGAGTGACGGATTTCCCCGACGACCGCGGACTGGAGCTGCGAGAGTTGTTCTTTGAAACCTCGCAGGAATTGCTGCAGGCGCTGAACGAAGAATCTCTGAAACTGGAAAAGCAACCGGGCGATGAGGAGATCGTGCGTTCGATCCGCCGGACGGTTCACACGCTGAAGGGCGATTCGGCGGCCTGCGGGCTGCGCGAACTCAGCGAGTTGGCGCACCACTTTGAGGACGCGCTTTCCATGGAAGCTGCCGGCGCGCATGCGGCGGTGGCGGAGATCGCTCTTGCGGCGGCGGATGTTTTCGCGGCCATGCTTGCCTCCTACCACGACGGAAGCCCGATGCCCGCAACCGACGCTCTGCGCCGGAGAATCGACGAGCTTACCTCTGCGCCCGCCACCAAGACCTCACGGCGCAAGAAAAAAACCTCCGAATCGAATCGGACGTCAACCACGGATCTGAAGGCAAGCAAAGATTGGACGGAGGCGGAGAAGCGCGCCATCGCGGAGGCGCAGAGCGCCGGCCTGGCGCTTTATGACGTCGTGGTAAAGATCGATCCTCACTGCACCATGCCGATCGCGGCACGGCAGCTGATCCAAAATGGAATCAGCGGGGCCGGCCAGGTCCTGGTGGTACGGCCCGGGGCTAAAACGGCGGCGGCCACCAAGCAGGTTGAATTCGTATTGGCCACTTCGCAGTCCGAGGAGCAGATCGCAGCCAAGTGCAGGATTCCGACCATCGCCGGGGATGTGAGCATCGTCTTGCTTGCGGCCCGAAGCGCTGCTTGGGCTTCGGCGGAAGTCAACCCGACGCCCCCAACATCCTCGGCCGAACCCGCAAGGCTGGAAGATCCGGCAGCTCAGGCTCCGGCAGTCGCGTTCTCGGGGACTCCACTTCCGGCGACAACGGTCCCAGTCGAACCCCGTTCGGTCGAGGCTCAGAGTTGGGGGCCGGAATCGGCGGCGCAGGCGGTCACGGAAAACATTCTGCGGGTGGAGGCGGGAAGAATCGATAGCGTCCTCAACCTGGTCGGAGAACTCATCATTGGCAAGTCGATGCTGCAGCAAGCGCTGAACGAGTTCGGCAAACGTTATCCCAAGGAACTCCTGCGCGGAAAATTCGCCGATGCCATGGCTTTCCAGTCAAGAGTATTGAATGACTTGCAGCGCTCGGTCATGAAAATCCGCATGGTCCCGGTGGATCAATTGTTCCGCCGCTTTCCCCGCATTGTGCGCGATGTGGCGCGACAGTGCGACCGCGAAGTGGATCTCGAAGTCAGCGGACAGGAGACCGACCTAGACAAAGGCATTCTGGACGCCATCGCCGAACCGCTCACCCATCTCGTCAGAAACGCCGTCAGCCACGGCATTGAACCTGCAGAGCAACGCCGAGGCCTGGGCAAGCCTCCGCGCGGAAAGATCCGGCTGAACGCACTTCATCAGGGCAATCAAGCGGTGGTCGAGATCAGCGACGATGGTCGGGGAATCGATGCGCAGAAGATCCGCTCGAAGGCCATCGAAATCGGAATGATCAAGGCGGAAGAAGCCGCGCGCCTGAGCGAAGCCGAAACCGTGGAACTCATCTTCCGACCGGGATTCAGTACGGCCGAAGAAGTTACAGAGGTTTCCGGCCGTGGAGTCGGAATGGATGTGGTGCAAAGCGTTCTGCATCGGCTGAAGGCCACGATTCACATTGAGACTCGTCCCGGCCAGGGCACAACCTTTCGCCTCAAGCTGCCGCTCACGCTAGCGATTATCAAAGCCCTCCTGTTCTGGGTGGAGGGGCGCCTGTACGCCATCCCGCTGAATGCAGTGAGCCAGATTGCCCGCACCACGGAAGCCGAAGTTCATCAGGTGGATAACTACGAAGTTTTGCAATTGCGCAACCAAGTGCTCCCCTTGCTGCGGCTGGGACGCCCGGCAACGACGGCGGGCGACCGGAAGGCCAGCAAGCTTTTCGTTCTCGTGATCATGGTTGGAGAAAAGAAATACGGGCTGATCGTCGACTCATTGGAGGGAGAAGAAGAATTAGTCATCAAGGCTTTGGACGATCAGACCTTCGCTACCGATTTGATAAACGGGGCTTCCATCCTGGGAAACGGAAAGGTTGTCCTGATCCTCAATCTGCCGGCCGTGGTGGAACACGTAGCGCGTTCACGCCCGCAAGAAGCGGGCATGACGAACTTTGGACTGTTGCTGAACCATGACGACCGAACGCGCCTGGCCTATCGTGCGGCTCCCGGAGGCCGGGCATGAACAAAGTACGCGTGCTGGTAGTGGACGATTCCGCGCTGATGAGAAAACTGATTCCGCAGATGCTCGCGGCGGACGGATCCATCGAAGTGGTGGGAACCGCGATGGATGGCACTTTCTGCCTGAAAAAGATCGAAGAGCTGCACCCCAACGTGGTCACGTTAGATCTGGAAATGCCGGGCATGAACGGCATCGATACGTTAAAGGAAATCATGCGCCGTCATCCGTTGCCGGTAATCGTGGTCAGTTCGCATTCTACCGAAGGAGCCGCCATCACATTCAAGGCGCTGGGGCTGGGCGCTTTCGATTTCGTGACCAAGCCGCAGGACGCGTCGGTGCACATGGCGGATGCTACGCGCCAGTTGATCGCGAAAGTGAAAGCGGCCGCCGATGGCAAGGTCGTTCGTCCCGGAGTCGTGCCGGCGCCGCTGCTGCGGCAGGAAAAGATTGAGCCTTCAAAATACGCACTGGCGCCGACCAGGACAGTGGCGATCGGAATCTCAACCGGAGGACCGCAGGCTCTCGAGTTCCTTCTGGCCCAACTTCCGCCCGACTTTGCGGGAACGATTCTGGTGGTGCAACACATGCCGGAGGGCTTCACCGATATGTTCGCGCGCCGTCTCGACGAGTTGTGCAGCCTGCGGGTAAAGGAGGCGCAATCCGGCGATGTGCTGCAGGCCGGACGTGTGCTGATTTGTCCCGGAAGCCGGCACATGACGGTAAAGCGGCTGCCCCTGGGCGACGTTGTGGTTCTGAATGACGATAGCCCGGTGAACGGGCACCGTCCCAGTGTCGACGTGCTGTTCCGCAGTGTTGCGGATCAATTTGGGCGACTCGGCGTCGCCGTGTTGATGACCGGCATGGGAGATGACGGAGCCGAAGGCCTGGGCGCGGTGAAAAAGTCGGGGGGGATGACGATTGCACAGAATGAAGAATCCTGCGTGGTCTACGGCATGCCGAGAGCTGCCGTCGAGCGCGGCTATGCCACGCGGGTTGTGGCTTTGGACGTGCTTTCCTCCACGCTACAAGCGCTCTGTGGCCGCAGTGAGAGCCATGGAGATAGCGGCGGGGCGAAAAAGTCTTTTCGCGCCACGCCGTAGGGGGAGTTTTTTGGGCCGGCAGTGAGCCCGCGGGTTGGTGACTTGAGTCATCTGGCAGGCGAGAGACTGCCGTGTTGAAATTGGAAAGGGAGATTGCTATGGAACAGTTTGCTCCAGTGAGACGCAGCAAGGACGGCCAGGCGGTCCGGTACCTGATTGTGGACGATTCGGTATTCGCCCGCAAAAACCTGGCACGCATGATTGAAAACTTCGGTGGACAGTTGGCGGGCGAGGCCGGCGATGGGTTGACGGCGATCAGCGAATTCGATCGCACACACCCCGACATCGTGCTCATGGACATCACCATGCCGCAGATGGAAGGCATCGAGGCCGCTGAGAAGATCGTGCAGGCTCATCCGGAGGCCCGCATCGTGATGGTGTCCTCAGTGGGTTACCAGGAAAACATTGTCGCTGCCTTACAGCGTGGAGCGCGCCATTTCGTGCAGAAGCCGGTGAAGGCGGAAGTGCTCTACGAAGTCATCAAGTATGTGATGGGAGAAGATGGCGCCGTGGTGAACGCGGCCGGCGCGGGAGTTTAATCCATGAAGATGGAGCTAATTCAGCCTTTCATCAACGCCGCCGACGCCGTGCTGTCGCAAGGCCTGCAGGGCACCACCAAGGTGGCCAACCTCTCGATGGAGGAGGAAGCCTATCGCCGCAAAGGTGTGGCTGGCATGGTAGCCCTTACCGGCGACATTGAAGGGCGCATCATTCTGGACCTGGAGCCGCAAACCGCATTGCGAGTAGCCAGCCATTATGCGGGCGCCGACCTGCCCGAGTCCGATGGACTCATCAAAGAAACGATCTACGAACTGGCGAACCAGGTAGTCGGCAATGCGATTTGCGCGCTGAACGATCAGGGATTTCACTTTCGCGTGCATCCTCCGTTACTGCTGACGTCTTCCGAGGGAGACAAAAGCAGTGAAGACGTCGAGGCGCTGGTGATTTGCTTCGAAACCTCGCTCGGCGACGTTTTCATGAACGTCGCGCTGCGCTACAACAAGCAGCGTATGGCTGACCACGCTGCTATGGGACGATCTTAAACAACCGCGATCCAGAGTTCTGTCCCTCGAATTTCCTCTCATCCCGCCGCCGGCGTTCGCGGTGGATTTTTCCGCGCAGCTCCCGATTAAGCTCTAGAAAATAAAAGCGCCGGAGAATATCGGGATCATCTTAATCTCGAGCTAGCAGCGACCATTGCCGCCCTGGATTCTCGCCGAACTCTTTGGCGGGATCGGCGAACCTTTTCAGTTCAGGATATTTCTGGATCAGCGTGGGAGGAGCCAACCCCCGCTTCCCCCTGATCATCGTTTGCAGCTCCAGCGCATTCACGCCGGCTTTGCTTTCGAAGTGATTATTGGTGATCACGTAGGTCGTTTGCGCCCGCCGGGCGACACTCTCGATCCTATCTTTCCACTTCGCGAGCTCTCCCTCGCTATAGAGATAGTTGTAGCGATCGTTACGATGATCGGAATCGAACCACTGCTCATAGTTTCGACCGTGGAGGCGGATGTAGCCGATCGATCCCGTCACATGCTCGGTAGGCGCCAACGATCGTCCGATCACGGGCTGGTCGATATTGCAGAAGCCGACATTCGTGTGGGCGAACGCAGCTAAGGTTTCAGCATTGTTCCAACTGGAATCACGCACTTCGACTGCGCACGGGTACTCGATGAACTGCCGCAGCAGGCGGTCAAGGTATTCCCGGTTGAGGGGAGTGTTCCGGAAGGACACCGGGAATTGGATGAGCAGAGCACCCAGCCGACCTTCGCTGGCAACGGCATCGAGACCCTCTCGGGTGCGGATTTCGTCTTCGTCCGTAGGCCGAATACTGGCGGCAGAGGTCGGCTGCATCGCCGATCCGGGCGAGTGAGTGAAGGCGCGGTAGAGTTTCGCAGTGAAGAGAAAATTCTTGTTTACGGCTGCGACTTTGCGGCACCACAGCTTCGCCAGTTCCGGCTTCAGTGGCCCGTAAAAAGATGTGTTGATCTCCGTGGTATCGAAGAAGCGCGCCAGGTACTCCAGCGGATGCTGCTGGCGCCGCTGCATGCCCGGAGGATAGAAGATCCCGTCCCAGTCTTTGTAAGACCAGCCAGCGGTGCCGATGCGAACCTGAGGTGATTTTTCCTGCACAGAAAGTTCCATGGGAAACCGCGCAGACGGAGGGCAAAGAAAGGTTAGCACATGCAGGAATTCTATTCGTCAATCGAGGGTCAGCACCACCCAGTACACGCCCGAAGGATAGCTCGCGGTATGCGCGTAACAGGCACCCACCGAGAAGGTCGACCGATGCGGGCTGACCAGCACGCGACTGGCATTTGCCGGCAGGGTTTCCGGGTGAAGGCTGGTGTAGGTGAGTACGTTGTAGCGTTGCGCAAGCTGATGAATGGGCGGGGTGCCGAGTCTGTCCGCCTGTGCCATCGAGCAGGCGGCATCGTCCGCAGTCGGCAGGTCGCGGCGGACCAAGTCCGGTTGACCGGACTGGTGCCGCGCTTGTTCCAGAGCCACGGCAACTCGGCTTTTTACTTCGGCGGCGGAATAACTGGGCAGGGCATGGCCGAAATCTTCCACCATGTACAACCGGTTTCCGCTACGGATGACACCCAACCCGATGACGTTGTAAGCCGGGTTAAGCAGGTTTTCGCGATGGGGAGGGGAGAGCATCAAATGTCGCTGCGCCTGGGCAGCGTCGAAGTCCAGCGCAACGTTTTCCGCTTCCTGTTCAAGTTGCGTGCGCGTTGCGGCCGCCAGACGCTGAGGGAGGGAGGGCTCATCGACAAACTGATGCGAAAGTTGCTGCGCCGCAAACATCGCTTCCGCGTGCGCGCGAGCAGCACGGCTCAATCCGGCATCAAGGACGAGCGTCGGCGCGCCGGCTTGCGATCGCGCTTGATTTGCCAAATCCAGAAGCTGCCGTTCCGCTTCGAGATCGTAGTCGAGGACGGGGATGTTGGGAGAACTTGCGGACGCCGGAATCAACGTTAAATACTGGGCCGGCTCCTCTCCGCCGTTCGCATTGCGCCTGGAAGCCGCCATCACTCGAGCCGAAGGCGGCATCGCAACGGCGCTCATTCCCAGAAGAAGTGCAATGGAGAAACGTCTGCCAGTCGATCTCTTACCCGCTGATCCAAGAGTCCTTAGCATTAGCTTGCGCCAACACGATTCGATCCTGGAGGGAGTTAAGAACTCAGGCTCAAACTTGCTTTGCAGGTTCTAGGCTAGAATCAGAATTTCAGCTTGAGAAGTTACCTTCGCTATGGAACTAGGTATTGGTGGGGTCATTGGCCTGTTGTTTGGCAGCGCGATTGCATGGCTGGCGCTACGCTCGCGAAGCGCCGCACTGCACGCACGCTTGAGCTTGATGGAAAAGGAATTAGCGGCTGCAAAGGCCGATCTGGCGGGGCTTCACCAGGCTCACACGGAATTGGTAGCGGGTAAAGCCAGGGCGGAATCCGCTCTGGACACTGAACGAAAGACCAGCAACGAAAAGATCGAGTTAGTCACGCGCGCCAGCGAAGAATTGCGAAACGCCTTTAAAGCCCTGGCGGCGGATGCCTTGAAGAGCAACAATTCGTCCTTTCTGGTGATTGCGGAAGAAACGTTAAAGCGCTTCCAAAGTCAGGCCCAAGGCGACCTCGACGCTCGCCAGAAGGCCGTCACGGACATGGTTGCCCCGGTGCGAGATTCTCTTAATAAGGTGGATGCTCAGATTCAGCAAATGGAAGTGGCCCGCGGCGACGCTTATGGCGAATTGCGGGCTCAGGTTCAGTCGCTGATCACTACGCAAAAAGAGTTGCAGTCGGAGACCGGCAATCTGGTGCGGGCGCTGCGCACGCCAAACGTGCGCGGGCGCTGGGGCGAAATTCAACTGCGGCGCGTGGTCGAAATCGCCGGCATGCTTCCCTATTGCGACTTTGCCGAGCAGGAATCGGTCACGACCGAGGGCGGAAGATTGCGCCCGGATCTGGTGGTGAAGTTGCCCGGCGGCAAACAGGTTGTCGTGGACGCCAAAACCCCTTTGCAGGCATTCCTCGACGCCTTCGAAACCACCGACGAAGAGACCCGGCGCGCGTGCCTCACCAATCATGCACGGCAGGTTCGCGATCACATGAATACGCTCAGCGGCAAGAAATACTGGGAGCAGTTTGACGCGACTCCTGAGTTTGTCGTGATGTTTCTTCCTGGCGAAACATTTTTCAGCGCTGCGCTGGAACAAGACTCCGGATTGATCGAACATGGCGTCCTCAGCCGCGTTATTCCGGCATCGCCGACTACGCTGATCGCTCTACTAAAAGCGGTGGCGTACGGATGGAATCAGGAGAAACTGGCGGGCAATGCGCAGCAGATCAGCGCGCTGGGCAAGGAACTTCACGACCGCCTTCGCCTGCTTGCGGGGCATATCACGTCCGTCGGCACCGGACTTGACCGCGCCGTCGAAGCCTATAACAAAGCCGTCGGATCGCTGGAAAGCCGGGTGCTGGTTTCAGCACGCAAGTTTGCGGAGTTGGGCGCGTCGGTTGCCGACGACATTCCAGAACTCGATCCGATCGAGACTACCTCGCGGGCGCTCTGCTTCGATTGGGAAGAAGACAACCTTCCCCCGGAAACGACTGAGCATCAACCGAAGACGGGCTGAGCGAAGGTCTCGCCGACCTTGGCTCTAAATCAGCTGAGAAAAAACCAGTCTCAGACCTTCCGCATCCGTTCAGCATTTCGTTGGCCGTTCCCCTGATGCTTGAGCCGTCGTCCTCGTGCGAAGGGCTGTTGATACTCAGCGCCCGGGATCCCAGAGCAACGAAGAGCGCGCCCTGAAGGCGGGTGCCACGACATTTTTTCCGAGGCCGGCGGACCATGACGAATTGATGAATGCGATTCGGCGAAGCCTCCCTACCGGATCAATCGCAAACGGCGCCTTGGCCGTGCTGGAATCTCAGACTGTCGGCGAAATCAAACCACCGATTCCGGGTCCCGGCGACGAACGAAGCATGATCGCGGGAAGGGTTGCAGTTGCTCGCCAGAACCGGCAATTCGCTTCCTTGGTTTCACCTTGCGGACAACGGAACGCTTCTTTATCAAAAAGCTAACTCCCTGTTCCGCAGCCAGATACAGAATTTCACAGAAACATCCAAAAAGCCGTAATCGCTGTTCGGAAATCCATTTATAATCCCCGAAGTGCTGTGAATGCTGTAGTTAAGCGTCTCCTACGCTGGATAAGACATGGCAGCGAAGTTGCTCATCGAAGATCGGCGGGACGTGATTGCCACGCCTCTCCAACCCACTACGGGTTCGGAATCGCCGCCGAAGCCCATGAATCGGGAAAGCCAAGTCCGTTTCGTTGCCGTCCTTTTGTTCTTGTTGACCGTAGCAGCAGTAGTGTTCGCCGGCTTCAATTTCGAAGCCGAGTTGAAGGTTTCCGTTCCTGACGACGGAGTTTGGTGGGTCGAACACGAGGGCCGACTCACAGCCGACCGCGTTGACCCCACCGGCCCAGGTGCCAAGAGTGGCATCAAATCGGGCGATCAACTGATTTCCGTCAATGGCCAAGAAGTGCGGAATATTTCCGCGCTGGAGCGCCGGCTTTACCAGAATGGTGTCTGGTCGAAGGCCGCGTATTCCCTGCTCCGACAGGCGGTTCCGCTAGATTCCAGCGTAATTCTGGTTCCGGCGGAACGTTCGTTAAGCAACTGGCTGCGGCTGATTGCGCTCATCTATCTCGGCATCGGCCTCTACGTATTGCTTCGCCGCTGGACGGCTCCGGGATCCACCCATTTCTATATTTTCTGCCTCGTCTCCTTCATCGCATACTCTTTCAAATACACCGGCAAGCTGAACGATTTCGACTGGACCATTTATTGGGGCAATATCGCCGCCGGAGTGTTGCAGCCTGCGCTGTTTCTTCACTTCGTTCTGACTTTCCCGGAAAAGCGCCTGATTGTACGCAAGCATCCCTGGTTGTTGTCGTTGGTCTACGTGCCCGGGGCGATCCTGCTGGCGATCCACGTCAGCGCCATGCGATGGCTGCAGGCAAGCGAGCGGCTGCGCTGGAACCTCGATCGCATGGAAATGTCGTACGGATCACTGTTCTTTCTGGCCGCCGCCACGGTCCTCTGGTACAGCTACCGGCGCGCCAGCACGACGATTCTGCGGCAGCAACTGAAGTGGGTCACTCGCGGCACCATCCTGGCCATCATTCCCTATTCTCTTTTTTATGTCATCCCATACCTGATGGGATCGCTCCCGGGCGCGACGATGAAGATCTCCGCGCTTTCCCTGGCCCTGCTACCGCTCACTTTCGGCTATGCCATCTTCCGCTATCGCTTGATGGATGTGGACCTCATCTTCAAGCGTGGCGTTGTTTACACACTGGCGGCCGCGATCGTGGTGGGAATGTATTTCGGGCTGGTGGCCGGCGTAGCTGAACTGGTGCACATGCGCCAGCCCAGCACTGGACCCGTGGGCCTGATCCTTGCCGTCGTGGTCACTGCGCTGCTTTTTGATCCCGTGCGGAAGTGGATCCAGGATCGCATCGACCAGTTTTTTTATCGCACCCGCTATGACTACCGCCGCACCCTGCTCGAGTTCGGACGCGAACTCAGTTCGGAGACGGACCTCAACGCCATGCTCTCCTCGTTGATGGACCGGCTGTCCCGCACCCTCGCCGTCGATCACATGGCGATCTTCCTGGCCGGGGAACAGCCGGAGCGGTTCGTGCTGGCCAAAGCCTTCGGCCTGACCGCGCCCGGCAGCCTCGATCTTTCCTTCCTCGCTACCCCCCGGCCGGAGAGTGCGGGTCATCTCTTCTTCGAGAATACCCACCAAGTCCCACGCGAGAGCCCGGGTGCGCAACAGACCATCGCCCGTCTGGACCTGAACTATTACATCCCTTGTCACGCGCAGCAGAAAACCATCGCCGTGCTGGGCTTGGGCAAAACCACGCAGGGCGACTTCCTTTCCAGCGAAGACATGGAACTGCTTGAAACCCTGGGCGGTTATCTCGGCATCGCCATCCAGAACGGGCAGCTTTATGCCTCGTTGCAACAGAAAGTGGCGGAGTACGAACGTCTGAAAGATTTCAACGAAAACATCGTCGAATCGATCAACGTCGGCGTGATGGCGCTCGATATGGAAGATCGCATCGAAAGCTGGAACGCGCAGATGGAGGTGATGTATGCGGTACCGCGGTGGCAGACTCTGACGCAGCCGCTCCGGGCGATCTTTCCGGCCGAGTTTGTCGACGAGTTCTATCGCACACGGCAGGACGCAGGCATCCACAACCTGTACAAGTTCCGCCTGAAAACACCAGCCGGCGAAGTCCGCAGCGTGAATGTGGCGATCGCGCCTCTCGTGACGCGCACGTTCGAGGTCATCGGCCGGCTAATCATCATGGACGACATTACGGAGCGCATCGAACTCGAGGCTCAGTTGTCCCAAGCCGATAAACTTTCATCGATTGGATTGCTCGCAGCCGGCGTAGCGCACGAAGTCAACACACCCCTGGCCGTGATCTCCTCCTACACCCAGATGCTGTCGAAGCAACTGCAGGGTGATCCACAGAAGTCCGGGCTGCTGGAGAAAATCACGCGGCAAACTTTCCGCGCCTCTGAAATCGTAAACAACCTGCTCAATTTCTCTCGCACCAGCGGCAGCGAAATCGGAAATGTGGACGTGAATAAAGTAATCTCTGACACCCTCGCCCTCCTGGAACATCAGTTCAAGGTGGCGAAAGTAGAAGTGGAGAACGCGCTCGCGCCCAAATTGCAGACCATTCAAGGAAATCCTGGAAGACTGCAACAAGTGTTTCTGAATCTGTTTCTCAATGCCAAAGACGCTATGCCGGGCGGGGGCAAACTACGCATCGCGACCATGAACGGGGACAGCGTCAGCGTTTGTGTTTCCGATACCGGATCGGGTATTGCGCCCGAGCACATTCAGCGCATCTACGATCCCTTCTTCACCACCAAGACTTCGCCTCGCGAGGGCCAGGGCCGTGGCACCGGCCTCGGTCTTTCCGTCACCTACGGCATTATTCAGGAACATGCGGGCAAGATTCGGGTGGAGAGCCATCCCGGTACCGGGACCACCTTCACTCTGGATTTCCCATTGAGCAGGAAAGCGATTCATGCCTAAACATTTCTTAGCCAAAACCATCGCGTGTAGACCTGGCTGTTCTAAGCAGAATTTCATTGAGGTCGATTATGTCTGAAGCGGCAGTAATTTCTGGCGCGGGATTAAACGGCAATCCCGGTTTGGCCGGCGCAGTTCTCATCATTGACGATGAGGCTGAAATTCGTGAGTCTCTGCAGACACTGTTGGAGCTCGAAGGCTTCGCTGTGGAAACCGCAGGCAGTGGCGAAGCGGGATTGCAGCGCATCGGTGAACATCCCTTCGACTTGATCCTGCTCGACCTAACGCTGCCTGGCCGCAACGGCATGGAGATCCTGGCTGAAATCCGCTCCCACGAAACCGGACTGCCGGTCATCATGATCACCGCCTTTGGCACGGTGGAAAACGCCGTGCGCGCCATGCAGGGCGGTGCCGTCAACTTCGTCCAAAAGCCATGGGACAACGAGAAGCTTCTGGCCGACGTGCGCGCCGCCGTGGGATGGCGACGCGCAGCGGAAGAGAATGTACAACTCAAGCGCGCCCTAAAGCAGCGCTACAACTTCGAGAACATTGTCGGCAAGAGTGAGCCGATGCTGAAGATCTTCGACCTCGTCGCCCAGGTTGCCAACAGCCGGTCCACCGTGCTGCTGCAGGGCGAAAGCGGGACGGGCAAGGAGATTATCGCAAAAGCCTTGCATCTGAATTCTCCGCGCCATGACCGGCCGTTTGTTCCGGTCAATACCGGCTCGATGCCCACCGACCTGTTGGAGTCCACACTTTTTGGCCACGTGAAGGGCGCATTCACCAGCGCCATTGCCTCCAAAAAGGGCCTATTTGAGATCGCGGATCGCGGCACTTTATTTCTCGACGAAATTGCCACCATGAGCCTCGAGACCCAGGCCAAGATTCTCCGCGTGCTGCAAGATCGCAGGTTCATGCATCTCGGCGGAGTGCAGGAGATTCAGGTCGATGTGCGCATCATCGCCGCCACCAACATCGACCTGCGGCAGTTGGTGCGGGAAGGACGATTCCGCGAAGATTTGTTCTACCGCTTGAATGTAATCACGATTGATCTACCCCCCTTGCGTCAGCGCCGCGAAGACATTCCTCTGCTGGTGCAATTTTTTCTGAAGAAATATGCCGAGGAAAATGATCGTCCGGTGCGCCGAATCACGCCCGAAGCCCTGCGGCCCTTGCTGTCCTACTCCTGGCCGGGCAATGTGCGCGAACTGGAAAACGTGATCGAGCGCGCCGTTGTGCTCTCTTCCGGAACCGAAGTCACCATCGACCTGCTGCCGGACAATCTGCTGGGACGGGGCTCCTCGCTGACGCTGCACGATCCTGCCACGGATGCGTCGCTGTTTGAAATCGTGGAAGATGTCGAGAAGCGCATCATCGGTGACATGCTGGAGAAGTGCAACTGGAATCAGACCGAAGCCGCCGAACGTTTCAAGGTCCCGCTCTCCACGCTCAATCAGAAAATCCGCCGGCTGAATATCGAGATCAGGAAAAAAACACGGGGATAAACCAAGGGTGCGGTTCACTTCTTCGCTGCGACCTGACGCCCACACCCTTCTCTGCTATAGTTCGAAAAAGCGCGGCGCGAGCCGGCTCGCCTCCCAACCAGAATGGAACTGACCTCGCCCACCAATTTCGCCAAAAGCAAAGTCCAGATCGTTCAGGATTACGTCCTGTTTTCCTTCCAGGCAGTCGGCAATCTCTTCCGCAAACCGCTCTACCTCGTCGACATGCTGAGCCAGGCCGATACGATCGGCGTGGGCTCTTTGCCGATCGTCGTGCTCACTGGCTTTTTCACCGGAGCCGTGCTGGCGCTGCAAGCCTCGAATACCCTGGAGCGTTTCGGATCGATCACTCTCGTCGGCCAACTGGTCTCAACGTCAATGGTTCGCGAACTGGGTCCCGTACTCACCAGCCTGATGGTCGCCGGCCGTAATTCTTCTGGCATGGCCAGTGAACTGGGATCGATGGTGGTCACCGAGCAAATCGACGCCATGCGTGCCCTAGGCACCGATCCCATGAAGAAACTGGTCACACCGCGCATCGTAGCGACAGTCTTCATGTTGTTCTTTCTGGCCATCATCTCCGATCTCGTCGGTTTGATCGGCGGCCTCGCAATCGCCAAACTTTTGTTGCGGCTCGACGCCCGCCAGTACTGGTCCAACGCCTGGGAGACACTTGTATTTCAAGATGTGTTCATGGGTTTGATCAAGCCTGTGATTTTTGGTTTCATCATCGCCACCATTGGCTGTTTCTACGGAATGAACGCGCGCGGCGGCACGCAGGGCGTGGGCCGCGCCACGACCCAGGCCATGGTGGCTGCTTCGGTGCTGATTCTGGCGATGGATTTAATTGTGACCCGCCTCCTGATGGCTACACTGTCTTATCACTAACATCATGTCTGCCCCGACTTCGCCTCTCGATTCCGCCGCGGCTCAACCGAAAGATAATTTTGCACCGGCCATCATCTTTGAAGACGTAACCCTTGCGTTCGATGATAACGAAGTGCTCCGCGGAGTTTCCTTTCGTCTGCCTCGGGGCGAGACGAAAGCACTGTTCGGCGTCGCGGGTTCCGGCAAAAGCCTGATTCTCAAACTGGCGATGGGACTGATCCGCCCGGATTCGGGTCGCATCGTTGTCTTGGGTCAAGACGTTACCCAGATGAGTGAGGATGAACTTTTCGAGTTGCGCGGGAAGATCGGTATGGTCTTCCAGGAGAGTGCTCTCTTCGACTCGCTCACGGTACGCGAAAACGTTGCCTACCGGTTAATGGAAGAGCACGGGGTTTACGACGACAAGATCGATCGCAATGTGCGCGAGGTATTGCGCTTCGTGGAACTGGAGCACACGCTGGACCTGTATCCGTCGGAGCTTTCCGGAGGGATGCGGCGGCGCGTGGCCATAGCTCGCGCGCTGATCACACAGCCGGAATTGCTGCTTTATGATTCGGCCACGGGCGGCCTCGACCCGGTGACCTCGAACACCATTATCGAGTTGATTGTGAAGCAGCGCGACGTTTACAAGACCAGCGCGCTCATGGTCACCCACCGCCTGCAGGACGCATTTACCATGGCTACGCACCAGTTCGACAAGCAAGCCAACCGCATGGCCCCACTCCCCGAGGGACAGCATTGCGAAGTACCGATGAGTTTCTTGATCCTGCGCGAGGGGAAGGTGATTTTCGACGGCGACCTTAACCACCTGTCGCAGACAGAGGACGAATACATCCGAGAGTACATCTCGTAGCAGTGGTCAGGGGCCCAGAAGAACCTCCGCTCCTCGCTGGCCACTGATCACCCGCAACGGACCCCTGCTTTCACTTCCCCGCCATTTCCTTCTCCACCTCTTCAGCTTTCGAGGGCAACGCCGCGCTAAGTTTGATCAGCCTGCCATCCTGGTCGACGTAGTAGTCGTCTTCGATGCGTACGCCGAGACTTTCCTCGGGAATATAAATGCCCGGTTCGATGGTGAAGATCTGCCCCGGTCCCAGCGGGGCGTTGGGATCGGTCGCATCATGTACGTTGAGCCCCACCGGATGCCCGAGGCCATGAATGAAATATTTTCCCAGCGAGTCGCCGTGCAGATCTTTGCCGTGGGTATTGATGTAATCGTAAGCCACCTTATACAGCGAATCTGGATCTTCGCGCTTCAGGTTGGACCTGCCAGACTTGAAAGCAGCCTCCGCAGCCTGTTGCGCTCCGAGAACAACATCGTAAATTTCGCGCTGCCGTGCGGTGAAGTGGCCATTGACGGGAAGCGTGCGCGTAATGTCGGAAGCGTACATGGAATATTCTCCGGCGGCATCGATCACAACCACGTTGCCGGACTCCATCACGTGGTCGTCATCTGAGTAATGCAGCACCGTCGAGTAGTAGCCCGAACCCACAATCGGAGCGTAAGCCGGGCGCTCGCAACCGCGTTTGCCCCATTCGTATTGCATCAGGGCCGAAATTTCGCGCTCCGTCACGTTGGGCTTAACCGCTTTGAAAGCGGCGAAGTGCGCGGCCACAGACGCATCCACCGCTTTGTGAATCAGCGCGACCTCTCCGGCGTCTTTCGTGGTGCGGAGTGAATCGATCATCGGCTTCACGTCCTGAAAAGCCAGAAACGAATTCACATCTTTCAGGAACGCTAGAGGCTCGGCGCTAGCCGAACTCTGATCGTGCGAAGCAACGTCGGTGTACACAACCGGGTGCGCGCCCGAGGTGACCTTCATCACTTCCCCGGGGAGCTTGGCCATGTCTTCGACGCGATCGAAGCCCGTGATCTTCGGCGCTTCGGGATTTTCTGGACCGAGCTTGGGGCCAGTCCATTTCTCCTGCGTCAGATTGCGGGGCGGAAGAAAAAGAATTTCACGGTAGGAGTGAGCGGGCTGATCCGTCGAGGCTTCGGCCGGTGGCGCAATCAGCAGCGCCGCTCCCGGTTGGGTCGACCCGGAAAGATAGTAAAAGTTATCTTCCTGACGAAAACCATAAAGATCATTCGGCCCTTCGCTCTCCCTGGGAGCGAAAAGCACAACCACGCCTCCAGTTTTGTCGGCGAGGGCCTCGCGACGGCTACGGTAGTCCGTGTTGGACTGGCGGTCGAGTGCGACCGTAGTCACACCCAATAAAAGAACAACGGCGAGAAAACTTGCCCTCCAACCAGGGCGTTGCGGACTTCGCATCGTGCGATCCATCCAGATGGCTCGAGAATATGATCGTCCAACGCCTCATGCGCGGGACGGGTGCGCTGATCAACCAGGGACTGATCTATTTTGGCGTGCCGGTAGCGCTCTGTTTTGCTTGCAAGTACGAATCCACGTTGCTTTTGTCGATGAGCGCAGAGCCGGTATCTACGAAAGCGGGGATGGGAGCAAAGCTGTCCTTCGACCAATCGGTTTCGAGCGAAGAAGGCTTGTGGTGATAGAGGTTATCCAGCATCTGCATACCTACAAAGGCCATCGTATAAGGCTTCTGCGCGATGGTCGCAGCAATTGCCCCGCTCTGGATAAATTGCAGCGTTTCAGGATCGGTGTCCATTGCCATCACCACCTTGCCGGTAATGTGGTAACTATTCAGCACGCCGGCCACCTCCTTCCCCGACTGCGCCTCGAGACAGACGAAAGCATCCACCTGATCTTTTTCCTTGCCGATGATTTGCGTGGTGGTATCGAAGGCGATGCGCGGATCGCCCTGGATATCGACTACGCGCGTGATCTTGATACCGGGGCTATGCTCGAGAGCATCGCGATATCCATGCAGACGATCCTGCATGTTGTGCTGGTCGGGCATCGTGAACACCACAACGTTGCCTTTGCCCTTCAACTCCTGCGCCAGGCGCATACCACCGCTGATGCCGACCTGATAGTTGTTGGTGCCGATGAAAAAAAGGCGTTTGCTGGCGGGAGCGTCGGAATCCATGGTGATCACGGGTATTCCGGCGGCGATTGCCTTGTCAATGCTGTCTTTGAGCAACGCCGGGTCGGTCACGCCAAGCAGGATGCCGGTAGCTTTTTGCTGCACCGCCTGGTCCAGAGCCTCGCGCTCCGCCTTCGGATCGTAAGTATTCGGACCTAAGAAATCGGTACGCACCTTGAATTGCGCTCCCGCCTTTTTGAAGCCCGCGCCAGACGCTTGCCAGTAGGGTACCTGCAGGTTGGCTGCAACGAAGACAAAGGATTCGTCGGAATCGTGCGCACCGCAGCTGAGCATAGACCCGGCAAGAAGTGCCAGGCCAACTAGAGAAAATAATTCGCGCGAGCGGAGCATCGGTCCTCCTTCGAAGTGCGAAACGCGTTGCCGCGGATTTCAACCGGCGTGCCGGGCTCGATGAGAACTTTTGGCGAGTGGATTGTAAACCAGGGATGGAGCGAAAAGAAAGCGCTAGCGCAAGGCCTTATCGAGCAGGCCGGAGATGACGCTCTCTCTCGCCTCGCCGGAGGCGTTGTAGAGAGCAGCGCCCGCGGCATCGAGAACCACGACGTGAGGAATGTAGCCTTGATAGTATTCCTGCCGGAGTTCCTGCTGATAGGGAGAGAGCCGACGATCGAGATCGACGATAATAAACTGCACGCGGCCCTTATATTTGTCGTACAAGCTCACGGTACGACGCGCTTGCTGTTTGGAGTTGTAGCAGCCCTCTCCGTACAGGATCACGTACCCCGGCTTGCCGGCTGAGAAGCCACTCTCCATGCCATCGCCGGTGATGAGGGGACCATCCTGGCTGTCGCTGCTGGAATCGAGGTTGGGGTTAAGACGCAGATTTCCTGCGCCAAAGGCAGGCCCGAGCATGGTCAGGAGGATGACAACGGCGGCCAGTATTTTCATGGACTTGTTTTCCCGCTCATGAGATTGACGGCGCGGGAAAAAGTTACGTTGCGCGGCCGGTAGAGCCGGCCTCTCGCCGGCTGTCGAGAGGGCGCCTCGCGCACCCAGTAAACCGCCGATGCCGCAGACTCTACACGCCCACCGGGAATGGCTTGGTGTGAGATTCTCCGCCCATCGCCACGCCCGAGAAGCGGCCCTGCAGCAAAGACATCAGTCCGGTATACCAATACCCCACCACGAAGAGGAGGAGAAATGGGATGGTAACGTAGTTTTCGTTTTGCACCGCGTAAAAGATCGTCAGCGCAAAGTACGTCCCGATCACCAGCTCGAGCCACGGCACCCACCCCAGGCGCTTGCGATATTTGGTGGAGCGAACTTTGTCTTTCTTCGATTCCACATGGTACTTCGGCGTGCGGGCGAATGCGCTCTCCTTACCGATCAGCGCCTCGATCACTGCTTTGGTGTTGGTGATCGTCAGCCCGACGCCTAGTGCCATGAGGAATGGCAGGAAAAAAAGAGCGCGCGGCCAACTTTTAGGAAAAAGCTCACGCTGCGAGACTAGATAAAAACTCGAGATG
>Ga0187875_10000136_pt1 | contig 65630 bp, 59 predicted proteins | sample June2016WEW_17_1_2_FD_132978 | JGI IMG/M metagenome (GOLD analysis project Ga0187875, IMG submission 132978) | Peatland microbial communities from SPRUCE experiment site at the Marcell Experimental Forest, Minnesota, USA - June2016WEW_17_10 | ecosystem: Environmental > Terrestrial > Soil >... | reverse complement strand
TCGACGCCCTCTACGGGTGCGTGCTCGCCGCCCTCGGCGAGGTGGCGGGCCGGCGGCTGGTCGATGCCTACGCCGGCATCGGGGTGCTGAGCGTCGTGCTGGCCGCCGATGCGCGCGAGGTGGTCTGCATCGAGAGCAACCGGAGCGCGGCCCGGATGGGCAGGCTCAACGCCCGCATCAACGAGGTGGGTGACCGCCTCCGCTACGTCGTCGAGCCGGTGGAGTCGGCGCTGCCCGAGGTGGCGGGCGCGGGCACCATCGACAGCCTGATCCTCGACCCGCCCCGCGCCGGGTGCGACGGCCGGGTCACCGGCTGGCTGGCGCTCGCCGGCCCGCCGCTGGTCGTCTACGTCTCCTGCGATCCGGCGACGCTCGCCCGCGACCTCCACCTGCTGGTCGCCTCGGGGCCCTACGTCGTGGATTCCCTCGACGTGGTGGACATGTTTCCTCAGACGTACCACGTCGAGTGCGTGGTGGCCCTCCGCCGCCAGGGTTGAGCCATCGCGCGCGCTCCCGCGCCGCCCAATCGGAGCTCGCCTATCAGGTCGAGACGGTGACGACCGGCACCGGTGGCCCGGACGGCCCCTGGGTGTCCAGGGTGGCGTGGATGGCGTATGTCCCCGGCTGGGGGGGCTCCGGGAAGACCGCGGTGAACGCCCGGGTCTGACCGGCGGGGATCTCGATCAGCGCGATCGCCAGGCAGTGCGCAAACGGGGAAGGGGCCGGGGTCGGCACCGGCGCGCCGTCGGGGGTCTCAGCCCACGCCGTGAGGGTGGACACGCAGCCCCCGAGCACTGTGATCGGGCCGACGACCGTCAGCGTCTCCTCCAGCTGACCGTCCACTCCGGCGGTCACCACCGCGGACCATCCGGCGGCGTTGGTGGCGCTGCCCAGCACCGGGCCGGACGTCGAGGAGGGGGTCGGGGTGCCGGCCGGCGAGAGGGTGGGGGTGGCGGCGAGGGTGGGGGTGGGGGTGGAGGCGAGGGTGGGGGCGGGCGAGAGGGACGTCGGGGCCTGCGCCCCGGGGCCGGTGGAGTCCTGGGCCGGGATGGTGGCGAGCCCGCACGCGGCCGCGGCCACGGCCAGGCCGCAGAGGACGGGCAGGGCGGAGAGCCTCATCAAGGCGAGCCTCATGAAGGTGGTACGCCGGATGTGCCTCATCGGTTCCCGCCAGCGGCGCTCCCGGTGGCGGGCGGAGGCCTCCTTCGCTGTTCGGATCAATTTACTTGCCTACGATATATACTAACTTTGTTATCTGTATCGTCATCCGGCGGGCCATGAGAGGCAGGAGATGACCGTTCCGAGTGCGGCGAACGCGGCAGGGGACGCGCCCCCATCTTCGGTGGCGATCGAGCCACCTGTCCTCGCCGAGCGTCTCCGGATCTCGATGATCCATCTCAGCCGCCGCCTCCGCCGCCAGGATGTCTCCGAGCTCAGCATCGCACAGATGTCCGGGCTCGCCAGCGTGGTCCACAAGGGCCCGCTGGGTATCGGGCGCCTGGCCGAGCTGGAGAGCCTGCCCGGCTCGGCGGCCACGCGGCTCGCCGACAAGCTGGAGGCCGCCGGGCTCGTGGTCCGGCAGGTGACGCCCGGTGACCGGCGCGGCGTCCAGGTGGTGGCCACCCCCGCCGGGGTCGAGGTGCTGGCGCGCTATGCGCGAGCCGGCAACGAGTGGCTCGCGGCGCGCCTCGCCTCGGTGAGCGCGGACGACCGGGTCGCGATCGCGCGCGCCATCACCGTTCTGGAGTCCATGGCAGCCGGGGAGCCCGGCATGACACACGAACCGCACGAGGGCTCTCGTGCCATCGAGGAGTTGGCAAGATGACTGTCGCGGCACCGTCCCGAACGCCGATTGTGGGACCTCACTACAAGTGGGTGGTCCTCTCCAACACGACCGTCGGGGTGCTGCTCTCGTCGATGGCGGGCACGGGCATGATGCTCGCCCTGCCCAAGATCTTCCGCGGCATCAACCTGAACCCGCTGGCAGCCGGCAGCTCGTCGTATCTGCTCTGGATCATGATGGGCTACGTCCTGGTGTCGGCCGTCGTGGTGGTGACCGTCGGCCGCATCGGCGACATCTTCGGCCGGGTGAAGATGTACAACCTCGGCTTCGCGTGGTTCACCGTCGCGGCGATCCTGCTCTCATGCGTCTGGAGCACCGGCTCCAACGGCGCCCTGGAGCTGGTCCTGCTGCGCATGTTCCAGGCCATCGGCGGAGCGCTCCTGATGGCCAACTCCGCCGCCATCATCACCGACGCCTTCCCCTCCGACCAGCTGGGGTTCGCGCTCGGCATAAACATGGTGGCCGCCATCATCGGTTCCTTCCTCGGCATCCTCGTCGGCGGTCTGCTCTCCCTGCTCGGCTGGCGCTGGGTGTTTCTCGCCAACGTCCCGATCGGGGCCTTCGGGACCATCTGGGCCTACCTCAAGCTCAAGGACATCGGGGTCCGGGTCCCGGCGCGCATCGACTGGGCCGGCAACCTCGCCTTCGCCGGTGGCCTTGGCATGGTGCTGGTGGGCATGACCTACGGCATCGAGCCGTACGGGACCTCCCTCTCCGGTTGGGGAAACCCCTTCGTCATCTCCATGATCACGAGCGGCATCGTTCTGCTGGCCGCCTTCGCCTTCATCGAGAGCCGGGTGAAGGATCCGATGTTCCGTCTCTCCCTCTTCCGCATCCGGCCGTTCGCGTTCGGCAACCTCGCCTCGTTCCTCGGATCGATCGGGCGGGGCGGATTGATGTTCATGCTGATGCTCTGGTTCCAGGGGATCTGGCTGCCCCAGCACGGCTACAGCTTCGCCGACACCCCGCTATGGGCGGGCATCTACATGATCCCGTTCACCCTCGGCTTCGTGATCGCGGGACCGATCTCCGGCAAGCTGTCGGACCGGTACGGGGCGCGGCCCTTCGCCACTGGCGGGATGCTGCTGGCGGCGGCCACCTACGCGCTGATGATGACCTTCCCGGCCAACTTCAACTACGTGCCGTTCGGGGCGGTCATGCTCCTCTCCGGGATTGGCGGCGGCCTCTTCGCCTCTCCCAACACTTCTTCGATCATGAACTCCGTCCCGGCCCGCGACCGCGGGGCGGCGTCCGGCATGCGGGTGACCTTCGCCCAGACGGGCATGCCGCTCTCCATGGGCCTCTTCTTCACGCTGCTCGTGAGCGGGCTCAACGCCAAGGTCCCGGCGGCCATGCTCAAAGGCCTGGTCGCCAACGGCGTGCCCAAAGCCACCGCATTGAGCCTCTCGCACGTGCCGCCACTCGGCTACGTCTTTGCCGCCTTCCTCGGTTACAACCCTCTCAAGACGCTGCTCCCGCCGGCAGTCCTCTCGCATCTCACCACGGCCCAGGCCGCCCATCTCACCAGCCGGGCCTTCTTTCCCGGTCTGATCGGCCCTGCCTTCGTCGGCAGCCTCTCGATCATCCTTGCCTTCGCGGTCGTGATGAGCCTGATCGCAGCGGTCGCGTCCGCGTTCCGGGGCGGCAAGTTCGTGCACGTGGACGACGAGTCCAAGGCCCAGCGGCACATTGCCCGCGGTGGACGGCATCACGGACCGGCGGCTGGCGGCGCGGTACCCGCGGCGACGACAAGGGTGGCGGCGGCGAGTGAGGCGGTACCGGCGGTGAGTGGCGCGGGCTCGTCACTGAGCAGCGCGGTGCCGGCAGAGCCCCATCCCGTCCCGGGCAAGTAAAGGCGGCGATCCGGGGCGCAGTCCGGCTGTCCCCGTGGGGCGGTCAGAATACGGCGAGCCCTCCCGGCCGGCCGGCCGGTGGCGGATGCTAACGTACGTGTGTTCGGAGGCGAGGACGCCACGACGATGGTGGAGGCGGAGGCGACGGCGGCGACTGCATCGGATGCCTTCGTCCATCTCCACGTCCACAGCGAGTTCTCGCTGCTGGACGGTGCGGCCCGGATCCCCGAGCTGGTGGCCAAGGCCAAGGCGATGGGGCAGCCGGCGGTGGCGGTCACCGACCACGGCGTCCTCTATGGCGCGGTCGAGCTCTACACCGAGGCGGTCGCCGCCGGGGTCAAGCCGATCGTGGGCTGCGAGGTCTACATGGCTCCCCGCTCCCACCGCGACAAGGAGGGTCGCGCCGACCGTGACCCCAACCATCTGGTCCTGCTCGCCCGCGACGCCACCGGCTACGCCAACCTGGTCCAGCTATCGACCATCGCCCACCTCGAGGGCTACTACTACAAGCCTCGGATCGACAAGGAGCTGCTCGCCGCGCACAGCGAGGGGCTGATCTGCCTCTCCGGATGCATCGGTGGCGAGCTGCCCCAGGCCATCCTGGGCGGCGACCTCGACGCCGCCGAGCGGGTGGCGCGCCAGCACCTGGAGATCTTCGGAGCCGACAACTACTTCCTGGAGATCCAGGACCACGGCATGACCGAGGAGACCGCGGTTCGCGAGGGGCTCGTGGAGATCGCGCGCCGGACCGGCATCCCGCTGATCTGCACCAATGATTCCCACTACATCGACCCAGCCGACGCCGAGGCGCACGACATCCTGCTCTGCCTTCAGACCGGGGCCCGGCGCGAGGACGAGAAGCGGTTCCGCTTCCACGGTCCCCACTTCTACATGGCGAGCAGCGACGAGATGCGGCGGCGCTTCCACACCTACGGCGAGGCGACGGCCAACACCCTGGCGGTGGCGGCGCGCTGTGACTGGAAGCTGGAGCTGGGCCACCATCACCTCCCCGCCTACTCGCCCATCCCCGAGGGCCTCGACGCCGACACGTACCTGGCCGAGCTCTGCCAGCGGGGCCTCGTCGAACGATTCGGCCCGGATCCCACCCGCGAGGCGCGGGAACGGCTGGCGATGGAGCTGGACGTCATCCGCCAGACCGGCTTCTCGGCCTACTTCCTCATCGTGTGGGACCTGATCCGCGCCGCCCGCTGCGACGGCGTGGTGGTGGGTCCCGGCCGGGGCAGCGCGGCCGGGTCGCTGGTCGCCTACGTGCTGCGCATCACCAACGTCGATCCGCTCCGCTATGGGCTGATCTTTGAGCGCTTCCTCAACCTGGAGCGCAGGGAGATGCCCGATATCGACATCGACTTCGACGATCGCCGCCGCGACCGCGTCCTCCAGTACGTCACCGGCAAGTACGGCCAGGACCGGGTGGCCCAGATCATCACCTTCGGCACCATGGCGGCACGGGCCGCCATCCGCGATGTCGGCCGGGTGCTCGACGTCCCCCTCCCCGACGTGGACCGGCTGGCCAAGCTGGTCCCGGCGACTGTCGGCATCACCCTGGACCGTGCCCTCAACGAGGCGCGTGACCTCCACGACCTCTACGAGAGCGAGCCCTGGGCGCGCAGCGTCATCGACATCGCCCGCCGTCTCGAGGGCATCTCGCGCAACGCCTCGACGCACGCCGCGGGAGTGGTGATCGGCGCCGCGCCGCTCGCCAGCATCGTCCCCCTGACGCGCTCGACCTCGGGCAATGAGGGGGTCGTCACCCAGTTCGACATGAAGGGCGTCAGCAAGATCGGCCTCCTCAAGATCGACTTCCTGGGGCTCTCCAACCTCACCGTGATCCAGGAGGCGGTCGAGAACGTCGACAAGATGCGCGGGGTGCGGATCGACATCGACGCCATCCCGCTCGACGACCCCGCCACCTACGAGCTGCTCGGCAAAGCGGACACCCATGGGGTCTTTCAGCTGGAGGCCACCCTGGGCAAACGGATCCTGATTGATATGCAGCCCCAATCCCTGGCCGATCTGGCAGCCGCCAACGCCCTGATCCGACCTGGCCCGCTGGAGGGAGGGGTGGTGGATCTCTACATCAGGCGCAGGCGCGGGGAGGAGCCGATCACCTACCTGCGCCCCGAGATGGAGCCGATCCTGGCCGAAACATTCGGGACCATGATCTACCAGGACCAGGTGATGCAGATCGCCTCCGCGGTGGCGGGCTACAGCCTGGGGGAGGCGGACGTCCTGCGCGCCGCGATGGGCAAGAAGGACCAGGAGAAGATGGCCCGCCAGCGGGAGAAATTCGTGGCCGGCGCTGCCGCACGAGGGGTGGAGGAGGGCACCGCGGCAGCCCTCTTCGACCTCATCGCCCACTTTGCGGGCTACGGCTTCAACAAGGCGCATGCCTACTGCTACGGGCTGATCGGCTATCAGACCGCCTACCTCAAGGCCAATCATCCCCTGGAGTTCATGTCGGCGCTGCTCAACAGCCGGGCCGGCGACTTCGACAAGCTCAAGCAGACGATCCTCGACGCCCACGCGCGCGGCCTCACCGTGACCCTCCCCGATGTCAACCGGAGCGACGCCGGCTTCGCCGTGGGTGACGCGGGCAGCGGCGAGATCCTCTACGGCCTGGCCCACATCAAGGGAGCCGGGGATCGAGCGATGGAGCAGCTCGTCGCGGAGAGGAAGAGCAACGGCCCCTTCGCGAGCCTCGCCGACCTCTGCCTGCGGGCCGGGGGCCGCGACCTCAACCGCCGGGTGCTCGAGGCCCTGGTGCGGAGCGGGGCCTGCGACCGACTGGGCGAGCGCGGCATGCTGCTCGCCACCCTGGATCGTGCCCTGGACCGGGCCGCGCAGATCCGCCGTGAGCGAGAGGTGGGACAGGGTTCCCTCTTCGGCGACAGCGTCGAGGTGGAGACCGCCGCGGGCCTCACCGCCGTCGACGAGTTCGGGACCACCGCCGAGATCGCCCCGGTCCCCGCCGACGAGCGGCTGCGCTGGGAGCGCGACTACCTGGGCATGTACCTGAGTGACCACCCGCTGCGCCGCATCTCGGAACGGCTCAGCGAGCGTATCGACACCGGCATCGGGGAGCTGGGCGCCCACCTCGACGGTGTCTACGTGCAGATCGGGGGGGCGATCCGCGACCTCCGCGCCTTCATCCCCCGGCGCAGCACGACCGGGCAGCGGATGGCCTTTGTGACCCTGGAGGACCTCTCGGGCACCTGCGAGGTGGTCGTCTTTGCCCGCACCTTCGAGGAGTGCGCGGACCTGCTTCGCACCGACCAGGTGATCGTCGTCCGGGGGCGCGTCCAGGCCGGCCGCAACGGGCGCGCCGCACCCACCCCGGCTCCCGTCCAGAATGGCGGCGGCGCGGCCCTCGAGGAGGAGGAGCACGTCGACGCCGAGCAGGTGAGCGTGATCGCGGAATCGGTCTATGGTCTGGAGGACGTCCGCCTCGCCGCCTGGCGTCGCAACAGCCGGGTGCGGTTGCGGCTCTCGGCCGGCCAGGAGCACCTCCTCCCGCCACTGCGCGCCCTCCTCTCCCGCCACCACGGCGATGCCCCGGTGATCATCCAGGTGCAGGGAGCACGGTCGGTCGATGAGATCGTCCTCGGCGCCGAGTGGGCGGTCGAGCCGGGACCGGCACTGGAGCTGGCCGTCGAATCCCTGCTCGGCGACTCCGCGTATCGGGTCGAGGTGGAGCGCCAGCGCGCTCCCGAGCGCGAGGCCGCCCGCCGCCGCTAGCAGCCTGTCCCGGTAGTGCGCTCGGGTCAGACCAGGGCGGCCAGCCAGTCGAGCGCGAACTTCGCGATCAGAAAGACCACGATGTAGGCGACGCAGGCGACCAGGGCCTCGATGTCGATCGACGAGTGGCCGGTGACGATGCCGTCGAAGGGCCGGACGAAGGGCTTGGCCATCGTCGTGATGGCCCGCGTCAGCGGGTGCCAAGGGTCCGCATGGAAGAGGGACAGGAGGAAGCGGAGCAGGACCAGGACGGCGACCAGGATGATCAGGGTCAGCACCAGCTGCTCGATGGCTCCCACCACGATGGCCCCGATCGACACGCCGCCGAAGACGTCCGCGGAGAGGGAGAAGCAGATCTCGGCCAGCACCTCGAGGACGATGATCGCGAGCAGCGGGGAGATGTCGAGCATCCCGCCGAAGGTGGGTAGCAGGCCCCGAAACGGGGCCAGGATGGGGTCCGCGATGGTGCGGATCAGCCGGACCAGGGGGTGGAACGGGTTGACCCCGGGAAACCATGAGAGCAGCACCCGGATCAGGACGATGAAGGTCAGGATCTCGAAGACGATCCCGAGCACCTGAAGGATGTCGCTGGCCAGCACGGGCCCGAGTATAGGCGGGGCTCAGCCGCCGAGGGTCCAGTTCGTGACCGGGGTGGTGCTCCCGCCGGCGTAGGTGATCGTCCCGCTGCCGGACTGGTCGAGGGTGAGGTGGGCGAGTGACGTTCCGGCCTTCGTGGTCACGGTTCCGGTGAGCTGCGTGCTGCTCACGATGCTGAGCGAGAAGACGCTGCCATCGGCCGCATCCGTGACCGTCCACCCGGTCGGCGTCGGTGAGAAGAGGGCGAAGAGCGCCGCTTTGCCGGATGTCGTGTTGGACGGCATGGCGATGCCACTCCCGCCGATGGCGAACGTGGTCGACGTCGGCGACGTGATCGACAGCGCACCGAGTGCACCCTTCTCCGAGGTCGATTGCGTGCCGGCGAAGGCGACGCTGTAGTCGTCGCTGCTGCTGCCGGAGAGCGGCGTCAGGGTGATGGTGAGCGGCGCCACCGAGGCGAGGGAAAGGCCGATCGCCGGGAAGGGCTGGGCGACAGCGCCGCTGCAGACGAACGGGGGAGGCGTCTGGCTGCTGGAGGGGATGTTGCATTCCAGCCCGAGGCTCACCGCCGGCGTGCCGTCCTGCGCGGTGAAGGTCCCGGTGCCGTCCACCGTGACGCTCGAGATACTCCCGGACGCCCCGGCGAAGACGACACTCTCGCTGAGATCGAGGGCTCCGAGCGTCGCGCCGCCCGGTCCCAGATAGGTGGCCGTCTCGGTGATGGTGTAGTTGCCGGTACCGGGGGTGAGCTTCGCAGCAGCCTCTATGTACGGTTGCGCGCAGCTGCCGTCGTAGTAGACGTCGATGCTCGCCGCGGTGACATTGCCGGTGGTCGATGTCTGCAGCACCTTCGACGACCCCGTCCCCGCATCGAGGGCGTGGCATGAGGTCGAGCCGAGCAACGCGTCCGACAGCACCGTCACCTGGCTCTGGACCACGTTGGAGGCGAGCCCGATGGCGAGTCCCTGCTGGGCGAGGAGGCGGGTCTCGATGGCGGAGGCGGTGGCACCCGGGGTGGCGGTCGGTCCGGCCGTGGCGGTGGACGGCGGCGAACCGGTGCCTGAGGTGCCGCAGGCGGCTGCGGCCAGCGCGCAGACGAGGGCTGCCGCGGCGGTGCCGAGACGGTGACGGCATGCCGGTCGCGGGTGGGAGGCGGTGCCGGCGGCACGAGGATCCACCTGGGTCATCCCTCTGTCCGGCGTGACCGGCTGCGTTGCCGCTTCGGAGAGGAGGCCTCTGCCGGGGGCTCCGCATCCGTTCCGACCGGGGCGGCATCTGGCAGCGGCTCGGGGTCTGCGCCGGAGCTGGGCGGCTCCGTGAGTGGCTCCGGGGGCGTGGCGGAGGCAGCGTCTCGCAGCGGTTCGGGACCGCGTCCGGACCGGCCCTCGGTGCGGCGCCAGACGATCACGAGCACCGGCATGACCACGACCAGGGTCGCGATCGCCGTCAGCTGCAGCTCCTTGAGACCCAACGCGATGACGGGCTCGGTCTGACGGAGGAAGTCGAGGAGGAACTGGCTCACCGAGTACAGCCCCACGTACGTGAGGATCACCACCCCCGGCCGGACCCCGCGCCGGCGGATCCCGAGCAGGATCAGGAGGATGACGAGCGTGCCCAGCGCCTCGTACGCGGCGGCCGGCTGGTAGGCGACGCCCCTCTGGTAATGGACTTGCGCCGTGCTCTGCAGCACCGCGCCCGCATTGGTGTAGGCGGTCGCCCAGGGGAGGTTGCTCTGCCCGCCGAGGATGTCCCCGTTGATGATGTTGCCGATCCGGCCGATCGGCTGACCCACCACGGCGAAGAAGGCGCCCGCATCCATGAGGACCCAGATCGGCAGCCTCCATCGCCAGCCGAGGATGATCAGGGTGGCGAGGCCGCCGATGATCGCGCCGTAGAAGGCCATCCCCCCGTTCCACACAGCGATGACGTCGACCACGCTGTGCATCAGGTCGAGGTTCTGGACGTCGTAGTAGAGCCGTGCGCCGATCAGGCCGAAGAGGATGCCCCAGCCGGTCAGCCGCTCCAGGTACTCCTGGGTGATGCCCCGGGAGACGGCGTGGGGACGGGCGCCCAGGTAGTAGGCGGTCACGAAGGCCACCACGTACATGATCCCGTACCAGTGGACCGCCAGAGAGCCGATGCGGAAGGCGATCGGGTCGATGCCGATGGTGATCGTCGCGAGCATGGTCAGCCATCATGCGACGCCGGAGTGGCGTCGCGCACGTCGAGCAGGCGGTAGCCGCGCTTGGACCCCATCCGAAGGACCGCGTACCCCTGGGCCCGCAGCCGCTCCGCGAGCGAATCCGCGCCCAGGTGGCGCTGCACCACCAGGTAGGCGTGCCCACCGGGCGCGAGGCGGCCGAGCCAGGTGGTCAGGAGCTCGACGAGCGGTCCGCGGCCGACGCGGATCGGGGGGTTGCTGTAGATCGCTTCGAACCGGAGCTGCGGGTCCACCTCGTCGGGCCGGCAGACCTCGATCTTCCCGACCCCGTTCGCGGTCGCATTGGCGCGGGTCAGCTCCAGGGCCCGGCTGTTGACGTCGACGGCGATGACACGGGCCTGGGGGGCTCGACGGGCCATCGCGATCGCGACCACACCGTGCCCGCATCCGAGATCAAGGAGCAAGGCGCCGGCCGGTGGCGGGGGCACGCCCTGGAGGAGGACCGCCGTGCCCGGGTCCAGGCCGGCGAGGCTGAAGACGCCCCGGTCGGTTCGCAGCTCGATGCTCTGGTCCGGAAGGTGGATGGTCACGTTGCGCGGGTGCGTCGCGACCCCCGGCTCAGGGCTGAAGTAGTGCTCGGTCGGGGGGTGGCGATCCGCCATCGGTCCCGAGAGGATCAGCGGCGGCGAGAGGGAAGGGAGAAGCTCCGGGCCACCGCCGCCACCGCGTTGAGGTAGGCGGTGCGGGTCTGCGGGCGCAGATCGTCGACATCCACCTCGAGCCCCTCGGCGAGGTGGGCGTCCCAGGGCACCTTGACCACCGCCCGGCAGCGCTTGGCGAAGTGGTCGACCACCTGACGCAGCTCGCGGCCACCGTTGCCGCGGACCTGGTTGATGACCACCACGGCGTCGGTGACCAGGTCGTGGTAGCCGTGCTCGTCGAGCCAGTCGAGGGTCAGGCTCGAGGCCCGGGAGGCGTCGATGCCGGGAGCTGCGCAGACCACGATCTGGTCGGCCATCCGGAGGATCCCCTGGGTCGCCGAGTCGAGGATCCCCGTGCCCGTGTCCATCAGGATCAGGTTGTAGTGGTGCTCCAGCACGTGCAGCACCTGGCGGTACTCGGGCTCCCCCAGGGCGACGCTGATGGTGGGGTCGTCGTCGGAGGCGAGCACCTCGAGCCGCGTCGTGGACTGGTTCGTGAAACTGCGCATGTCGCTGTAGCGGCGGAGACGCTCCGAGGCGCGGAGCAGCTGGGTGACGGTGGCCTCGGTCTCGCGATGGACGCGGTAGGCGAGCGACCCGGCGTCAGGGTTGGCGTCGAGGGCGACCACCCGGTCCCTCCGGCAGAGGGCGAAGGTGTGGCCGAGCATCAGGGTGGTCGTGGTCTTCCCGATCCCGCCTTTCCGCGAGACGATGGCCACCCGGCGGCAGGTGGCGATCGGCGTCATCGCCGTGGCCACCAGCTCCCGCTCGCGCCGCTCGGATCGGCCGGGGCCTGGCTTGACCAACCCGAACGAGAGGGAGCGGACCGCGTGGCGCACGCCCCGGGCGGCCGGCCTGACCTTGACCGGCCCCCTCACCCGTTCGATCGCGAAATCCTGCGCGGTGCGGGGAGGTGTCGGAGCGGGCCGGCTCGCGGTTTCGCTCTCCGGGTCGGGGCCGAGCGATGCCAGACGGCCGATGGTGCGATTCGGGGCGGGGCGCTGCGGTGAGGCGAGTGCCGGCTCGGGAAGCGGCCGCCACCCGCCGGGCGGGTCGCCGGGGCGGGGAGCGCTGCCCGGGTGCCGTGCGCCGTTGGCGTCCGGTCGCCGGGCACCGGCAGCGGAGCCGCCATTGCCGGTCGCACTGCCGGGGCCAGGCAGCGGCGGGGCCGCGAGGCCGGGCCGGGGCCCGCCGTCCGGAGGTGGCAGGGGCCGGACGGGGAGATACGACGCTCCACCCGGAACGGCGGGCGTGGCGGGTGTCTCTGGTGGCGGGGCGGGCCGGGTGGGCGTCGCCAGCGAAGCTGTCGGACCAGCTCCGGGGACGCCGTTGGGTGGCGGCAGGGGCCGGCCCGGGACCAGCGGTGGCGGGAGAGAGATGTCGAATACGGGGGCGGTTTGGGCCGGTCGCGCGGGCTGATCAAAGGCCCAGGCCGGCCGGGAGAGGGCGGGTCCTGGGGAGCCGGCGGGCGTCTCCGGGGGCCGGCCCGCGGTGACCGACGGCGAGTGGGAGAGGCTGGGGCCGGCAGAGCCATTGGGCGCCGGCGAGGGCCGACCCGGGTCAACCGAGTGCGGCCGGGAGATGCCGTAGCCGGGCGCGCCGTTGGGCGCCAACGGAGAACGTGCAGTGGCTCCTCCCGCGGGCGGCGCGATCGGCGCCGGCCGGAACAGGCCGTCGCCGGTGGGGAGGTGCCGGGCAGGCGGAGCCGGCGGAGCGAACCGCCCTCCGGGGCCGTTGGCCGCCGGGGCCGCCGGAATCCCGACGCTGTTGGTCCGCTGCGGTTCGTATTCCGCTGGGCCCGCCGGCGCTGGCTGGCCGGGCCGGCTCGCGTGCCCGACGATGTCGACGGGTTGTGGGGGCGGGGTGCCACCCGGCCTCCGGTAGTCGACCGGCGCCGTGAAGCCGTCCTCTTCCCCTGTTTTCTCGGTCAACCTCTCTCCCGATGCAAGTCCCGGCGGCTGCAATCTACCGGATGGAGGGGTATGGGAGCCCGCCGCCGGGCCAGGGTGCCCAGACTACGCCCTTCGACGCGAAATGGGCAGCCCGGCCGTTTGGCGGCACAATCCCCCCATGCCTGCTCAGAGTCGCCCCATCGTCCTCGTCGGTCTCATGGGCTCTGGCAAGACCACCGTCGGATCGGCGCTCGCGGAGCGCCTCGGCCGGCCCCTCTGGGACGGTGATGCCAAGCTCCTCCAGGTGACCGGGAAGACGCCGGGGGCACTCGGGGCCGAGCGGGGACTGGACGTCCTTCACGGCCTCGAGCTCGAGGTGCTGTCGCTGGGGCTCGCCCATCGCCCGGCGCCGGTCGTGGCTGCGGCCGCGTCGGTCGGGCTGGATCCGCGCCTCCCCGGTCTGCTCCTCGAGGCGTGGACGGTCTGGCTCCGGGTCGAGCTGACCCACCTCGTCTCGCGCCTTCAGCGCGACGACGGCCACCGGCCCCTGCCCGGCGGCGACCTGCTGGCCACCCTGCGCGAGATGGCGCGGGTCCGCGATCCCCTCTACGCGCAGGTGGCGGACCTGTCCCTGGACGCGACCCGGACCCCGCCGGCCGCGCTCGTCCAGCGAATCGTCGAGACCCTCCCCTCCGGCGTCTGACGATCGGTGCCGGGCCTGCTCTTCCCCGACGCTTAACCCTGGCGCACCCCCTCGTTCACGGGCGATGCCGCATCGTGTGGATGCCGAGGACGCGAGAGCGCCCGGCGGCTCACATGGAAACCCCACCTCCGTGCGTGCCCGGGCCGGCTTGCCGGCCCGGGCTGTCGCGCGTTCGGGGGGTGCCCGGGAGCTGTTCGCTGCCGCGCCCCAGCCTCGGGGGTGTGCGTGCCGGCGCGTAGCCTCCCGTCGATCCACCGACGTGCTCGGCTGTGACGGTCCGGTGACGCCACCGTGAGCCCGGGGGATGGGGCCGGCGCATAGGCTCTGCGTGGGGTTTGGCGGCGGGCCTGGCCCCCACGGAGGCAGGTGTCGTTGGAGCCGTCCCCAAGGGGTCGCACCCGGCTTTCCCGCAGAGCTCGGCAGATCGCCCGAAGCTTCGCGGACTGGCTGCTGCGCGCCCTCTCGCGCCCGCTGATCGCACCGGCTCTGGCGATCTTCATGGTCGTCGTCTCCGCCGGCTTCGCGCTCCACGGTCTCCTCACTCCGCTGCGCACCGACTACGTGGCGATGCTGACCGGCGCCCGGGTGCTGGCCAACGGCGGCTGCCTCTACTGCCACGCCGCCCAGCTGCAGGCCCAGGGCGTGCTTCTCGGCCACCCGAAGCCGGCCTACGACGCCTTCCTGGAGACGCCTCTGGTGGCCCTGGCCTACCGGCCCCTGCTCGCCCTCCCCGCAGCCACGGGCTTCGCCGTCTTTCTCGCCGCGTCGGCCGCCTGCGTGGGGATCGCCGCCTTGCTCCTCTGGCGGAGGATGGGGCTGGCCGTCCACGGCACGCGAGGTCTCCTGGTCCTGGCCCTGGCCCTGGCATCTGTCCCGGCGGCGTGGAACTACCGGCTGGGCCAGATCGACGCCCTGCTCGTGCTCCCGCTGGTGGGGGGGACGCTGCTGCTCGCGTCCGAGCGGCGGTTAGCCGCGGGGCTGCTGCTCTCGCTGCTCCTGCTCAAGCCCCAGACCATATGGCTGCTGCCCGTCGCCCTCCTGGTGGTGGGGGAGTGGCGGGTGGTGGCGGGGATGGCGGTCGGGGCGGCCTGTCTGGCGGGGGGCTCGCTCTGGCTGCTGGGGACGGGTGGGATCGGCCAGTGGCTCTCGCTTCTCGGGTCCGCGGGACCGGCCGTCTCGACCAGCAGCGGGCTGCCCGGCGCCATCGCCAGCCTGGGGGGGAACGGGGCTGGATTCGCCGCCGCCGCGGCCCTCGGGGTGGTCGCCTGCGCCTGGATGTGGTGGAGGCGCCGAGCCTTCACCGGCCGGCCCGTTCAGGTCCTTGCGCTGGGGATCGCCGTTTCGCTGCTGCTCGCCCCTCACATCTACGCCTACGACCTGATCGTCGCGGTGATCCCACTTGTCGTCCTGGCTCGGTGGGACCTGGCAGTCGCGCTGGCGGCGGCGGTCCTGCTCAACGCGGCCCACCTCGTCGACACCTTCTTCATCGTCTCCGGCCCGCACGTGGCCGCCCTCGCGCTCTGCGTCATCGTCGCGCTCCTCGTCCTCCAGCCCTCGGACGGAGTCGCGCAGCCGGCCGGGCGACCGGCTCGCAATCAGCTCGCGGCGGCGAGTTCCACGACGACCGGCGCGTGATCCGAGGGCGCCGTGCCCTTGCGCGCCTCCCGGTCGATGTACGCGTCGGTCACGCGCGAGGCGAGCGCCCGGCTGAGCAGGACGAGGTCGATGCGCATCCCCATCCCCTTGTGGAAGTTGCCCGCGCGGTAGTCCCAGTACGAGAACGGCCGTCCCTTGAGGGCACGCGGGGGGACGTCGGTCAGGCCGAGCTCCAGCAGCCCCGTCAGAGCCGCCCGCTCGGGAGCACTGACGTGGGTGGAGCCGGCGAACTCCGCCGGGTCCCAGACGTCGTCGTCGGTGGGGGCGATGTTGAAGTCGCCGCAGACCGCCAGCGAGGCGCCGCCGTCCAGCTCGGCGGAGAGCGCGTCGCGCAGGGCGGCCAGCCAGGCGAGCTTGTAGGCGTAATGGGGATGCTCCAGCTCCCGCCCGTTGGGGACGTAGATCGACCAGACCCGCACCCCCTGGCAGGTGGCGGACACCGCCCGCGCCTCCACCTCGGGGAAGCCGGGCTCACCCGTGAACCCGGTGGTCACGGCCTCGAGTCCCACCCGGGAGAGGAGGGCGACGCCATTCCAGCGGCCGCTGCCACGGGTCGCGACCTCGTAGCCGAGCGCCGCCACCTCCGCGGTCGGGAAGGCGCCGTCCGCCACCTTGGTCTCCTGGAGGCAGAGGACGTCGGGGCGGGTGCCCTCCAGCCATTCGAGCAGGCGCGGCAGCCGAGCCATGATCGAGTTCACATTCCAGGTCGCCAGCAGCACCGCCTGAGGATGGGGACTCGCACGGCGCCACGTCAAGGACTCCGCCGTGTGCGGCCCGTCGCAGGGAGACCTCAGGCTTCTTCCCGGGCTCTGGTACCGTTGCCGGATGCCCTTCGGGCTGGCGCTGCTGGCGGCCTTCGGATGCTCGGTGAGCACCGGGGTGGCGGCGGTGCTGCAGAAGGTGAGCGCGGATCGCGAGGCGCGCGTGTCGTCGCTTCAGATCGGCCTGCTTCTGCGTCTGCTCGACGACTGGCCGTACCTGCTCGGGCTGGCCCTCGACGGCGCCTCCTTCCTGCTCACCGTCGTGGCCGCGCAGAACCTGCCACTCTTCGTCGCCGAGCCGGTCATCGCGATCAATGTGGTCATCACCGCTCTGCTCGAACGCCTCCTCTTTCGGCGACGGTTGCGTGGAGTGGCGTGGGTGGCGATCGCAGGCATCCTGGTCGGGCTGACCTTGCTCGCCCTCTCCGGCGGGCCGGAGCGGGCCCGCACCGCAGCCGCTGCGATGCGCTGGGCGGTGATCCTGCTGCCGCTGGCGGTCGCCGCCGCCGGCGCCGTCGTGGCGGCGCGCAACCGTCACAGCGCCACCGTGGCGCTCGGCGTCCTGGCCGGGGTCGCCTTCGGCGGCACCGCCATCGCGGGCAGGATGCTGGTCGTCCCCCATCCCTTCTGGCAGCTGGTGCTCAGCCCACTTCTGTGGTCGATGCTCGCCTACGGGCTGGTCGGCCTTCTGCTCTTCACCATCGCCCTGCAGCGGAGCCACGCCAGCATCGTCGGCGCCTCGACGACAGCCGCACAGTCGATCGTCCCGATAGTGGTCGGCATCGCCTTCCTCGGCGACAGCCCGAGAAACGGCGCATGGGCGGTGGCGGTCGCGGGCATGGTGCTGACGCTCGCCGGGACGCTGGCGATCGCTGTCACCAAGGTTGCGCCGCACATCCCCTAATCGGGCAGGTGGTGGAGATGAAGCCACAGCCCAGATCAGGGCCTCCGCCTAGCGAATCCAGCAGGCAGCAAACCTGATCATCGAGGCCCTGGGCGCCGATCGGGGAGACTCATTGGATGGCGTCACCGATGATGCCTCAGCTGCCATCGTGGCCCACTGAATCGTCGTCGAGCGATTCACAGGCAGCGTCATCGGTGGGGGGCGACAATGCGCTGGTGAAGCGACTTCGCCTGTGCTTTCCGTTCACAATGGCCATCGCGTGCGTCGTGGGATTGGTCGGGTGCGGCTCAGTGAAGCCATGGAGCATTGTGGCCCGCATCCCGCAGGTTCATGTCGACGTCAGTGGTGGTTGCCCGACATCCTTAAGCGACTGGCAAGATGTGCGGAACACGGGGTGGGGTCTGGGGAGTGAGCTCGTGCCCCCGAACCCGGTCGCGGCGCTGATCTGTCGATACCAGGGAAACCTGGGATCGTCGGTACTCCCGCTCTCGGGACGCACCCTCTATCGTCAGGTCGTTCTCGATGCGACCACCTCGCGCCAGCTAGCAACGTCGATTGCCGCCATCTCCCTCACTCCTCCCATCGGCACGACGTCGTGCCCCGCCGACCTTGGCAGTGCCTCGCTACTGGCATTCGCATACCCCGGACGCCAGGACGTCGATCTCTGGTATGCGGACAGCGGGTGCGCAACTCTCGACAACGGCGAGATCGGGGCATTCGAACCAGGGAACGCACCTTTCTACCAGGGTTTCGCGCCACTTGTCGACCAACTGGCACCCTCTGGGTAGCCAAGCCTCGCGGTCAGGAGCGCTGGGTCTCAGGCCGTGGTCGGCTGCTCCCCCTCGGCCACAGTCGAGGCCGATTCCATATTCAGGAATTCCGTGCCGAGGGTGGGAGTCGAACCCACACGGGGTTGCCCCCGGCGGTTTTTGAGACCGCTGCGTCTGCCATTCCGCCACCCCGGCGTCGCGCAGGCAAGCTTCTCACGTCCCCGGCGGGAACCGGCGACCCCCGCCGGCCGCCGTCCGACCGGCCGGCTTCGCTATACCAGACGCCGATGCCCAGCGCCCGTCGAGGAGAGGTCATGACCGACCAGCCCCACCCGAACCTCACCGATGACCAGGTCGCCCTGCTCGGCGAGAAGGTCCTCGCCCACGTCGCCACCGTGATGCCCGACGGCTCCCCCCAGGTGACCCCGGTCTGGGTCGACACCGATGGCGAGGCCGTGCTCTTCAACACCTCCACGAGCCGCCTCAAGTACCGCAACCTGAGCCGCGACCCACGCGTGGCGATCTCGCTCTCCGCCAAGGACAACGACTACCGCACCGTGGTCATGCGGGGTCGGGCCGAGTTCATCGAGGAGGGCGCCGATGCCCACATCGACCGGCTCGCCAAGAAGTACCTCGGCGCCGACAGCTACCCGAACCGGCAGCCGGGAGAGGTGAGGGTCACGGTCCGGGTGGTCCCCGAGACCATCCACCGGCGGGGCTGAGCCCCGATCGTCGCGGCCTGGCACAATCAGGTCGCCATGGCCGACCCCCTTCCCGACCGGATTCGTTCGCCGCTCGCCTCCCTGGGCGATGCGCCGCTCGCCTTTGACTACGACGACATCAGCCTCATCCCGCGGCACGCCTCCAGCCTGCCCCACCGGTCGGACGCCCGCCCGGCCGTCCGCCTCGGCGCCGTCTCCCTCGAGGTCCCCATGCTCGCCTCTCCTATGCCCGACGTCTGCGGGCCGGAGATGTGTGAGGCGCTGGCCGAGGCCGGCGCGCTCGGCATCCTCCACCGTTTCCAGACCGTGGACGAGGAGGTGGAGGAGTTCCGAGCCACCACCCGGAGGACCGGCGCGGCCGCGGTCGGAGCCGCCGTCGGCGTCACCGGCGACTACCGCGAGCGGTTCGACGCCCTGGTCGACGCCGGCTGCCGGACCATCTGCCTGGACACCGCCAACGGTGCCCACCACCAGGTCGGGATCGCCCTCACCTGGGCCCGGGAGCGCCGCGACGACGTCACCCTGATCGCCGGCAACGTCGCCTCGGCCGAGGCCTTCACCTGGCTGGAGGACCGCGGCGCGGACGCCATCCGGGTCGGCATCGCGGGCGGTGCCGTCTGCGAGACGCGCACCGAGACCGGCGTCTTCGTGCCGACCCCCTACACCGTCGCCGAGGTGGCGCAGGTCCGCCGGCGGGCGCTCATCGTCGGCGATAGCGGGGTGCGCAGCCCCTCCGACCTCTGCAAGCTGCTGGCCCTCGGGGCCGACCTGGTCATGGTCGGGTCAGCCCTGGCGGGCACCGGTGAGGCGCCGGGCCGGGTGATCATGCTGGACGGCAAGAAGTACAAGATCATGCGCGGCGCCGCCTCCTTCTCGGTGCAGCAGCAGGCCGGCCGCGACGACCCCGAATATGTCGAGGGGGCCGAGACCATGGTCCCCTACAAGGGCCACGTGAGCGGGGTGATCTCCCGCTACCTCGCCGGCTTGCGCAGCTCGATGTCGTACATGAACGCGCGGACCCTGGCCGAATACCGGGCTAACGTCGACTTCGTCCGGCTCCGCTGACCGGGCGGCTCCCCCCGCCGGCTGCCGGCCAGGCTGCCGCCGCCACCCCGTCCAGCCGCTTGACCAGGTCGATCACGTTCTCGTCGCCGCTGCGCCCGTCGCTGTCGAAACCGGGCTCGGTGGTCGCGTGGCGGTGCACCGGCACCCCCGCATCGACGTAGCCGAGGCGGGTGTAGAGCCGCCGGGCGGCGGAGTTGCCGGTGCTCACCGCGAGGCTCACCCCGCGGTCTCCCCGCGCCGCGGCGGCACTCTCGGCCGCCTCCAGCAGGGCGGTCCCCACCCCCCGGTTGCGCCACTCCGGGAGGACGAACACATCCTCGATGTAAGGCAGTGAGTCCACGACTCCCGCCACCGCGAGGGCGGACGGCCGCCAGCGGTGGAGGAGGACCTGACCGATCGGGGTGCCGCCCTCCCAGGCCACCAGGTAGACGCACTCATCGCGGCGCTGTCGCTCCAGGCGGTCGGCGACCACGATCCGATGGCGCAGCGTGGCGGCCACCGCCACGGCCTCCTCGGGACGGAGCACGCGGACGTCCATGCCTCCACTCTGACACAGGTCCGCTTCCGGGAACCGGGGTGCCGATCTGCGCGTATGTTGGGGAGATGGACGACGAGGCGCTCCTCGACCGCTGCCGTCGCGGTGACCGGGACGCCTTCACGCCGCTCGTCCACCGTTACCAGGACGAGCTGTACACCATGGCCCTTCGACTGACCGGCAACCCGGCGGACGCCGCCGACGTGGTCCAGGAGACGTTCACCCGGGCCTTCCGGAGCCTGCCGAGGCTCCGCGGCGCGACCGTCAGGGCCTGGCTCTTCCGAGTCGCCGTCAACTGCTCGCACGACATCCACCGCCAGCGCAGCCGCCGGCCCGCCGACCCCCTGGAGGACGCCGAGGGGCGGGTGCTCGACCTCCCCGACCCCGGGCTCGGGCCGGAGGCGACCGCCATCCAGCGCGAACGGGCCGACGCCGTCCGGGTGGCCCTCCTCGCCCTCCCTCACGACTTCCGGGTCGCGGTCGTGCTCCGCGACGTCAACCAGCTCTCCTACGAGGAGATGGCTGAGGCGCTGAGCGTCCCGTTGGGCACGGTGAAGTCGCGGATCTCCCGGGCTCGCGGCCTGCTGGCCGCCGCCCTGCGCCAGTCCTCCGCCATCTTTCCCCGTGCGGAGGAGGCATGGTGAGCGGCCACGTCGAAGCGCTCTTCTCGGCCGCCTACGATGGCGAGCTGAGCCCCGACGCGCGGGGTGCCTTTGACCGCCACCTGGCTGAATGCTCCGGGTGCGCCGCCGCCTTCGCCGAGCTGACCACCGCCGTGGACGCCCTCCGGGAGCAGCCGACCGCACGAATGCCCCATCCGGTCCGCCTGCCCGAGGGATCGCCGGTCCCGGAACGGCGGTGGTTCGGGCTGCCCGCCCTGCTTCCTCGGGGGCGCCGTCTGGTGGCGGGTCTGACCGCCGCCGGAGTGGTGGCGGCGGCGGGAGTCGCGGCGGCGCTGGTGATCAGCGGAGGCTCCCTCGCCAGAGACACCACCCAGTCGGCGGCGAGCAGCGGGTCCCTTGCCGGTCCCTATTCCGGTTCCGCGGGCAATGTGTCGGTGCTCCCCCAGGTCTCCGTGCCGTCGGCGAACTCCGCCCCTCCCGCGCACTCGGCTCTCTGCGCTTCCCAGACCCTGGGCATCAGCGCGACCTCGGCGGACCAGATCCCCGACGGGTTCAACAACCGGGTGACCCAGGACGACGGGATCACCGACGTCATCCTTGCGGCGCCGTCCTTCGACTACACGCCCGGCGAGACCGTCGACGTCTACGCGCGGATCATCGACGACGCCACCGAGGCCGTCTCACTCCCCTGCACCCTCCTCGTCGGGCCGGAGGCGGCTGGGTCGGGCGCGGCGCTCACCGTGCCGGCGACCGCGGCCCCGGCCACCCCGGCCGGAGCGCTCACCTATGGCGGCCAGCCGGTGCTGGAGGTCGTCGTCCCCGGCGCCGCGGTGGCGGGTGAGACCTATCAGATCGTCGCCGAGGTGCCGGCCGGTGCCGGCCAGACCCAGGCGACCGAGGTCACCCTCTCCATCCAGGTCACCTGAGGCGCCGTCTCCCGCGCACGGCGCGCAGACTCCAGGGCCATGCCCTCGCACCGCGCCTGCCTCGGGCTCCTCCTGCTGACCCTGGCGGGTTGCGCATCGCCGTTCGCGGGCGGTCCCTCCCCGGCGGCTTCCCCCCGGGGCCTGGTCGTCGTGACCGCCGGAGGGACGGCGCTCGACGATGGCACCGATGACGTTCCGCCCACCCTCGATCTCGGCCTCGAGGGCTCCGGGGTCACTCCCTCCGTGGTCTCCGCCACCCTCGACGGCCGCCGCCTCACCCTGACCAGCTCCGCGAAGGGGGTGACCGCCACCGTCGCTCCCATGGCCTACGACAGCCAGCACCGGCTGCTGATCGACGTCACCGGCCGCCCGCAGGAGGTGATCGGTTTCCAGGTGGTCGACCGCACCGGGGTGAGCGCCGCCGCCTGGCTGGACCCCGCCGGCCGCGTCGTCTGCCAGCTCGTCTTTGAATGGGCGCCGGACCGCGCCGCCATCGCCGCCGCCCTCCCCCAGGCCCAGCTCACCTGGATCGACGGCACCCACCTGAGCCTGGCGTGGGCCACCCCACCGGCGAACCTGACCATCCCCGCCGGGTTGCCCGCCGCGCGCGGCTCGGTGCTCGACGGGCCCCTGCAGCTCTCGCTCACCGGACTCGGGACAGGACAGCTGCGCCGTGCGACCGTGCCGGCGGCCAACCCCGCCCCGGCCGGCCTCAAGCTGACCCTCTGGACCGACGGCACCGCCGCCTCCAACGCGTCGGTGCGGGCCCATGTCGCGGCCGCCGCCATCCTCAGCCCCACGGGCTGGCAGGTGGAGTCGGATGGTGGCCTCCAGGGCAACCCGAACTCGGTCACCCTGGCCGCTGCCGCGGCCGCCCACCGGCCGGTGTGGCCCGTGCTCGCCAACGACGATGCCGGCGGCGGTGGCACCGACCTGCTGCTCAACAGTGCGAGCGGCAGCTCCACCCTGATAGCCGCGGTGGTCAGCCAGGTTCGGAGCCTCGGCCTCGCCGGTGTCAACCTCGACTTCGAGGGCGTGCCCGGGACCGATGAGACTGCCCTGACCGCGTTTGCCCGCCAGCTCTCCAGCGCCCTCCACGGGGTCGGGGCGGGTCTCTCGATCGACGTCGTCCCCCACACGCTGGCGGGGACCGACTCGGCCTCCGCCGCCTACGACGATCCGGGGCTGGCCGCGGTCGCCGACTACCTGGTGGTGATGACCTACGACGAGAGCTGGGCGGTGGATGAACCCGGTCCGGTCGCGGGTGTGGACTGGCAGGCGGCGGAGCTGGCCGGGACCATGCCGGGGGTGCCCGCGGACAAGATCGTCCTCGGCATCCCGCTCTACGCCCGCAGCTGGTCGGGCGATGGGGTGACCGCGGGCGGCTACGCGTCGATGGTCGCGCAGGCGCTCAGTCAACCGGACGTCTCCTACGGCTACGACTTCGCGGCCGCCACCCCGGTGCTGATGAACGACGTCCCCGGAAGCTATGCCCAGCTCTGGTTCGACGACGCCGACAGCCTTCTCCGCAAGATCGACGCCGTGAGCAGCCTGGGGCTCGGCGGCGTCGCCGCCTGGGTGGCGGGCGACGAGGACCCCACCTTCTGGTCCGTGGTTTGATCTGGTGCGGCGCTCAGGCCGAGCTGGCAGGAAATGAGCGCCGGCCTACGACGATTCGGGGTCCGTCCCCAGGTCCGGCAGATGCAGCTCATTGACCCAATCGCGGACCTTGGCCATCCGCTCCTCGACCGCCTCGTCGATGTCCCCCGGTTCCCGATCGGCATCCGGCTCGGGCAGGACCCCGGCCTTCTCGAGGACCTCGGGGTCCACGAAGATGCCCGCCCCCACCCTCACCGCCACCGCGATGGCGTCGCTCGGCCGGGAGTCGATCTCCAGCCTGCGGGAATCCACCCGGGCCAGGATCCGGGCGTAGAAGACCTCGTTGGCGAGCGAGGTGACCACCACCCGCTCCACGCTGCAGTCGACCGCCGAGAGGATGTTGGCGAGGAGGTCGTGGGTGATCGGGCGCTCCGGGGTGATCCCGGTGATCCGCAGCGCGATGGCGTTGGCCTCGTTGATGCCGATCCAGATGGGGAGGTAGCGCTCCGCCTCCTTCTCCTTGAGGATGACCACGTGCTGGCCGGTGGGCATGTGGACACGGATACTGTCCACGGTCATCTCGATCAGCTCAGCCACGGCTCGATCATAGCGCCGCCCCAGGACGGCCGCTCCGGAGGAGCGCCGGGGAGGGCGGGAAGGCGAATACCATCAGGGCCGTGCCCAGCGACGAAGGCGGAGCTGCGGAGCGGCCCACCCTGCTGCTCATCGACGGGCACGCGCTCGTCTACCGCGCCTTCTTCGCGATGCCGGCACTCACCAACAGCCGCGGCGAGCTGACCAACGCCGCCTACGGCTTCACCTCGATGCTGCTCAAGGCCTTCACCGAGCACCGGCCGGGGTACGCGATCGCCGCCTTTGACCCGCCGGGGCCGACCTTCCGCCATGAGGAGATGGCCGAATACAAGGCCCAGCGTCCGCCCATGCCCCAGGACCTCCGCCCCCAGGTCCAATGGGCGCGTGACGTCGTCGCCGTCCTCGGCATCCCGGAGGTCGAGATCCCCACCTTCGAGGCCGACGACGTCATCGGCTCGCTCTCCGTCAAGGCGGTGGCGGCCGGACTGGACGTGATCATCGTCACCGGCGACATCGACACCCTCCAGCTGGTCAACCCCCACGTGCGCGTGCTCATCAACCGCCGTGGGATCAGCGACACCGTGGTCTACGACGTCGACGCGGTGCGAGAGCGCTTCGGCTTCGACCCGCCTCTCGTCGTCGACTACAAGGCCCTGCAGGGCGACGCCAGCGACAACATCCCGGGCGTCCCCGGCGTCGGCGAGAAGACGGCGATGAACCTCATCCACGAGCACGGCCCGCTGGAGGCCATCCTCGAGGCCGTTCCAGCGATGAAGCCCGGGCGTCTCCAGGTCAACCTCGCCGAGCACGCGGATCAAGCGCGTCTCAGCAAGCGGATGGCCACCATCCAGTGCGACCTCGACGTCCCCCTGGACCTGGCCGGCGCCCGGGTCGGCGGCTACGACCAGCCCGCCGTGCACGCGCTCTTCGACCGGCTGGAGTTCCGCTCCCTCCTCCCCCGGCTCGGTGAGGCGCTCGGCTACGGCACGGCGCCGGTCACGGGCCCCCCCGGCCAGGTTGAGCTCAGCTTCGATGCGGCACCGGAACCTCCGGCCGATGTGGTGGTCGCCGATAGCGAGGCCCAATTCGCAGAGATGGCTCAATCGGTCAGCTCCGCGGGCCGTTTCGCGTTCCGCACCGTGACCGCCGGCCCGCCTCGCACCGGCGCGCCGCTCGGGGCCGCCATCGCCCCGGTGGGCGAGGCCCGCACCTGGTGGGTGCCTCTACCCCAGCACCGGGAGGCGGTCGTCGCCCTGCTCGGCGACGCGGCCCTCACCATCGACGGCTACGACCTCAAGCGCGAGTGCCTCGCCTGGGGCCCCGCGCTGCGCGTGACCCTGGGATTCGACACCATGCTCGGTGCCTACGTCGACAACCCGCGGGCGCGGGTGCTCTCCCTCACCGGCCTGGCCGCCGATCTCTGCGGCGTGCAGGTCGACACCGAGGAGGAGCTGCTCGGGAGCGGCCGCGGGCGCCGCCGCATCGAGGAGCTGACGCCGGCGGAGCTGGCCGCCTACTACGGGCGCTGGGTGGGGCTGGTCGAGCCGGTCCGTGCCGCGCTCACCAAGCAGCTCACGGCCAGCGGCCTCCTCCCGCTCCTCGACGACCTGGAGCTGCCGCTCGTCCCCATCCTCGCCGCCATGGAGCGGGTGGGCATCCTCCTCGACCGCGACGCCCTGGTGGCCATCTCCGCCGAGATGGAGGCGCGCATCGTGGAGCTGGAGGGCGAGGTCCACGACCGCGCCGGTCACCCCTTCAACCTCGGCAGCACCCAGCAGCTCGCCACCGTCCTCTACGACGAGCTGGGGCTGGCCGCCGGTCGCAAGACCAAGTTTGGGCGGAGCACCGATGCCGACAGCCTGGAGGCGCTCCGTGAGGAGCACCCGGTGGTCGATCTGGTGCTCGAATGGCGCCAGCTCGCCAAGCTCAAGAGCACCTACGTGGATGCCCTCCCGCTGCTCTGCGACGCCGACGGCCGGGTGCACACCTCCTTCAACCAGGCGGTGGCGGCGACCGGACGGCTGTCGTCGGCCGACCCCAACCTGCAGAACGTCCCCATCCGCTCCGAGTGGGGCCAGCGCATCCGGCGGGCGTTCGTCGCAGGCCCGGGCCGGCGGCTGGTCTCGGCCGACTACTCCCAGGTCGAGCTCCGCGTGCTCGCCCATGTGACCGGGGAGGAGCGGCTGATCGAGGCCTTCGCCCGGGGCGAGGACATCCACCGCCGGACCGCCGCTCAGGTGTACGGCATCGACCCAGATGCGGTGACGCGGGACATGCGGCGGGTCGCCAAGGTGGTCAACTTCGGGGTGGTCTACGGGCTCTCCGACTTTGGCCTGGCCCGGGACACCGGGATGTCCCGTGAGGAGGCGGCCGCGTTCATCCGCTCGTACTTCGAGAGCTTCCCCGCGGTCACCCGATGGCTGGAGCAGACCCGGATGCACGCCCGGGAGTGGGGGTGGGTCGAGACCTTCACCGGCCGCCGCCGCCACCTGCCCGACATCCGTGCGGCCAACCGCCAGATGCGGATGGCCGCCGAGCGGATGGCGGTCAACATGCCCATCCAGGGGGGCGCCGCCGAGATCATGAAGAAGGCGATGATCGACTGCGACCGGGCGCTGCGGGAGAGCGGCTCTCCCGCCCAGGTGCTCCTCCAGGTCCACGACGAGCTGGTCGTCGAGGTCCCGCGTGACGACGTGTGGGCGCTGGTCCCCCTGGTCAGCCGGGCGATGGCCGATGCCTACCCGCTGGTCGTACCCCTGGTGGTTGACGTCAAGATCGGCGACAACTGGCAGGAGATGACCCCGGTGGATGCGGCGGGCTGATCGGTGCGGGGTCATCGTGCCGGTCCGGCCGGGTGCCGGCGGGGCACATCGTCTTCGGGGGGACCGGCGTCGGACAGCTTCGCTGTCCGCGCCTCGTGCTCGGCGGCATTGCAACTGCCGCCTGCGCAAGCCCCCACTTCGACGACGTGCCCCACCGGCCCCGTCCGGCGCGTTCGGGTCCGCCTTGCCGCGCACCGGGTCGTTCGTGCCTGAGCTTCCCGAGGTCGAGACCGTCGCGCGTGACTTGCGCGGCGAGCTGGTCGGGCGGCGCTTCGTCAGTGCCTGGGTGAACGTGCCGGGCGTCTTGCGGTTCCCCGACCCGGCCTCGTTCGTGGCCGACCTCGCCGGCCGGAGCGTCGGAGCGGTCGAGCGCCGGGGCAAGTACATCGTCTGCGCGGTGGGTCAGGGCGCAGACCTGGTCTTTCATCTCGGGATGACCGGTCACCTCCACGTGGTGGACGGCGATGCCGAGGTGGTCAAGCACACCCACCTGCGCGCGGGGCTGGACGACGGGCGTGAGTTGCGCTTCGACGACGCCCGCCGCTTCGGCCGCGTGATGCTCGGCCCCCGATCGCTGCTGGAGGAGCGGCGCGTCCTCCCGGCTCTCGGAGTCGAGCCGCTCTCCGACGGCTTCACGCCGGAGCGTCTCGATCTCCTGATGCGGCGCACCACCCGGACGGTGAAGGCGGCGCTGCTCGATCAGCGCGGCATCGCGGGTCTCGGCAACATCTATGTGGACGAGGCCTGCCATCTGGCCGGGATCCGGCCGACCCGGCGAGCCCACCGCGTCACGCGCAGGGAGGGAGTGGCGCTTCACGCGGCGATCCGGAGCGTGCTGACCAAGGCGGTTGCCAACCGCGGCACCACCGTGGACGACTACCGCGATCTCTGGGATGCCCGGGGCTCCCACCAGGAGGAGCTGCAGGTGTATGGGCGGGGCGGGGAGCCCTGCCTGCGCTGCGGCGCGACCCTGCGGCACCGGGTGGTGGCGGGCCGGACGACCGTGTACTGCACGAGCTGCCAGCGCTGAGGGCGCTTGTGCTCACGTTCCTGAACCGGCATCGTTAGGGGGCCCATGTACCCATTTGAGCGTTTCACCGAGATGGCCAAGAAGGTCCTCACCCTCGCCCAGGAGGAGGCGGAGCGTTCGCACCATTCGTACATCGGCACCGAGCATCTCCTGCTCGGGCTGCTGCGCCAGGAGGAGGGCGTCGCCGCCACGGCTCTCAACCACCTCGGCGTCGAGATCGCGACCGTGCGCAGCACCATCGACTCGGTGCTCGGCCGCAACCAGCGGATCATCATCCAGCAGCTCATCCCCACCAACCGGGTCAAGAAGGTCATCGAAATCTCCTTCGAGGAGGCCCGGCGGATGGGCAACAACTACGTGGGCACCGAGCACCTCCTGCTCGGCCTGCTCATCGAGGGAGAGGGCATCGCAGCCCACGTCCTCCACGATCTCGGTGCCGACCTCGACGGGGTGCGTGCTGAGATTGCACGGATCTCCAAGGAGACGCCCCCGGAGAGGGCGACGGGCGAGGCGGGGGCAGGGCGAGGGGCAAGGAGAGGGGTGCCTGGGCACTTCGAGAGCAGCGTCTTCAGGCCGTCCTCTGGTGAGGCACGGTTCGGCCGGAAGTCGTCGTACGGCGAGGCGATTGGCCGTGCGGCACAGCGACTTGCCGACGAGCAGCACACCACCGCCGGCCCTGAGCACGTGCTGCTCGCCGCGCTCGACACCGATCCCCTGGTGGGGCGGATGCTCGCCGCGCTGGGGATAGACGAGGCCAAGCTCGCCGAGATGAGAAGGATTGCCACCCCACCCGAGAGTTTGGTGGAGCTGCGCCGGACCGTCCACGACCGGACGGTGGAGCTCGGTGCGTGGCACGAGTTTCCCCCCGGAGCCATTCATGACGTTCGCGAGGCGGGGGAGGCCTACGCGCGGGGACGTCGGCCGAGCGATGCGGAGAGAGAGGAGCTGAGCCGGCTCAGGGAGGAGCTGGAGGAGGCTGAGCGCCGCTGGCGAGTGGGTGAGGATCTCACCGGGTGACCGTCGCGTCGGCCGCCGAACAGCACCTGCGCGACCTGGCGCGGCTGCGCCGCGTCCGCGATCGGATCGACCGGGAGTACGCGCAGCCGCTCGATATCGAGGCGCTCGCCCGCGGCGTCAACATGTCGGCCGGACACCTGAGCCGCGAGTTCCGCCTCGCCTACGGCGAGCCGCCGTACGGCTACCTGATGACGCGCCGCATCGAGCGCGCCATGGCCCTGCTGCGCCGCGGCGACCAGAGCGTCACCGACGTCTGTTTCGCGGTCGGCTGCTCGTCGCTCGGCACGTTCAGCACCCGGTTCACCGAGCTGGTCGGTGTGCCGCCCAGCACCTACCGGCGCGATGCGGCGCCCACCGCGGCGGAGATGCCGTCGTGCGTGACCAAGCAGGTGACCAGACCGATCAGGAATCGAGAAGCGACGTCGCCAAGCCGCATCTAGACTGACCGCCATGGACATCACCGTCACGCAGTGAGGAGTGAACATGACCGTCTCTGACACCCAGGGGATCAAGATCGTTCTGCACCCTGTGACCGACCTGGCCAAGGCCAAGGCGGTGTACACGGCTCTGCTCGGCGCGCCGCCGCAGGCCGACGCGCCCTACTACGTCGGCTACGATGTCGCGGGCCAGCACATCGGGCTCGTGCCGGGCGGTGGACCGCAGGGCATGACCTCGCCGGTGGCCTTCTGGCAGGTGTCGGACATCGCGGCCAAGCTGGCCGAGTTGACCGCCGCGGGGGCCACCGTGAAGGAGGCCGCGCACGATGTCGGTGGCGGTCGTCTGGTGGCCACCGTCAGCGACCCTGATGGCAACGTCCTCGGAGTGCTTCAGGACCCGTGAGCGCCGGGGCTGACACACGTGATCTGATCCGCGTCCATGGCGCCCGCGAGAACAACCTCAAGGACATCAGCGTGGAGATCCCCAAGCGCCGTTTGACGGTGTTCACGGGCGTCTCCGGCTCGGGCAAGAGCTCCCTGGTGTTCGACACCATCGCCGCGGAGTCACAGCGGCTGATCAACGAGACATACAGTGCCTTCGTCCAGGGCTTCATGCCGGCGCTGGCCCGGCCCGAGGTCGACGTGCTCGAGGGACTGACGGCCGCGATCGTAGTCGACCAGCAGCGGATCGGGGCCGACGCCCGCTCCACGGTCGGCACCGCCACCGACGCCAACGCGCTCCTGCGTGTCCTCTTCAGCCGGCTCGGGCAGCCTCACGTCGGCTCGCCCAGCGCCTTCTCCTTCAACACCCCCTCGGTCCGGGCCAGCGGCGCCATCACCGTGGAACGGGGTGGCAGCCAGACGGTGAGAAAGTCCTTCAGCCGGCTGGGCGGCATGTGCCCGCGCTGCGAGGGCCGGGGGTCGGTCACCGACTTCGACCTCTCCCAGCTCTACGACGACACCAAGTCGCTCAGAGAGGGCGCTCTCATCATCCCGGGGTACAGCGTCGACGGCTGGTACGGCCGAATCTTCCTCGGCTGCGGGTTCCTCGATCCGGACAAGCCGATCCGCAGGTACACGAAGACCGAGCTCCACGACCTGCTCCACAAGGAGGCGACCCGGATCAAGGTCGACGGGATCAACCTCACCTACGAGGGTCTGATCCCGAGAATCCAGAAGTCGATCCTCTCCAAGGACGTCGAGTCCATGCAGCCCCACGTTCGCGCGTTCGTGGAGCGGGCGGTGACCTTCACCATCTGTCCGGAGTGCGGGGGGACCCGGCTCAGCGAGGCGGCCCGCTCGTCGAAGATCAGCGGGATCAGCATCGCCGACACCTGCGCGATGCAGATCAGTGACCTCCTTGGCTGGGTGCGCGGTCTGGACGAACCGTCGGTGGCGCCGCTGCTCGCCAAACTGGAGCAGTCCCTCGAGGCCTTCGTGGACATCGGGCTCGGCTACCTCTCCCTCGATCGGCCGTCGGGCACGCTCTCGGGCGGTGAGGCTCAGCGCGTCAAGATGATCCACCTCGGCTCCTCGCTCACCGACCTCACCTACGTCTTCGACGAGCCCACCACGGGCCTGCACCCCCATGACATCCAGCGGATGAACGATCTGCTGCTCCGGCTGCGGGATCGGGGCAACACCGTGCTCGTCGTGGAGCACGCTCCGGAGACGATCGTCATCGCCGACCACGTCGTGGATCTTGGTCCCGGCCCCGGCGCGGCGGGCGGAAGCGTCTGCTTCGAGGGCAGCGTCGCGGGGTTGCGGAGGAGCGGTACCGCCACCGGCCGTCACCTCGACGATCGGGCCGCCCTCAAGGGGACGGTGCGGACCCCCAGCGGCCGGCTGGAGATCCACGGCGCGACGACGCACAACCTGCGCGACGTCGACGTCGACATCCCGCTCGGGGTGCTCGTCGTCGTGACCGGCGTCGCCGGATCGGGCAAGAGCTCGCTGGTGAACGGGTCGATCCCCGCCGGCTCGGGCGTGGTGTCCATCGACCAGGGCGTGATCCGTGGCTCGCGACGGAGCAACCCGGCCACCTACACGGGGCTGCTCGACCCGATTCGCACGGCGTTCGCGAAGGCGAGCGGCGTGAAGCCGGCGCTGTTCAGCGCCAACTCCGAGGGCGCCTGCCCCACCTGCAACGGTGCCGGTGTCATCTACACCGACCTGGCGATGATGGCGGGCGTCGCCACCACCTGCGAGGAGTGCGAGGGGAGGCGGTTCCAGGCATCGGTGTTGGAGCACCAGCTCGGGGGCCGCGACATCAGCGAGGTGCTCGCGATGTCGGTGATCGAGGCCGAGGAGTTCTTCGGCGCAGGCGCGGCCGACACGCCGGCCGCGCACGCCATCCTCGCGCGGCTTGCCGACGTCGGGCTCGGCTACCTCAGCCTCGGCCAGCCGCTCACCACGCTGTCGAGCGGCGAGCGGCAGCGGCTCAAGCTGGCCACCCACATGGCGGAGAAGGGCGGCGTCTACGTCCTCGACGAGCCGACCGCCGGCCTCCACCTGGCGGACGTCGAGCATCTGCTCGGTCTGCTCGACCGACTCGTCGACTCCGGCAAGTCGGTCATCGTCATCGAGCACCACCAGGCGGTCATGGCCCACGCCGACTGGATCATCGACCTCGGGCCCGGGGCCGGCCACGACGGCGGCCGGATCGTCTTCGAGGGCACCCCCGCCGACCTCGTGGCGGCCGGCTCCACGCTCACCGGTCAGCACCTCGCGGCCTACGTCGGCACCTGACCGGCGGGTGGCGAATCGGCGACCGGTTCGAGCAGGAATCGAGAAGCGCCTGCCGGCGAGCCGGTCTTAGACTGATCCTCATGGACATCACCATCAACGCCACCTTCCTTCCGCATGAGGATCCAGAAGCATCGCTCGCCTTCTATCGCGACACCCTCGGTTTCGAGGTGCGCAGGGAGGTCGGATACGGTGGGCGGCGCTGGATCACGGTCGGCCCACTGAACCAGCCCGGCACGTCCATCGTCCTGTACCCGCCGGGCGCCGACCCCGGCGTGACCGAGGACGAGCGCCGCACCATCGTCGAGATGATGGCCAAGGGCACTTACGCCATCATCGTCCTGGCCACCCCCGACCTTGACGGCACCTTCGAGCGGCTGCAGGCCGGCGGCGCCGAGGTCGTGCAGGAGCCGACCGACCAGCCGTATGGGATTCGCGACTGCGCCTTCCGCGATCCCGCGGGCAACCTGATCCGCATCAGCGAGGTGCGCTGAGCCACTCGGCAACCGCCGCTGACGGCATCCCCTCCACCGCGAGGCTGCGGCGCTCGCCCGGGCCGTCGCCTGAGGGGCGACCGGTCAGGAGGAGGGCAGCCCGGCCAGGAAGGCCTTCTGGACGGCCGGGGAGCAGAAATCCGTCACCGGGATCCCGGCGGGCAGTTTGGCCGCGTAGAAGTCGACGTCATAGGAGTTGCCGTCCTTGCTCACGTCGAAGCCGCAGAGGTGGTTGCCCACGTGCGTGTCGCCGTTGGTGACGGTTCCGCTCAGCGTGCTGTTCTGCGAGGAGACCGACTGTTTCACGAGGGCGATACCGGCACTGTCGCTCTGCACCACGACCGAGAGCGTGGCCGATCCGACGCCTCCCGTGACGGTGATCGCGTCGGTGCCGCATCCCGCAGCCAGCAGGCACACGACCCCCGCGACTCCTGCCAGGAGCCATCTGCCGGTCTTGCTCACGGGACGTCCCTCCGCGGTGGCCGGCGAGACGGCCGCCCATCGCCTCGGGATTGTAGGCGGCCGCCGGGGCGGCGGGCCTCCGGCCGCGAAAGCCGGGAGCCTAGACTCGATCCGATGGCCGACCTCCAGCTCACCTCCGCCTTCGAGCCCGCCGGCGATCAGCCCCAGGCCATCGCCGGCCTGCTGGAGAGCCTCCGCCGGGGCAATCGGGAGCAGACCCTGCTCGGCGTGACCGGGTCCGGCAAGACCTTCACCGTCGCCCACGTCGTCAACGAGCTGAAGCGGCCGACCCTCGTGCTCTCGCCCAACAAGACCCTGGCCGCCCAGCTGTGGGCCGAGTTTCGGGAGTTCTTCCCCCAGAACGCGGTCGAGTTCTTCGTCTCCTACTACGACTACTACCAGCCGGAGGCGTACATCGCCCGCACCGACACCTACATCGAGAAGGACTCATCGCGCAACGAGGAGATCGACCGGCTCCGTAACAGCGCCACCCGGGCGCTGCTCACCCGGCGCGACGTGATCGTCGTCGCCTCGGTCTCCTGCATCTACGGCATCGGGTCCCCCGAGAACTACCTCGGCGAATCGATCCGTCTGCGCGTGGGGGAGAGCTGGCGCCGCGACATCCTGCTGCGCAAGCTCTCCGATCTCCAGTACAGCCGCAACGACACCGACTTCGGCCGCTCCCGCTTCCGAGTGCGGGGTGACGTCCTGGACATCCAGCCTGCCTACGAGGAGGTGGCGGTTCGGATCGAGCTGTATGGGGACGAGATCGAGTCGATCCGCGAGTTCGACCCCCTCACCGGCGAGGTCGTCGCTCGGAAGGAGGACGTCGTCATCTTCCCCGCCTCGCACTACGTCACACCCGCGGAGCAGATGAAGGCCGCCGTCCTGAGGATCGAGGCCGAGCTGGAGGAGCGGGTGGCGCTGCTGGAGGCAAACGGCCGGCTGCTGGAGGCCCAGCGGCTGCGCCAGCGGACCGGCTTTGACGTCGAGATGATGCGCGAGACGGGCACGTGCGCCGGCATTGAGAACTACTCCCGCCACCTCACCGGCCGCGCCGAGGGGGAGGCGCCGTTCTGCCTGCTCGACTTCCTGCCTCAGGACGCGCTGATCGTCGTCGACGAGTCCCACGTGGCCGTGCCCCAGATCGACGGCATGTCGAAGGGCGACCGCGCTCGCAAGATACCCCTGGTCGAGTACGGTTTTCGCCTCCCCTCGGCCCTGGACAACCGGCCCCTCACCTTCGCGGAATGGGACCAGAAGGTCGGTCAGGTCATCTACGTCAGCGCCACCCCGGGTCCGTACGAGGAGCAGCACTCGCTCCGGACGGTGGAGCAGATCAACCGCCCCACCGGCCTCGTCGACCCGACCTTGGAGATCAAGCCGAGCGAGGGCCAGATCGACGATCTGCTCGCCCAGGTCCGGCGCCGCATCGAGCGCGGTCATCGCTCCCTGATCACCACCCTGACCAAGAAGATGGCGGAGGATCTCACCGACTACCTCCGCGAGGCCGGGGTGCGGACCCGCTACCTGCACAGCGACATCGAGACCATGGAGCGGGTCGAGATCATCCGCGACCTCCGCCTCGGGGTTTTCGACGTCCTGGTGGGGGTCAACCTGCTTCGCGAAGGTCTGGACCTTCCCGAGGTCGCCTTCATCGGCATCCTGGACGCGGACAAGGAGGGCTATCTCCGGGGCTTCCGCTCCCTGATCCAGACCATCGGCCGGGCGTCGCGGAACCTCGATGGCCACGTCGTCATGTACGCCGACGGCGTCAGCGATGCGATGCGCCGGGCGATCGCCGAGACCGATCGACGGCGCGCCATCCAGGTGGCCTTCAACGACGCCCACGGGATCACCCCGCAGACCATCGTCAAGGCCGTCTACCAGATGGAGACCCACCGCGAGGAGCTCAGCACCGTTGCCGCGACCTTCCAGGAGCAGGCCGGCCTGCCGCCGGACGAGCTGCTCCGCCTTGCGAAGGACGTCGAGAAGGAGATGAGGCGGGCCGCCCGGGACCTGGAGTTCGAGCGCGCGGCAGAGCTTCGAGACCGGCTCACCGAGATCCGCAGACGGCTGGAGGAGAGCGGCGAACGTGACCCCGGCGCGGCGGGGGAGGGGACGGCCACGCCAGCCGGGGCGAGGTCGCGCGACGGCGCGGACCGCCCCCGCTCGGGTGCCGGCGGTGACCGGCCCGGCTCGCGCGGCGGAGGCCGTCGCGGCCGTCGCTGACGGCCTCCCTGCGGGCGCTTCGGACCGGCGGGCGTGCGCCTCGTCGAAGCAACTGAACTGTGACAGTGGTCCGATCTCCCAGCTCCGCGCCTCGTCACGACTCCGCCATTTGGCGGCGACGGCCGTGGCTAGACTGAGAAACGTCCCGGTTACAAAGGTGCAAGGAGAAGTTGTGAAGATCTGGAGGCGCTCGGCGGCTGCCGCCAGCGTGATGCCCGCTCACGTGACCCCTCCCTTGACGTCGACCCTGGTCTGGGCCCTCGGCGACCAGTACTGCTCGGCGCGCGGCTGCACCCAGAAGACCGGGCTCGCGTGCAGCTACATCGACCGCCGCGAGCGGCCCTGCCCCACCGGCTGGTGCCCGGAGCACCGCTACATCACCCAGGGGGCGGTCTTCTGCCCGACCCACGGGCGGCTCCTCGACGGCACCGCCGACGAGTTCCGCGAGAGCGTACGCGTGGACCTCGGCAACGTGGTCCCTGTGGTCCTCGCCTGGATCACGCAGGAGGTCGACGCCGAGATGTCGGCGACCATGCTCCAGCTCGCCATGGAGTGGCACCAGGCCCTGGTGCTCGACCCCGTGCACTTCGGCCTCGTGGGTGTGCACCGGGTGCGAACCTGGGAACGGGCCTGGAAGATCTGTGAGAACCTGGGGCCGACCCTCCGGGTGGGCATCGTCATCGAGGAGGCCGAGCCCGGTATCGTCGAGGCGCGCATCAACGCACGGCCCGTGCTCCGGATACTCGTGCCCTGGGACGAGAGTCACGGGTTCGGCGAGAGGCCGGCGACCGCCGCGGCCGCCAGCGCGGCGGTCCTCAACTTCCGGGAGCGGCTGCTCGCCGCCCTGGTCCGCGGCATCGCCGAGTGGCGCCGGGACAACATCGGTAACCTGGAGGAGGACACCAGCCTCCGCGGCCTGGTCTGGCACGCGCCCTCCAGCACTCGGGCGTTCCACCGCCGCTGAGCCACGGCGCCGCCGCGGGCACCCTACAAGCGCACATCCGTTCGCTATACTGGTGCGTGATGAGCTCTGCCACCCGCGGTCAGCTGCCCCGGGCCTTCGTCTGCCGGTCGTGCGGCTGGACCAGCCCCAAGTGGCAGGGCCGCTGTGGAGGGTGCGAGGAGTGGAACACGCTGGCGGAGGCGACCGGACGGGCCCGATCCGGGGGAGGGACGAGCCCGCCGCTCCGGGCCGTCCCGCTCGGCCAGCTCGGCACCGGCCACGCACCCCGCCGCACCACCGGCATGGGCGAGACCGACCGGGTGCTCGGGGGTGGCCTGGTCGAGGGCTCTCTGATCCTGCTCGGCGGCGACCCGGGCATCGGGAAGTCGACCTTGGCCCTCCAGCTCGGCCACGGGGTCGGCTCGGCGGGCGCTCCCGCCCTCTACTGCGCCGGCGAGGAGTCGCCTGGCCAGCTCGCCCTCCGCGCGGCGCGGCTGGGTTGCCTCGATGATCGGGTGGTGGTCGTGGGGGAGACGGCTGTCGCCGGATGCGTGGAGGCGATCACCGCCCTGCGCCCGCCGCTCGCCATCGTCGACTCGGTGCAGACACTCCACGACCCGGACGTTCCCGGGCACCCCGGCAGCCCCTCCCAGGTTCGGGCGGCCGTGGCGCGGCTGATGGAGTGCGCAAAGGAGAGCGGTGTGCCCATCCTCCTGGTCGGACACGTCACCAAGGACGGCGCCATCGCCGGCCCCCGAACCCTGGAGCACATGGTCGACGTGGTCCTCTTCCTGGAGGGTGACCGCCACGGGGAAAACCGGCTCCTCCGCGGCCTCAAGAATCGGTTTGGCCCCGCTTCAGAGCTCGGGCTGTTCCGGCTGGCCGAGGGGGGGATGCTGGAGATCGGCAGCGCCGGGCGAGCGTTCCTCGACGAACAGAGTCTGACCATCCCCGGCAACGTCCTCACCGTGACCTCCGAGGGCTCTCGGGCCCTGGTCGTGGAGGTGCAGGCGCTGACCGTTCCCGTGGGGCACGCCATCACGCGGCGCACCGCGTGGGGGTTTGACCCGGCGCGGCTCAACCTGCTGGTCGCCGTCCTCCAGAGGCGGGCGCGGCTGCCCCTCGGCCAGCGCGATGTCTTCCTCAACTGTGCCGGCGGGGTACGGCTGGTCGAGCCCGGCGTCGATCTGGCCGCGGCCCTCGCCGTCTGGGGCGCCGAGACCAATGCGGGGTGGGACCCGGGCACCGTCGCCATCGGGGAGGTCGGGCTGGGAGGGGAGGTTCGCCGAGTCCGCTGCCTGGAGGCGCGCCTCGCCGAGGCGGCGGCCCTGGGTATTCGCCGCGCCGTGATCCCAGCCGGGCAGGAGGAGCAGGTCCCCCCCTCGGTGGAGTGCCACCCGGTGAGCGATCTCCAGGGTGCCGCCCGGCTCTTCGTGGGCTCGCCGGTTCGCCCGCGACCGGTCCGCAGCCTGCCCCGCTGGATGCTCCAGGCGCCTGAAACCGTCGCGTGACGAGGAGTGTTCAGCCCGGGCGGCCGTCGCCGCCCTGTGTTTCAATCGGCCCATGATCGTTCCGTCCACCCCGAGGGTCCGACATGCCCGCTCCCTGGCCCGTTTGGTCGGGGCCGTGGTGGGGATGGTCGCCGGGGTGCTGTACGGTGGGTACATCGCCCAGCAGGCGTTTGGCCACACGGCCCTCCTGGGCGGCGACGGCGAGGTGCTGGCGGTGCTCCTCGGCACCGGGGTCGCGGGGGCGGCCGCGCTGGCGCTTGCGGCGCCGCTGCTCACCGTCGAGCCCTTCCTCTGGTTGGAGAACATCCTCGACCACGCACCCGCCGGCGAGCTGATCGGGGCCCTGGCCGGAGGCACCGCCGGTCTTCTGATCAGCACCCTGGTCGGCGTCCTCCTCCTCCCGCTCCCCTGGGGGATCGGCTTCGTCATCTCGGCCTCCGTGGCGTGCTGCCTCGTCTACGTCGGCATTCGCACCGGCACCCGCCGGCGCGACGCCTTCGCGGAGCTGATGCACCGGCGTGCGCCGGTCTCCACGGCAGCCGATCCGGACGCACAGGACGGAGTCCCCATCGTCCTGGACACCTCGGTGCTCATCGACGGACGGATCAGCGACGTCGTCGCCACCGGCTTCGTCCAGGGCCGACTTCTGGTCGCCGGGTTTGTCCTGGAGGAGTTGCAGAGGGTCGCGGACTCGGGGGACCCGCTGCGGCGCTCGCGCGGCCGCCGGGGGCTGGCCGTGGTGGAGGAGTTGAAGCGCCAGGTTCATGTCACCTTCGAGATCGTGGAGCAGGACTTCCCGGGTACCCCGGAGGTCGACGCCAAGCTCGTCAAGCTGGCCAAGGATCGGCGGGCCGCGTTGATGACCAACGACTTCAATCTCAACCGGCTCGCCTCCGTCCAGGCTGTCCGGGTGCTCAACCTCAACGACCTCGCCAACGCTGTGAAGCCGATCGTCAGCTCGGGCGAGGGACTGGACCTCACCATCGTCAAGGAGGGGAAGGAGCTCCACCAGGGCGTCGGCTACCTGGAGGACGGCACCATGGTCGTTGTCGAAGGGGGGCGCGAACACCTCGATCACCAGGTGCACGTGACCGTCACCTCGGTGCTGCAGACCCCCGCCGGGCGGATGATCTTTGCGACCACCGCCGCCGAACCGCGGCAGACGGTGGAAGGGCGGCCCCGCCCGGCACCGCGCCCCACCCGGGCGGGCAGCCGCTGAGCGTCGCGATCATCGTACCGGCGGCGGGGCGCGGCGAGAGAGCCGGGACCGACAAGGTCTGGGCCGACGCCGGAGGACGTCCTCTCATCGTCCACGTCCTCGAGCGGATCGCGGCTGTCGTAGAGGTCGACGCCGTGATCGTCGTCTGCCCCGAGGCCCGTCACGCTGCGATCCTTGACGCCGCCCGCGCTCTCCGCCTTTCGGGAGTGCGGTGCGTCCCCGGCGGTCCGCGCCGCCGTGACTCCGTCGCGGCCGGACTGGCGGAGGTCGGCAACGCCGAGATCGTGGTGGTCCATGACGCCGCGCGGCCCCTCGTGTCACCCGAGCTCATTGAGGCCGTCATCGCCGCCGCCCGTGCCCACGGAGCCGCCACCGCGGCCATCCCCTGCGTCGACACCATCAAGCGGGTGGAGGCCGGGATGGTCGTCGAGACCCTGAACCGCTCCGCCCTGGTCGCCGTGCAGACGCCCCAGGCCTTCGCCACGTCCCTGTTGCGCCGGGCACACGCTGTCGCGCCCGAGCTGGACGCCTCTGACGACTGCCTCCTGGTGGAGCGACTCGGGGAGCCTGTCGCCATCGTGGCCGGAGAGGTCGGCAACCGGAAGATCACGCACCCTGAGGATCTCGTCTGGCTCCGTGGCGAGCTGGGGGGGAGTGCTTGCCCATGACCCTTCGCATCGGGCACGCGCTCGACCTCCACCGCCTGACGCCGGGACGGCGCCTGATGCTCGGCTGCGTGGCCCTGCCCTCTGAGCTGGGCCTGGCCGGCCACTCCGACGGCGATGCCGCCGCCCACGCCCTCGCCGACGCCTGCCTGGGTGCGGCAGGTCTCGGGACCATGGGTGACCATTTCCCCTCCGGCGAGGATCGCTGGCGGGGGGTCAGTGGCCGCGAGTTCCTGGAGCTGGTGGCCGCGAAGCTCGCCCAGGCGGATGCCCGGGTGATGAGCGCCGAGGTGGCGGTGGTCTGTGCCCGGCCGCGGCTCGCCCCCTTCTTCGCGGCCATGGGGGAGGCGATGTCGACGGCGCTCGCCACCCCGCCCGGCACCGTCACGGTCACCGCGACGACCGGCGATGGGCTCGGTTTGGCCGGTCGTGGTGAGGGCATCCTGGCCTCCGCCGTGGCCCTTCTCGAGGTAGGGTGACCGATCGCCCGATCCCGGCAGGCCCTCGGGTCGGAGCCGTGTCCGTCAGTCGGGGGGCTCGGTCGTGACCAACGCCGAGGCGTGCACTCCGCCGTCACCGACCAGCCAGAGCCGCAGCGTCCCACCTTCCACCTCGGACACCACCCGGACCTGATCGCCGAGATCCATGGGGAGCCGGTGCTCGCACTCGGCCGCAACCGGGATGCGGCCGGGCAGGCAGCGGGCCAATTCGTCCTCGACCGCCTCCCAGTACGCCGCATTGTTGACGTGGCCGACCACGTCGAGGTCAGTCGCACGGATTGTCCATGGCCGACTCGCGGCCTCGGGAGGGGGCGAGGGGTGGAGGAGCCGCGCTGACACCGGGCGGGCGGCGCTGCCCCAGACGCGGTCGAAGCGCTCCGAGAGCAGCGCCAGTCTTCCGTTCGTGGAGTCCACCGCCGCCCAGAGCACCGCTGCCTCCAGATGGCCACCGGTGCCGGTCCGGCCGGAGGTTCGACGCTCCGCCCAGCGGGGACCGGCGCCGCTGCAGAAGGTGCGGTAGTCGACAACCTCCAGGTACCGAGGCCAGCGCTCGATCGCGATGGCAGCCCGCCGCACCACCCAGAACACCGGCTCCTCGCCCATCCCGGAGTCGTTGCTGTCGTCCGTGGCCACGTCCTGGAGATGGCGCGCCAGGGCGTCCAGCCGGAACCGGCCGTGCTCGTCAGCGTCCCCCAGTCGGACCGGCCGGTCTGCCTCGAAGACGCGGCTCCGCGGGCCAGGCTCGAGGCTGGTGGAACGGAGCACCCCTCCCGGTTCGACGACGCTCACGCGGTCAACCTACCGGATCGGCGCGGCCACCCGCTCGCCCGGATATCCTTGATCGCCCGTGAGCCTTCGCCTGCACGACACCCTCAGCCGCCGGCTCCAGACGGTCGCACCGCTGGAGCCTGGCCACGTGCGCCTCTACACCTGCGGCCCGACGGTCTGGAACCGGGCCCACATCGGGAACTTCCGGACCTTCCTCTTCGAGGACGTCTTGCGCCGCTGGCTCGAGCGCAGCTTCCCGCGGGTCACCCACGTCATGAACCTGACCGACGTGGACGACCGGCTGATCCGCAACGCCACCGAGCATCAGCAGGGGCTGGCCGAGGAGACCGCCCCCTGGATCGAGGGCTTCTTCGCAGACGTCGACACCCTCGGCATCCGCCGGGCCCACCACTATCCGCGGGCCACCGGGTACATCGAGGAGATGGTGGCCCTGATCGAGCGGCTGGAGGCGAAGGGGGTCACCTACCGGAGCGACGGGGGCATCTACTTCCGGATCGCCGGCTTCCCGCCCTACGGGCGCCTCTCGGGCATCCCCGCCGCCGGTCTGGTGGCCGGGATGAGCGGCCGGGTGGATGCCGACGACTACACCAAGGAGGACGCCCGGGACTTCGCCCTCTGGAAGACGGTGGGACCGGACGACATCGGTTGGGACACCGGCCTGGGCCGGGGTCGCCCGGGCTGGCACATCGAGTGCTCCGCGATGAGCATGTCCCTGCTCGGCGAGAGCCTGGACATCCACTGCGGCGGGGTCGACAACATCTTCCCCCACCACGAGAACGAGATCGCCCAGTCCGAGGCGGCGACCGGGAAGCCCTTCGTGCGGGTCTGGTGCCACGGCGAGCACCTGACCATGAACAAGGAGAAGATGGCCAAGCGGCTCGGCAACTTCCGAACCCTCCCGGACCTCCTGGCTGCCGGGTATCGCCCCGCCGCGATCCGCTACCTGCTCGTCACCGGGGCCCACTACCGTCGCACCCTCGACTGGGACGAGGAGCCCCTCCGGGCGGCCGACGAGGCGGTGGGGCGGCTGACCGAGTTCCGCGACCGGGTGCGGAGCCTCGGGACCGGCCGCGGCGGCGAGGAGGTCGGGGCACGCGCCACGGCTGCCACCGACGCGTTCGCGCGCGCCATGGACGACGACCTCAACGTGCCCGAGGCGGTGGGCCATCTCTTCGGCGCCATCCGGGACCTCAACCGGCTGCTCGATGCGGGCACCCCCTCCGCGGCGGTGAAGCAGCAGCTCATCGACCTCATCGAGGAGGCGGATGACGTCCTCGGGGTGCTGCCCCTGGTCGATCGAGAACGGGCTGGGGCGGCTCTCCGTCCCGAGGACGAGGAGCTGCTCGCCCGGAGGGTCGCGGCACGTGCCGCCCGGGACTTCGCCGAATCCGACACGATTCGCGCGCAGCTTCTCGAGCGCGGCATCATGGTCGAGGACACCGCTCAGGGACAGCGCTGGAAGCGCGCCTGAGAGTCCTCTCCGAGGCGGCACTTCTCCAGTGGACATCCTGTACGGGCGCAACCCGGTGCGCGAGGCACTCCGGGCCGGGCGCACCGCTCGCAAGCTGGTCGTCGCCGAGGGGCTCGGCGACGAGCCCCGTCTGCGCGAGATCCTGGAGCTGGCAGCCGAGCGGGGCATCCCCATCGAGAGGGCCGCGCGCAGCCGGCTGGACGACATCGCCCACACCGAGCACCACCAGGGGGTGGCGGGCTACTTCCACGGACGCTCCCCGCAGCGGCTCGAGGACATCCTCGAGAGCTGCCGCCCGCCGGCGCTGCTGCTCCTCCTGGACGGGATCCAGGACCCGCAGAATGTCGGCGCCCTGATCCGGAGCGCCGAGGCGGTCGGCGCCGACGCCGTGATCGCGCCGGCGCACCGGGCCGCCGGGCTCACCCCCGCCGCGGTCAAGGCGTCGGCGGGTGCCAGCGAGCACCTCCCCTTTCTCACCGTCCCCAACCTCGCCCAGGCCCTGGCCAAGATCGGAGAGGCCGGGATCTGGCGTGTCGGCCTGGCCGCCGAGGCGGACGATCGCTACGACCGGGTCGACTACCGGGAGCCGACGGCCATCGTCATCGGCGGGGAGGGGGAGGGGCTGCGCCAGCTCACCCGCCGGAGCTGCGACCGCCTGGTCTCGCTGCCCATGGTCGGCCGGGTGGCGTCCCTCAACGCTGCGGCGGCGGGTGCGGCCATCCTCTACGAGGCGTTTCGCCAACGGGGCTTCGCGGCCCGGTGAGCCGGCTGGTCGTCGACGGGTACAACATCCTGCACGCCTGGCCTGACCTGGCCAGGACCATGCGCACGGAGAGCCTGGAGGAGGCGCGCCGGCGTCTGGTCACCCGGCTCGCCGAGTACCGGGCGACCACCGGCAACGACGTCCTGGTCGTCTTTGACGCCAGGCGGCGGTCGGCGGGCAGCGCCGATCGGGAGATGGTCGAGGGTGTCGAGATCCGATACGGCAGCGCTCATGAGAGCGCCGACCACGTCATCGAGCGCCTCATGTACGAGGCTTCCCGGCGCGGCACCGTCCTGGAGATGATCCTCGCCACCGACGACCATCTCCAGCGCGACCTGGTCCGGGGGATGGGCGTCCCGACCATGAGCTCGCGCGCCCTCCAGGCCGAGGTGGAGCGGGCAGAGAGTGAGCGCTCCGGCGAGATCCGGCGTCGCGACGAGAAGGGGGCGGTCTCCGATCGGCTGGAGAGCCGCATCGACCCCGAGGTGCGCCGCCAGCTCGAGGCCATCCGGCGCGGAGACGACACACCCCCGAACCGCCGTGCTCCTGACGGCCGTCGACCACCCTAGGCGGCCACCCGGGCGCCGCCGCCAGGCACCGGCTGGTCGTGGAAACCCTTTCAGGATTCACGGCTACAATGGCCCGCATGAGAGGCAGAGGCTTGCTGGCTGCGGGCCAGGCATGGGTCAAAGCGCGCTCGGATAGCGAACGCTCGATCGCCTACGTCGCCTATGGGCTGACGCTCGCGGCAGTCATGCTGGCTGTAGCCATCTTGATCCGTCCCGAGAGTCTGGGCGTCGACTACGGCCTCAGTTACCTGGGCGTGTTCACGAATACGATCGTGCCGTATGCCGTAGCGTTTCTAGGTGTCGCCTACTGTCTGTGGCGGGCTTCCGAGCTGGTGACCGATTTTGACCACAGCCTGATAATCGGCCGGTCCATGAAGATCATGGCCTGCCAATTGATTGGCCTGCTGCTGACGCCATACACCCGCTTTGGCGAGGCCCATGAGCTCATCGGGTCAACCCTGTTCCTGGTCCAGTTGGGGCTGGCCTGTCTGGCCATCAAATGGCTGGGCGGCAGCGACCGCAACCTCACTCTGCTCACCGCCGTCATGCTCGTGGGCGGCCTGGCGGCCGCCTATTATCTGCCCCAATCCCGGGGTTTCGAGCTGCAGGCGCAGTTGGTCTTCCAGCTGGCTTTCTGGGTCATGTTCGTCAGACTGCTGCGTGGCCTGCAGCTGCGGCCGGCTGAGGCCCGCTGAGCGTGGTGGTCGAGTCCTCAGGGCGGGGTAGGGTTGGCCGAAAGCCTCGGATGGTCCCGGGCCGATGTAGCTCAGCTGGCAGAGCAGCCGCCTTGTAAGCGGCAGGCCGAGAGTTCGAGTCTCTCCATCGGCTCCACCCCAGGGTGCCCCTGAGGCGGCGTGGAACGCGATCAGCCGAGGTCGGTGAGCTCGAAGACGACCGTCATCGTCTCCGACATCTCCACCGGCTCGGGGGTGATCTCCATGACGATGGGTGCCTCCTCTTCCTGCTGAGGTGCTCCCATCGGGGTGGGCATGCTCCTAGCCCGCGCTGCCGCGAACCGGGGCCCTCCGCCTTCGGCGGGCGGCGCGCCATGTCCTGAGCCGGTGAGGGCCGCCAGGGACTCGTCGCGGTCGGAGACGACCAGGGCTCGACCGAGCTTGCGGCCGGCTGCACTGGCGAGCGCCGCGGCCCGAGTGCGGGCGTTCTCGACCGCCCTGGCGCGGAGATCGTCGCTGATCTCCTCGTTGCGCGACACCTTGAACCATGGACCGTTGCTCGATGCCACGTCCCTCGCGACCAGCAGCTGGGGTACCGCCCCGCTGGCTTCCACGGCGACCTCGACTCCGAGTGTCGCCGTCGCCGCGAAGCAGCGCCGCCGCCGCCGTCGTTCCCCGATCGAGTCGCCGATCTGGGCGACGACCCCCTTGGGGAGCCGCGTCTTCTCGAGCTGCCCCACCACCTCCGCGCGCAGCTCACTGCTGACCACCCAGTAGTACTCGATCTCCTCCACGACCGCGATCCGCCCCGCGCTCACGCAGTCCTTCTCGACCGCCTCGAGCCGCTGCACGAGGCCCTCTCGGGCTGTGGCACAGCGGCGGAACGCGGCATCGCGGTCGTCGTCCTCGACCCGGACCGTCACCGTCCAGCAGGCCCGATCGGGGAGGACCTTAGTCTCGGCGTGTCCGCTGATGCGCAGGCGGTTCTCGACGTCCATGGGCAGCCCGGATGGTGACCTCAGGCGGGTCGCCCCGTCAAGAGGAGGGCTCAGGCCTCCGGACCCCACCAACCCGGCCGCCGGCCATGGGCGCATCGCCAGGCGGGCTGGGCTCGGGGCTGGCGGCGCCCGCCCGCCCGGGGGAGAATGAGAGCAGGCGCATCAGGTGCCTCGCCGTTGGCGCCTATCGGGTACCATCTCCCGGTTCCTTGACCTGGCCCAAGTGGCTCAGAGGTAGAGCAACGCCTTGGTAAGGCGTAGGTCGTGGGTTCGATTCCCACCTTGGGCTCCAGACTCGTCTCTCAGGACATCCTGGGCACCTGTCTCAGGACATCGTAGACTCCAGGTGGCCGAGGGGGAACGCTCCGCGGCTGGTCGCCGCGGGAGGGGTCGAGGTTCAGCTGGCGGATCAGGTGTTCGTGTTGTCGGGCGGGACCACGGCCGGGTTCGGAAGCCGAGCAGCGGCGATGCCCGATTGTGCCTGTTCCGGGCAGTGAGCGTCGAGCGTATAGGCCGTCATCGACAGCGACCCGTATGCGTATCCGTCCACGAGCACATCAGCCGTCGAACCGGCGGCGCCAGCCAGTCCGGCGAAATACAGAAGCGGGATGAAGTGGTCCGGGGTGGGAACCGCGTCATGGAAGTCGGGGTGGTCCCGCAGTCCGATGATTCCGGCTGGCGAGGTGGTCAGATGCTCTCGGGCTGCGTCGTCAAAGCGGTGGGCCCAGTCGAATCCCCCGTCGGGCTGGTCCCAGTCGATGCGACGCAGATTGTGGACGACGTTTCCACTCCCGATGATGAGGATGCCGCGCTGGCGCAAGGGTGCGAGCTTCGCACCCAGCTCGAGGTGGTACTCCAACGGTCTGTCGGCGCTGATGGACAGCTGGACGACGGGGATGTCGGCCTTGGGGAAGGCGTGCAGGAGCACTGACCAGGTGCCGTGGTCGAGGCCCCAGCTGTCGTGGTCGAACCCGACCCAGGTTGGCTTGACGATCTCGGCGACCTCCTCGGCGAGGGCGGGATCGCCGGGCGCGGGGTACTCCACCGCAAAGAGCTCGTCGGGGAATCCGTAGAAGTCGTGGATCGTCTTTGGCCGGGCCATGGCGGTGACGGCCGAGAGGTTCACGTACCAGTGTGCGGAGATTACCAGGATGGCGCGTGGCCGCGGGCTGGAGCTGCCGAACGTTCGCCATGCCTCCGTGTAGCCGTTGTGCTCGAGGGCGTTCATTGGACTTCCGTGACCAAGGAAGGCCGCCGGCATCGTCTCAGCAGGCTTCGTGCGGAACTCCTCCCCTTACCGGGGCTTCATCAATTGCAGGGCGATGATACCGGCCGGCCGCACTGGCCGACCCGGTGCGTCTGCATTGCTCAGTCCGCCCGCCTGAGGCGCCGGCGCTTGGTGGTCGCGACGCTGCGAACCCGGGGCTCGGGGCGCCCGGCGAACGTCCGCGCGCCGCCGAACGTCCTCCGCGCGGATGATGCAAGGGTGGCGCGGGGCGACGTGGGGAGGCATGAGGGGCCGGGGGACGCCCGGGGTCGAGCACCTGCTCCAGCTCCCTCTGCGCGGCCGCTCGGGCCGCGCGACGACGACGCCATGCACCCGGCCCGGCACCTCCTCCGCGGCCAGCGGGGCCGCCCGACCGATCCATTCGCGGCGTGGGAGCCGCCCGGCGGGCAGGCCAAGCCCGCTGCCGGCCCCGCCCCGACTCACGTCCACGGCCAGCCGGCGGCCACCTCGGACCGCCGCGCCGGCCGCTCAACCGGCTCCGGCGGTGGGGAGGTCGCCGGGCCCGCGCACCGGGGCGGGCGCACCACCCTGATTGCGGTGCTGGGGCTGGCGGTCGCCGTCGGCGTGGCCTCGGGCGCTGTCGCCCTCCTCGCCCAGAGCCACCCCGCCGTCCCGAGCAGCCTCACCGCCGTCATCCCGGCGGCGGCCGCCGGCGACGGGATCGGGAATCTGCACATGTACAGCACCACCACGGGGTGGGCTCAGCGGTTGGAGGGCGGCACCGTCCTCCACACCACGCGCGGTGTACAGCGCTGGACGGCCTCCTCACCCCCCTCGAGCGACCAGATGCTGGCGGTGGCCTACGTCGATGCCGAAACGGCGCGGGTGCTCACCGTCCCGAGCGAGGTCGGGTCGCAGGCGACGGTGCAGTCCTGGGGGACGAAGGACGGCGGAGCCAGCTGGAGCCGGGGGGGCACCTTCGCCGTGCAGGGCTTCAGCGCGGCGGTCGGCGGGACGCTGGATTTCATCGATGCGGAGCACGGCTGGTTCTCGCAACTCGAAGCGGCGGCTGGCGTCGCCGGCACGGCGCTCTACAGAACGGTCGACGGTGGTGCCCATTGGAGCGAGGTGGCGGTGACCGGTGGTGGCACCCCGGGAGCGAGCGTGGCGGGAGCCATCCCGGAGGGTTGCGACGGGCTGACCGCCGCCTTCGCGACCGACACCACGGGGTGGCTGACCGGCACCTGCCTGAGCGCGGCGGCGCCCCTCTACGTCACCCGCGACGGCGGAGTCACCTGGACCTCCCAATCCCTGCCATCCCTGCCCCCCTCCCCGGCAGGTGGTGCCTCCTTCTCGCCGGCGTTCACCTCGGGGGAGAGCGGCACCCTGTTCACCGAGAATCAGAGCCTGACGGGGGTGAGCACCTCCCTCTTCGCCACCGCTGACGGCGGCCTCTCCTGGCTGCCGCGCTCCACGGTGGTCGGGGCACCGGTCGCAGACGACTTCCTCGACGCCGATCACGGGTGGGTGGTGATCGCCGGCGACGGGGCGGCCGGTGGCACCGACCTCTACGAGACCGGCGACGGGGGCGAGACGTGGAACCGCGTTGGCGCCTTCCCCTACATGGGCTTGAACCTCGACTTCCTCACCCCCGAGGTCGGTTGGGCTGCGGTCGTCGTCGGTCAGCAGGACGGCGGACCCGCCTACCTCGTCCAGACCGGCGATGGGGGTCGCACCTGGACGGGGGTGGTGCCGCGGTTCGCGATTCAGTCGGCGCCGTCCCCCTGACCGCCGGGCTCCTCCTCCGCCTGGTGGCGGAACTGGGTCTGGTAGAGCTGGGCGTAGAGGCCCTCGCGCTCCAGCAGGTCGTCGTGCGTTCCCCGCTCGACGATGCGGCCCCCGTCGACGACGAGGATCAGGTCGGCGTCGCGGACCGTCGACAGCCGGTGGGCGATCACCAGCGAGGTGCGGCCGGCGAGGGCCACCTTGAGAGCCGCCTGGACCGCCGCCTCCGACTCCGAGTCGAGGTGTGCGGTGGCCTCGTCGAGCACCACCACGTCGGGAGCCTTGAGGAGCAGCCGGGCGATCGCCATCCGCTGCTTCTCACCGCCGGAGAGCCGGTACCCCCGGTCACCGACCAGGGTGTCCAGCCCGCCCGGCAGACTCTCGACCAGGGGGAGGATCTGCGCATCGGCGAGCGCTGCCAGCAGCTCGGCCTCGGTCGCGCCCGGCTTGGCGTAGCTGAGGTTGGCACGGATGGAATCGTGGAACATGTGCGCGTCCTGGGTCACCAGACCGATGCCCGCGTGCAGGGAATCGAGGGTGACCTCACGCACGTCGAGGCCGTTGATCCGCACCGCGCCGCCGAGCACGTCGTACAGGCGGGCGACGAGGTGGGTTATGGTCGTCTTGCCGGCCCCCGACGGCCCGACCAGGGCGACCAGCTGCCCCGGCTCGGCGCGGAAGGTCACGTCGGTGAGCACCTGCGTCGAGGGGAGATGCTCCAGCACGGCAACGGACTCGAGGGAGGCCAGCGAGACGTCCTTGGCGTCCGGGTAGGCGAACTCCACGTGGTCGAATTCGATCGTCGCAGGGCCCCGCTGCAGCGCCACGGCATCGGCGCGCTCGGTGATCATGGAGGGGAGGTCGAGCACCTCGAACACCCGGTCGAAGGAGACCAGCGCGGTCATCACGTCGACGTTGGCGTTGGAGAGCTGGGTGAGCGGACCGTAGAGCCGGTTGAGGTACGCGGTCATGGCGACCAGGGTGCCGACCTGGAGCGTGCCGTGCAGGGAGAGCAGACCGCCCCACCCGTAGACGAGGGCGGTGGCGAGCGCGGCGGTGAAGGTGAGGGCCACGAAGAAGACCCGAGCGTAGAGAGCCTGGACCACGGCGATGTCCCGCACCCGCCTGGCGCGGGCCGAGAACACGGCGTCCTCGTCGCCCGGCCTGCCAAAGAGCTTGACGAGCAGCGCCCCGCTGACGTTGAAACGCTCGGCCATCGTGGTGTTCATCTCGGCGGCGAGCACGTAGCCTTCGCGGGCGATCGCGCCCAGCCGGCGTCCCATGTAGCGAGCCGGGAGCGCGAACAGCGGCAGGATGGCGAGCGCGACCAGAGTGATCTGCCAGGAGAGGATGAACATGGTGGTCAGCACCATCACCACGCTGAGCGCGTTGCCGACCACCGAGGAGAGGATGTCCGAGGTCGCCTGCTGGGCGCCGAGCACGTCGTTGTTGAGCCGTGAGATCAGCGCACCCGTCTGCGTGCGGGTGAAGAAGGCGATCGGCATCCGTTGGATGTGCGAGTAGACGCGGGTGCGGAGGTCGTAGATGAGCCCCTGGGCGACCCGCGCCGAGCAGAGCTGCTCGCCGATCGACAGGGCCGCGTCGAGGATGGCGAGGCCGGCGATGACCAGCGCCAGGGTCACGATGAGGCGGGCGCTGTGGCCCAGGATGCCGTTGTCGATGATGGCCCGGTAGATGAGCGGGTTCGCCACCCCGATGGAGGAGTCGACGATGGTCAGCCCCAAGAAGAGGGCGAGGAGCCCACGGTAGGGCGCGAGGCAGCGCAGGATTCGCCGGAACGTGCCCTTGGGCACCTTGGTGCCCACGACCGAGGGGTCGCGGATCAGCGAGCGCATGGGACCGCCACGGCCCATGCCGCCACCCATGCCGCCGCCGCCGGGTCGCATCATCAGATCAGTTCTCCCTCTCCGCGGCGGGGTATCCGCCCGGACCGAGCCACGGTAGCTCAGGGAAGCGCCGGCACCATACTGGGCAGAGGCGGGGTCGGATACGGGCGACGAGACGGGAGGCTGCGATGAGCAAGGTCGTGGTGGGGCTCTCCACGTCCCTGGACGGCTAGCTCAGATTCCCGAACCCCTGGCGGGCCCGGTCCGCGATTGCCTCGGCCAGGCGGGCGGTGACGGGGATGTTCTCCGCGACCTCGGCGAGCCGGCGCCGGCCCATGCAGAAGGCCCAGCAATCGAAGACGAGCGGGCGCACCCGCATGGCGGAGGCGAGGCGCGCCAGCTCCTGCGGCTCGGGCTGGAGGTGCCGGCGGTAGTGGGTGACGGCCACGTCGACGAGCCGCAGATCCCGAGCACCGCCGGCCCAGAGCAGGAAGGCCAGTGACCACAGCCGCGGCCCCCGTCCCGCGCCCGTCCAGTCGACCATCACCAGACTGTCCTCCGGCGTGCGGATGGCGTTGGCCGGTACGAAATCAGGGTGAATCAGCGCCTGCGGCAGGTCGTCGCAGGTGTCGGCGCGCTCGAGCTCGTCCCGCACGCTGGCGAAAAGCGCCGCGTCCGTTTGCGGCACGCCCTCGCGCGCCGCGTCGAGCAGGGAGAGGGCGGCGGCGATCTCCTCCCGCGGCCCTCCCTCCACGGAGAGATGGTGCCACGCGCCGCCGCGGCGCATCGCCGTCCCGGTCTCTCGCGTGCGGGCGTGGAGGGCACCGAGGAGGGCTCCGAGAACCCCGAACGACCGGCCCCGCCCGTCAGCCCGGATCCCCTCGACCAGCTCCGTCACGAGGACGCCCTGGCCCTCATGGACGGAGACGGGGTCGGGCGTGGCGCAGTGTTCGGCGGGGAAGCCCTGCCGCTCCAGCGCTTGCAGGATCCGCGCGTCCCCCTCCACGGCCTCGAGTGGCCGCGCCGGAGGGAAGACACGGGCCACCCAGCTGGGACCATCGAGCCGATCGACGCGGAGCACCCCGACGTCGAGCTCGCCGGTGGCGCGGATGCGGATTGCGTAGTGCCCCTCGAGGTGGGCGGGGAGGCGGTCCAGGCCCGAGCGCTGCAGCGTCTGACGGACAAAGCCATCCAGCCCGCCGTCGGGGTCGCCGCTCACGACCGCGCGCACGCCTCACCGGGTTGCACGTGCCCCGGGGCTTCGCCACCCGCGTTCATGGTTTCAGCTCCAAGAGGGTGTTGGTCGGACGGAAACACCGTAGCTCAGAGCGGGAATGAGACGGCGGGTGCCGGGCGCGACGACCATATGAAGCTGCCGTCATCTGACGTCGATTTCACGGATACGTGTTGGCCGTCACCCGGGTGATCGTCGGGTGACGCATGGGAAGCGGGCCTCCGATACCGCGATACGACGCTCTGATGCAGATGCACCATCGCCCCGTGACCAACCTGCCCCATCGGGTGCAGGCGAAGTTCCACATCTCACCCACTCACACCAGGGAGAAACAGAGCGGCTCGCCGCCCACGGTCTCCAGGAGCACCAAGACTATGGAAAACGGCAAGACCCCTGAAAACCCGCGACGCACCACCGTCAAGCGTGTGGTCCTGACCGTGGCCGTCGTGGTGGCGGGCACCGGGGCGATCCTCGGCGGCGCGTTCGCCACCTTCACCGACACCACCTCCGCCGGTCCGCAGACGATCAGCTCCGGCAAGGTCGTCCTGGCCGTCGGGCCGACCAACGATGCGGCGACCGCTGCCACCAACATCGCGCCCGGGGACACCATCGCCCGTGAGGTCGACCTGAACTCGACCACAGCGACCCTCAACGACGCGACCATCACCCTGGGGATCACGGCTGGGACCAGCTCCCTCCTCGACTCCGACGCGACCAACGGCCTGCAGGTGCAGGTGCAGACGTGCTCGGTGGCCTGGAGCCGGGTCGTGGGGCCGCCTCCTACTTACACCTGCGGCGGCTCCCTGGCCACCGTGCTGGCGAGCACCCCGGTCAAGACGCTGGAGAGCACTCCCGCCAGCCTGACTCCGCTCAACTCGCTGACGGCGGGCGGTCAGGACTATGTGGTGATGACCTTCACCTTCCCCGCGACTGCGCCGGGCAACATCGCCCTGGTTCCGCTCTGCAGCGGCACGGCGGGCGGTGGCGCGGGGACCGAGAACCTCGAGGGTTGCTCCTCGACCCTGACCTACAACTTCACCGCCACCCAGCGGGCTGGGACCAGCAGGTAATCGAGACAGAAGCGATCGTTGAGGGGAGCGGTCTCACCGCTCCCCTCGACGCGTTTCCAGAGGCTGAAAGATCATGAAGGCCGAGGGTCTGGCGGAGAGTGGCGAGTCCTCGGGAGAGGACCCGGCGATCGTCATCGCCGCGCCCGCCACCTGGTGGGCCGCCCGAGGTCCCGGCTACCTCCGGTCCCGGGGGCGAGCGGCCGGCGAAGCTCTCCTGCTCCTCTGCGTCGGCCTGGCCGCTCTCGCCGTCATCGGCACGGCCTTCAACTGGTGCCGGCTGGATGTGGTGCTGAGCGGATCGATGGCACCCACGCTGCGGCCGGGGGACGTCATCCTCGCCGTCTCGGAGCCCGACTCTCAGGTCTCGGTCGGCCAGGTGCTCGCCTTCCACCCCCCCTCCGATCCCAACCTCGTCGTGGTCCACCGGGTCGTCCAGGTGACCCGTCGCGGCAACGAGGTGGAGATCCGGACCCAGGGGGACGAGAACAACGCTCCCGATGCCTGGACGGCAGTTCTCGAGGGCACCTCGACCTGGAAGGTGAGCTGGGTGTTCCCCTCTGCGGGGTACGTCGCGATCTGGGCCACCTACCCGTGGGTCCACCTCCTGGCGCTGCTCGTCGTCATCGGGATCGTGGTGTGGGAGGTGCTGCGCCGGGTGTGGCGGGCGGAGCCGAGATGATTCCTCTCGTTGGTAATCCTCGGAGAGCGTGGCTGCTCGGAGCGGCCGTGGCCGTGCTCGCCCTCGGCGAGTCCGGCGCGGCCTTCGCGATGTTCACCGATTCCACCACGGCGGGACCGGGGAGCTTCCAGACGGGAACCCTCCCGACCCCGGGCGGCCTCGCGCTCAGCAACGGTGGCTGCTCCGGCGGTGCGGGGCAGACCAATGTGACCGGCACCTGGACCGGCTCGTCGACCCTCGACGGCAGTGGCAACTACCTGGTCGGCGGCTACAGCGTCCTGCGCTCCGCCAGCTCCTCCGGTCCCTACGCCTCGGCGGGGACCGTGAGCGGAAGTCCTCCCCCGGCGACGTACACGGACACCGGCCCGTCCGGTGCCACCCCGCCGCTCGTCTACGTGTCGGCGGGCAACGACGCCACGACAGCCCAGAGCATCAACTCGTCCACCTACGGCACCGCCACGGTGGCCCTCTCGGGAGCCGTGGGGGATGAGCCCAACGCGCTGCAGGTCACCCCGGACGGGACCGAGCTCATCGTGGCCGAGGGAGCCGCGCACCAGGTGCAGATCGTCTCCACCGCCACGGGGGCGGTCACCAGCACGGTGGGCATCCCTTCGGTGGGCACCACCAAGTCGGAACCCAACGCGGTGGCTGTCAATCCGGCGGGTACCACGGCCTGGATCGTGGATGCGGCCAACGCCCGTGTCTATCCGCTGAGCCTCGCCACCTCCACCCTCGGGGCCGCGATCGCGGTGGGGATCCAGGGCGACCCCAGCGCCATGGTGGTGACCCCCAACGGCGCCCAGGTGTTCGTCTCCGACTACGGGTCACACCAGGTCAGCGCCATCAACACCTCGACCGATGCGGTCACCAGCATCGCCATCGGAGGCACCACGGGAACCCCGATCGCACTGGCGGTGACCCCCAACTCCAGTCACGTCTACGTGGCCGACCAGGCGAACAGCCAGATCGACGACGTCGCCACCTCGACCGACACCGTGAGTGCGACCCTGACGGTCGCCAGCCTCGCCGACGGCAACTTTGGCGGCGGCGGGGATCCCAACATCCTGGCGATCACCCCCGACGGGAGCAAGCTCTACGTGGCCAGCTACCAGGGCGGGACGGTGGAGGACATCGCGGTGAGCAGCGACACCGTGGCCGGCACCATCGCGCTCCCCCCCGGAGGAGTGGATGGGGCGCCCGACCCCAACGCACTGGCCCTGACCCCGAACGGGTGCACGTTGTACGTCAACGACTACGACAACAACAAGGTCGACGTCTACGCGGTGAGCACCGACACTCTCGAGGGCACGCCGCCAGCCATCGGCGACACCGGAGACCCCATCGGCATGTCCGCGACCCCCAACGGCGCGGCGGTGTACGTGGCCAACTACTACGACTCCACCGTGAGCGTGATCTCCACCAGCAGCAACACGGTGGTGGACACCCCCAACACGGGGAGCGGAGGCCCTTCCCCGTACGCGATCGCCATAGCCCCCAGCCCCTACTACTACGAGGTGGCCGGCACCCACGGCGGCTGGACCAGCGTTCCCAGCTCGGCGGCCATGTACTCCCTCGGCTGGAACGTCGGCGGCTGGCAGTGATGGGACGGTTCGTCCGCTAGCGCGCGTTCCGCTCCCTTTCGTCGCCACGGGTCCGAGCCTCGGCCGCGACCAGCTCGAGCGTGCCGGCATCCGCGGCGAAGGGGGTGTTGGCCTGTGGCCAGGGGATCACGAGGTCGGTGAAACCGAGCTGAGCGAAGCGGCCCACCGCATCCCGGAACGCCTCCGGCGAGGCGGTGGCGCCGCCGATCCGCATCCCGACGAAGAGGAGGCGCCCCAGGCTCGCTGGATCGCGGCCCACCTCGATGCAGGTCGCGTCGACCCGCTCCAGCTCGGCCGCGAGCGCGGGCAGGGCGGCGGTGACGGCGCAGACGCCACCGTCGGCTCCGAGCGGCCCCTCGGTCACCCAGGTGCTGCCGAAGCGTGCTGCCAAGCGCATGCCCCGGGGGCCGCGGGCAGCGATGGCAAAGGGCAGGCGGGGTTGCTGGAGGCACCCGGGGTGCATCCGGGCCCCGAACGCCTGGTAGTAGTGGCCGTCATGGGTGGTGACCGGCTCGGTGAGCAACCGATCGAGGAGGCTCACGAACTCCCCGAAGCGATCAGCTCGCTCACGGGCACCCCAGGGCTCGCGCCGGGTCGTGGTGGCGTCGAAGCCACTGCCACCCGCCCCGATCCCCAGGGTGAACCGGCCGGCGGAGATGTGGTCGAGCGTCATCAGCTCCCGGGCGAAGGGCACGGGGTGGCGGAAGTTGGGCGACGCGACCAGGGTGCCGAGGCGGATCCGCGAGGTGGTCGCGGCCGCGGCAGCCAGGGTCGGCACGGCCCCGAACCAGGGGGAGTCCCGGAGTGATCGCCACGCCAGGTGGTCGAAGGTCCAGGCATGGTCAAAGCCGAGAGCCTCAGCGCGTTGCCAGCTCGAGCTTTGCGCTGCCCAACTCTCCGCAGGGAGGATCAGCACTCCGAACCGCACGGCGTGCAAGCTTCTCACGTGCCGGCACCGCTCACCGCCCGCGGTGCGATTTCCATGGGCACCCGAACAGCGCGGGTGCTGGGCCATCAGCGGGCCCGTCCACTCCGGGGCCCGTGCAGGGGCGCCCCGGATCACCGTCAGCAGGTGGGCGCCGTCTGGCTCGAGTCGAAGTCGTATGCAGAGCTGTAGATCGATGTGGTCGAGCAGCCGGTGTCCTGATCATCGGCGTACCACTGGCCATCGACCTGCAGCGCCGTCCACCGCAAGCTCGTCGAGGGTGTCCATGGGAAGGTCTCGGAGACCAGGGCGGTGGCTCCCGTCTGCGAGATCAGCGTGAATGTCCACGTTCCCGGTCCACCCTGGCACCGGCACTCCCACGCGGCGCCACCACCGGTCCCGTTGAAGGGGTTGGCCTCGATTCGGGTGGCGAGCCGCAGGGTCATGGAGCACGGCTGGGCGATGAGTGTCTTGGTGCACCCGCTCTCTTGGCCGACCGTGCCGGGCGTGCCGGTTCCGGCGACTTCCTCCACCGCCGTGACGGGATCGGCCGCTCCGGGGCCGACCACCGCGACGGGTGTCGCCGTGGCTGTGGCCGGTGGAGCCGTTGCCGTTGCCGTAGCGGTCGCCGGTCCGCTCGGGGCAACGGATGGCGAGGCGGGGCTTGTCGAGTCGCAGGCCGCGGCGAACGCCAGCAACATCGCGGCGGTACCGCAGGCCAGACGCCGCCGCGCCCGTGCGGACGATGCGCCGACCGGAGGTGACGCGAGGTGAAGGAGAGACCTTGGACCCACGATCCGGCCGCGAACCTCCCTGTCAGGTGACACGAGATGGGTGAAACGAGCCTACACGTTGAGCGGAGCCTCCCGTGGCGCGTTCGGAGCGTGTACGGCCGCCCCGCCCAACGCCCCCACCCGGACCTCCCGGCACGGACGGCTCGGCGGCGCCGGTCCTCGGTGGGCAGGTGCCTGTCCCCCCAAGCCGGAACCGTTCGTCTACGTGTCAGCATCAAAACCACGAGGACAGCGAGATGAAGTACGCCCTTCTCATCTACGACGTGCCGGGGGCAATGGAGAAGTTGAGCGCCGAGGCGCAGCAGGCGGCTCAGCGCGAGTACATGGCCATCGCCCAGGCACCGGGCGTCACTGGAGGCGAGGGGCTGCAGGGGGTCGAAACCGCCACCACGGTCCGATTCCTCGACGGGAAGCAGCTGGTCACCGACGGACCCTTCGCCGAGACCAAGGAGGTATTCGGCGGCTTCTATCTCCTCGACGCCGATGACCTCGATCGGGCGATCGAGGTGGCGTCCCGGATCCCGGCGGCCCACCAGGGCGGCGCGGTTGAGGTCCGCCCGATCTTGGAGATGTAGGCCTGATCGAAGAGGTCTTCCGCGACGAGTGGGGCCGGGTGCTCGCCTCCCTGATCGGTTTCCTCGGCGACTTCGATCTCGCCGAGGATTCCGTTCAGGACGCCTTCGCCATCGCGGTCGAGCGATGGCCGCGGGACGGCGTGCCGGCCAACCCGTCCGCCTGGCTGGTGACGACGGCACGCCGCCGAGCCATCGACCGGCTGCGCCGGGAGCGAGTGCTCACCGCCAAGACCCGCCTGCTGGGGGCGTCACAGCCCGCGGTCACCGCCCTCGAGCCGACGGTGTTTCCCGACGAGCGTCTCGAGCTCGTCTTCATGTGCTGCCATCCCGCGCTGGCGACCGACGCGCAGGTCGCGCTGACACTGCGTGCTCTCGGCGGCCTCACCACCGACGAGATCGCCCGGGCCTTCCTGGTCTCCCCGGAGACGATGAAACGGCGGCTTTCACGTGCCAAAGTCAAGATCAAGGCTGCCGGCATCCCCTTCACCTTGCCCGCCGACACCACGCTCCCCGAGCGACTGGTCGCGGTGCTCGCCGTCGTCTACCTGATCTTCAACGAGGGGTATCAGGGGCGCGTTGATCTTGCGGAGGAGGCCCTCCGCCTCGCCCGGCTGCTCGTTGGGCTCCTGCCGGAGCAACCCGAGGTTCTGGGTCTCCTGGCTCTGATGCTGCTCCACGACGCTCGCCGTGAGGCGAGGTTCGGCGGCGATGAGCTCGTTCTGCTTCAGGATCAGGACCGCTCCCTCTGGAGCCGATCGCAGATCGCGGAGGGGCGCGCCGTTCTCGAGGCGGCCCTCGCCCGGCACCGTCGGGGACCCTACGTTCTCCAGGCGATGATCGCCTCCGCGCAGCTGGACGAGCCGCCCGATTGGGCGCGGATCGCCGAGCTCTACGCGGAGCTGGCGCTCCTCACCGATTCGCCCGTGGTGGAGCTCAATCGCGCCGTGGCGATCGCACAGGCCGATGGCGCAGAGGCCGGACTGGAGATCGTTGACAGGATCGATCTGGATGGGTACCTCTACCTTCATTCCACCCGCGCCGAGCTGCTTCGGCGCTTGGGTCGCATCGGTGAGGCGCGCGCCGCCTACCGGCGCGCACTCGAACTCGCCCACCTCGCGTCGGAACGCCGGTTCCTGGAGCGGCGTCTGGCCGAACTCGGGGGCCAGCTGGAGGAGCCAGCCCCAGCCTCCCCGGCCTGATGGTACCTTCGGGCCCTTGGCCACTCCCTCCATCTCCGCTCGCAACCTTGCCCGCTCCTTCGGCTCCACCAAGGCCCTGGTGGATGTCAGCCTCGATGTGGCGGCGGGAAGCGTGTGCGCTCTGCTGGGGCGCAACGGTGCCGGCAAGACCACGACCGTCCGCATCCTCACGACGCTGCTTCCCGCCGATGGCGGGCACGCCCGGGTTGCAGGGTTCGATGTCCATGATCAGGCCAACGAGGTGCGCGCAAGGATCGGTGTCACCGGCCAGACCGCGACCATGGATGAGCTGCTCACCGGGTTCGAGAACCTGGAGACCATCGGGCGCTTCTGCCACCTGGGGGCGGCCACCTCGCGCCGGCGCGCGCGCGAGCTGCTCGAACAGTTCGATCTCGTCGACGCGGCGAAGCAGCTCGTCAAGCACTACTCGGGTGGAATGCGCCGCCGCCTGGACCTCGCCGCCAGCCTGATCCACGACCCTGAGGTCCTGTTCCTCGACGAGCCCACCACCGGCCTGGATCCGGTCAGCCGCGCCGAGATGTGGACGTCGATCCGCTCCCTGGTTGCCGGTGGCACCACGGTCCTCCTGACCACCCAGTACCTCGACGAGGCCGACCGGCTGGCCGACACCATCGTCGTCATCGACCGCGGTCTGGTGGTGGCCGAGGGAACGCCGGAACAGCTCAAGGCGTCGATCGGGCGACCGTTCGTCAGGGTCACCCTCACGGAGGCGGACCCCGCGGCGCTGGAGCAGGTCGGGCGGCTCCTCGGTGAGGGAGCCGAGGTGCGCGGAAGGTCGGTGAGCGCGCCCGCCATCGACGGCCTCGCCACCCTCGACCAGGTGGTGGTCCGGCTTCGGGACCTCGGTGTGCACGTCCACGAGGTCGGGCTGGAGCACCCCAGCCTCGACGAGGTGTTCAGCACGGTCACCGACCACTCCCACCATCCCGGGGTGCATTCGGCCAGCGCGGAGGGACGCGGGGCATGAGCGACAGCGTGGTGCGGGCCGAGCGACAGCTGCGTGGCGGCCTGCTCGATGCCTACACCGCCACCCGCCGCTTCCTGATCCGGGGCAAGCGCCAGCCCGATGTGATCTTCGGCACCCTGCTCATGCCGGTCATGTTCGTGGTGCTCTTCGGCTACGTCTTCGGCAGCTCGATCGTCGTCCCCGGGGGCAACTACCGCTCCTACCTCATGCCCGGCCTGTTCGCCATGTCGGTGCTGTTCAGCGCCGCCAACGTCGCTGTGGCGGTGGCTACCGACATGAGCGAGGGTGTGGTCGACCGCTTCCGGACCCTGCCCATCGCACGCTCCGCGATCATCATCGGCCGGTCACTGTCGACCCTGCTGTTGGGCATCCCGGTCCTGGTGGTGATGATCGCCTGCGGCCTCGCGGTGGGGTGGCGTCCCGTGGACGGCCTCGGCAACGCCATCCTCGCCTTCCTGCTCTTTGAGCTGTTCGGCGTTGCGATCGGCTGGCTGGGAATCCTGGTCGGGCTGCTGGCCGGTTCCGCTCAGGCGGCGGACGTCATCATCAACATCCCGATCTTCCTCATGGGCTTCATCTCCAGCGTCTTCGTCGACCCCGCCAACATGCCCGTCTGGCTGCGTGTCATCGCCTACTGGAACCCGATGTCGGCGCTGGTGACGGCGGGTCGCCAGCTCTTCGGCAACACCATCGGACCGCCCCCCTCCGGGGTCTGGTCGCTGGAGCATCCGATCGCGACCACTTTTGGGCTGGCGATGGTGATCATCATCGTCGTGGCACCGATCTGCGTCCGCCGGTACAGCCGCATCACCCGCTGAGGCGGGGCTCGCCGGCACACCGTCGACGGTCCCGGTCAGAAACCGGGGCCGACGCTCCGCAGGCCGTCCAGGGTCACGGTGGGGGAGAGGAACTGCAGCGGCGGGGTGTGGGCCGGCTCAGGGGTTGGTGCCGCTTCTCACCGCACGGGCCTCCCTGGGCGCCAGGCTGAGGGCGGCACCCTCCGTGCCGGTCGCCGCCTCCGCCACGCCCTCGCTGACGCCGAAGCTCTCGTCCACGCCCTCCGTCATCGGGGCGATCCGAGTGCGCAGCGGGACCTCCTTGATCAGGCAGACGAGCACGAGGGCGATGACCGCAAAGGGGACGCCGGCCAGGAAGACCGAACCGAGCGACTGGGAGAAGGCGTGGACCACGCCGCTGTGGATGAGCGGCGGCAGCTTGTCCAGGACCTGCGGGCTGGCGTTGCCGATGCCCCCCGACAGCCCCCCGAGGTGGAACCCCTTGGGGAGGTCCGTCACCAGCTTGGCGATCAGCACGTTGCTGAAGATGGCGCCGAAGATGGGCACGCCGATCGAGCCACCCATGGAGCGGAAGAAGGTCGCCGTCGAGGTGGCCACGCCGATGTCCTTCTGCGTCACGCTGTTCTGCACCACCACGACGAGCACCTGCATGACGCCGCCGAGGCCGAGGCCGAGCACCACCATGTAGGCGGCGGTCACGACCTGGGGCGTGGCGGCGGTCATCGTGGACAGCAGCAAGAGGCCGATGACGGTGACCCCCGTGCCCAGGATCGGCCAGACCTTGTAGCGCCCGGTGCGGCTGATCAGCTGGCCGCTCACGATCGAGGTGATGAGCAGGCCGACCATCATCGGGACGAGCAGCAGCCCGGAGTTGGTGGCCCCCTCGCCCTTGACGATCTGCAGGTACTGGGGGAGGAAGACGATCGATCCGAAGAGGGCGAGGCCGATGATGAAGCCCGCCGCGTTGGTGATGGCGAAGACCGAGTTGCGGAACAGCTTCAGCGGCAGGATGGGCTCGACAGCCCGTCGCTCCACCTGGAGGAATGCTCCCAGCAACACCAGCGCCGCCAGGGCGAGTCCGAGGGTCTGGGCAGATGCCCAGGGGTACTCGTTCCCTCCCCAGGTGGTGAGCAGGACGATGCAGGTGACCCCGGCGCCCAGCAGGGAGGCCCCCAGGTAGTCGATGCGGTGCTCCCGGCGCTGCCGGGGGAGGTGGAGGACGAGGCCGGTCGCGATCAGGGCGGCGATGCCGATGGGGACGTTGATGTAGAAGACCCAGCGCCAGGTGGCGTGGTCGACAAGGAACCCGCCGAGCAGGGGTCCGGCCACGGTGGCCAACCCGAAGACAGCGCCGAAGTACCCCATGTAGCGGCCGCGTTCGCGGGGGGAGACGATGTCGCCGATGATCGCCTGGGAACCCACGAACAGTCCCCCTGCACCGATGCCCTGGAGGGCCCGGAACCCGATCAGCTCGGCCATGTTCTGGGAGAGCCCGCAGAGCATCGAGCCGACCAGGAAGATGACGATCGCGCCCTGGAAGATCCGCTTGCGCCCATACAGGTCTCCGATCTTCCCGTAGAGCGGCGTCGAGATCGTCGAGGTGAGGATGTACGCGGTCACCACCCAGGAGAGCTGGGTGAGGCCGCCCAGGTCGCCCACGATGGTGGGCAGGGCCGTGGAGACGATGGTCTGGTCGAGAGCGGCGATCAGCATCGCCAGCATCAGGGCACCGAACACCACCATGAGCCGCCGCCGCTCGGCGGGGCTCCGCTGCTGAACCTTCAGGGCGGAGATCCCGGCGCTCATGCGGCGTCCTCTTGGGCGGTGACCATCTCGCTGTGCTGCCGGTAGAGGCGCGATGGCCACCAGGTCCAGCGGCCGACCAGCACCACGAAGGCAGGCACCATGATGGTCCGGACGAAGAAGGTGTCCATCAGGATGCCGGCGGCGATGCCGAAGCCGACCTGCTGGATCTCCGCGGCCTGAGCCGACCCTCCGGCGGCGAAGCCGAGCACGGCGAAGGTGCCGCCGAGCACCAGCCCGGCCGTGGTGACGGTCGTCCCGGTCACCCCGATGGCCTTCTTCACCGCCTCTCTCAGGGGGAGGGCATGGGACTCCTCCCGGATCCTCGTCATCACCAGCACGTTGTAGTCGGAGCCCAGCGCCATCAGGAAGACGAACATGAGGAAGGGCATGATGAATTCCACCCCGCTCTGGCCTCCGAGATGGACAAAGACCAGGCCCACCAGGCCCAGGGCGGCGAGGTAGGAGAGGACCACGCTCGGGACCAGGAAGAGGGACGCGATCCCGCTGCGCAAGACGATGGCGAGCAGCAGGGCGATGATGATCGCCACCGTCGGGATGATGTGGATGAGGTCGTTCTGGGAGATGTTCTCGACGTCATAGGCGAAGGCGTCGAGGCTGAAGATGCCGCTGTCGGCCGCCCCCGCGGCATGGGCGGCGCCGGTCGTGTCCGTTCGGAGAGCGGGGATGTTGGCGCTCGCCGCCGGGCTTCCCGCCGGCCCGACCGTGGGCACGACCGCAAACACCACGGTCCGCGCGTCGCTGCTGACGAAGCTCGCGAGAGCGCCGTCGACCTGCGCCTCCGAAGGTGGAAGGGCGGCGAGCGCGGCCGGGTTCAGCGGCCAGCCCAGGGTCTGGTGCAGGGCCGTGATCTCCGTGGCCGTCAGGGTCACCCCGGTCGGCCCGTTGGGGTCGAGCGGCCCGATCACGCTGCGGAAGCCCGGCGACGCCTGCAGGCTGTGCTGCGCCGTCACCAGCTCGGCGGGATCGTCGAACACCGGGTTGGAGAAATTCATGACCACCTCCGTCGAGGTGATCGCCCCGGCGGAGGGGAAATGCTTGTTGAGGACCGCCTGGCCGACCGCGGAATCGCTGCCCGCCGGACCGGAGGCCTCGTCGCCGAACCCCGCGGTGGTCGTGCCCACCGAGCCCACGGCCAGAGCAGCGAAGATCCCTATCCCCGCGATCGCGGTGACCATCGGGCGCCGGACAAAGGCGGCGGCAACCCGCCCCCAGAAGCCGACCTGTGGGGTCGAGCGGACCTCGAGGTTGCTGGGCCAGAAGACCGCGCGGCCGAGGATGGCGAGCAGGGCCGGGAGCAGGGTGAGGCCGGCGAGGAGCATCAGTCCGATCCCGATGGCGAGCGCGGGGCCGAGCCCCTGGTAGAAGCCGAACTGCGCGATCACCAGGCTGAGCAGGGCGCCGATCACGATCAGCGCGGAGAAGGTGATGGATTCCCCCACGGTCTCGACGGCACGTACCACCGCCTCCCGGGGGGCGAGACCGCGCCGGATCTCCTCGCGGACTCGAAAGACGAGGAAGAGGCCGTAGTCGGTGCCGGCCCCCAGGACGAGGACCACGAGGATCAGCTCGGTGATGACGGAGACCTGAACGCCGATGTGGGAGGCGGCCGCGATCACCGGTCCCGCCAGCGCCAGCACCAGCCCCGCAGGCAGCAGCGTCACGAGGGGTGCGAGCAGGGCCCGGAAGGCGAAGAGCAGCAGGATGATGATGAAGACGACGGAGAGCAGCTGGGTGGCGTTCTGGGAGTGGGCGGAGGCGGTGTCAGCGTCCGCGGCGGTCGCCAGCTGCCCGGTCAGGTTGAACTGGAGCCCGCTGGGGGCCCCCAGCTTCGAGAAGTCACTGCGGATGGAGTCGACGAGCGTCGTCCCGGCGCCCCCGCCGTACTGGGGGACGTTGGCCTGGATCAGGGCCTGGGTGGCCTCGCCGTCACTCGACGTCCCCAGGGCGTGGGCGGTGACGACGTTGGGCAGCTCCTTGATCTTGACCAGGAGCGAGCTGAAGGCGGCCTTGTCCCCGGCGGTCAGCGGGCTGCTGCTGCGCGACGCGACCAGGGTCGCAGTGGCGAGATTGGAGTTCTCGAACGGGTCGAGCAGCTGAGCCGCGTGCATGCTCGGCGAGTTCGCCGGCAGGAAGCCGCTCTCGGTGTCCTTCGCCACCGAGCCCAGCCCTGGCAGGGCGGCCACGCAGACCACCGTGATGACCACCCAGGCGGCGACGATCAGGTACCGGAAACGGACGTCGAACCTGCCGAGGCGGGAGTAGAGCCGCCTCATGCCGGGACCTCCGCGCCTGCCGGCTGGGCCAGCCTCTCGAGCAGTCCGACGAGAGTGCGGAGGTCGTCGTCGCTCAGCCGCTCGGTGATCACCGCGAGGCTGCGCAGATGCAGTCGCATCATCTCCTCGAATCTCTGGCGGGCCGCCTCGGAGAGTTGAACCCGGACCAGGCGCCGGTCCTCGTCCTCGCGCAGACGCTCCACCAGGCCCATCCTCACCAGGCGGTCGACGAGCTGGGTGGCCGAGCTGGGGGTGATCGCCTGGGCCTCGGCGAGCTGGTGCATGGAGACGGCGGAGCCGGCCTGGTGGAGGAGCATGAGCGCCTCCAGCTGAGAGGCGGTCACCTCCTCCATGGTCTCGCGCATCGCGGCCTGGGCATCCGGCGGGATCGTGGCCCGGAAGCGGTGCCGAAGCGCCGGTTGCATGCAGGTCAGGCGGTGCAGAAGGATCTCCCGCGCGGAGAGGGCTGCGGGCTCGTTGGCCACTCTTTCACTCCTCGGATACTCAGGTACCTAAAGTATGTGGCACACCAAGCTCAGCGTGTCAAGGGACATTCCCATGACCCAAGTGACGGGCCGGCCACGGCCGGGCGGCGTTCTGCCCAGCGCCCTCGGCTTTCGCCCACCGCCCTCGGCTCTCGCCGGCGCCCCTCGCCCCGGCCCGCCGGATCCGGATCGGTACCGCCCCGCTGGCGCCGGCCGCGACCGCCGGCGGGGTAAGGTAGGGGCTCCGTGCGGCGGCACCCGCGTTTGACGCCGGCCGGGGCTGTGATATCATCCGCTTGACCTAGCGCGGCTAGGTCTTATTTGTGTTGGGGCTTCAACGTGGCCACGGCTAAAGGCGGCACTTCGATCATCACCCTGCAGTGTCCCGACTGCAAGGAGCGGAACTACACCACCGTCAAGAACAAGCGCAACGATCCGGACCGGATCGAGCTGCGCAAGTTCTGCCCGCGGTGTCGCGCCCATACGCGCCATCGCGAAACCAAGTAGCCCGGTCAGGAGAAGCCAAGCGATGTGGGAAGCCGGCCCCGCAGGCCGCTATGCTGACGGGCCACAGGGGCGTAGCTCAGTTGGTAGAGCATCGGTCTCCAAAACCGAGGGTCGCGAGTTCGAATCTTGCCGCCCCTGCCATCTCGGGTCGGACCCGGCCGGCTAGGCCCGGGTCGAGCGTTGGAGGTCGATAGAGGACGTGGCCAGATCGCCGGCCAGAGCGGGGCTCCCGCCAGGTGGGAGCGGGGGACGCCGTCCCAGACGGCTGCCTGCCTACTTTCGGGGTGTCTGGGAAGAGCTGCGCAAGGTCGTCTGGCCAACCTGGCCGGAGCTGACGCGGATGACCGGCGTGGTGGTCGTGACCGTGGTCCTCTTCAGCCTCCTGATCGGGGGCGCGGACTACGCGCTGGGATACGCGGTCAAGCCCATCTACGTTCAGAACACCAGCACCACTGCCAGCTCCCCGGCCCAGCCGGTGACCACCGCCATCCCGAGCGCCAGCGCTTCGGCGAGCGTCAGCGCCGCCGCCTCCCCCTCGGCGAGCGCCTCGAGCTGACCGACCAGCCACACTGAGATGACCATGAGCGACACCGCCACCACGACGCAGGCCAGCGACGCCCGCTGGTACGTCATCCACGCCTATTCCGGGCACGAGGAGAAGGTCAAGAACAACCTCCTCAAGCGCGTGGAATCGATGGACATGCACGACAAGATCTTCGAGGTCCTGGTCCCCACCGAGGAGGTGATGGAGATCAAGGACGGCCAGCGCCGGAGGGTCTCCAAGCGGATCTACCCCGGCTACATCCTGGTCAAC
>Ga0187875_10000133_pt1 | contig 66756 bp, 73 predicted proteins | sample June2016WEW_17_1_2_FD_132978 | JGI IMG/M metagenome (GOLD analysis project Ga0187875, IMG submission 132978) | Peatland microbial communities from SPRUCE experiment site at the Marcell Experimental Forest, Minnesota, USA - June2016WEW_17_10 | ecosystem: Environmental > Terrestrial > Soil >... | reverse complement strand
TTTATACCTTCCATAATTTCCATTTTTATGGAATCTGGAGGTGTAAAGCATGCATCCTTGCACCACAATAACGTAAGCACTCAACGCCCAACCGACCTAACGATAGTGAAGCTTGTCCCGTCAGGCGCAAGCGAGGCGCCATGGGCAGTGGCATTCAACGGAATATTCGTCGGAATCTCGGAGTACTGATTTTTAATAAATTCATCTACCTCCACTAAATCCTTCGTGCCCCCTGTAAAGAAGCAGGTGCTATAGGTTGCCAATGTGCTATTGGGCGCAAATCCAAGCGGTTGCGGTGCCACGGCTGCGTAATAGAAACCCACCATTGGTATAATAGCCGCATTTGGAATGCCGGGCGCGGTGTTCGCCGAAGCGGTGCAGATTATACCGTTGGGAGCCACACTGATGCTGTCAGGGCTGTTAGCCACCCCGTAAGCCCAGGCCGGCGTCACAATACCTGTCGTCATTGTGTTTGCCATGTCGAGCTGAAGTACGAAATTGTTCCCGTTTATGAAGTTGTCGCCGTTTTGTGATACCGACTGCGTCTCTGCGATAAGTACCGTATCGAAAGACGAAGCAATGTCATGTACTGCCATCTTTCCTTCCTGAAGCCCCATATTACCGAGGTTCACGCCGTTTCTTATTACGTTTATTGTTGAGACGCCGTCCCGCTCTACGGGAACAACCACGTCCCTGGTCTGTGCGCCTAGTGAAGGGGCTAATAGCAGAGGTATTGCCGCAGCTACTGTGATAACGCTTTTCCTTGCAAAGTTCCTTATCTGTTTTATCCTGTCCGAATTCTTGGTCGAATTCATATATATCACTAGCGTAATTATACGGACGTCCAAATATATAAACCTACCTTTTTTCCACCCTCATGGAATTTTGACGTCTAGAATTGTGCAGCATTTCTGCCCTTTTTATGCGAATTGCAGGTACAGGAACAATATTGCCACAGCCGCCATGACTATGAAGGTTATTATCCCGAACACATTGGACAGCCACCCATTGACATACCTCTTCAGGATAGACCTGTTGTTGCAGATATGCAGGATGATGAGTATTAGGATGGGTGCTATCAGTCCATAGAGCACCGCAGAGTATATCAGCATCTTGATGGGGCTCAGCCCCAGCAGGTTCATCAATAATCCCACCGCAAGCGAGACTATTAGCACCATGTAGAAGCTCTTCGCCTCATGGAACTTCCTGTCAAGGCTCACCCCGGTCCCGAGCGCCTCGGCATACATGTAGGAGAGCGATCCCGCAAGTACCGGTATCGCAATGAAGGCCGAGCCGAAGATGCCCAGCGCAAAGAGGAGATAGGCCGCATTACCTGCCAATGGGCGCAGCGCCTGCGCCGCTTGGTCCACGGTGTTGATCTGGGTTATGTGCGCATTGAACAGCACGGTGCCGGTCGTGAGTATGATGAAGAACATTATCACGTTCGAGAAGAGCATTCCAAGGTCCACGTCAATCTCCATGTCATCCATGATCTTCTTGTTGACCACGAGGCTTTTGCTGTGCTCCCTCTCCTCCACCTCGGTCGACGCCTGCCAGAAAAAGAGGTATGGCGAAATCGTCGTGCCTAATATGGCGACAAGTATGAGCACGAACCCCTTGTTTAGGCTTATCGTGGGTATAAGCAGGTTGGTGATGACGTACTGCCAGTTCTGGCCCACAAGGAAGGGCACTATGAAATATGCGAAGAAGGCTAGGCAGAGCCACTTCATGAGCGATGATAGTTTCCTATAGGAAAACCTTATCAGGATCAGCGCAAGCAGGCAGGTGAAGACCAGGCAGAACGCTATCGTCGGTATCTGCGGGAAAAGCAGATTCGAGACAGCACCCACAGCCGAAATGTCGGCACCTATGTTGAAAATGACGGCGGTAAAGCTTATCAGCATGACTGCGTACAGGACTGGCTTCGGGTAGTTGTCCCTGATGACCCTTGTAAGCCCCTGCCTAGTCACTATCCCTATGCGCGCGCACATCTCCTGTATCGATATCATGAGCGGGGTAGAAATAAGCGCCGTCCAGAGCGTCTTTAGCCCGAACTGCGCCCCAGCCTGCGAGTATGTGGCGATGCCGGATGGGTCGTCGTCACTTGCGCCTGTTATGAGGCCGGGACCGAGTTTTCTCAGGAATCTCTTTATGCCCAAATCCATCCTATGCACATCTAATAAAGCAACTATTTACTTTTGCAGTTAATTATAATAAGCAGAACCAGCCCCTATATTAGATGTTTGTATGAGGACTATTGTGGCATTCGGCACCTTCGATGTGCTGCACCCCGGGCATGTGCACTACCTGGAAAGGGCAAAGGCGCTCGGCGGAAGGCTTGTAGTGGTAATCGCAAGGGACGAGAGCGTAAGGATGTTCAAGGGGCACGAGCCCGTATTCGACCAGGCTGCCAGGCTCATGATAGTGGGCTCGCTGAAGAGCGTAGACAGGGCGATACTCGGCAATAGGCTCAGGAAGGCGGATGACCTCTATAACATATTCAAGAGGTGCAGGCCGGACATCATAGCGCTAGGGTACGACCAGAAGGCGGACATCCCCGCGATGAGGGAATGGCTAGCAAGGAACAGGATAAAAGCAAGAATAGTCCGGCTAAGGACAAGCTTGAACGACGACATCTACAAGAGCTCGAAGCTGGCAAAGCGCATCGCCCACTAGATGGACATGTCCAGCAGCTTCCTGCTCGCGCTGTCGAGGTCGCCCAGGTTTATCTGCAGCGGCGTATTGTACTCGTCTATGAGTATCACGTAGTCCTTTCTCGCGACTATGTCGTTCCTGTTCCTTGTCAATACCCTCATGCTGCCCCTGTCCGTGACCAGCTTCCACTCCAGCCCGTCGCCGGTTATCTTTATCTCCTTTACGCCTGTGACCTTTGGCTTGAAGTTGTTCACCTCCACCGCAGCCTCAAGCGCGAGCCTCGAATCTTTGTCAAGCAGTCCGCAATCCTCTATCGCGAAGAGGTCCCTGTCCTTGCCGTAAAGTATTATGAACTCTGGGCTGGATGTCGGGAATGGCAACCTTGGCGTGAGCCTCTTGATGAGCTTGCCGTTCCTGACGACATCTACAAAGCTCCTCCTCTCCCCTGCCAGTATCTTTATCTTGTTGGGTTCAACCGGGTAATCCCTTACGAATGATCCAAGGCTGCTCTTCCTGATGCTCCTCCTTCTTGAGCTCCTCGAGGCCTTGTACTTGAACATCTTGTAGAGCCTTCCCTTCCTTCTCAACATCTCTGCTGGCCTCCCCTGCTCCACTATGTTCCCATCGTCAAGCACGACCGCGAAATCAGAGTTCACTATCTCGTTGAGGTCGTGCGTCACGAATATCATGGTCTTGTCGCTCTCAAGCCCTAGTATCGCATTGTTCACCTTCCTTGCATTTATAGCGTCGAGGTTTGCGGTTATCTCGTCAAGCAGCACTATGTCAGGGTTCCCGAGTATCGCCCTTGCTATAGCGAGCCTCTGCCTCTGCCCGCCGGAAAGGCTCATCCCCCTTCCTCTTATCCTGTTGTCATAAGAGAGCGGGAACTTCATTATCTCCTCATGCATGCCAACAGCCTTGGATGTCGCTATTATGTCTATCGGCTTTACCCTCTCGTTGGTGTAGTAGAGCATGTTGTACGTTATTGTATTGTCGAAGAAGGATGAATCCTGCGGCACATAAGATATCCTGTCCCTAAGGTAGCTCATCTCTATCTCGTTTATGCTCACTCCCCCGAATTTTATGTCGCCTCCGTCTATCTTGTAGAGGCCGAGGAGCAGCTTTGCTATGGTGCTCTTGCCTGCGCCGCTCTTTCCAACTATCGCTATGACCTTGCCCCTGCCTATTGTTGCGCTTATCCCCTTTATCACAGGGAAGAGCGGATCGTAGCCGAACCAGACCTTATCAAACACTATATCCTTGGCAAACGAGGGCTTCTGCTTTCCGCTCGGCTCCTTTGCAGCATCATCATTGTCGAATACCTCTCGAAGCCTCTCTCCGGATGTTATTGATTCCTGCACATAGGGCATTATCGTGCTTATCTGCTGTATGGGGCCGTAGAACATCGCCATGTAAGCAAGGAACGCGGTCACAACTCCGAGCTGCAGCGTCCCCACTATCACGAGGTTGCCGCCGACCCACCATATCACAACCGCTGCGAGCGCCACCAGGAACCCCACAGGCTGCCAGTACTTTAGCTCCATCTTTGTTATGTCGACCTGCGTGTCATAGTACTTCTCAAGCCCCTCGCCGAACTCGTCGCCCTCGAACTCCTCCCTTGTCGCGCTCTTTATCACCGCATAGTTCGGTATCACGTCGTTTATCCTAGTGATAAGGTCCGCGCTCCTCCTCCAGCTCTTGTGGTAGGCCTTGTCCGACCTCTTGTTGTAGCTTATTATGAGCACTATTATGACCGGTATGGGAAGCAGGACGTAGAACGCAAGTGTCGGGAAGAGGAGGAAGAGTATCACACCTATTCCGACTATCGTCAATATGTTGGTTATTATAGTGCTGAGCCCGTAGGTCATCAGCCACTGGGTGTTGCCCGTATCCGTAGTCAGCCTAGACTGTATCCTGCTGGGTGATATGTTGTCTATGTCGCTCGCAGGCAATCGCACAGCCTTCCTGAACAGGCTGCCGCGGAGCCCTGTGACTATCCTGTTCCCGGCGATGTTCAGCGCATATGACTGGAACGCCTGCACAATGCTTGATGCGGCGTATGATATCACAAGCACTATTGTCAGCTCCTCGAAGAGGCCAGCGGTGCGGGTCTTCGCAAGTATGACGTTGTCTATCAGCACCTTGAGCAGGTATGGCGGTATCAGGTTAAGCGCGACAGTGGCTATGGAGAGCGCTATGCCGACAGCGAGCAGCCTCCTGTGCTTGGTGGCGAAGCCGTAAAGCCAGTATAGCGTGCTTATGCTGCTCCTTTTCTCCTTCTTCTCCTCGAATGTTGCTGGGACGAGCCTGTTGCTCCTCAGGTACTCGTTTATCGCGTCTGCGAACTTCCTGAACATCTTCACCTTGCTCTTCGTGAAGTAGGCTATCTCCTTCTCAGCCCCGAGCTTTGTCTTTATGACAAGCTTACCTATCCCGAGGCCTTCCTCAACGAATGCGCGCTCAAGCTCCCTGGTGTCGATGCCGAAGACGACGCCCTTCTCGCCCGTAACGGAAAGCAGGCCCTTGGCTAGCGTCACCCGCTCTTCCTTGAGCTCAAGCCTATTGTTCAGGTCTGTGCCAATTTTCAGCATATAATCCCTCTTTTTCCTGCAAACGCGCAGCATTTCCGTGATGGTGGGCAGCCCAATCGTGCAGCACCATGGCTAACCAAGTGTTTTACCAGATGTATAGCGAAGCGCATTTATTTATGGGTATTGTACACACCGGGATTTGCGGAACTAAGCCGACATGGAAGGCAAGATCAGCTCTGTTCTGCCCGCACAAACGGGGCTTTCACAGACTACGCAAGCTATAAATATATAAAGGACTCAAGATAGATTACAACGAGCCTAATCGCCATTTTGTCAAGGGGCTCGCCACTGGATGAAGATCATGAAAACACTACTGCTCTGCGGCGGCTTCGCCACAAGGCTGGAACCCATAACATATTTCATGCCAAAGGCGCTTCTGCCCGTAGGAATAGCGGGAAAGCCTGTAGTCGAATACGCCTTCGATGACGTTGTATCCTGCGGCATAACCGACATAATACTCTCGACAAACTCCAGGTTTGTGCAGGCGTTCGAGTACTGGGCCAGCCAGAAGACAGAGAAGATGCCTGTAAAGATAGACTTTGTCGTGGAAGACGCAAGCAGCAACGCCGAGAAATTCGGGGCTGTGAAGGGCATAGCCTACGCGATAAAGGAGAAGAAGATAGACGACGATCTGATAATAATAGCAAGCGACAACCTCTACGACTTCAGCGTGAGGAATGTGATCGAGCATTTCAACGAGCACAGGAAGCCCACAGTCGCGTTCCACGACATCGGCTCGAAGGAGGAGGCGAAGAAGTTCGGTGTCGCGACGCTCGAGAACCACAGGATTGTCTCGTTCGAGGAAAAGCCAACAGAGCCCGCATCAACGCTGGTGAGCACTGCCATATACATCATGCCAAAGGAAATGCTCGGAAAATTCGACGAATATCTTACAGAGACGAAGAACTCCGACAAGATAGGGGATTTTGTCAAATGGCTTGCGGCGAGCACAGAGGTCCATGGCTATGTCTACAAGGAGAAATGGCACGACATAGGGAGCCTTGAGACCTACAAGCAGGTATTCGACGAATACACAAAGCGCAACAACGGCAAGCGCTGATTCATGCCCTTTTAGAAGCCGCCGGGGAGGCTGGACTATAGAGAATGCTAAGGGTTCTTAAAGCGGAATTTATCTCAATAATTTTTCCTAAATTCGCATCCGCTATACCAAGCATCAAACTGGCAAGTCCAGGATCGCTTACCCTGTTTATATCTTCGAGTCTTAATAAATGCTTTACCGCTCTAAGATACTGCGTTCTTGCCGGTCCCAATTCTCCACGTTCTTTCAAGAGCCTGCCTGCTTCTGAATGCCTCCTGGCAGCCGTTCCATGGTCTCGTAGCAATGCCGCGGCTCTTGCAGCCCATATATTGGATCTTATCGCATCCATTTGATCACGCAAATATTCTATATTCTGGTTATTTAATAATTGCGCCTGCACAAAAGAGCATTCGCGGTTCTCATTTTCCGCCGCCGGATTTGGCAATCCTTTTCTTTACGTGCTTTAGGGCCACGAAGCTGTCCCTGTCTATCTCGTCAAGGCGCATCGATATGTACTTGGACTGCCTGCTCATCTCGGGTATGAACTTGTACTCCAATGCGTTGACCCTCCTCTTCGCCTTCTCTATCTCAAGCACAAGCTTCTTCAGCCCGAGCTCCCTCTGCGCGACGTCAACTACGGTATCAAGCGCCTTGGTGAACGACTCGTTTATGTCGTCAACGGCTATGCTCGTAGACATTAGGCTGTAGTTCGCCTTGCCTATGGTCGCGGCCTTCATTATCTCCGGTATCCTGACGCCCATGACGCCCTTGAGTGTTATGCTTATGCGCTCCGCTTCCGGCACGTGCAGCGCAGTAGACTGCAGCTCGAAGTCCCCCACATACGCCGATGCGATCGTCACGGACCTGTAGGCATTGAGCATCAGCTTGTTGAGGTAGCTCCTGTCCCGCTTCGACTGCTTCAACAGCCTGAGGAACTCTATCACAAGAACCTCTCTCTTCCTCTTCAGGACATTGTAGCCTTTCTTTGCCATGGCTATGCGTCGCTTCGTCGTGATGAGGTTCATCCGTGTCGGGTTTATCATTTGCCTCCCTTGTAATATTTCTTGACGTATTCTTCCTTGATCCTTGTGAGCTCGGTCTCCGGCAGCGCGGACAGCAGATCCCATCCTATGGAGAGCGTCTTCTCTATGTCCCTGCTCTCATATGGGCCCTGCTTTATGAACTTGTTCTCGAACTCGTTTCCGAAGCCGAGGTACTGCCTGTCGCTCTCGCTGAGCGCCTCGACACCCACTATGGAGCTAAGCGCCTTTGCGTCCTGCGCCCTTGCGTATGCGCCGTAGAGCTGGTCGGCTACTCCCCTGTGGTCCTCCCTTGTCTTGCCCTTTCCTATGCCGTTGTTCATCAGCCTAGAGAGCGAGCCCAGCGGGTTTATCGGCGGGTACATGCCCTTGTTGAGCAGCTCCCTGCTCAGGAATATCTGCCCCTCGGTTATGTAGCCTGTGAGGTCCGGTATCGGATGAGTGACGTCGTCGCTCGGCATAGTGACCACATTGAGCTGGGTTATGCTGCCCTTCTTTCCCTTGAGTATTCCCGCACGCTCGTATATGCTTGCAAGGTCTGTGTACATGTAGCCTGGGTAGCCTCTCCTTCCAGGCACCTCCTCCCTTGCGCTTGATAGTTCTCTCAGCGATTCGGCATAGTTAGTCATGTCGTTCAGTATTACAAGAACGTGCATCCCCTTGTCGTATGCAAGGTGCTCCGCAGTCGTGAGCGCAAGCCTTGGCGTTATGATTCGCTCAATGCTCGGGTCGTCTGCAAGGTTTATGAACGCTACAGTCCTCTTCATCGCGCCGGTCTTCCTGAACTCCGTTATGAAATACTCTGCGTCGTCGTAGGTTATGCCTATGCCCGCAAAGACTACAGCGAAGCTCTCGTTCGTGCCCTTTACCTTCGCCTGTCTTGTTATCTGGGCTGTCAGCTCGTTGTGCGGCAGCCCCGAGCCTGAGAAGAGCGGCAGCTTCTGCCCCCTTACGAGTGTGTTGAGCCCGTCTATCGTAGATATGCCGGTCTCTATGAAGTCGCTTGGCATGGCTCTCGCCGCTGGGTTTATCGGCTCCCCGTTTATGTCCTTCTTCTCGCCGGAAGTTATCAGCCCTCCTCCGTCCTTGGGTCTTCCCTGCCCGTCGAATACTCGTCCTAGCATGTCCTCGCTTGCCCTCACTGTGAATGTCTCGCCGAGGAAGCTGACAGAGGTGTCCCTTACGTCTATGCCGTTTGTCGGCCCGAATACCTGCACCACGGCGTGCTGCTCTGTGGTCTCGAGCACCTGCCCGAGGCGTTCCTCCCCGTTGCGGAGCCTTATCCTCACTATCTCGTTGTAGGATGCGTTCTTCACCTTGCCCACAACTATCAGCGGTCCTGCAACGCTTTCTATCGTGTTGTATTGTATATCCAGTTTCATCTAATCATCTCTTTTTCTTCGCCGCGCCCTTCCTGTGCTTTTCAGCCTTCTGCGGTCTGTGCTCTGTTCTCGCCTTCTCCTTCTCTGGCTCCTTTTCGACTTCCATCTCTTGAACATTCTCGCTCTCACCCTTGGGCTCAGGCGCTGCCTCGCTTCCACCATCAAAGTCTTTTGCGAGATGCGCGAACTCCGTGTCCATCTCGCTGCGCAGCTTCTTTGCCGAGCTCTCGATCTCGCTGTCCTTTATGCCCTTCATCCTCGAGACGCCTGCCCTCGACTTCATCTTCGCTATCGCAGACACGTTGAGGCCTCCCTTTATCGCCTCGTTTGCCGCGTTCGCAAAGTACAGCATGGTGGAAAGCATTATGCTCTGCTTCTTCAGGCTCGAGTATGCGTCTATGTCGTCGAATGCGCTCTGCCTAAGGTAGTCCTCCCTGAGCATCCTCCCGATCTCGAGAAGCACTCGCTCGGAGTCAGGCAGCGCATCCTCGCCTACCAGCTGCACTATGTCCTTGAGTTCAGCCTCCCTTTGCAGAAGCTTCATAGCCTCCTTCCTGTTCCTGATGAATTCCTCGCCGACATGCTCAGTGTACCAGTACTCTAGCGCATCGCTGTAGAGCGAATAGCTGTTCAGCCAGTTTATTGCGGGGAAGTGCCTTGAGCTGGCGAGCGCAGCATCTAGCGACCAGAATGCCTTCACCACTCTTAGCGTTCCCTGCGACACAGGCTCTGATATGTCACCTCCTGGCGGCGACACAGCGCCTATTATCGTGACCGACCCCTTGGTGCCGTTCAGGTTCTCGACCTTTCCGCCCCGTTCGTAGTATTCCGCAAGCCTCTTCGGAAGATAAGCAGGGTATCCCTCCTCACCAGGCATCTCCTCAAGCCTTGCCGATATCTCTCTCATAGCCTCGGCCCATCTTGATGTCGAGTCCGCCATGATCGCGACGCTGTATCCCATGTCCCGGAAATATTCCGCGATAGTTATCCCTGTGTAAATGCTAGCCTCACGTGCGGCTACCGGCATGTTGCTAGTGTTTGCAACAAGCACAGTCCTTTCCATGAGCGGCCTTCCCGTCTTCGGGTCCTTGAGCTCGGGAAATTCTGTAAGCACGTCAGTCATCTCGTTTCCTCTCTCTCCGCATCCCACGTATACCACTATGTCGCTGTCTGCGTATTTTGCCATCGCCTGCTGCAATACGGTCTTCCCAGCCCCGAAGGGCCCTGGTATGGCGGATGTGCCTCCCTTCGCAATCGGGAACAATGTGTCTATTACCCTCTGCCCTGTGATGAGCGGCTCGTTCGCCCTGAACTTCTTGCTCACCTTCGATGGCTTTCGAACGGACCTTGACTGCGACATCTTTATCTTGAACAATTCCTTGCTATTCTCCACCTCAGCTACAGTGTCGTCGATAGTGAAGCTCCCAGAGCCTATCTTCTTTATCTTGCCCTTGACGCCGTACGGTATCATTATGTAGTGCTTTATGAAGTCGGTCTCCTGCACGTACCCAATTATGTCGCCCTCCTTGACAGAGCTGCCCTTCTTCACGCCCTTGTCCTCGACGAACTTCCATTTCTTGTTCCTGTCTATAGGCTCTGCAGCGATTCCCTTCCCTATGAATGCGCCGCTCTTCTTCTTGAGGAGCTCAAGCGGCCTCTGTATGCCGTCGTAGATATTGCCGAGAAGCCCTGGGCCAAGCTTGACAGAGAGGGGCAGGTTCGTTGATTCGACCTCCTCGCCCGGGCGCAGCCCTGTAGTGTCCTCGTATACCTGTATTACCGCATTCTCTCCGCGGAGCTGTATTATCTCCCCTATAAGGCTTGCCTTGCCGACATGTACCACGTCGTACATGTTGCTGCCAAGCATCTTCCTTGCGACTACCAGCGGACCCGAAACCTTTTCGATTATTCCCATGATATCATCAATATTTTTTAAGCATTCTTGCTGATGTCAATACCTATTGCCCTCATTATCAGCCTTCTCAGCGTGTCCGGCTGCCCTTCCTCCTTGTAATCCGGAACTTCTATGACCATGGGCAGCACGCTGTCCGCTATGTTCTCCGACAGCTTGCGGTCGCGTATGCTCCCGAGTACCTTTGAGGTCGTTATTATGAGTCCTATGTCCTCGCGCTGCATCAGCTCCCTCATCCTGTTCTCGGATTCCTGCGCGCTAGATGCATCGTATGCCTCAGCGACACCGGAGAGCTTGAAGCCCAGCGCAAGCTGGGTGTTGCCTACAACGGCTATCTTGTACTTCTTCACAGGTTCCATACCACCAGCCTTGATACCTCCTCCTTTGTAAGACCGTACTCCTTGCTCTTTATGAGGGCCCTGAGCGTGAACACCTCTATCTCCTTCAAGTATACATAATCTACAAGCGATCCGAACGAGAGCGAACTGAGCCTGAGCAGCTTGAGGCTCGCGTTGAATATCTGGTTCCTCATGCTTATCTCGAAGTCGAGCAACTGCCCGTTCTCCTTGTATGCCTCGGCCGCAGCCTTGAGATCGAAGCTCTTTATCTTAAGCGCGAACGCAGCGACACTGTCTGAGCTGTTGTACAGCCTTGCCAGCGCCTTAGAGCCGCCGTTCTCCTTCTTTACGACAAGGCTTGGCGCGATGCTAGCAAACGGCAGGCTCCTGCCCTTCGCGCGTATCAGCGTTATGATGTTCCTCATCTCTATGTCCATGCCGAGCAGCCTTGCGGATGCGTCATGCCTCTTGGCAAGCTCGCCCACAAGCGCGTCAAGCTCCCTGTAGTGCTCCATGTCTATGGTGGCCATCGCCTCGAGCACATTCCTCGTCTTCTTGTAGGTTGCGAGCGCCTTCTCGAGTATGTGCCTATAGCTGCCTATCCTCATCAGCCTTCCGAGCGCGCCCTCAACGCTCTCCGCGCGCATCGCGTCCTGGAGCACCAGCGGCGTGAAATCAGTGGATGTTATTATGTATCTTGATATCGCGTCGTATGGCTGCTTCCTGTCAATCGCCTCGAGCACCCGCTTCACGTTGCCAAGGTCCCACCGCGCTATTATAGTGCGTATGATGTGCCTGTCGGATTTCGGGGTTATCTGCGCTATCTTGTTCACGCGCCCCGCCATGTTCTCGCTCACCGCGAAGTCGAACATCATCGGGCTTATCTCCAGCCCGCCGAACTTTGTTATCGCTGCGTTGTAGTCTGTCTGGAAGAGTATGGAGAGCACGGAGTCTATGTCCTTGGCGTCGGCTATGTTGCGCATCGTGGTGCTGTCTATCAGCTTCGACTCCATCGCCTTGGCTCGGGTGTTTGAATAGCCGTACTTCATTGCCCGCCCATACAGTGTCATAAGCTTACCCGAACATCGCCTTTGATAGTGTCCTCCTTATCTCATCGCCGTGCGACCCGATCAGCCCGTCTATGCTCGCATCCGCCGTTACTCTCTTGTCAGCCGAGGTTATCACTACGCCCTTTATCTGCGCGCTCTCGATCCGAGCGCCGTGGTTCTTCACAAGGTGCGCGTTCCGCTTGTCTATCCTTATCACGGAATTCTCAAGGGGCATCAGCTCGGAGAAGCTAGCGATCGCGGATTTTATGAGGCTCTGCTCGGATGCCTGCAGCCTCTTCGCCACAAGCGCGCCGAACTGCCCCATCTGCCTGTCTATGCTCTCCTCTTTAGCGCTCGAGAGCATGCTGGAGATATCCGTCTCCAGCGAGACGAGCCCGTCCCGCTTCCTGTGCTCAGCCTCGAGCTTCGCCTCCTCGACAGCCTTCTTCCTCGCCGTCTCTGCGGATTTCTTCGCGTTGCCGATGATGGTGGCCGCCTCTGCGTCTCCCTCCTTCTCCAGCTTCGACGCTGCGAGCCGTGCCTCGTGCTCTATGTCCCTGCGTAATTCCTCAAGAGCCATGCGCTCTCCCCGTTCAGACGAACCCAGCGCCAAGCAGTATCAGTATCGCAATTACGAAGCCGAATATCACGATGGTCTCTGGGAGTACAAGAAACAAAAGCACTCTTCCCATCTCTTCAGGCTTTTCCGCCAGAAGGCCCATTCCCGCGCTTCCTATTGCTGACTGCGTTATTCCTGTCGCTATTGCAGCGCCCACTATGGCTACTGCCGCCGCCAATGCCGCTATTGCAGATGGCATGTCTATTGTTGTCATAATTTCACCATGTTTCATTCTTTAGTATAAACTCTTTTCGCTGCGAAGGGCTTGAACTTTATCCCGCCGCCCGTGTAGAACTTTGAGAAGAACTCTATGAAGTTCAGCCTTGCGCCCTGCACCGCGCCCTCGAACATCGAGACTATCATGTTCAGGAAGTGGAGCACCAAGAAGAGCACAAGGGATATTATGAACCAGGGTATCCCGCCGCTGAGAGAGGGGGTGAACGCCTGGTCTATCAGGAAGGCAAGCACTACGCTAGCAAGCCCGAAGCCCATGAGTCTGGCATAGCTAAGCGGGTGCGATATCAGGTTCGTGACCTCGCCAGCCTCCTCGCCGCTGAGCACAAGCGTTGCGATGAGCATGACTATGGCTAACACCGCGGATCCCCACAGCAGCGTGGAATTGCTGAAGGCGTTGAAGACGCCGCCCGCGACCGCTATGGTCCCGCTGACAAGCAGGATGGCCGAGGTGAGCCTGCCGAACGCGATCTTCCTGTGGTGCTTGTACTTGTTGACGAATCCGATGAGAAGACCGGCCACTACCTGGATCAGCCCGAATATTACCGACACAGCAAGCAGAACCGTGATGCTCTTGAACCAGTCGAAACCTACGAAGCTTGTGAAGTACTGGTTGAGCGCCAGCCCGAAGTATTGGTTGGAGAGGAAGCCGAAGACTATCGCGGATATCGCGCACATCTTCCATATCTTCGCCGTGTTGCAGACAAGCCCCTCCGGGTCTGTTATCGTGGTTATGTACCATGCGAAGAAGAACGAGAGGACGCCGTAGCCCACGTCGGATATCATGAAGCCGTAGAATATCGGGAATGATATCATGAAGAACACGGCGGGGTCTATCTCGTCGCTCCTGGGCACAGATATGAAATTGATCATGTAGTCGAAGGGCTGCAGCATCTTGGGCCTGTTCATGAGTGTGGGCGCGAGTTCATCAGTTGCGAGCTGCTCTATGTAGTACCTTCCGCCGCTAGCTCCGGATATCGCATGCTCAAGACCGTGCAGGGTTTTCTTTGGAACCCATCCCTCTATTATTATGGTGCGGTCTGTCTTCTTGAAGGTCTCGCTCACCCTAGCCTTTGTGATCTCTATCTCAAGCATCTCCATGAATGCGGAGAGCCTTGAATATTCCGAGCCGCTGATCTCCAAAAGCTCCTTCTCTATCGCCTTTATCCTGGCCTCGATCTCAGACCTCGCCTTTGTTATGCGTATCAGCGCCTCCCCCGCCTGCCCGTGCAGGTGGTCAAGGCTCAGGTCAAGCTCCCTTAAATTGTATTTCCTTGCGATCTCGTCTACGTCAAGCCCCTTCTTGTATGCGAGTATGACGCCAAGCTGGTGCTTCTCGTATGATTCTACCACCCCGACGGCGAGACCCTCCTTCTTTATCTCGGCCTTGAGCGCATCGAGATCCTTCCTGTTCCCAGCGGAATAAGCCTTGAACGAAAGGACATTGCTCTTCAACCTGTCCAGGTTGATGTCCATGCCCGAGAGCTGCTTTGCAACATCCTCGGACTGGAGGAAATGCTTCAGGGACTGCTGCGCGCTCTTCCTTTCCTGGTCCAGCGCATAGATCCTGTCGACTACCCTGAGCGATTTTGCCGTAGCTATAAGCCGTTCAGCGTCTATATGCTTCTCTATATTGGGATGCTTCCCCTTTTTCCCCCTCTTGGGCGCCTTTAGGAGCGAAATCGCACCGGCAAGCCTTATCTGGGTGTCCGAAAGCGCGGTGAAGTGCTCCGCAGCGTTGTCGTCGGCAAGCTCGAGCGCGCTCTTCCTAAGGTCGAGTATGCCCGCCTTGTGCAGTGCAGACACCATGCTGCGCCTGTCCTTGTCAAGGCACACTATCCTTACCTTTTGCATTGGTTCGCTCCTGAACATCCTTCACGCACCGATAATCTCCTTTGCCGCCTCAGCCGCAAACCTCTCGAGCTTCTGCCTCGCAGGCTTGGCCGTCCTCAGCTTCTCGGCCGCATTGCGGGCATCAGCAATCTTCCTCTTCCTCAGCTGCGTGAGCTCATCCTCTGCCTTTTTCAGGATATCCTCAACTGCCTTGTTCGTAGCAACCTCGGAATCGTCAAGGATTCGGCGTGCCTTCTGCTCCGCATCGGAAATCCTTTTCTCCTTCTCTCTCTTAGCTTCATCAAGAATAAGCCGTGCAGCGCTTTCCGCCTCCTGCACCTTTTCTATTGATTTTATCGCCTTACCCTGCTCCTCCTCATTCATCTAATCATCTTATTTTGGACTGAGAGTATAAAAATCATTGCATGAAAACCTGAACACTCGACTACCCTGCGCAGCCGAAAGTATAGCTATACCCTCTAAAGTTCTAAAAACCTATGCGAAGCACCACCTCGCGTGCGGCAAAGGCAGGCGCGCCGGGGCAAAATGGCGGGCAAGAAGAGCTTTAAAAAACTTTGCGGCGTAACGTCGAAAACCTTATATATTAACAAATTCACACATATAACGCGATAAAATAGATGATAATATGGCACCTACTAAGAAAATCTTAATAGTAAGTACGGCAGCTGCACTTATGGCCACAAGTGGCGCATATATGCTCTTAAGGCATAATCCCGACAAGGCCGAGACAAACCAGAACGCGCAACCCGCGTCTAAGGGGTACGTAGATGACACAGTTGAAAAACTGCACAGCAATCTTTCAGGGTGGGTGAGTTACAACCTTAAGGACCATAGGGAAAAGATATCCGACCTTGATGCCAGACTAACTGCTCTCGAAGAAAAAAACAAACAGACTGCCAAGGCTGAGCCTGCAAAGGAAAAACCAAAACAAAAGGAAAGCAAGAAGAAAGAGACGCCGAAGCAGGCAGACCAGGCCAAGTTAAGTCGTCTTGCACCAGCGCAACAGGAGAAAACTATGCAGCAGCAAATGGCATCACCACAATACGATCAATACGGGCAGGATCCGGCACAGCCGCAGCAGCAAGTTTATGCCCAGCAGAATCAGCAGCAGGCGGACCCTGTCGTGCAGCAGCCGTTATATGTGCAGCAGCCAGTCGTGATCGAGGGCTATGGCACCCTAGGAGTAGGTTATACAATACCTGCATGCCCGTGGTCCCAATGGCAGAGCCCATTAGACAGCTACCCATACGCAGTATGTTACGGCGGATGGGGCTGGAACAACCCGTACCTTTGGTGGAATGGGGGCAGAGGCTGGGGAAGAGGCTTCTATGGCGCAAGGGATTTCGGTAGATACTTCGGCAGGAACATAGCAAGCAGGTCTTACGCCAGGAATAATTATGGCGCAACTGCAAGGGCGTCGGGTTCTGCTTCACGATCAGGCGAAGGCGGATGGGGCCGTCCTAACGGTCAACATGGAGGCCAGCAAAGTCGGGATTCAAAAGGGAATGCCCCTAACATGCAGAGACCAAACATCTCAAACATGCTAAGGCAGCAGCATAACCAATTCAACCAGCTGCACAATCAGCAGATGCCGCATCAGGCACCGCAGCAACACATGCAGCAGCAGGCACCATCATACCACTCTCAGGCATCTGCATCACATGCAGGCGGACCTGGCGTCGGTTCAAGGGAGGGAAGAAGGAGATAACAGATCCAATACATCAGAAATCATACAGGACGGAGATAAATCAAGTGATAAATGGCGAGAGGATGGCAGAGACCTCACAAAGTTATAATCAAGAAGCAAGTGGTATGCGCGCTCCAAAGCGCTTAATTGTTGCCGGAACGCTCGCAGGGCTCGCACTTTTTGCCGGCGGAGCGCACTTCAGGTCATTGCTTCGCGAGGAATCAGTGTCAGCAGTTGCCAGCACAGTAATGGTCAAAAGGGAAAATGCCAGTGCCGCACTGAAAAGTACAGAGAACACGCTTACGCAGGTACAGATAGACACGCTTGAAGTTCTGAGGCGGAAGAGGCTGCCGCAAAACAGCACGAAGAACAGCGAGCAACTCTATTACCGTGTTGCGGGAAATAGACTCACAACTGATGGACTCGAATCCTTCCTGCATGAACTCGGCGACATGAGGAACCAGCTCGCCCGAAGACTGCTTATAAAAAGAAAGAACGGCGCATGGAAGATAACCGATGCCGGGCTCAAGGCGCTAGCGGAACAACGTAAAAGCAAGTAGCACTCACTCAAAAGGCATAAAAGTCTTGTTTCTGCATTATAACAGATTAAATGCCAGATTCCTTCAAGGTCACTCCATGGAAAGTGGAGGGCAGGATTGATTACGAGGCGCTGGAGAGGCAGTTCGGCATAAAGCCCCTAAGCGACGATCTTCTGAAACGGCTCGAGAAATACGCCGGCGAGACCCACTGGCTCCTGAGAAGGAAGATTGTGTTCGCGCACAGGGAGCTCCCTTGGCTGCTTGACGAATACGAGAAGGGCAACAGCTTCTACCTCTACAACGGGATCGCGCCATCAGGGCAGATGCACCTGGGCCACCTGCTCCCATTCATATTCATGCAGTGGCTGCAGGAGAGGTTCGACGTAGATGTGCTCATACAGATACCTGACGAGGAGAAATACTGGGCAAGGCAGAACCTCGGTATGAGCCTGGAGGAATACCACAAGCTCGCCGAGGACGCCGCGCTGAACATCGCGGCTCTGGGATTCAAGCCAAAGAAGACAAGGATATTTCTGAATACGGATTACGCGAAGACGCTGTACAAGCATGCGGTGAAGGTAGCGGGGCACATAACGTTCTCAACTGTGAAGGATGCCTTCGGCATGGGCAACGACACCAACATAGGCTGGATATTCTACACTAGCATGCAGGCTGTGCCCGCATTCCTGAAATCCGTAGAGGAAGGCCACAATGTCCCATGCCTGATACCTCTTGGCGTAGACCAGGACGTCCATTTCAGGATAGCAAGGGACGTCATCGGCAAGCTTGGCTACTACAAGCCGGCGGTGATGCACAACATGTTCCTCCCATCGCTTACTGGAGAGGCAAAGATGTCCGCGAGCGAGAAGCTGAACACAATCTACCTTGACGACAACGAGGAAGAGGTAAGGAAGAAGGTGAACAGGGCGCTTACGGGGCAGCAGGACACAGCCGAGCTGCAGAAGAAGTACGGCGGTAACCCAGACAAGTGCATGGTATGCCAGTACTACAGGTTCCTGTTCGAGCCGGACGACAAGAAACTCGATCACATATTCGAATCTGAGAGGAACGGCACAATGCTCGCAGGGGAGCACAAGGCGGACCTTGCAAAGCGCATAAACGGATTCCTAGCGCATCATAGGCAGAGGAAGGAGCGCGCGAGGGAGAAGCTGGACAGCTTCATGGCCAGGGATTAGGTGCATGCATGGAAAATGCTGCTGAGAGCAAGGGTGACGGCACAAGGGAGCTCGGCATAAAGGCAGCGAAGGGCACAATGATATACACAGTTGGCAACATAGTGGGTTCGCTCGCGGTCCTGCTTCTCTTGATAATACTCGCAAGGATACTCAATGCCGCTGATTTCAGCTTCTACGCGATAGCGATTGCATTCTATAACATACTGGCTGGGCATTTCGTCTTCGGCACAGCGATGCGCAAGAAGATACCTGAGATGGCTGACAAGAAGGACAGGATATCAGACCTCATAAGCAACGGCTACGTAATATCGATGATAATATCGATTGCGGTTGCCATTGTCGCAATGGCGCTGAGCGGCTTCATAGCAACAAGCATATACCACAACGCCGCGCTAACAGGGCAGCTCATGCTCGCATCCGCCACAGTGATACTCTACGCGCTCTTCAACCTTACGCTCGCTACGCTCATAGCCATAGACAAGGCGAAGGAGGGCACCATAATGTACCTGCTTTATGCATTCATACAGCTCTTTGCGGCGGTTGCGCTTGTGCTCCTGGGATACGGGGTCGTGGGCGCTATAGCTGGAATGGCGATAGGGCTCATAATACCCTCAATAATAGGGATATTCATCATAGCGAAGTTCCTCGACGGCAGGTTCACAAGGCCAAGCTGGACGCGCACAAAGGAGCTTGTCGACTTCTCTGCGCCTGTCCTGGCGTCAAATGTGGCGCTTTTTGTACCAACAAACCTTGCAATATTGCTGCTCGGTGTATACGCCTCGGCGTTGACGGTCGGTAATTACAACGCAGCATTCAGGTTCGGCAGCTTCGTGAGCGTAGTGCTCGTATCGATAAGCTTCGTGCTTTTGCCAGCATTCTCGAAGGCCTTCTCAGACAAGGACATGGCGTCGAAGATAGGGAAGATATACAACAGCAGCATATACTACACACTGCTTCTGCTCCTCCCGCTGCTCGTATACGCGGTCTCAGTCTCGCACCCGCTGATGTACCTCCTCTTCTCGAGCAGGTACACACTAGCCCCATTCTACTTCGCGGTGATAGCGATAGGCTCAACGATAGGCATCGTAGGCACCTATGCGAGCAACCTGCAGGTGGGCTACGGCGATACGAGGAAATTCATGTACTACCAGCTGCTTGCAGTAGCGATACAGGTGGTGCTCCTCTTCGCGCTTACGCCTACGTTCGGCGCGGACGGCGCCCTTCTAGCGTTGTTTGTCATATCCCAGATACTGATAGGGATAATATACGTGCATGTGCTCTACAAGCAGTTCGCGTTCAAGCACGAGACAGGGCGCGTAATAAGGCTTGTCGTGCCGTCCGCAATACTTCTAGTTGCGCTCTACTTCCTTACGCTGGCTCTGCACAACAGCATGCTAGCGCTGGTTACAAACCTGGTCGCGGTTATAGCGCTCTTCCCGCCGATAGTGGCGGTCTTCGGTGGCGTAAAAAGGGAGAACGTGGAATTCGTGAGGGAGATAGGCAAAAGGTTAAAGATACAGAAGCCGCTGAATTATATACTTGACTATGCAGAGTTCTTCATAAGGGGCAAGAGTATCAAGCCGAATCCATCAAGTTAATAAAAAGAACGCACAATTATAATGCTGAAACATGCCTCAGTAGCTCAGTGGCAGAGCGATGGTTTTGTAAACCATAGGTCGCGGGTCCGATTCCCTCCTGAGGCTTTAGGTCATTTAGTCGGATGCCCAGCGTTATCCCATGAACATGCATAAAATTGCAAAGTATTAAATAAATGTGATTTCACATATATTATGTGATTTCAATGCCTAATATAACAATATCAGTGTCTGAAGAGTTATACACCAGCATAAAAAGACACAAACAGATACGGTGGAGTGAGGTGGCAAGAAGAGCTATGCAAATGTATGCCCAGAAACTTGCCCTACTCGATAAGCTTCTTGAGGATTCGGAAATGACCGAGAAAGACGCAGTAGAGTTGGGGAAGAAGATAAAACATGGAATGGCAAAGAGGCACGGCTTATGAAATTGGTTGTGGATGCCAATGTTGTAATGGCAGCATTGGTCAAGCCTTCAATAACCAGAGAAGTACTTCTTTATCCTTATATCGATTATTACTCTCCGAGCTATCTTTTGGAAGAAATAAAGGACCATGAAGGAGAGATAGCCACCAAGGCAGGAAAAGGCTACAAAGAAGCGTTGAAAACCATAATGAAGAAGCTGATTATAGTCCGATATGACTCTTACAAAGAGAGAATGGCTGAGGCTAAGAAAATAATAGGAAACATTGACAAAGATGATGTGCAATACATAGCACTTTCACTTGCCTTAGACGCAGACGGCATATGGAGCTACGATGGTGGGATAAAGAAACAAAACGTTGTTGAAGTGTTCTCAACTGGTGCTCTAATCTCTCTGATTAGAAGTGGTATTGTCTAACTATCAAAAAGAGATGTCTACAGATATCTGAAGGGCTTTGGCTAGATCTAATACTCTCCTCCTGAGGCTAATTCCAAAAAGAATAAGCCCTTTTGTATGCCCTACCTATAAATAATGACTCTAGCCTTCAGTGCCAGTCTCCAACATCAGTTAACTCTTTTTTCAATCTATCAAACTCGTCGTGGCTTCTGGGGCCAACCGGCTGATAGTCTACCTCATACGAGTTGGGCAATATTCCCGCAACTCTATCAAACTGCAGACATCTAGTAGCACAAACCACCGTGTCAATTAAATCCGATCCAGCTTTTTTTCTAATAAATCTATTAATTCCTTCAGGGGTCTTTTCATATACATACCAGCCGTTTAGCCTATGCCGCTCGCTAAAACTATAGGTTAATTTAACAACTTCGGTAAAGTCTCCTTTAAGGGCTAGAAATTCCCTCTCACTTTGGATTATGAATGGTTCCAGCTTTTGCAGAGTGCCTATCCTCAAAGGTGGTGTTTGCTGTTTTGTCCCTTTTCCTATCGTAGCCATTTAATCACATGCATACTGCGCATTGCTAATACTTATACCTTACTTTTTGAGCATTTTATATGCGATTGTTTGTAATTCTGGCAAAGATTTGTATCTCCTATCATAGGAGAGAGCTTATCTTTTTTAGCAGCAGATCCCCTGAGGCTTCTCCGTATTAGTTTCAGAATCATGCAGTTTTTACTGCTTTCCCTTGTCTTCGGTCGGCTTCCTGCTTTGCTAGCGGCATAAGTGCTTCTCTGAACTTTTTGCTTTTTAAAATCCTAGATGCCGCACCGCTACCTACATCAAATAGCTTCAATCTAAGGTCGATAAATTTGTCCCAATCCTTATCACTGGTTCTTTTACGCACGTCAGACATTATTTCATCACATACCAACTGCTCGAATATCAGAGAAACCACAGGCGCTACAAGTGAATCATTCCTTGTTACGCGGCTATGACTAAGGATCCCAAAAGTTTCCTCAGCAATATTATAAGCACCAGCATATTCGCTGTAGTCATGCATTCTAATTGGTTTTACGGTTTTGGTAACCATGCAATCACAAATATGCTATGAAGCATATAATATTTAAGGATATGTCAGCCTTATCTCGACACTGCGTATCTCCTTATTGCTCATCAGAAATAGGCGCATCTGCGTGCTGTTGGTCGGCTGGAGTCTATAGGGCAGTGTATAATTGTAATAATCGTGCGGTGGTATCGTCTCCGCCTCACTGCCATAGAACCACTGCGTGCTGTCGGGATTTCTGCTGACTGTGTAGAAGAATATGGTTTCTGGCATGTTTGCATTATTTGAAACATTGACTGACATCGATGTGATTGAGGTACCTGTTGCGTTTCTTGCAATATTCGGCATTACGCTAGTTATGTGCAATGTATCGACAGATTTCGCGTATGCAATATGTGCGTACACCATAACGGCAAACGCAAGTACTAAAATGAAAACAAGTGCATACTTGGCAAATGCACTCCCTTTCAGCAGGTCATGGCTTACCTCTCTTTTTTCCGAATAGTATATTGCTATCAAAAGTGGGATAAACACAAATGAATACGAGAAAAGATTCCTCCATGAAAGGAAAAATATGACAATGGGAACTATCACGATAAGGTGCCGCAGCCTATCCGTGTACAGGTAGAACATGACAAGTCCTGAGACGAGTGTGAGTACTACCGCGAAAGAAGAATACCAATATGCGGTAGGATAGAAAACGACAAGAAACTGCATTAATGAAGGCCCGATAAACTGCAGCTTGGTGAAGAGCAGCGAGAATATGTTGCCTACGGCACTTGGCGATGCAATTACGAAATATCCGTTCACTACTGCGAATATGATTATCGCTACAGCGATTGATCTTAGCATCGGTTTCTTGCCCGATTCCTTGAGTATTAGTATGAAAAGAAATGGAATCGCGAACCACGCGAGCTGGTGTGTGCTTGCCGCAAGCCCCGAAAAGAGTCCGGAGAGCAGTGGTTTTGCCCTATAAACGTATGCAACAAGCAGGAACAACGATACTGCAAACAACTGATCTATCGGTGCCTGCGCAATATAGAAGAAGAAGGCGAACCAGACTGCAATAGGGAGAAGCGCATACGCAACGCCTAGCTTTTTGTACAAGAGAAATGCTATGGCCACCATTAACACTATCGTCACGAAAACCACGGAATTTATGAAATTGCCGCCAGCCAGCCCCGCGGCTGCAGGTAGCAGGAAGCTCATTGCCGGATAATCGTAGCTGCATTCGCATGTCCCGTTAAGGGTTAGCGTTGGATTGATGCTGTGTGCGGCTAGGACGGGCATCATTGTGGCAGTATAGGGGTTTGTGCCGTATATGAACAGATATGATGCATAGTAGTTGAAGAGCAGTTCATCTGACCCAAGCCACTTAGTTGCAGTGATCCTGTACGTCTGCAGCGCGAATACTGGTACCGAGACAACCGCTATGAGGATGATTATTAACGCATAGGACTTGTACCTCTTCGTGCCTACCTTCGAGTTTATCCAATTCATGGCCAGGATCCCAATGGCAATGGCAAGAAATGCCGCTATTGCTGTAAGCAAATCTATCCAGATATTCTTTGGGAGACCTGGCGATATGTCATAAAAGGACTCATAAGCTATAAGCACTGCCGAGGCAACGCTCAGGGCTATAAGCAGCGAGCGCAGGCTAAACCTGTTTTTGTGCTCGTGATGCGGCCCATACCCGTAGGCGCACAGAAGTATCGCGATACCGCATGCGGCCAATGCCATTATGCCGAGCATTGCCACAACTGAGAAATATTGCTGGCCCGTGAACAGAATGCATGAAAGCAGTATGTCTGCTATGCCCACTGCCAAGAAAATAGTCCGCTTGTCCATCATCTTAACTAGGAACGCTGTATTCTAAATTTCTTTCGGCTAAGCTTTCACCGTGGCCTTCGCCCCCATTCTGTTTACGAACTTCACCATCTCCAGAACCTCCGGGTATTTCAGGCCTACCAGCCACTTCCTGCTGTCCTCACTTTCCTGATGTTCCCCAATCAGTGCGAAGTGGACCTTGCAGAACATGATGCCTCTCTCGATGTTGACGTCAGCTATGTCCTTGTACTTCAGTATCTTGAGACTCTTCCTCAATCCGAGCACGTACCGCCTGATTATTATTATGCGGCTGTTTGTCGCATACGCATGCGCAACTCCGAAAAGCTTCGCGCCGCCGAGCCTTCTCTCCACGACCTCCACTCCTGGCTTCTCGTTCTCCTCAAGCAGTTCCCTCAAGATCGCATGCTCCTTCGTTTTCTCGTCTATCAATGGATTACCAATATCATCCTATACCTTCACTGTCGCGCCATCAAGCGCATTCTGGCATGAGCATTTCCTTGCTTCTGGTGTGCCCTTCACCATCTCGCCCACAAGCCACTTCACCTTGCCTATGTTCTTGGAGAATGTCGCAACCACCTCGCTGTGGCTCACCGGCTTTATATCCTTCCTGCCCTCAAGCCCAACGTCATAATCCGTCACTATCCCGAGCGCAAGATAGCACATGCACCTCTCCCGCGCAAGCGCGGCCTCTGGATACTGCGTCATGTTTATCAGGTCGAATCCCTGCCTGCTGAAGAAGAGCGACTCCGCTCTAGTCGAGAATCTTGGGCCGTTGATCACCAATACCGATCCCCTGTCCCTAAAATCAAGCGATTTCCTCTTTGCGGCCTTTGTGGCTATAGACCTGAGCTCGCTGCAGTACGGTTCGGCCATCCCGACGTGCGCAACCCTGTCCTCGAAGAATGTGTCCACTCTCCCGTTTGTGAAATTCGCGAACTGGTCAAAGGCGACTATCTGCCCGACCTTGAACTTCGGGTTGAGCGAGCCTGTAGCGTTTGTGGCTATTATCCTCCTCACGCCAAGGTCGTAAAGCGCCTGTATGTTAGCCCTGTATGGCACCTTGTGCGGAGGTATCGAGTGCCTGCTCCCGTGCCTTGGCAGGAATGCAACGCTCTTTCCCTCTATCCTACCTACGGATATCCTTCCGCTTGGCCTCCCGTAAACAGTATCAGCATCTATCTCCTTCGCATTCTCCAGGAGCGAATAGAATCCGGAACCGCCTATTATCCCAATATCCGCTTTCATTGTTTCACCAGTATTATTGGAGTCCAAAAGGCTTAATGCATGCCTCCAATTACCTTTCTAGCTTTATCTCGTGTATCTTTTTCAGCAGCGCCTTCTCCTCGTCATTTATTAGGTGCGCAAACTCCTTTGTGAGGAGCTTGTAGTCCTCCTCGCCTATGTAGGTGTAGAGTATGTCCCCCTCGTTTATCTGCCTGCCGAAGGTCGGGCCCTCTATGGATATCGCCATCCGGTCTCCCTTCTTTGCTATCTCCGCGGGCTCCTTCTCATTCTGTATGCCCTTTATCTTGCCAAGCATCACTCCTGCGCTTGTTATCATCCTGTATCCCGGCTTTATCCTGCCCGCTACCACGTTTATGCCGAATATCGCAGGGTGCGAGGCCCTGAAGCAGGAGTTCGGCAGTATCTCGACCGCGCCAGGGAATGTTATCCTGCTCTCCATCTTCTCTGTCGAGCTTTTCTGCCTCTGCTCCACAAACGCGCTGTACTCGTCTATCAGCTTGTATATTATGTCGCTCCTTATTATCTTGACCCCGCTTGTCTCGGAATACTCGAGCGCATCGTCCTCTATGCCCACGTTGAATGCGAGTATTGCCACGCCCTTCGGGTCGTCGGCATTCATTGTGAACGCGTCCATTATGTCCCTCCTCGTTACCTTGCCTATCTCCTTCTTGCTTATGTTGAATTTGAGCGCCTTTAGCAGCTTGGATATCGCGTCTATGCTGCCTATCGTGTCAGCCTTCAGTATTACGCCTGTCCTGTCAGTGCTGAACACGTCACCCATCTCCGACTTTATCTCGTTTGCGTAGTTCTCATTGGTCACCTGCACTACAGGCGAACCTGGTATCGCATCGTCCAGCCCGTTCCCGCTTATCTTCACGCCGCTCGCGGCTCCCACGAAGTCGACATAATTGTAATTGCTTGCGGAGTCACTCCCCTTGTGGAATGATTTCGGCTTTAGCAGCGCCTTTATCCTTGCGGTTCCTACCCCTCCCGGTACTGCGAATGCTATCGAGTCGTTCAGGTGGAGGGTGCCGTCGTAGAGTATCACGTCTATTGTTATGCCCAGCCCCTTTATCTCGTTCTTCTCCAGTATGCTGCCGCGCCCCGGGCCCGTTATCTCTATCTTCAGCTTGGACTCAAGATATCTCTGCGCGAGCCCTGTAACAACCATGAGCAGTTCCGCAATCCCTTCCCCTGTCTTGGCGCTGAGCGGTACTATCGCAAGCTCCTTCTGGAAGTCCCTCACCCTGCTGTATAGCTCGCTGTTGAAATCGTATTCGCTGAGCTTGCCTATCAGCTCGTATACCTTGGTGTCGAGCTCTCCCTGCATGTAGTCGTTCTGCTGCTTGAGTGCCTCAACTAGGCTCTTGGACCCGCTGTTGTGCCATCCCGTAAGAAGGTCTATCTTGTTCGCTGCGACAACGAAGGGCGTCTTGTACTCCTTAAGTATCTCGAGCGCCTCAACCGTCTGGGGCTCGAATCCCTTAGTGATGTCCACTATCAGTATCGCAATGTCCGCGATGCTGCCGCCCCTTATCCTAAGGTTCGTGAATGCCTCGTGGCCTGGCGTGTCTATGAAGAGAAGCCCTGGTATTGTTATCTTGATGTTAGCCGCCCTTAGTAAAGGGCCGCAAATGCTGTCTATGGCCTCTATGGGGACCTCGCTTGCGCCTATGTGCTGCGTTATCCCGCCGGCCTCCTTAGCTGCGACGGCCGTATTCCTTATTTTGTCAAGTAGCGTCGTTTTGCCATGGTCTACGTGGCCCATCACTGCAATTATAGGTTGCCTGATCATAGATATCCACTAATTAGTAGATACTTATGTCTGGAAATCTATAAATTAGGCTAAGGTCTAATGAAAAATCGAAAGGATTAGCAATGATAATTGCGGGTCAAGCCCTCAAAGTCCTTTTCTCAAATTTACTACTGCCTGTTTGACAATCGAATAGCCCCATTTAGATTCAGAAGGGTCTACCCTGAGTCTTGCCACTGCAGAGTATCTGTTTCTATTCGCTATAATGTAAAGTTGTAACTCTTCATGAAAATGAACCGCGTGCAGCCCAAGATTCCAGCCCTTGCCACTTACTGATGCCAATCTCTCATTCTGCAGGACGTGGCGTGCAGCATGCCTATTCTGGTATACAAGGTCGAATAGTCTGTCTATCTCGTTGGTTCTTAGAAGCCTATGCAATTCATCCTCCGCTGTCAGATCATCCATCGACCTGAATCTCTCCAGAGTCTCTCTCTCCTCGACCTCATCCGCGTACGGTATATCCGCAGTTGCAATCATAATATCACAATAATTGATGCAATCCTTAATATAAAAAGGTGCTTTTCAGGTTTGATAATCGTCGTATCCATACCCATGTTAGCCTATGCTCTTTCGTATGAAAATCATGGACTCCGCGGGATTTCCATAACCCTTTGACAAATCAAAAGCTTATTTTGAACCCGCAACCTCCTGCATGCCATGCAGGCGCGCTACCGTTACGCTAGGAGCCCCTTTATCATACCACTGCCACAAAGATTATGTTCCCCCCTCTCAGGAGTATGGTGCCGAGCTTTGTCTTGAGCTCGCCATCCTCAAGCTCTTCCGCATTCTCGATCTTCACATTCATGTGTGCGTCGAAGGATACTATCCTTCCCCTTATGCTCATGTTTCCCTTCAGTCTTATCAGCACCAGCTGACCTATGGAATTGTTCAGCAGGTCGAACGGTCTTTCATTTGGCATTTGCATCCCCAATAAAATGATAATAGATAGGGTAGATACTCTTTTATATGTTCTTCTATCGAGATTTATCGCAAGCCATTTTTCACCCCAATCCGCTTACAATCACTTATAAATACCTTACATTCCCAATAATTAGCGTGATGAGATGAAAACAAGAACAAACACAATACTGACAGCAGTTGCTGCAACATGCCTTATGGCGAGTTCCGGATGCGTGACTGCGCCAAAGGTCGATAACTTCTCCCCGTCGAGCAGCACGGATGCCCTTATCTTTAAAGACGGCCTTATCAGGGAAGTAAGATTAACAGATGATAAGGTAAGGCTGTTAAGGGAGGCCGAAGTAATGCTCAAGGGTGTTGACGGCATAGCGCAGCCAAATACCTCAGTTGTTGCCTCTGAAATAGACGGGCTTATACGTTCTAAAGAAAAACCTCATGCGGTGTGGCTTCTCATAAGCGGCCGCAACATCCTTTTAACCAGTGTCGAATCAGGCCCTAAAACTAAGGCGCAAGCAGCGGTTTCCGCGAGAGTCTATTCAGCGATTCTGCGGGTAGACGACGCTCTTGGGTTCACAAGCGAACAAGTAAAGGACCAGAAAAAAGTGGCATCATACGAAAAGAAGAGCGGAGTGAAGTAAATCTTCACTTCAGCTTCTTGAGGTCGTCCTTCCTTACTGCGAGTCTTATCCTTCCGGTCCCAAGGCCTATCTGCTTTCCTATCAGTATGTTTTCTGCTACTCCGTTCAATTGATCCTTCTCGCCGAACACTCCCGCATTGACGAAATGCTTCACTGTTTCCTCGTATGCTGCCCTTGCTAGCACCGAATCCTTGTCTCCAGCTATCCCGTGCCTGCCAGCGCTCCTTATCTCGCCGGTGTATGTCATCGCATCCGCAAGAAGCCCTATGTGCCTGAAACTAACCGTTATGCCCTCGTCCTTTATCGTGGCAAGAAGCTCGTTGGCCAGAAGGTTCCTCGCAGCCTCTATGCCGTAGACCCTTGCAACTTCGAACTGGTCGTTTGAGTATATGTTCCACTTCTCAACGCCGTCTATCTTCATCATCTCCTCTATGTTGCTGCCTCCTGTCGTTATTGAGAATGTGCCGTCGTCATTCTGCTGTATGAGCGCCTTGTTTATCCCAGGCATTCCCATTATGGTGGAGTTGAGGACCTTGACGAATGTGGTCCTTGTCGCCTTTATCCCCTCCTTCTTCTTCACTTTTATCTTTATCGAATCGCCCTCCTGTTCAGCGTCTATGTCATCCCTCTTAGAGAGCCTGCTTGCAACCGTTCGCGCAGTGGTCTCGTAGAATGCGAGCTTCTCCGGATCGGGGTGCAGCGTAAGCGTGCCCGCCCTGAAGTTCTCGTCGAAATCCTTTATTATGTCCCTTACGCGCACAGCCTCGAGCTTCCTCCATATCTCCCTGACCTTCTCGTAGTTCTTCGCTATGCCCTTCTCGAGCGTTATTACCATCGTTGGGAACTTTGGCCGCTTCCTCGCGTCTATGAGCTCTATTATCCTTGGAAGTCCCCTTGTGGCTATGACGGATGTTATTCCTGCTGCGTGGAATGTCCTGAGCATCATCTGCGTGCTCGGCTCTCCTATGGACTGCGCGGCGAGCGTTCCAGCCGCCTCTCCGGAGACCACGTTCCTGCTCTTTTCATCCTTGCCTTCCTTTTTTGACATATAATCCCACATCCATGAATTATTCGCTCTCAAGCCTCTCCTTTGTCGGGTCTATCCCGTCACCTCCGTATATTGTCTGTATGAGCGAGCCGCTCGCGTCCTTCACGCTCAGGTTGTCGTCCACATAGAAGTCCTGCATTGCATTCACCAGCCTTCTCTGCAGATATCCGCTCTGCGCTATGACCAGCGACTTCGACATTGCCGAGTCTCTGGATCCCATAGCATGCATGAAGAACTCTATCGGCTTCAGCCCAGAGAAGAAGGACGACTTGACGAACCCCTTCGCGCTCGGGTTCTTCTCGTTCCTCCTGAAGTACGGGAGCACGCGGCCGTTGTAGCCCCTTGAGGGCCTCTTGCCGCGCACTGCCTGCTGCCCCAGCAGCATGCTTATCTGTACGAAGTTGAGTATGTTTCCCCTTGCCTTTACCATTGCCATGAGCTGGGTGTGGTTCTCAGGGCCTACGTTCTTGTTGAGCGCCTGCGCCGCCATCGTCCTTGCGCCCTCGAGCTCTGCCATTATCTCCATCTCGAGCGTCTCCTTGCGCGTGTATCCCGGAAGAGAGTCAAGCTTCTTCTCCTTGTAGCTCTTCACGAGATCTGTTGCCTTGCTCTCGACATCGCTTATTATCTTAGCGAGGTCCTTGTTGAGCACGTCGGAGTTGTAATAGTCCTTCACGCTTATGGTTATGCCTGACATTGCCGTGACCTTCACGGCGAGCTTTGCCATCCTGTGCAGGAATTCTGTGGTGGTGTCAGCGCCGTAGTCCTCGAATATCTTTAGTATGAGCAGCCCGCCGCTTTCCCCTACGAACTTCTCGGTTATCGTGCCCTCCGTGAGCACCCCCTTCTTTATCGTTATCTCCTGGTTGCCAACCTTCGCATGGAAGTCCAGCCCCTCAGGAAGCAGCATCGAGAATATCTCCTTTCCGCCGTACACGTTCTTCTTCTCCGCCTTCGGGAGCTCACTTACTCCGCAAGTCGCGAGCAGCGCGCACGCATCCTCTTTTGAGAATACTGCGCCGTCCTTTGTGAGCAGGTACATGCCTATTATCTCGTCCTCCTCTATGAACATGACAGGCTTGCCGTCCCTCGGCGACAGTATGAGATCCTTCGGCTGCATGAGGTATCTTGACTCTGCCTGTGCCTCCAACGACTGCGGGAGGTGGAAGTTCATCTCGTCTCCGTCGAAGTCGGCATTGTAGGGGTATGTCGCCGATACGTGTATGCGCATCGTGCGCCCTGGCAGTATCTTGACCTTGTGCGCCATTATTGATAGCCTGTGCAGCGTGGGCTGCCTGTTGAGGAGCCCTATGTCGCCGTCTATCAGCTGCCTCTCTATTATGTAGCCAGGCTGTATTGACTTGAGTATTTCCTCCCTGCTTATCTCCGTGACCCTCTTCCTTATGCCCTCCTTTGTTATCACGTTGAGCACGGTCGGGTATTCGGTGTTCTCCACGAATTTCTTCGCGAGCTCGATGTTCCACTGCGTCACATATATCGGTATGGTAAGATTCTCGGCGATCCTCCTCGGGATTCCGACCTGGTTGATTGTGAGGCTGGCGTCTGGCGACACCACGGTCCTTGCTGAGAAGTTGACACGCTTGCCGCTGAGGTTGTATCTCAGCCTGCCCTCCTTGCCCTTTAGCCTCTGCGCGAGCGTCTTGAGCGGCCTTGTTGACCTGTGCCTTGCTACTGGTATGCCTGGCGTCTCGTTGTTGAAGTATGTTGTCACTTGGTACTGGAGAAGCTCCCAGAGGTCGTCTATTATTATCTGAGGCGCTCCCGCGTCTATGTCCTGCTCTAGGCGCTGGTTTATCCTCATTATGTCTACGAGCTTGTGGGTGAGGTCATCCTCGCTCCTGTCACCGCTCTCCAGGGTTATCGATGGCCTCACGTTCACAGGAGGCACTAGAAGCGTTGTTATTATGAACCATTCAGGCCTTGTCGCTGCCGGGTCTATCCCCAGCATGTTGAGATCCTCATCGCTTATCTTGGTGAGCCAGTCGCGTATCTCGTCTGGCTTGAGCTTGTTCGTGTCTATGTAGAAGAATGTCGGCCTCTCAAGCTTGAGCTTCCTCTGCGGAGTGCTGCAGTAGGGGCACTTCTTCACAGACTTGAGCTTCTTCATGAGGAGCGTCCTGTTGTCTTCCTCTTCCATGTTGGTCAGCACCGCAGCCGTGTCGCTGTCCTCCTCTACCACTATGCTCTTTATTGCGTTCTTCACGTCCTCTGATTGCTGATCGGTGAGAAGTACGCGATGGCAGTTGTAGCATGTTGACTGGAGCAATGAGTATATTGTCTTCGCGAATTCCGGATGCACAACAGGGCGCACCAGCTCTATATGGCCGAAGTGTCCGGGGCATGTCTTCACCCTTCCGCCGCATGTCTTGCAGCGAAGTCCCGGGTCTATGACGCCGAGCCTCTGGTCCACCAGCCCTCCATCTATCGGATATCCCTCATCGTTGTACGTGTCTGGGACTATGAGCCTGGCTACGCTCATCTTCTTTATCATCTGCGGTGATATCGTTGTGAACCTTATGTAGCTTATTACCTCGGCTTGCATGCTTATTCCTCCTTGAACCTGACCCTTGGGAGTATGTGAAGTGACTTTATCTCGTCGAACAGGAGCTTGAACGCGTAGCTTATCTCGACCATCTCAAGGTCGTTGCTGCCGTCGTTGGGGCATACCGGCATGTTCTTTATGTAGTCGTAGTAGCCTACGTCCCCGCAGTGCTTGCATATCCAGATCTCCGCCTTGTCGCTCTGGTCCAGCATTCGCTCCTTGAGCAGCAGGCTTGCGCCGTGCGCGACCAGCGCGTCCCTTTCCATTTCTCCGAACTTGAGGCCTCCCATTCTCGGCTTGCCCTCTGTCGGCTGGTGCGTGAGTATCTGTACCGGGCCCCTGCTTCTTACCTGGAGCTTCAGGCTTACCATGTGCATCAATCTGTTGTAGTATACGACTCCGGTGAATATCCTTGCTGTGAACCTCTTTCCTGTGCGACCGTCATAGAGCACCTCGTCTCCGAACTTCTCGAACCCGTGCTCCTCAAGTATGCTTCCGTATTCGTCTACGAGCGCCTTGCCCTCCGTCGCGAACGGCGTGCCGTCGTAGTGTTTCCCCTTCAGCGCTCCGCATTTCCCGCCAAGCATCTCGAGCATGTGCCCGAATGTCATTCTTGAGGGAAGCCCGTGCGGGTTTAGCAGAAGATCCGGAACTATGCCCTCCTTCGTGAACGGCATGTCGTTCTGGTCGACTATCAGCGCAACGACACCCTTCTGCCCGTGCCTGCTCGCGAACTTGTCGCCTATCTCAGGTATCTTGTTGCTCCTTATGCGGACCTTCGCTATCCTTGTAGCGCTTGTCGTCTCGCACATCATGACGCTGTCTATCGTGCCTTCCTCTCCGGCCTTGAGCGTTACGGAGTTGTCGCGCCTCTTCTCCTCGCCTACTCCGAAGCTTGTCTGCTCCTCGAGGAATCTTGGCGGCGAAACCTTTCCTATCAGCGCCTCGCCCTCCTTGATCGAGGTCTCGCTCTCTATTATGCCGTCATCGCTAAGTTTTGAATATGCATGCTCGCCGAGGAAGCCCTCTGTTGTGGCTGGCGGCACCTTGAAGTAGTCCTGCTGGCTTCCGGGATACCTCCTCTCCTCGTCTGAGTATGTCTTGTACGCCACGCTTCTGGCAAGCCCCCTGTCAACGGCGCCCTTGTTTAGCACAACCGCGTCCTTCATGTTGTATCCGTAATATGTTGCTAGCGCAACCACAAGGTTCTGCCCGTGCGGGTGCCTGTTCATCTTAAGCGTGCGGTATGCGAGGCTGTTCACTATGGGCTCCTGCGGGTAATAGAGCAGGAATGCCCTTGGGTCGTAGCGCCTGTTGAAGTTTATCGCGTAGAGCCCCTGGCTCTGCTTCGCGAAGTTTGAGGATATCGGATGCCTTCCTATTGAGTTGTACTCCGGGAAGACTATCAGGTTCATGGTGAGCCCGAGCATGGACGCCTTGTCTATCTCGAGATGCGTTGTGTGCGCGTCTATCTCCTTGTCGGAGAGCGCCACAACCGTGTTCTCCTCCTCCTCGGCGTCAAGGTACTCTATGATGCCCCTCCTTACGAGGTAGTTGAAGTCTATCTCCTTGCTCTTGATCCTTTCGACCAGCTCTGGCGTTAGCCTGCTCGCGCCGTTCTCCACAACTATGTACGGCTTGCGTGCCCTTCCCCTGTCGGCGTTTATGTGAACCTCGTTTATGCGCTTTATGCATGCTACGTTCACCTCGCCTGAGATTATGCCGAGCCTCCTGTTCTTGCGGACCTCCTCTGCGAACTTCCTTCCCGACTTTACGTTGCCTATGAACCTTCCGTCAAGATAAACATACCATTTTGGTTTCTCCATGATCATGTCCTCATATGAGCTTCGATTCCTTGAGCTTCTCCTCAAGCACCTTCGTGTCTGCGCCCACTGTTATCTTCGCCATCAGCGCGAGGTACTTGGTAAGGCCTACGTCAGTTCCCTCTGGGGTCTCGCTCGGGCATATCTTGCCTATGTATGTGCCGTGGACATCCCTTGCCTTGAAATGCGGGTGCTTCTTCGATAGCGGCGACTTCACTCGCCTTAGGTGCGCGTATGTGCCTGTGAAGTTCATCCTGTCCAGCACCTGCGATATCCCTGTCTGGCCGGCAGGCCATGAGCCTGTGCCCATTGAATAGAGCATCTTCTCTGTGAGCGCATCCGGGTTTATGTTGGTGCGCACGCTCAGCTTTCGCCCCCTTGCGGTCGTGCGCTCTATGTGGTACTTTATGTCCTTTATGAAGAACTTGAATGCGTTGTTGAACAGCTCCTCCATGAGGTCCCCTGCCAGCTTTATGCGCTTGTTGGCGTAATGGTCCTTGTCGTCCGCCTTCGCATGCCTGTGCGCGACAAGTGATGCCCTCTCTGCCATCCTGAGGAGGTAGAGGCCCTTGTCCTTCCTTGTGCCGGCGTCAGAGCCGAGGTGCGGCAGTATGTAAGTGTCAAGCTGTATCTCTGCGCGCTTCTTCTGGTACTCCTTTGTCTGGTTCGGCGCTGCCATGCGGCCTAGCTCCATTATCGCGTCGTTGGTTGTGAAGTCCTTTGCCGGGCTCAGGTCTATGTTGAGGAGGAGGTCGTTCTGCGCCTCCTTGTTCTCCATGTTTTCTGTGAACTCCCCTGGCTTTATGCCCAGCGCAGTTATTATCATTATAAGGTCCATGCCCTTTGATACCGTCGGGAAGAGCACCTTGCATATGCCGTACTCGTCCCTTGTGATGCTGCACCTTGCGCGGAAATTGACCGTTGTCGAAAAGACCTTTGCAACCACGTCGCCGCCGCTCTCCTTTGTAGCTATTATGCGGTTCGGCGCGAGGTCCTCAACTCCAACAAGAACCCGCTCAGTGCCTTTTATTATGAAATATCCTCCAGGATCGTCAGGGTCCTCGCCCTCGCTTATTAGCTGTTCGTGCGCCATGTTGTGCGTGTAGCAGAGGTCGCTCCTTACCATCACAGGCATCTCGCCAACAAACGCCTCGCCAGCCGCGTCCTCCTTCTCTATGCCGCTCACAACGGGCACATAGGTTATGTACATCGGCGACGCATAGGTGAGGTTTCTCGCAAGCGCCTCGTTCGGCATTATCTTCCTTGTGGAGCTGTCAGATTCTATTATTATAGGCGGCTCTACCCTTATGCCGCTGAACTTTATCGCAAAGTCTGATACCTCCGGCTCTACCATGTTGTTGCTGTCGACCACCTTCTGCATCCCCATCCTTATGAAGCGGTTGTAGCTCTCTATCTGCTGCTGCACCATTGACGTCGAAGTCAGATAGGACTCTAGTACCTCATGATTTTCCATAATAAAACCTTCAACCCTTTACTACAAGCCTGTAGTAGGTGTATTTTCCTGTAGGGTCTTCTCTGTCTATTGCGATCAGGTTGCCTGGCTTTGCACCAAGCTTTTTCACCTGCGCGTCGCTCTCGAGTATCTTAGGGAATTTCTCGAGCGGTGTACTGTATTTTTTCATCGCCTTTTTTGCATCGGCTACGCTAAGAAGCCTATGTTCTGGTATAAGTTTGGGTATCCTCACCAAAGCTCACCGGGGATGCACAATACACACTACTGAGTATTGCCACTAACGAAGGAGTTCCAGTTCCTTATAGTTATTAAAGGGAAAGTAATATATACCTTGCTCCAAAGGGGGTGTATATCTGTATAAGTGGCGCATCCACCTAAGGCAAGGCCGACGGCTAGACATCGAACAAAAATAAAAAAAAGAAAAAGAAGAAATCCGATCGTTACGGAACCCTTATCTCATCCATTCCATTGCGCTCCCAAACCATCCGAGCAGGAATCCGAGTATTGCTACCCAAAAGCCCGCGCTGAATACTGGCGACACCGTCAACGCAACCAATGCGAACGATCCGAGCATTACTGCCTTCCAGATCATTCCGCCTCCGTTCATCTTGGATGCAATTCCGGCTAGACTACCGAAGAATAGTCCTACAGCGCTAAGGACGGCCACTCCAAGCAGTATCGGCAACCAAATCTGGCCTACACCGCTCGTTACCCATGGGCTCCACCATACGCCTGAAAAGATGACATACAGGAAAAGAAGGCTGGCTATGAACCTTAATACGTTCGGCCAAGCACTCTTGCTCCTCTCTGGCGTTGCCCTTCTTGTATTTCTTGGCATGTACTCACTTAATAAATAACATAGGAAATCTTTTTAAAACTATGCCGTATTCCATTATAATGAAATACAAAATATGGTTTTCCGCTAAAATGAAAAATACGACGACAAAAACCCAGTTGCGTAATGTAGCCGTCTGCCAATTTATCAGCAAAAGGAGATTACCGTGAACCTCGACCTGCACCAACATTCTGATTAGCGTATATCCGGTCAGGTCTGACAGAAAAGTATATATATTTATTAGGTCATATACTTATTAGGTACAAGGTGTCATAACAATGCAAAAACAAATACAAAAAGAAATAGTCCATTATCCTACTCTAAAGACCATATTGGCCATAGAAGAAGTTGTAAAGAAAGCGAATAACCCTCTTAGCAGAAATCAGATCCTGGCTAAATTACCTACAAAGGTGATGCGCTCTACTCTTAATTTTGCACTTGACTATATGGAAAAGAGGGGAATGGTGCTTGAAACGAAGAAAGGGTTTATCTGGACATTCAATCCAAGCAAAAGATTAGAGATCGCAGAAAACGAAGGAATGCAAATGTGACTTTATGGTGGAAAAGCGTGCAACAGTAAAATTACTAGGAGACGCAAAAGAAGCATATCTGCTGCTCATGAAAAGATGTGAAGAGGAACGTGGGAAGGGGATTAAAAATTCCTTCCATCAGACTTTGCTAAAATCCATAAATGATAAGATCGGGTTGCTGAAGAAGAATTACGACAACGCGATACATATTCCCAGAGACCGAGTACCGCAAAAATATGTTATAGAATATGAAGTAACGAATTTATGGAAAATTAATCTTACTGGCGGCTGGAGAATGATATACACTCTTAAGCAGCCACAGAGGGAGAATCCAGAGGTAGAAATACTATCTATCTGGCTTGACGTGCTAGATATAATGGACCACAAAGAGTATGATAAAATATTCGGTTATAAGAGAAGGTAGATATCCAAATTGCACATACGGCAAAATCCGCCGTAAAAATTTCAGTTTACCCTGTAGATTCGCCCTCGCCATGTTACGCTGCCCATCCCCTTTGCCCTAAGCAGGTTCGCAAGGTAGACAAAATTGATTAGCGGGGATATGCAAACAGCAGCGGCAGAGCCGGAACGCATGTACATCTTTGCCATAGCAGCAAAGGTTGGAAGGAGAAGCAGAAGGAATATTGGCCCTACAGCCACCGCAAGCGCTACGCCCGAGAGCAGGCAGAGTACGCTTGCCGAATAGAAGACAACCCCGTAATAGAAAAGCCTGCCGTCGCCGGCCAGAGAGAAGGCGGTCTGTCTGGTGGACCATTCCACAAAGGCGGCGAAGCCCTCATCGGTCTCCACGACAGGTCTTGCCTCCGGCACATAGGCTATGCCAAGTCCCTTCCTCTTCGCAATCCTTGTGAGCGCGATGTCGTCAGAGACAGAGCCACGGAACTCGAGAATGTCAGCCTTTGATAGAAGGTCGGTCCTGAATGCCAGAGTGCCTCCCCACCCGAAGCGCGTGGAGGCGCTCTCCATCAGCGATGCGCCAACAAACCCCCAGGTGAACTTCACATGGGACCAGAACCCTCCTACTGGCTTGAAGACAGGAAAGGATGTGGATATGCCTATGTGCCTGTCTGCAAGCGGCGCAACTACGCAGCTAAGCCAGTCCTTTCCGGCAAGCACATCAGAGTCGAGTATCACGTATGCATCATAATTCCTGAACCTCTCTAGCGCAGATACTATAGCCCTTACCTTTCCGCTGCATCCCCTGCACTGTATGTCGGAGACTATGAACCGCATGTGCGCAGCGCGAATGTGGGCTACAGCCTCATCATCCGCAGAGTCCACCACCGCGACAACTTCGTAGTTCCTGTACCTTTGCGATTTGGCAGCCTTCAGGTTCCTTGTGAGCGCAATGTCCCTGCCCCTGCAGGGTATTATCACAAGCGTCCTGGGCATGAAGCCCTTGGATGTCTCATAATCTCTCTTGGACTTGGGTCTTGCTGCAAGAACCAGCAGTATGAGTGCTACAAATGATATGAATATCTCGTAAGCGAGTAGTAGGGTGCTCATGCAATCCCTAAATCTGGAGTATGGAGTCAAGCTTCCTGTTTATCTGCATCGCGTTCTTCCTTGTGACGCTCCTGCTCTTGCTGTTCCTGCTCATCTCGGCTGGCTTTATGAAGAGCCAGCCAGCGCCGTTGGTGCGCCATGCCACGAAGGTGCTGAATCCTGTGTTGTCCTGCCATTCAACTAGACCGTCGTAGCGCTCGTTCTCTATGGATATGCTGCCCCTGTCCCAGGCCTTGCACTCGAAGGCAAGACCCTTGCCGGCCTTTATTGCTATTATGTCAGGGCTGAGGCTGTTAACGCCGCTGCCGGCTCCCCTCATTACGGAATAGCCGCGATCGTGGAGGTAATTGAGGAGCTCCCTCTCCCCTCTTGCACCTTTTGAATACCTGGTCAAGCAATCCAGATAATTTAGGCAGGTAAGTTCTAAAAAGTAATAAGCTTTAAAAGCGAGCACCCAAATATGATTGGGGTTGAATGTTCGACAAGCTCATTGCCAACATTAAGAATGGCTTCAGGGTAGCGAACGCGACGCGCAAGCTCGTGTTCAGCGACAAGGAGCTCTTCGCATATCCCATAATAGCGGCGCTGATAAGCATAGTGATAGCCGCGCTCGTGCTGGGGCTCATAGTCGCGGGCTATCTTGCAGGGACGCTCGCCAGGCTGACCAACGCGGAGCTCGCTCTTATCGTCATAGTGGCGCTCGTGGTGTTATATTTCCTAGCGTTTTATGTCACATCCTTCTTCACGGTAGCTATGCTGCTCGCATTCAGGGAGCACGCGAAGGGCAAGAGGCTCTCCATGGGCGATGCACTGAGAAGAACAGTGCCATACTCGAAACTGATACTCGAATGGTCCGCGTTCTACACAACCGTAATCACAATAATAAACATAATAGAGGGGGCGATAAGGGCCATGCTATCCAGGTACGGCGTAGTCGGCAACGTGATAAGCGGCCTGATGACCGGCGGGATAAACCTCGCGCTCGCCGCGGCGGTCGCATTCTCGCTGCCTGTGATAATAGACGAGAAAAAGGGCCCAGTTGCCACAATCAAATCTAGCATAAGCTTCATAATGAGGAATTTCGGGGACACCTTCGGCGGTCTCCTGTTCGCGGAGATATTCCAGATAGTGCTTATGCTGGTGGGTCTTGGGCTGATAGTCCTAGGCATACTACCATTCTTTGTTGGTTCCGGATCTGCACCAGTTGGCGGCATCGTTGCACTGAGCGTAATACTGATTGCATTGGGCGCGATAGTGATAATTGCGGGAGTGCTGCTGAGGTACGTGCTCTTCAACTGCTTCAAGCTCATCGTATACGACTACAAGACAAGGGGAACGCTGCCAAAGGGCTTCAACGCGAAGCTGATCGAGAGCGGCGTGAAGAGGAAGAACAGCCAGAAGGGCGGCAAGTTCGGCATCAGCGCCTTCGGTATCGGCACAGGCCAGGGAGAACTCTGAAAAAGGGCTGCATCCCGGGATTCCCACAAAAGATTTAAATATCATAGCATTGCAACTAAATGCTGTGGTCAAATGTATGCAACAAAAAGGGCGATACCAGAAGCCATAACACCCTCCCTAAGCGAAAGGGCGATCGTATATCTTCGCATGTGCCACGAAAGATTCCTATCGCATGCGTGTACATCAACCATAATGGAACGCCTTGATATTAAATCACCGGAGGGTGTCGAGGCTGTTTTTGAAGATCTCAATAGGAGAGGTCTGGTAAAATCCGAATATGTATACATACCCATAGACTCAAAAACGCAAGGCAAATTTACCCTAAAAGATAAGGTATGCAAATCCTACAAATTTACGCTAACAGATAGTGGATGTGCCGAAGCCAACGCCATATTGGCCAGAATGGGTGTGGACCTGAGGGCGCGCAACTATGGCGGTAATTCTGGATTGGAACTCCGAATGGGCGGCGATACGGAATTAGACAAGACAAGCGAACTTTTGCGTAACATTGATTATGCCCATATTTGGGCATAAGGTTCTCCCTTTTTTGATAGCTCATCTGAGCGATCTCTGCCTGCTCGCAACGTAGGATTCGAGCCCCCTGTCCATCCTCTCCTTTATCTTTATCACCGTGTCCCTCATCCGCTTCTCCTTCAGCCTTGATATGAAGAGGTATGTCTCGTCCTTTGTGCCCCTTGCAACGAGTATGACTACGCTTCCCAGCTTCATCCTGCCTGCCCTTCCCTTCCTCTGTATGTTCCTTATCTCGTTCGGTATCGGCTCGTAGAATATCACCGCGTCTACGCCCGGTATGTCAAGCCCCTCCTCCCCTATGGAGGTCGCGACCAGCACCTTGAACTTGCCCTCCCTGAACTCCTTTATCGTGGCCTGCTGCTGCAGCTGCGTTACGCCCTCCTTCTTGCCCACGAACTCCCTTGCGGATATGCCGTGCTCGCTTAGCATCTTCGCGAGCTTGTATGCTGTAGAGCGGTACTGCGTGAACATTATGATGCTCTTGTCCATCATGTCCCTCTTTATCATGTCCACAGCTACCGACATCTTCGGGTGCTCCTCGCCGTTCTTGAGCGCCTCCCTCGCGACCTCCATCGCGGATATGACGGACTTGTTAGCGAGTATGCTCTTCAGCGCCCTGCTCTTAGTCTCCCTGCCCTCAAGCGATTCCATGTACTTGAGGAAAGGGTATATGCCCTCCGTGCTAGCAAGGTCGTAGGCATGGCCGAGGTTGAGCACGTACACGTAGTTGAATAGCGCCATGAACTTGTAGTTCTGCGCCTCTATCCTCTGTATGCTGTCGCCAATGCCGAGCAGCATGCCCTTGGGCATGCGGTCAAAGTACTTGAACGGGCTGAGCCCGTGGCTGTAGAGCTTGCCAAGGTGTTCCTCTATGACAGGCAAAAGCAGTTTCAGTATTGCATTTATGGTGTCGCCCTTTTCTACGGTAACAACGCTCAGGTCCTTCTTCATGACGTAGGGCTCGACGTCCGCATCGGTGCTTATCCTTATCTCGATGTTCTCGATTCCGAGAGTGCTTATCAGCGTGTTTATCTTCTTGATGTTGCTTCCAGGAGAAGCGGTGAGTCCAATCACCTGCACTCCCCTTAGCTTCGCCTCGTTGGCTATATATGTGTAAGCATAATGCCCGACGGCCCTGTGGCACTCGTCGAATATGACTGTGCCGAATCCGTCCAGCGAGACGCGCCCTCGCTTGAGGTCGTTCGCGAATGTTTGAGGCGTGGCTGCGACGACCTTAGCCTTGGACTCCAGCTCCAGCCTCTTCGCCTTGCTTATACCTCCGGTAAGAAGCAGTATGCCCTCCTTGTCTATGTTGAGGAGCTCAAGGAGCGAGTTGTAGTGCTGCTCGCTGAGCGGCTTCGTTGGAGCAAGAATCACCGCGCGCTTGCCGCTGTGCAGCGCGCCAGCCATTGCGAAGACGGCGATGAGCGTCTTGCCCAGCCCTGTAGGCAGCACCACGAGCGTGTTACGCCTGCCGTATATGCTCCTTATTATGCTGATCTGGTATGCCCTCGGCTGCACCAGCGAGGTGTTGACAAGCTTGTCGTAAGGGGCAAGGGCGCCCCATGACAGGTCCATACTACTGATTCGTAAATGATATTTTAATTGTATGGCTTTAGCGGCCATATACCAAGCTAATCCTGCGCTTCGTGCGCACCAGTAGCATATGCTTTTATAATTCTCTCATGCAGAATAGATAGGTAAATGCCGCAGTAGCTCAACCTGGGAGAGCATTCCGCTGAAGACTTAAAAAGTAAGCGCAGAAACGGAAGGGTTGCAGATTCAAATCCTGCCTGCGGCAAGGCTTATATATTTAGAGTGCACAACCTCATTGTGATAAAGTGGCAAGCAGACAAGCAGAAACGATCAATGCCGAGACTACAAAGCCGGAATTATCAAAATTCATCAGGAAAGGAAAACAAAAAACCATCGCCAGAATCGCAGCCATCGGCGCGCTGGCCCTTTCACTCTGCACTCCAGTGTTGAATTCACAGACTGAGGCTCCCAAGGACAGCAACATGGCCGGGATAAATGTGATATTGAGGCCTCAGCAACATAGATTTACCGGGGCCAAGGGGTCTTGGTCGGTGGTCAATTCCAAGTCGGATCAATATACAATAGCGCAATGGTTAGGCATAGGCGGAATCGATGGGGGAACCAACGCCAACGAACTGGTGCAGGTCGGAACCACATGCGCGAGCATGTGGGACGGCTGCAGGATATTTTATGAGATACTGCCGCAGCGGCCTTTCATCTACGACTCGATTATTGTGAAACCAAACGACATCATATCCGCGGAGATGAAAATTTCATTGGTCAAGGCTAATCAGTGGTACATAAAGGTGACGGACATTACGCAGAAAGCCTCATTTAAGAGATCTCTGGATTATTCATCATCGCGGTCATCCGTGGAATTGGTTCTCGAAACCCCCGAGATAAGGGCATCGGAATCCGCGAAGAGGTGGAGCATCCTCGGGCTGACAGATTTCGACGATGTGCGTTTTTTCAATTTCGGCATTGATGTAAACAGCAAAGAAGCAGCCAATGCCCTCGATTACAGAAAGTACGAAATTGTAAGGGACGGGCGAAGATTAACAAGGATTGCATCAAACCCGGACGGCTCATTCAATGTAAAACGGGTAAGATAGGCCAAATGTTGCCATCGGTTTTGGGCGCCGCATCAACCCGCTAGTACATAAGGATATTAAATCTAATTGACATAAACACCATAGGTGAATACTTGAAAGAGAGGAGCGAGAGCGGAATCACCGTCAAAAAGTCCGAGAACTTCATGGAGTGGTACCTTCAGGTCCTCTCGAAGTCCGACTTCATGGACTATACTGACGTTTCGGGCTGCATCGTCTTCAAGCCGGCGGCATACGGCGCGTGGCAGACAATAATGAACGCGACCGACGCAGAGTTCAAGAAGGCCGGGATAGAGAACGTATACTTCCCTCTTCTCATACCTGAAAAGCTCCTCAAAAAGGAGCAGGAGCACATGGAAGGCTTTGCGCCGGAGGTTGCATGGGTTACACAGTCAGGTGAGACAAAATTCCAGGAACGGCTAGCGATAAGGCCCACCTCAGAGGCAATAATGTATGCAAGCTACTCAAAATGGGTAAGGTCGTGGAGGGACCTTCCGATAAGGCACAACCAGTGGAACAATGCCCTTAGGTGGGAGTTCAAGCACCCTACTCCGTTCCTGAGGTCGAGGGAATTCCTCTGGAATGAGGGCCACAGCGTATTCGCAACAGAAAAGGAGGCTAATGCGGAAAGGGATGTCATACTTGGCATATACATGAAGATACTGAGGGAATACCTTGCGCTGCCAGTTATACTTGGAATCAAAAGCGACAAGGAAAAGTTTGCCGGAGCAGTTGCAACCTACAGCACAGAGCACGTAATGCCAGACGGATGGGCGATCCAGGGCCCTGACTTCCACTCAGACGGGCAGAACTTTGCAAAGGCATTCGACATAAAATTCCTTGACAAGGAGGGAAATATCCAGCATGCATGGCAGAATACCTATGCGATAACTACAAGGGAGCTCGGGGTCATGGTAGCAACGCACAGCGATGACAAGGGCCTGGTACTGCCGCCAAGACTCGCATACATACAGGTAGTGATTGTGCCTATACTCAAAAAGGAGAATGCAAAACTCGTAGACGATTATGCAAGAAAGGTGCAAAAGCAGCTAGGCGGCGAGTTCAGGGTAAGGATGGACGACAGGGAGGGCTATTCACCTGGCTACAAGTTCAACGACTGGGAGCTTAGGGGCATTCCGGTAAGGATAGAGATAGGGCAGAAGGAGGTGGAAGCAGAGAAGGTTGTGCTTGTGAGGAGGGACACCGGCGAGAAGACAGAATGCAAGTTAGCCGATGCAAAATCAAAAGTCGAGAAACTACTTTCTGATATCCATGAAAACATGTATGCAAAAGCCGAGAAATTCCTCAAGGCGAACATACACGCGGTCTCGGATTACGCTGAATTCAAGAAGGTCCTAAGCGAAAAGGGCGGCATGATACACGCCCCGTGGTGCGGCAGCAGGGAATGCGAGGAGAGCATAAAGGAGCAGACCGGCGCTAAGATAACTAACATACCGTTCGATGAAGGCAAGCTGGCCGAGAAGTGCATATACTGCGGAAAGAAGGCAAAGCACATGGCAAACTTTGCAAAGTCATATTAAGGATAGCAATTTATATCCTGATACCTAAAAGCTAAACATGCGATTGTAGTCTAGCCTGGTAGGACGCTGCCTTGCCAAGGCAGTGACCCGGGTTCAAATCCCGGCAGTCGCACTTTAAGCTTAATGGCTGGTAATTATCTTTTTTGCGGCAGCGTATATCTCTCTCGATTTCTTGGACATGTACGGATACCTTGAAAGCACCGTCTCTATGATGCCAGGGTTTATCCTAAGCGCATGCGCCTTCTTGACCCCCTCACTGACCATTCCCGAGACTGTTATTTCTGGAGCGCCATCCGGCAGCCCTTCTGTATATGCCTCTGCTATTGCCGATGTTATGCTGGTGGTTATTGGCGGGCTTGCGGCCAGCAGCCTCAGCGCCTCGTTCATGTCGATCTCCCCTTTTCTATCCTCTCCCATCCTCAGCAGCATCTCCGTGCCTTCGACAACCACAGGGAAAATAGAATAGAAAATGATGTTGTGAACCAGTTTTACCATATGGCCTGCGCCGCTTCCACCCACATAACCGTAGGTTCCGTTGCCCGCTATGGTCTTGAAGACATCCTCTGCCTTCTCAAAAGCCTCCCTCTCGCCACCTACCATCAGCGAGACCCCATTCAACAGGTCTTTCGGTCCTCCGCCACAGCCCACATCCAGATAATATATTCCTTTATCGCTGAGCTTCCTGGAGTTCGCGATCGAATCCTCGTACATTGAGTTCGAGGCATCAATAACTATGTCGCCCCTGCGCAGGCTTGCCGAGATATCCGAAACGAACTCGTTTGTTGCAGCGCCGCCAGGAAGCATCATCCATACCTTTGCATTCCCTTCCTGCTGCCTGAGCTTTTCCACAAAGTCATCAGCGTCTTTTGCGCAATAGACTCCATTATCTGCGGCGTAATCAGAATATTTCTCGCTCGTCCTGTCATAAATAACAAGCGAGTACCCTTTGTCGCGGAGCAGCTTTACGATGTTGTGCCCCATGCTCCCTATGCCTACTACTCCTATGCTTTTGCGTGCCGTTGCCATTGTATCCACTACTACTGCTTTTATCTTATAATTATATATCAGTTACCCTCTTCTGCAAGAGGGGTAACCTAAAATAAAATGGAAAGGGCCGCTCTAGCGCGATCCTCTCTTGTACTCGTGCCTGTTGTTGCTGTTGCCGCCGCCACCGTGCCAGCTCCTCCCTCCACCTCTCTGGCTGCGGTCGCCACCGCCCCTTCCTCCTTCGCGGTAGTCCCTTCTTCCGCCTCCAAATCCTCCCCTGCGCTCTCCTCCCTCGCGCCTGCTGCGCTGCATGGGGAGCTGCACATTCTTGAATTTGTCGGTATCGAGCACCAGCTTTTCCATCTTTATGTTCGCAACCCTTGTCGTTGCGCGCATCAAGTCTTCTTGATCGTATCCGAATATGGTGAACGCCCTGCCGTTCTTGCCCATTCTTGCGGACCTTCCTACCCTGTGCACGTATATGCGCGGGTCATCCGGCGCGTCAAAGTTTATTATGTCGGTTATGTCTGGTATGTCAAGCCCCCTCGATGCGAGATTTGTGGATATCAGGAAGGTCGCAGTGGTCTTGAATTCGTGCAGAGACCTCTCCCTCATCGCCTGAGTGAGCCCCCCGTGCATCACTATCGCATTGAAGCCGTTGCTCCTCAGGAAGTTGTGCACATACTCCGATTCGCGCTGTGTCGATGTGAATATTATGCATTTCTTCGGGTTGAACTTCTCTATGTATGAGAGCAGTGCAGCGAACTTCGTCCTCCCGTTACCTATGAAGTAGGTGTGGCTTATGGTCGATACGGTAAGATCCTCCTCCTCTCCTACAATGATCTTAGCGGCATCGGGCTTCATGTGCTTCCTTGCTATGCTCACTATCTCCCTAGGCATTGTTGCCGAGAAGAGCATGGTCTGCCTTTCCATTGGGGCATTCGATATTATAAGTTCTACATCCTCTATGAATCCCATGTCAAGCATCATGTCGGCCTCGTCAAGCACTAGGTACCTTATCCTGCCAAGCATCAGCGAACCCCTCTCGATGAGGTCTATTATCCTTCCGGGTGTGCCTATTATCACGTCAGAACCCCTCCTGAGGCTCTGCATCTGCATGTTGATCGATGCGCCGCCGTAGACTACCGTGCTCCTTATCCCGCACCTCCTGCCTAACTTCTCCGAGACCAGGCTGACCTGGACCGCAAGCTCCCTTGTCGGCACTATGACCAGCGCCTGCGGGTAGCTCTTGTGCTCTATGCTCTGCATTATCGGCACGAGGAACGCGCCAGTCTTGCCGCTTCCTGTCTTCGACCTTACCACTGCGTCCTTGTGCTGCATCACTGCGGGTATCGCAAGTTCCTGGACCTCCGTCATCTCGCGGAATCCCATCTCATTCAACGCTTCAAGCAGCTCGTGCTTGAGACCTAGTTCTCTAAATTCTTTCAACTAATTCACCATTTTAAAGTAAGCCTACAACTCCTTACGTATAGCCTACTTATGGCCAGAAAAAGCTCCTAAGTACGCTAATGCTAGTTCTTTGCAGTTACTTTATGTTTGTAATATAGTATTGAAGCCATAGGTTAAAATGCCTTTCTGATTCCTGCCTGTGCGGGCATTTCTGGCAGTTACTTGCACTGATTGGCTGCTAACGGATGAATAGATAATACTTAACTTTGTAATTATATAATCAAAAACGGAAAGCTGTTTGCATGACTAACACAATAATCGCAATACCTTTTGACGAGGAGCTTGCCGAATTCATAGGCAAGAAGGGCTCGGAGAACAGCATAACCTTCTACAACCGCAAGGCGGACGGCAACACCATAGTCGCGGTAATGCCAAGCTCCCTCGAGGACAAATTCTACGCGCTGCCGCAGTGCATGCTCGTCGCGGACCGGATCATAGTAAGCACGAAAAGCATAGATAAGGCGCTGGGCGAGGTTCTCGTCGCATGCTCCGTTCTAGGCAAGTCCGTGGTCTTCACAAAGGACAACGACATCTCAAATCTTCTCTCCGCGATAAAGCTCGAGAACTACTCGTTCTGCGACACCGACAGGCTTCTTGACGCGATAACCGAAGGGAAGGCTCCAGGTACAACCGAACAGAAGAGGATAGACCTGGACAAGGCCTTCAATGTGAAGGGCATCGGCACAGTTGTCCTTGGCGTTGTCACGAAGGGTGTCGTAAAGGTGCATGACAACCTCTATCACAATTCAGGGAAAACGGTAGGGGTGAGGTCCCTCCAAAGCCAGGATGAGGACATAAAGGAGGCAGGGCCAGGGACAAGGGTGGGCATCGCGCTGAAGGGAATAGAGGACAGCGAGATGAAGAAGGGCGACATCCTCTCAAGCGCGCAGACCAAGACGGGAAGGCAGCTGGAGCTCGATGTAAATAACAGCGCATTCGCAAAGGAGGTCATCGAGCCTGGCAAGAACTATTCGATCGCAACGGGATTCTCCTATTCGAGCGCCGTAGTCGAGGATGTCAAGGGCACAAAGGTAAAGCTGAAGCTCGAGAAGGCGATATGCGCGGAACCGAACGACAAGTTCATGCTTGTGAGGGCTATCGCACCAAGGATATTCGCATCCGGAAGGATAGAGAATATACTCTGAGGCCTAATTCTTTTTTATTTTATCTGGGGTAGAGCAATCCCGAAAAGAATAAGTATTAAAAAAACAATAAGTTATTGTGATAAATTGGGCAGGATGGAAGTAAAGCAGAAACCAAAAGGGAATGTTGCAAGAAATAAATTGATGGCGCTTTTTCTTAGCGGTGCAATTGCACTTACCTTTGTAGGAGATGGGATACACTCGTCAAAACTACAGAATAATGATTCTAATTGGGCTGGAATTTACGCTGTGACCGATCCAGTCAATCCGAAGCCCGTAATAAAAGCGATAGAAGCTTCTTGGACGGTAGTTACTCCGCTAAATGAGCAAACAAGTAATAAATCCTCAATATCACAATGGATAGGAATAGGAGGTATAAGCAAAGATGGTACTCTTATACAGATAGGTACTGTTTGTGACCATGAGGATGATTGGATAGCTTGTGGAGCTTTTTATGAACTTTTGCCAAATCTTCCAAAAGAGTACGATGTTACGGTAGTGCCAGGCAGTACTATAAATGCTAATATAAGAGAAATTGGTAGAAATCTTTGGCAGTTGCAGTTAACAGACAAACAGGATAATGTTGATATAAAAGAAATGGTAAATTATGAATCATCAGAGCGTTCTGCAGAAGCGATTTTGGAAAGGCCAGCTTTCGGTGACATGAAAACTCATTATACTTTGCTAGATTTCGATGTTGCAAGATTCTTCAATTTGCGTATAGGTGTCAGCGATAGCAATAAAATTTATGGAATGAAGACATTCAGACGTGAAATAGAAAAGGATGGGAAAGAGATAACAGAATCAGATCTCTACCAAGGCAACAATGTCGTTATAAAATATAAAAGGAAATGAAATGCTACGGGCATACGGCGCATACTGTTATAACTTGTACTCCTTAACTCCTGCAAAACCCACAAACCCTACCCATACAAGTGCTATGCCGAGCAGTTGGCAGTAGTAGAGAAACAATGGCGGAAGAGCGGCAAAGTGCAATATATCAACCGCAAGAAAGAGTATCGCGCCAGGTATTATCGCAAGCACCTTGGCACGCCTTCTCGCTACATAGTTTCTCACCGAGACAAAAGAAATGACCGCCAGCGATGAGACTGCTATAAAGAGCGAGACTGCCATGACGGGCAGCGGCAGTGCGCCATATATCTCGTAGCCGTTGAATATGCCCCATATGTTTGCCGTGTAGAGCACATAGAGCAGTATGGACACCAGCGCTATACAGTAGTAATAGTAGGCGCGCTTGGCTTTCCTTGACCTTACAAACTGCATGTGCCCTATGGAGAAGGCGAGCAGCGGCATCGCTATGGCTAACAGGTACACCTTTGCGAGGAACTCAGAGTATACCCCGAACGCAAAGAGCAACTCAACAAGAACCGCTATGGCAAACATTCGCATGCCAGAGCTCCATATGAGCGAGCTCATGCTTTTGCCTTTGATGTAGAACCGCGCAAGCAGCATCGCAAGTGCGGCGTTGACGATGAACACCAAAAGGGCGAAGAGTATTGCAACCAGCTGTGCACCGACCATCATCTCACGCAGAACCATGGGAGCCAACCAATAAATAAGCTTACGGGACATAGATTATGAGCTGCAAGTGTATTCATGAAGAGGAAGGATTACTTCGTTGTGATTATTGTGGTAGTCGGGATAGCCCTCGCCCTTATCTACGAAAGCGGTATTCTTGGGCCGAATGCGTCAAGGCCTACTGCCTTCGAGTTTAACAACAAGACATACTCGATAACTGCATATGCATCTAACACAACAGAGCGTGAAAAGGGGCTGATGAACGCGACGGTGACGAACAGCACATTCATGCTCTTCTACTTCGGGCAGCCCGGCATATACTCCTTCTGGATGAAGGACACCTACTCGCAGCTCGACATAATATGGCTCAATTACAGCGGTTCCACAGGCATGGCAAAAGTTGTCTACGTCGTGGATGCGCCCCCTTGCGTCAACTACAGCAGCGACCAGAGCGGATGCAGGATATATACGCCAAGCTCAGAGGCGAACTACGTCCTTGAGGCTAAGGCGGGATTTGCGGAGCGGAACAACATGACTGTAGGGTCTTCCATCAAGTTCCTGCACTGAGCCCAAGCAAAATCAGCTTATCCCCACGAACACGACTCCTATCGCTATAACCAGCACACCTGCCCATCTTAGCATGGTGACGTTCTCGAAAAGCAGCGCTGCGGCAAGGAACACTGCAACCACGTAGCTTATCCCAGTGATCGAGTATGCCCAGCTGAGGTGCACCCTGCTGAGAACGTAGAAGTATATCGCGGTCGATATCGCATATGCGCCCAGCCCCGCAGCAAGCGTAAGAAAAATATGAGAATCCAGGAACGCATCCTTGAAGAGGAACTGGCCTACTCCCCCGAGCAGCGTTGACACGATCAGGAGCGCTATTATGATCAGTTTTCTATCATTCAAACAAACACCTACGCGCTTAGCGCGACTATGGTTATGCCTACGAATATGAGGATCACGCCGAGGATCCTGTACGCGCCTATGCGCTCCTTCAGTATTATAGCCGATATTATTGTCACGAATATGAAGGAGCTTGCGAATATCGGGAAGACAACCGAAAGCTGGGAGGTCTGCAGCGCTATCAGGTAAAGGGTGAAGCTCACAGCGTATCCGCAGAGGCCCAATATGATGTTCTTATTCAGGAGCGTCTTCAGTATGTCCATTACGGAATTCAGGCGCTTCTGGAGGCCCCTCTTGAAGAGCAGCTGCGAGAACGACGTGAACAGCGCAGCAACAAGTGTTAAAAATATAACCAAATATATATTCATGCTTTCACGGTGATCTTTTGAAGAAACTTGCAAGGGAGTTCATTACATCCCTGATAACTGTTATACTTGCTATATTGGCTATAGCTTTATATATACATTCTGGCGGGACGCTTGTATTCTACACCGTAGTCGTCATAGCCATATTAGTCGGGTTCTACAACGCATGGCTGATATCAAGGGGAGAGCTGAAGGAAGTCAGGGAAACGAGGCCTGCACCGCGCAAGCTGAAAAGGAGGACAAGTCGGCGAAGAAAGCAATAGGCAGTAGATCAGCATGAGCACACTCATCGTTGCCGAGAAGCCAAGTGTCGCACTGAGGATAGCGATGGCGCTCAGCAACAACACCCAGAAGAGGCTCAACCTCAACGGCGTGAGCTACTATGAGATGGACGAGGGGAAGGAGCGTATATACGTTGCCGCGGCGGTTGGCCACCTGTTTACCATAATGCAGAGCGGCAGCAAGCGCGACTATCCCGTCCTGGACGTAAAATGGACTGCATCGTGGGAGGTGAACAAGAACTCCTATTTCACAAAGAAGTACCTTGACGTTTTCAAGATGCTGGCGCAGAGGAGCGACAGCTACATAAACGCATGCGACTTCGACATAGAGGGCACGGTGATAGGCACTAACATAATAAAATTCCTCGGAGGCGATACCACCAAGGCCAGGCGCATGAAGTTCTCCACAACAACAATACCCGACCTCAAGGCGGCGTATGCCAACCTGATGCCGCTCGACCTCCAGAACTTCTATGCCGGAGAGGCAAGGCACATGCTGGACTGGCTCTGGGGGATAAACCTCAGCAGGGCGCTCTCAAGCGCACTTGCAGGCACGAAGTTCACCAGACCGCTAAGCATAGGCAGGGTGCAGGGGCCGACACTTGCGCTTCTCGCAAAGAGGGAGCTAGAAATATCGAAATTCGTACCCAAGCCATACTGGCTGGTTCTCACGCTTGTGAAGGATACGGAATTCTCAAATACGAAAGGGGAGATATTCGACGGCAAGATCGCGAAGCACGCGCTCGATGCGACTAACGCGCACCTGAAGAACGGCATAGTCGAAGAAGTGGAATCTACGGAGCAGCTAGTGCGGCCATATCCTCCGTTCGACCTCACCGCGCTCCAGCTCGAGGCTAGCAGGGTGCTCAGGATGGACCCGAGCGCAACGCTTGCAACTGCGCAGACGCTATACGAACGCGCATACATATCATATCCAAGGACATCATCGCAGAAGCTGCCTCCTACCCTTGGCCTAAGCAAGGTGATAGGCGAGCTTGCAAAGAACCCGGCATACCAGGACCTTGCCGGCAAACTGATAAGCGAGAGGAGGTTCAGGCCCAACGAGGGTATGAAGGTGGACGAGGCCCACCCCGCAATATACCCGACCGGCGTGATGCCGAAGAACCTCACAGATGTTGAGGGCAAGCTTTACGACCTCATAGTCAAGCGCTTCATTGCGTGCTTCGCGGCCTACGCGAAGGTGGCGAAGATGAAGGTTGTTGTGAACTTCGGCGGAGAGAAATACGCAGCCAACGGCTCAAGGACCATAGAGCGCGGATGGTATGACTTCTACGAGTTCGCAAGCGCGAAGGAGAAGGCGCTGCCCGAATTCAAGAAGGGCGAGAATGTGGGCGCATCAAAGGCGTACATGAACGAGCTCAAGACCCAGCCGCCCAGGAAGTACGGCAAGGCATCCCTGATAGCGGAACTGGAAAGAAGGGTGCTTGGCACAAAGGCAACGCGCGCATCGATAATAGACACGCTCTTCAAGCGCGGCTACATAGAGGGGGCGAGCATAATAAGCGTTACGAGCTTCGGCATGAGCGTATACAACGCGCTGAACGACAACGCGAACATGATAGTCAACGAGGAGACTACGAGGCGCCTTGAGGAGGACATGGAGCAGATATCCGAGAACAAGAAGAGCATGAGCGAGGTAGTGGACGAGGGCAAGCAGATGCTGCTCGAGGCGCTGAAGGTATTCGACAGCAACAAGAAGAAGATAGCGGAGGAGATGCAGAAAGGTATATCAGAGACAGAGGCGCCGCTTGGCAAGTGCCTGAAGGACGGCGGCGACCTGGTGATAAGGAAGTCGAGGCTGGGCAAGCAGTTCGTGGGCTGCACAAACTACCCGAAGTGCACAGTCACATATTCGATACCGCAGAACGCTCTTGTCGTAGCTACAGGAAAGGTGTGCGAGTTCTGCCACACGCCTATGGTCAAGGTGATAAGGAAGGGCAAGGGCGTCTTCGAGATAGACCTTGACCCGGAATGCGTGTCGCGCAACAAGTGGAAGGAGAGGCAGGAGGCAAAACGCAAGGAGGAATCCGAGAAGATAACAATAACAACCGCAAAGGAGCTCAAGGCTGGCGCGGTCAAGAAAGTCCAGACGCCTGAGAAGAAAATGGCTGAGCCAAGTCAGAAAATAAAAACATTACAAAACACAGTTGAGGCCAAACCACTAGCGCATATCCCAGTAAAGAAAGCGGCGATAAAGAAAGAGGAAACAGAACCCTCAGAGAAACAGATGACGATAAAGAAGGCCACAAGGAAGGCAAAGCCAAAGATCAGCAAGAAATCAACATCTGCGAAGGCAGGCACGAAAGGCAAGAGCAAGAAGTGAGAGTATGTTCATACCAGAATCGTATAGAAGACTGAAGCGGGGGCCGCAGGTCATACTGCCAAAGGACATCGGAATAATAATCGCATACACGGGCGTGAACCGTAACAGCGTATGCCTTGATGCGGGAACAGGCAGCGGATGGCTGGCGGTGTCGCTCGCAAGGATATGCAAGCAGGTCACGAGCTACGACCTCAGGGAGGATTTCCTGAAGATAGCGGAGCGCAACAAGGTAATCGAGGGCCTCGACAACCTGGTGCTCAAGAAGGGTGACATAACAAAGAAGATAAGCGAGAGCGGTGTCGACCTGGTGACGCTTGACATGCCCGATTCACAGAAGGCGATAAAGAATGCCCACAAGGCGCTCAAGCAGGAGGGCTACATATGCGGATACCTCCCGCACATGGAGCAGGTGACGAAGTTCGTGAAGGAACTTAACAAATACAAATTCAGGAACATTGCTACATTCGAGGTTATACTTAGGGACATGCTAGTGCGCGAGGAGGGAATGCGCCCCTCGACAAAAGGAGTATGGCACACAGCATACCTGGTATTCGCGCAGAAATAAGGATAAATAGGAGGCGTATGCCACATAGCATACGCCTGGGTGGATGAGAATAGGGTTTCTACAAAATAAGCACAAAAGTGCAGGAAAAGTTTGGACTCAAATGTATTTAAATAGTCCGGTATCCATTAAGATACCCGTCCCTTTGAATAGGTTTGAAAACTTGTATAATTCGTGAAAGAAATGCCAAAGGATATTGTATTGAAGGGAGAACTGGTCTCGTTCCCGACAAAGGACGGACTTATGTTACACGGTTTCCTAGTTAGGCCGAAAAGGAGAAGCACAAAAGCACTGATACATGTGCACGGCCTTCAGGGAAAATTCTATGGAAGCAGCTTTGCGGATGCGCTCTCAAAAGAGGCGGCGGAAAAGGGGATCAATTTCCTATCGATTGAGCTGAGAGGGAGCTACACCATTGTTGGTTTTAGGAAGAGGAAAGGAAGAAAAAAGGTCTGGGTCTCCGCTGGTGGTGGGTTCGAGAGGTTCGAGGATTCTGTTTATGACATAGCGGCAGCGATAAGGTTCCTCAGGAGGCAGGGCGTAAGGGAGATATACCTTGAGGGGCACAGCACAGGCTGCCAGAAGATAACGTACTACCAATACAAGAAAAAGGACAGAAGCGTGAAGGCGCTAGCCCTCTCCGCGCCGGCTGACGATTACAACATCGAAAAGAAGGCATTCGGAAAAGATTTTGGAGGCGTTGTCGCGCGTGCAAAGGTTCTCTGTAAGAAGGACAGAGACATCCCACTGCCGAAGAACAGGATAATAAAAAACGGCGAGTTCAGCGTCGGGAGGTTCCTCAGTTTTGCCGACACGAAGTTTGTAGAGGCAAGGCTGTTCAATTACGATTCGGACAAGCTGAGGGAATTCGGAAGTATACGTCAGCCGGTACTTGCAATATTCGGCAGCAGGGAGGAACACAGGCTGAAGCCCGTAAGGGAATACATGCGAATACTTGAAAGAGATACGGGATCAAAGAGGTTCGATCATCTTATAATAAAAGGTGGAGACCACGGTTTCAGTGGTCACGAAAAAGAGACAGCAAAGGCCATAATAAAATGGCTGGGCTCTTTAGCTAAGCGGTAAAGAGACCAGACCTTACTACTGAAACCTCAAGAGAGGGAATAACTTCTCTAACTGATAGTAACGGTACGCGCCAGATCCCCTCAAAAATGGGTCTCTCTGTTCTCTTTTTTGCGCAAGGATGCCGACCCTTCCCAATGGGCTGGCCTCGAAATCTGCCAATGTTTTTATTTCCCCCTTCTTTGCCATGGCTAAAGCCTCTCCTTCTGGGTTGTTTACACCATAATAGTGCAACCTCCACTGCTCTATGCCAAGTGCCTCGGCATGGCGTCTATACCTCTCCTCTTTGAACACCCAGCCAAATATCACTATGGTGTATGGCATCTCACCTGTTAGCTGGACAAATCTACCCACACTAAAGGCCAGGTTCTCTAGTGAATCGCGTGCAAAATCTTCAGTAGTCGCCCTGCCCTTGACTCTATCCATGGTCAACCAAAGATGCTGGTCTGATAGTGCCCAATAACTCTGCGCCTCTGAAAACGGACCAGCCTTCTCTCTTGTTTGCCCACCTGAAAAGATGAGTATCGATTTTTCATCTTTGCCGGCTTCCGATATGCCAGCAAAAGCGTGTTCTGTGTAAAACTTAGCCTCTCCCTTGAAACCCCCTATCCAGTAATCATCGAGATGCGCAGAAGCAGCCTCTCTTCCCACATACACTGCATGTCCGGGTACTATCAGCAGGTATTTCGCATCTTTGTAATTTTTAACAGAACTTGTCCCTACTATGCTTGAGCCTAGCATTGCTGTTTTCTCTGCCATGTTTATCACTTAACGATAATCCTGTGATGTCGGAGATATATATGGCTTTTGGCTCGGTTTGCCGTATTTATAGATACCTGTCTACCTTCCCTTGCTGGCTATGTATCTGTTGACCAGCTCGACAGCCTTGTCTATCGCCCTTCTTACATCCGCTGTCGTCTTTGCTCCAGTGCATATTATCTTCCCGTTCTTGAAAAGAAGGAGAGCCGCCTTTGGCTCGTGGACCTTGAATATCGCGCCAGGGAACTGCTCAGGCTCGTAGTCCACGTCGTTTGAGAGCTTCGCAAGCCCGTACAGGTCAAGATCTACGTTGAGCTCCGCCTTCGTGACTATGTTCTGCACCTTGTAGGTCGGCTTCAGCACCACCTTCTTGTGCGGAGGATACAGCCTTGACTCTGAGTTTTTCGACATTTTTGCACCCGCGCGAGACGCTTTCTCTGCTAATAATGGCACACGCACATTTAAATAGGTTTATACGACATACTCTACTAACACTTGAGATTTGGTTCGTATGACGAAAAGATCGCAGGGCCTGTTCGCGGGGCGCACGCGCCACCTGGCAAGGCACCATAAACCATCATTGCTCAGCGTGAGCGAAAGGATAAAGAGCTTCAAGGATGGGGACATGGTGGCGATAGTGCCGAAGGGCAACTTCAAGAACATACCGCATCCAAGGTACAGGGGGAAGATTGGAAGGGTCATCGAGAGGCGCGGGGGCGCCTATGTAGTGGAGCTCAGGATAATGAACTCCGTAAAGAGGCTGACAGTGCCCGCGCTGCATCTTAAGAAGATGTAAATACAACATTTGCATTTAATTTAAGGATGAGAACATAGGTACAAAAACAAGTCCTATTGATTCCAGTTCCGGAACAGCCCAAGGATTGGGAAAGACAATCACCGGCTTGGAATTTTTTGACGAGCTCGTGCATTTGAAAAGGGATACAGGCGACCGCCTATCAACAGCGGCAACCAGGCTGGCAGGTTTGGCTGTTTCCGGGGGCGCATTATACGAGGCCGCCAAACTAGAACTCCATTATACAATTGCCAAAATCCTGCTCAACGGTGACATTAAGGAAAGAAAAGATGCGGTGGTGAGACTTGCCAATGCCGTAATCTCCAAAGGGAAACCTGAAGTCGCTTTAGAAATGGTTATGAATGCCGCCCTTATCCTAAAATCTGACAACGGCAACGATGGGGCAAAAGGCATACTGGAAACCACGCTTATAGATGGTGACAGTGATGCAAGGCTGAGGTTTGCCGGTGTAATAGAAAGGTTCAGAAATTATGATAAGGCTGACGTCGGGCTTGGAAAAGCATTGGAAGAGGTAATCAAAAATGCCCGTGCAGCCGACAAGAACATGCACCTGCAAAGAACCTAATCCTCCTCTACCAGAATGCACTAGTGGCTGAACATGCTCTTCCTGTAGGGCTTTGTGAACATGTACGACCTCTGGTCACCCATGAGCTCTGTTATTATCCTGTCAGTGATGAGCTTGGCCGGATCCTGCAGCAGCTGCACGCGCTCGGATATGTCCGCAAGGCTCTCGAACCTCTTCTCGTTCCTCGCCTTCAGTATAGCCTCCAGATGCTTTTTCCCTATGCCGGGGAGCAGCTCCAGCGAGTGCTGCCTTATGTTTAGCGGCCCTGCGGTGTTGAAGAGCTCAACGAACCTCTTCTCGTCCGCCTTTATTATCGTTGCTATGACTATCTGGAGCTCGTTCTTCGCCGTTTGCGTGAGCTCGTCGTAGCCTATCCTTGACTTTATGAGCAGGATCTTGGCGCGCTCGTCCTTGCCTATGTATACCCGCTCGCCAAGCGTAAGGCTGGCGTTCGGCTTTATGGTAGCCTCGAGCAGCGTGAACTTCTCCTCGCCTATTAGTTGGGTTATGGGCTCAGACCTGTTCGAGAAGGACTTGCCGCTGGCCATGAAATCCAGCACGTACGCGTTTTCCTCCCGCTTCTCCTCTCTCTCAATCATCCCAACCACCCAGACGTTTCTTTATTTCTCCTTTGTGAGCGCGAGTATCTTGTTGACCTCCTCGTCGGAGAAGCTCTTCCTCTCGCTTGCAAGTATCTGCCTCAGCGTCATGTTGTTCTTCGGCATTATCTCTATTATCTTTACCATGCTCCTCTCGCTGACGTTGCCGAACTCCTCCAGCGCCTTCCTTATCCTCTTCGCCTTCTCCTTCGGCACCTCGAACTTCTGCGCGTGCTGGAAGGCAAGCTGCTGCTCGTAGGTGAGTTCGCTCTTGTCAGACTCCAGTATGCTTATGACGTCAGCTACAGATGCTATCTTAGTTTCCTTTATCTCCATGGGGCCACCCCGAGTACATAATTATAGGAATGTTAAGTATTTAATGCTTTTATGCTTAAGGTTAATGTTTAATATGGAAGCAAAGGACGCCTACGCGCTAGTGCTAAAGGAGATGAAGAAGCACATAGCCGGAAAGGAGGACATAGTGAAACTGATGTTCATAGCGCTCGTAGCGAACGGCCACTGTTTGCTGGAAGGGGTTCCCGGCGTGGCCAAGACTGTGATGACAAAGGCGCTAGCGGATTCGATGGAGGCGGATTTCAAGAGAGTCCAGGGCACCCCGGACCTCGACATGAAGGACATCATCGGCTTCACCTACATGGACGAGAAGGACCACACCGTGAAGATAAAGAACGGCCCGATATTCACCAACATACTGCTCATAGACGAACTCAACAGGACGCCAGCGAAGATGATGGCCGCATTCCTCGAGGCGCTTGAGGAGCGCCAGGTCACGATACCTGGTGCGCCGACGCAGAGCCTCATGCAGCCCTTTGTGGCCTTTGCCACGCAGAACCCGCTGAACATAGAGGGCACCTCACCGCTGCCAAAGGTCCTCTCGGACAGGTTCCTGATGCGCATAGCCGTGAACTATCCGTCGAACGAGGAGGAGCAGGAGATGCTGAGGATAAAGGAGAGCGAGGGAGGGGTCAAGACCGAGAAGGTCATAGGCATAAAGGACATACTCAAGTTCCAGGAGGACGTGAAGGGCATAAAGATATCTGACGACCTGATCGCCTTCATAACCAGGCTGGTTGATGCGACGCGGGACGACATCCACGTTGTCATGGGGGGAAGCCCGCGCGCCGAGATAGCCTTCATGCAGTGCTCCAAGGCGAAGGCGATGATAGAGGGCAGGACAGAGGCGACCATAGACGACGTCAAGTACCTATCGAAGCCCGTGCTGAGCCACAGGCTGGTTGTAAGGTCGACGGGAGGCATAGGGGTCAACGGCGTGATAGACGGCATAGTCAATAACATAAAGTGAGCTTCAGGTTAGGGCAAAATGTTTTTAGACTTTAAGTTGGATAATTGTACGGGTAGTTGAATGGGAGTATCTATTACAAAATCAAAGGGAGAACAACAGTCTGGCGGTTTGACTTTCGAAGCGCCGGCCATTATCAACAGGAGAGAAGCACCGTCTCTTACACATCTGTGCTCGTATGCGAGTTCTCATCTGGACAGCTCAACCTTACGGGCAGGCGAGAGCACCGCTGCAAGTACACCAGTAAAGAGACTTGCAAGAAAATAATCAATAGGATTAGGCGATCCTTGCATATTCGTTGATGCGCTTCTGCGATATCAGGTTCCTGAGTATTACGCTGTTCCTTATCCAGTCGTTGCGCCCTATCTCCAGCTTTGATTTTATGCAGTCGAACATCTCGTTCGTGGAGTGCAGTATCTGCGGCTCCTTCTCCAGCGTCTCCCTTACGTGCTCCCTCACATTCCAGACGCCTACCGGCATCAGGTAGCCCTCGTGCACCTCCCTTAGTATGAGCGCGACTGCCTGCCTCTTCAGCAGCTGCAGTTTCTCGGTTATCGCAAGCCTTCCAGAATAGTAGCAGCCGCCTATCTCAGCATAGCTCTTCCTGCCAGTGTACTGCTCGTAGGATCCGAATATAGATATATCCACTCCGTTCTCGTTCCACACGGTCTTGGGATACCAGGCCTCTATCGATTCGTACTGCCAGTTCCCGGGTATCAGGAATATAAGCCAGCGGTTGTCAAGCGCGACATTGTAATAGGCATAGATGGCATCGACAGGATCGTACGACTTCACCTCCTCAAGGTTGCTCTTCGATAGCGTGTCATCAACCGCAGTTATGCTCCACCTAGTCGGAACGAACTTTCTCTTGCTTCCTATGCCGAAAAGCCCGGCCGATAGGCCGCGCTGTATCTTAGATACGGGGACGCCCTTGCCATAGAGCTCAACCATCGCAGTCTTGGAAAGCGCGTCCGTGTCGCTGTAGAGCCTCTCGACGCTCCTGTCCGCATGCATGTTGTATAGGTTGAACTGCTTCATCTTCGCGCTGGGCCCGAATGGCTCAACCTCGTCCTTCATAGTCATCTTGACGAAGGGCCTGCCAGAGAAGGATAGCTCAGCCTCGGCTGGCCGCTCGGCTAGCGCAAGGTCCCTCACCAGTTCCTCCATGTGGCCATGCTCCACATTCTGCACCTTCGTCCTGTAAAGGCCGCGCACAAGCCTTGAGCGCATGTTCACTATATCCTCTATGGACATGTTGTGCCAGCGCTCTGGCATGCTGAGTATCGCTGTGTCGCCGAATTCTGGAGGAACGAGCGGGCCTATGTTCACGTAAGGATAGCCAAAGCGGCCTATGAAGAGATCTGTGGGCGAACTTCCCACAAGCTCTGTCTTGCTCGTAAGCTGCAGCATCTTTATCCTGTAGTAATATCTTAGCAGAGCGGGATCGCGCATGTGCCTGTAGACTATGTCGCTTCTCTTCACTCCGGTTGCCTTCTGGTCGGCAAGCTCATCAAGAATCGCGCCCCTCTCCAGTCTCCCACCAATATAGATTCCCACTATAATTAAGTGACATCCTCCCACCCGTAAACGGCGTGGGCTTCCTCTGCGTTTATGCAATCACTGCATCCAGCAAAGGATGTGTTTTATCGGTTCTCAGTTCTTCGAGGACTGCCTCCTGTTTAGGCCTTACATTCTCTCCCTGAGCGTGACTTCCCCTCTGCCCGAGGGTAGTTCTTTTGAGTATATTTATTGATGCGTTTATGTCTCTGTCCTTTGACATTCCACATCTCTGGCAGTTATACGCTCTTTCAGAAAGTGGCATGTCTTGGATGTTGCCACAATTACTGCACTCCCTCGACGTATTCCTCGCGTTCACCTTGACTATACCCAGACCAGCACTTTCAGCCTTGTATGAGAGGAGTTGTATAAACCTGTTCCATGAAGCGTCATGTATCGAACCCGCCAATCTGTGGTTCTTCATCATGTTTTGGATATTGAGGTCTTCTACTGCGAATGAAGTATACCCCGAATTGACGAGCGTACTTGAAAGTTTATGTAGATAGTCATCTGATTGGTTTGTCGAATATTCGTATGTTTCTTGAAGCCTCATCTTTGCCTTCTCCCTTCTCTTTGAGCCTTTGTTCCTCCTTGCAACTATCCTCTGCCAGTGTGTAATCTTCTTTATTTTCTGTTGCATGAACTTTGGCTTTTGTATCTTTGTTCCGTCTGAAACGGCGATGAACGAATCCAATCCCAAATCTATTCCTACTGGATTGGTGTTCTTCACTTCTGGAACTTTGATTTCATTTATCGTAGTGAAGACTGCATAATATTTTTTCCACTTCCTCTTTATTGCGAGCGTTTTTATTGTGCCTTCTATCTTCCTATGCAAATCTATCGGCATTGTTCCTATTCTTGAGACTCTTAGCCTGCCCTTCCTTATTGAAAAAGAACCATTGTCCTGCGGATATGTTATTGACTTGTACCTGTCCCTTGACCTAAATCTTGGAAATCCTGTCTTCTTGTTTCCTTCCTTTATTCTTCTGAAGAAGTTTTGGTATGCCTTGAGAAGCCTGAACTCAATCTCGCATCTTGTCTGCGAGTATAGTTTCAGATATTTCTTGTCTTTTTGGATTATCTCCTTGACGAATCTGTTTAATTGCGCCATTGAAACTTTTGCCTTTTCGTTCTGGTAAGATGTGATTGACTTCTCAAGAATCTTGTTGTAGAATTGCTGTGCGAGGATTAGACGTTCATTTATCTCCTCTTGTCTTGTAGTATCGGGATAGATTCTGAACTTGTACGCCTTTACGGATTCCATGCTGTTTTTATGATTATTCATATTCATATACCTTTCCGCTGTTTGCTTTCATCCAACCGCTAAAGCATGTTGGATTTCCCACTCACGGTGTTAAATCTATCCACCTCTCCATTTACAAATGATGCCAGAGCCAACGTGCATTATGCGCTCTCCAGGAAAAAGATAAAAAGAAAAAGACGCATGACAAAATGCCATGCGTTTTGGGTGATTTTGGTTGGGATTGGGATTGTACTTTAAAATCTGAACTTTGCAATTTAGATTTTTTCCTACAACCAATGATTATTCTTGCCTCTTGGCATATATATGCGTGCCTATGCTAACATCGCGCATATAGGAAAGAATTAATTAGAATCCGATAAGTATATTCATTTATCCGCCAAAAAGCGTTCATAATCCATATATTAATCCATATACATCCCTCGATAAATTGGGGAAACCATAAAACTTATATATTTAATTAATCAATATGTAATCCATATGATAACCCTACCAAAGCGGGTAAAGGCGGCATTCCTGAGGCTGAAGAGGGCTAGCAGCGGCTATATCGAGATAAAGCACATAAAGGGATACTTCTTCGTATACCAGTCAACCAGCAGATGGGACAGGGAGAAGAAAAAGCCGATAAAGGTTCCCTTATATATCGGCAGAATAACAAATGCGGGGCAGCTCATAAGGGCGAAAAGGAAGAAACCAAGGGGAGCTACGCCGCAGCAGGGGATCAAGATGGAACAGCCCCAAGCGGAAAGCCAGAAAAACCCGGAAATCATAGCAGCGGAAGAGAAACCCTACAAACATGAGCGCCAGATGCTAAGGATACTGAGCATGAACGGCAGGATATCGATGCCTGTAATCGGAAAAATGGTAGGCCTGCGCGAAACTGCGGTCTCCTCCCAGATAAGGAAGCTGGAGAAAAAATACTCAATAAGCTACATACCTGAGATTGACGTTACGAAGCTGGGATACATCCAGTTCCTGATAACCATGGAATTCCTCGAGGAGATGCCCAACGTGGAGGAACTGCGCACCATCCTGGCCCAGGAGAAAAGGGTACAGATAGCATTTCTCACAAAAGGGGACTTCCATCTGATGATATACGTCCTTGCAAGGAACAGCATCGAAATCAACTCTATAGTTATAAACATAAGAAAGAAGCTCCACTGCAAATCAATATCGATAACAGCCCCTGTAGAGGAAGACTACGGGTTCATACCATTGCGCCAGGAATTTATAGAGATGCTAAAGGACGACCTACTGGTGAGGGATTATGCAGTCCTGAAGGAATTCGTCAACAACAGCAAGATAGATTTTTCGGAGATAGACAGGAAATACGGTTTTGACAAGGGGAGATCACAGTACTCCTACCACAAGCTAAGGGAGAAGGGCATAATAAAAAGGGTGACGATATCCCTGGAAAGCCTTCCAATAAGATATGTCGGCCTAATAGTATCAACAATTATAGACCAGGTAGGGTTCGCCCAGGACAGGGAGAAAATCCTCTCAAATCTGATAGGCGAATCAAGCCATAATCTGAATAAATATATCCTCGTGAACGATATCGTTAGCCCTAGCGGCATTGTTTTCTACCTGCCCGTATTCAATTTCGGCGACCTGGAATCAATCGCAGAAGAGATTCTCAAACTTAACCCTGGAATCAGGATAAAGACGCTTATTATTACTAATATACTTGTAGGCAAATTCTGCTTCAGGAATTTTGATAACGCATACTCCATACAGGAAGGAATACTTGTAAAAGAATACAGTGAAAAGCCGAAGCCAAAATTAGACTACGAAGAAACCGGAAGGGCGAAGAGGAAACACACTAAGTACGATACGGATATCAGAGGTCTTAGGCCAGATATCAGATTATCTGAATATTGACTTGGCAAGGGCCTTTGAGACCTTGAAACCCTTTGAATAATCGTCCCTAAACCTTACGGATTTACTATGAGTGACTTTTATAGTAGGGCAGCCTGAGTTACCAGTTGCTACAAATACTATCTCACCCTTGTTCGAATAAACTTTACCTAGCCCTTTTGCGCAGGATTTCATCACTACACCCTAATCTCTTAATGAGGATTGTAGACCAAACTCTAAATAGCTTTCGTTCGGTAGCTTTTAGCCTGCACGTATTAAAGTACCAGTCCCGAGAACACTAATGCTGCGAGAGCGCTACTATTTTTCCATATCTTCTTACGAATTTGTAATTTTAAATCCTTAACAGTAATAAGTTTAACTTCTATATCCTCGCTAGTCTCTAAATTTTGTTTTCCCCTCGACTTTAGTCCCTCGGCTCTTACAACATATACATTGTGCATATCCTTAGAGGCATATTCATTGATCCTACCTATGTACCTAAATACCCCGTTTGTATAACCCGTTTCCTCCCTCAATTCTCTTTTAGCTGCCCGAATCGGAGATTCATCAGTTTCTTTTAAACCAGCAGGAAGTGCTAATTGCACCTCCCCTGCGCCATGCTTGTACTCCTTTATGGCAACAATCCTCCCCTTATAATCTGTTGCAACAATTATCACATAACTCGGTTTCTCTATAACGGTATAGTCGTTGATCACGCCTCCGTTAGGTAACCTTACCCTGTCTTTATACACATTTACGAATTTCGAAGCGTATACCTTCTTACGGTCCAGCACATCCCATGTAGTCTTTGTTTTCGTCCTCTACACCCTAATACAATACCTACCTGAAATATATAAATGATACTGTGCAAATATGGCAATTAGTTGCCATTCCACATCGACTCGAAATGCCTTCTCATCTCCCTTATCTTCGATTCGTCCTTCGTTACCTCTATGTGCTCTATGTTCTTGTGCATGCCGTTGTATGTGAGGTTCGCGCTTCCGGATATCGCGGTGTTGCCGCTTATGTAAAGCTTCTCATGCACGAATCTTTCTGTTATCACCTTCACCTGGAGGTTCGAGTTCGCCCTCTTGTGGCGCAGATAGGCAAGCAGCACCGTCAAAAGCAGAATGGCAGTGAGCATTATCGTAGTGTAAGCAAAATTAAGGTATACCGAGATGGCGTCAAGGATCAGGAAGAACACGATTGCCTTTATGTAGCCGCTTATGCTCCTAGCCGCAAAATCCTGCAGCCCCGAATTCTTATAGCCCAGCGAATTATTTGATGTTATTACCCTTATCCTCCTTTCCTGCGCAGCCTTTGCAAGCATGTTCACATAATAGCCGCTCAGGTATGGCGATATTATCATCAGTTCGCTGTCATCCTCTTTTATGAGCCTGTCCACGTATTTGTAGGAACTGTCTCCGCTGTATAGGATGCTCTTCTGGTCGACCGCCATGATACTCCATTGCATGATAAATAGATAGCTCTATCCTTCATCATGCGTGCTTTATGCGGTAATCATCTCGCGGACCCTTCTGTATATCTCTGCGGCCTGCTCTATTACGACATCGGGCAGCGGAGGCACAGGCGGCTTTTTGTTCCAGCCCATCAGCTCGAGATAATTCCTTACGAACTGCTTGTCCATGTTTACGAGCCTTCCATCGTCATATTCGGTTTTCAGCCAGTACCTTGAGGAATCCGGGGTCAGCACCTCGTCTATCAGCACCATGCTCCCGTCCGGCAGAAGCCCGAACTCGAATTTGGTGTCAGCGAGCACAAGGCCCTTCCTCAGCAGGAACTCGTGCGCGAACCTGTACAACGCCAGGGACTTCCTCTCGACCATTGTGGCATTCACATCGCCCAGGCTCTCCCTTAGCTCGATCCTGCTCATGGGCAGGTCATGGCCCTTCTCCGCCTTTGTGGTCGGGGTAAACATGGGTTCCGCAAGCCTTGAGCCCTCCTTCAGGCCAGAGGGAAGCGGATTTCCCCATAGCGTGCCGCTCTCCCTGTATTCCTTGAGCCCGCTTCCGGCAAGATAGCCCCTTACAACAGCCTCAACCTTCAAGGGCGTAGCCCTACATACAAGCATGGCCCTCCCCTCAAGCCATCCTAGCTTAGGGTCGGTGTACGTAGATATGAAATGGTTAGGTATTATCCACTCTGTAATCCTGAACCAGAAAGCTGACAGCTGGTTCAATACCCTGCCCTTTCCAGGTATCCCCTCCCTGAAGACGCAATCGAAGGCGCTCAGCCTGTCTGTAGAAACCATCAGAAGAGCACTTGGAAGGACCTCGCAAGAATATATGTCCCTTACCTTGCCCCTGCCCACAAGCGGCATGTCAAGGTTTGTCTCTGTTATTACCGCCTCCCTCCTCAGGAGAGGACCAACAATGCGGCCCGGCCTCCTGGCCCTATGATCCATATTACCACAATTAGATTAAGACAAGAAAGTATAAATGCCTAAGTCCCGCGCGAAGCTGACGGGGGCGAGAGCGTAACGTGAATTATTGTGACGGAAGCACCATGTCGGAATAATGCGGATATATACCCACATAACGTTTTCGTATGTTTTGACTATGGTCTATCAACCTTGAAGATATTCGTATACCTCATCTCTACTTTTGAACAATAGGAGTATAATCTTATCATCTTTTTCTAATATTTGATATACTAATCTCTTGTTGTCCATCCTTATCGAATAGACGTCTTTAAAGTGATGCAGCTGACCACCTATTTTCTCTAGGTCCCTCAATCTTTTTACTATTTCATCAATTCTTTGCATGGTTTTTGCAGTAAGTTTCTTTGTATCTTTTTCAAATTCTCTGGTCTTCTCAACTTCCATGCAATCAGACCCGCATCGTAACATACTTACTGGTTTTTTCTTTTCCCGACTTTAGATCTTTTAACATTTTTCCTGCCGCTTTTGCATAGAGTTCCTCTTCAGTCAGTTTATGGATCTGGTCAAACTCAAAAAGTGCAAGCCTAATTGCTTCTGTTTTTGTTTTAGCATATCCATCAACAAGCATTTTTTCGACTACCTCTGCAGTATAACCTTTTAGTTCTATATTGATATTAGTCATAATATTACCCTATAATAATATTATAAGGATTTATTATAAATACCTTTCTATCAAAACAAGCATTAAGCAGGCTAGGTCCTGACGGGGGCGAGATTTGAACTCGCGATCTCCGGATTTCTCTTCATAGCTAAAAAGCTCATCACTCATAGTGCTATGCACATGAGTCCGGCGCTCTACCAGGCTGAGCTACCCCGCCTCATCTTCATT
>Ga0187875_10000132_pt1 | contig 66991 bp, 63 predicted proteins | sample June2016WEW_17_1_2_FD_132978 | JGI IMG/M metagenome (GOLD analysis project Ga0187875, IMG submission 132978) | Peatland microbial communities from SPRUCE experiment site at the Marcell Experimental Forest, Minnesota, USA - June2016WEW_17_10 | ecosystem: Environmental > Terrestrial > Soil >... | reverse complement strand
TCGCGGAAAAGACAGTGAAGAACTACGTCTCGAACATCCTTTCGAAGCTCGGTATGCAGCGCCGGACCGAGGCCGCGGTCTTCGCGGCGCGCCTCGCCGACAAAGAGCACCGGTTGCGCTAGCGCGGCCGTGCCCGGCGGGGAAGCTGCCATCCGCACCCGTTCGGTCAAGAGGATGCGCGGATCTATCCCGTTGTCGGCGGCCCCTCGGCCGTCGCGGTGTCGCCTCCAGCGGGACTCTGGAGACCAGTAGGAGCCGGCGCCGGAGCAGCGACTGGTCCGGGCACCCACCGAGTGCCCAGCGTGCCCTGGGCCGCCGACTTTCCGGTTATGCCGCCACCGGGACCCCGAAGGAGCCAGGCGATGCCGACCGCGACCACCGCGCCCACCGCGGGACCGACCAGGTATGCCCACCACGAGGTCCAGTCATTGAGCACCAGGGCCGGCCCGAGCGACCGGACTGGGTTCATCGAAGCCCCGCTGACAGGCGCTCCCCAGAGCCCCGCCAACGCGATGTAGCTGCCGACGCCGATGGCGGCGACCGGTCCGAGCTGCTGCGCTCCGGACGCCGTCCCGAGGATGGTGCTCACCAACCCCACGGTGAGCACCAGTTCCCAAAGCATCGCGGTGAGCGTCGAGATGCCATGGCCCGGAAGGGTCAGGCCAGCCGAGCCTTGTTTGCCGATGAGCGCCCAGAGCAACAACGTGGCCAGGACGGCACCAAGCAATTGGGCGGCGATGTAGGCGGGGACCCGCTTCCAAGGGAAGTCGCGCCGCAGGGCAAAGGCGACGCTGACCACGGGGTTGAGGTGAGCTCCGCCGACCGCGCCCATGAACAAGATCACGGCCGCCACCATCAGGGCCGGTGCGACGACTCGCGCTTCGTAGGGGATGGCGGTGCCGCCGAAGCGGGCGTTGACCATTCCGCCGCCGACTGCCACCAAGACCAGAAGGAACGTCCCGAGGACCTCCGAGAAAAGTCGGCGGCCTTCGTAGCGGTCGTCCCGGAAGTCGAATCGGCGGGCGATAGCGTTCGATGTCTCGACGGTCGGCACCATCGGCGCCGGTGCCGGGGTCGACGGGGATGTGTGACTGGTCATCGGGCTGTCACGGTACGCCTGCGAGCGAAACGCGTGCCACACCGCAGTCCATGTTGATCCTCCCGTCGAGAGGAATCCGACCAAGGTCAGGTCGAACTCTGGACGAGGTCGGCGACCAACCTACTCGCGGGCGGAGACCGAGCACACGGGCGGAACCACAGCCGCGGCAGCCCTCTGTGCCGACTCGAGGCTCGAGCGGCCGCTCGGCATCACCGCGTGATCGGAGAGGGGGGACCGCATGTCGAGCAGCGCCCACCTGGGCAGCTTGTACGGGGATTGTGCCGACCCACGTCCTCATCGTGACGTGCAGAGATTCGATGGCGACGATGCACCGCCCGGGATCGTTCAGATGCCGAGATGATGGCTCCCAACCTGGAGGTGCCGATCCTGGTCGGCACCACTGACGCCTCGAACCCATCGGTAATCGCGGGCCCGGCTTTGCCGTCAATGTCTTTGTTTGGCGCAAACTTCCGACGATCTGTACCCCTGTCCGCGCAGCCGCTAGCGCTTCGGTCGCGTCGAATGGGGAGGCTGGGCTCGGTCGGACCTGGTGGTCAGGTGGCGTCGCGGGCGAGCCGGACCCCAGCGAACATCCAACGGGCGTGCGGGGGGAAGAAATTGCGGTAGGTGCGCCGGGCGTGCCCGGGTGGGGTCGCCCGGCAGCTCCCGCGCAGGACCTGCTGGTTGACCATGAACTTGCCGTTGTACTCGCCGATCGCCCCGGCGGGGGGCGCAAAGCCGGGGTAGGCGGCGTAGGGGCTGGCGGTCCACTGCCAGACCGTTCCGTAGAAACCGTTCTTGATCGCCGCCGGCTCGTCGGGCTCGGGGGCGAGCGCCTCCCACTCGGTTTCCCGCGGGAGTCTCGCCCCCGCCCAGCGGGCGAAGGCGTCGGCCTCGAACCAGCTGACGTGGACGACCGCCTCGTCGCCGGCGACGGGCTGCATCCCGGCGAGCGAGAACGTCCACCAGCTCCCGCCGTGCTCCTGCCAGTACTCGGGCGACCGCCAGCCCTGGGTCCGCACGAGGGCCCAGCCATCGGACATCCACAGGTCGGGGCGCTCGTAGCCGCCGTCGGTCATGAACGCGAGCCACTCGGCGTTCGTCGTGAGCGACTCCGACAGCTCGAACGGCCGGAGGAGCTCGTCGTGACGGGGCGACTCGTTGTCGAAAGCGAATCCCGTCCCGTCGTGGCCCACCCCGACGATCCCCCCGTCGTGGCCGAGCCAGTAGCGCACGGGCGGGTCCCGCCGCGCCGCCGCGGCCTGCCAGGGCAGGCAACCGTAGGAGGGGGCGAGGGGATTGCGCGACAGGGCGTGCTGGATGTCCATCACGAGAAGCTCCTGGTGCTGCTGCTCGTGGTTGAGGCCGAGCACGACGAGCCCGGCCGCGCCTTCGTGGGCGCCCGCGTCGAGCAGATCGACCATCGCGGCGTCGACGTAGGCGCGGTACTCGGCCACCTCGGCGGTGCTCGGGCGGGTGATGAGGCCGCGCTCCGGTCTGGGGTGCCGGGGACCGACCGCCTCGTAGTAGGAGTTGAACAGGTAGGCGTACCCGTCGCGGAAGACCTTGTAGTCCGGGGAGAGCGCGCCGAGGACGAACTCCTCGAAGAACCATGTCGTGTGGGCGCGGTGCCATTTCGTCGGACTCGCGTCCGGCATCGACTGGACGGTCTGGTCCTCCGGCCCGAGCGGCGCGGCGAGCAGCTCGGTAAGGGCGCGCACCGGGCGGTAGTCGGCGGAACCGATCATCGCCGCACCGCGAGCGTGAGCGCGAAGTCGCCGTCGGGATCGGTCCACGTGGTGACGGGTTCGAGGGCCGCAGAGGCGAGCTCGTTGCGCAATCCGGCGATCCGGAACTTCGTGCTGACCTCCGTGATGAGGTCCTCGCCGGCCTCGAACCCGGCGACGAGCCCAAGCTCGCGCACCGTGACGGTCTGTGCCGACCGGGCGCGCAGGCGCATCTCGATCCACTCGTGACCCTCGTCGAAGCGGGCGACGTGGTCGAAGCCATCCGGGTCGAAATCCGCGCCGAGCTCGCGGTTGAGCACGACGAGCACGTTCTTGTCGAACGCCGCCGTGACCCCGGCGGCGTCGTCGTAGGCGGCGACGAGCCGGTCCCGATCCTTCACGAGGTCGGTGCCGACGAGGAAGGTGTCACCGGGCGCCATCGCGGCGGCGAGGTCGCGCAAGAAACTCCTCCGCGCCGCGGGGACGAGGTTGCCGATCGTGCCACCGAGGAAGGCGAACATCCTTCGGCCGCGAGTCGGGATCGCTCCGACGTGACGACGGAAGTCTCCGGCGACGGCGTGCACCGTGACCCCCGCGTAGGCGGAGGCGACGGAGCGGGCGGCCCCGGTGAGGGTGGGCAGGGCGATGTCGAACGGGACGAACCGGGTGAGGTGCCCGGTCGCGAAAAGCGCGTCGAGCAGCAGGCGCGTCTTGTCCGAGGCACCGGAACCGATCTCGACGAGCGTGTCGGCACCGCTCAACCCGGCGACCTCGGCGGCGTGGCGCCGGAGGATCGACCGTTCCCGACGTGTCGGGTAGTACTCGGGCAGCCGGGTGATGCGCTCGAAGAGCGCGCAGCCGACGTCGTCGTAGAGCCAGGTCGGCGAGAGCCGCTTCGGCGAGGCGGTCAGTCCGTCGCGGGCTTCCTGGCGCAGCTCGGCGGCCCACTCCTCCGGGGTGACGAGGACGTCGACGACCAGATCGCGTATGGCAAGGCCGGCAGCAGGCACGGAGATCACTCTAAGGAGGACCCGCCGGAATCCCCGCGCCCGCGAATGGGCGGGTCGCATGAACGCCCCGCTGTCTACGCGCCCAGCGACCGGTCGAAGGCCTTCCAGCGCCGCTTCAGGGCGGCGAGGTCGTTGCCGAGACCCTGCAACGAACGCGCCGCGTCGAGCCGCTCGATGACGACGAGCTGGCCGGCGATGAAGGCGCACTCGAAGCGCTCGCTGGCGGCCCGCGTGAGGAACGCTTCGGCGGCGAGCGCGTCACGGTGATCGCCGAGGCGGTCCTGGACCGCCGCTGCCGTCGTCGCGAGTCGCGCCGCGTGCCGGCCGAACACCCCGGCGGCGAGCTCGGAGGCGTAGCGGAGCTCCTTGGACCGGATGCGCAGGGTGTGCAGGTGCGCCTCGGTCGGCGCCGCGTGGGACCGGCGCGTCGCCTCCCGGACGTTGCGCCACGGTCGACGCAGATACTGGCCCATCGCCATTCGTGGGTCGTCCTTCGCGCGGTCGGTGAACGGCGGCTCCGCGTCGACGAGCCGCTCGACGTGGTTGACGACGGTCCCGTAGCGCGGCATCGCCCGGGCGCTCGCCAGGCGGAACGTCACGTCGTTGCGCTGCATGGCGACGGCGTCGTACAGGCTCTCGAGGGCGACCGGGTCGGCGTCAGGCTCGGTATGCAGCGTGATCCGCAGCGTGAGCACGTCGAGGTTGCGCACCTCACCGAGGAGCTGCGAGAACCAGCCCATGTCGGCCCGCGCCGCGCTCGCCCACCCGGGCTCAAGGATGGCGCGGAACGTTCGCAGGAGCGATCGGATCCGCCGGAGCGCGACGCGCGCGGCGTGGAGATCCTCGGCGTCGCGCGGGTCGTCACTGCCTTCATGGTCGTGGGCGAGGAACGACTCCGCCGCACGGCGCAGCGCGTCGGCGAGGAGATCGCCGATCTGCAGATCGACGGCCGTGTCGGGAGCGGCTGCGTCGGCGGCCAAAAGGACATTGTCCGATGGCTCTCCGGTGAGGTAGGAGTCGAACATTCGTCCAGATCGTAGGCGGGAGCCGGATCGGCCGTGCCGGGCCGCCGCGTCCGGGCCCGTAACAACTCGTGTCGCGGCGCTCACACTTCGCTCATGGATTCGTCGAACCTTCCTGACAGGAGCGCCGCACGATGGGGTAGTTCGTTGAATCGGACCACTAACCAAGGAGTACACGATGAAATTCCGGCAGATCGCACCCCTCGTCGTCGGCGCGGGGATGATGGCCGTCGCATCACTCGGCTTCATCCCGGCGGCGTCGGCCGACCCCACCACGACGACGGCCCCGTCGTCCCTCGCGCAGCTGCAGGCGAGGCTCGAGGCGCAACTCACCGCCCGTCAGACCGAGCTCGCCACGCTCACGACCGACGTGTCGAGCTCGAAGACGCTCACCTCGTCGGACGCCGCGACCCTGTCGGCGAGCCTGGCGACGGAGACCTCGAACATCAACGCGCTCCTCGCCGGCGTCCCGACTGACACCCTCGCCGAGCTCCAGGCCGCCCAGCAGGCGATGTTCGAGGACAATCGGGTCTTCGTCGTCATGAGCCCGCAGGTGCACCTGACGATCGCCGCGGACACCGTCAACTCGAACGCCGGCACGATCCTGGCGAACGGCCCGACCGTCTCCGCGGCGTTGACCGCCCGCGAGGCGGACCAGGGCTACGCCCGAGCCGAGGGGCTCTTCGCCTTCTCGACCGCGAAGGCGACCGTCGCCCAGTCGACGACGACGAGCGTTTCGGAGAGCGTGCTCGCACAGACGCCCGCCGGATGGCCCGCCAACGAGCGGGTGTTCGTGCGGGCGAGGATCGAGATCCTGCGGGCGCGGATCGACCTCGTCCGCGCCAGGGCCGACCTCCGGCTCGTCGAGCGTTGGATCAACCGCAACCCGTCCTAACGGACGTGCGTCGCTCGCCCGCAACGGGCGGCTGAGAAGAGGGGCCCGGGTCGCACGGCTCCTTGGCATGGCGGCAGGGTCGGAGCCATCTTCCCCATGGCTCCGGCCCTGTCGGCGCGTCCGGCACCCGGTGGCGAGCCTTCGACGGCCCGGTGAGCGGACCTAGCGCGAATTGTGCCGTCGGCACGCCATCCCGCGCTCGAGCCGCTCGGCGCGCAACGCCCGCTCCTCCTCGTCGTCGAGCGCGTCGAGGCGACGACCCGTCGCGAGGGCGATGAGCAGGTCGGCGAGGGCCGGGTTGCGGGCGAGGACCGGCCCGTGGAGGTAGGTGCCGAGGACCTTCCCGGCGACGGCCCCATCGACGGCGCCGGAGCCGTTGCCGACGCCCGACGTGACCCGGGCGAACGGCCTCGCGCCCGGGCCGAGACGCGTACGGGCCTGATGGTTCTCGAAGCCGCTCAACGTCGGCAGGACGACCGGCCACCCGTCATCCCGGTACGGTTCGGCGACGACCTCCCCGACGGCGCGCCGCTCCTCACTCCGGACGGTCGCGGCGTCGACGAGGCCGACGCCGTCGTGGTCGCGTCCGTCGGCCCCGGGGAAGACCGTCCCGATGATCTGGAATCCGGCGCAGACGGCGAGGACGGCCGCGCCGCCGCCGACGGCGGTGGCGAGGGCCCCGTCCCCGAGGCGCTCGGCGGAGCGGACCTGCGGTCCATCCTCGCCTCCGCCGAGGCAGTAGATGTCTCCTCCGGTCGGTAGCGCGACATCCGACGGTGCCGCGATGAGCTCGACGGGGATCCCCCGCCAGCCGGCACGGTTCTCGAGCACCCGGCCGTTGCCGAAGTCGCCGTAGGTCCCCAGCAGGTCGGGGTGGACGACGACGACCCGCAGCCGCGAGGCGTCGACGCGGGGCGGGACCACCGGGCGAGGGGTTGCCGCCGGGGCCGGCGCGCGCGTCGAGGTGGCGCGCCGATCAGGCGCGGCGGTGCGGGTGCGGCGGGCGAGGCGTCGCCGCATCTGCTGGAAAGCCGTGTAGTTGCCGATGTAGTCGACCTCCCCCGTTCCGGCGATCTCGACCGCGCGCAGTGGATCCGCTTCGACGACGTGACGTGTCCCGGCGTGGCGGAGCCGGACGGCGAGGTCGAGGCGGCGGTCCCCGGTCGCGACGACGAACCGGTCGCCGATCCGTTCGAACGGGACGTCCCACAGCCACGACGGGTCGTGGCCGTCGGCGGAGCGGGCGTTGATGCCGATGACGAGGGGTCGGCGGTCCGCCTCGACGAGCCCGAGGAGTTCGGTCCAACCGGCCGGGTTCTTGGCGAGCATGAGGCGGACGGTGCGGCCGCGGTGCACGATGACGGCGAAACGCCCGGCGACCTCGCTCACGCGGCGCGCCGCGGCGAGCGCGTCGTCGACGGCGACGCCGAACGTGCCCGCCGCCATCGCCGCCATCGCGGCGTTCGCCCGGTTGAAACGCCCCGGGACCGAGGGCTCGATGTGGTGCGACGTGCCGTCGGCGAGGAGGAGGTCCTCGCCGACGACGGACGCGGCGGGCGCCGGACGGGCGAAACCGCACGTGCAGTGCCAGGTCGCGCTCGCCGTCGCGATGCTCGGGGGTCCGAAGGTGATGCGGGAGTCGCACACCGGGCAGTGGTAGGCGTCCTCGTGCCAGAGGGAGCCGGCGGCGACCCACACGACCCGGCGGGCCTGGCCGGCGGCGTAGGCGACGAGAGGGTCGTCGGCGTTCGCCACGACGGTCGTGTCGAGATCCTCGAGGGCGCGGCGCCAACGCGCCGCCACCATCCGGACTTCGCTCATCCGGTCGAGCTGGTCGCGGGAGAGGTTGAGCAGCACGACGACGTCCGGGTCGAGGACGTGCGCCGCGATCTCCAGATACCGCTCGTCGACCTCCAAGACGGCGGGCGCGCCGGCGGGCGAGTTGGCGAGCGCGCTCACCAGACCCGCGGGCATGTTCGCCCCGAATCCTGACGAGGCGACCGCCCCGGGGCCGCCGAGCGCCTCCACGAGGAGCCGCGTCGTCGTCGTCTTGCCATTCGTCCCGGTGACGAGGGCGACCCGGCGGGCGCGGCCGAGCGTCTCGAGGAGGTTGGGGTCGATGAAGAGGCCGACCCGACCGCCGACCGTCGAACCGCTGCCGAGCCGCAGGGCGCGCGACAACCGGCTCGTGGCGCGTAGCGCGCGCGTCGCGAGGGCTGTCCTCAGCGCCTCCACCGGTTCCAGAGCCACCACGCCAGCCCCTCGGTTCGTTCCCGCCGTTTGCTGGTCCGCCCGAAAACGCTAGAGGCTGACGCCGCGGGCTACCGGCACCCCACGGCATGGTGCGCCCCGCCGATCGGTTCCAGGTACCGTCGGTCGATGCCCGATGTCGTCTTCGTCGGAGTCTCGACCCGCCAGTCGCTCGTCCATCGCGTCTGGCCCCGGTGGCAGTCGGTGCTCGGCACGGCGTGCGGCGTGCGCTCGGTGGAGCTCGGACTGGGGGCCGACGACGCGGACTTCGTCCGGCTCCTCGACGGGCTGCGCGACGACGCGGGCGTCGCGGGCGCCGTGGTCACCGCGCACAAGGTGCGGGTCTTTTCCGCAGGGCAGTCGTGCTTCGCCCATCTCGACCCGCTCGCCCTCGCCTGTCGCGAGGTGAATGCGATCCGTCGCGGCCCCGACGGCCTGTGGGGCTGGGCCCGCGACCCGGTCTCGGTCGGGCGCATCGTCGACCGCATCTGGCCGAGCCCCGACGGCCAGGTGGTCTGCCTCGGCGCGGGAGGAACGGCTCGGGCGCTCGCGCTCCACCTCGCGGCCCGTCGGGCCGTCACGTTCGTTGCCGCCGACCGGGACCCGGCCGCCCCCGGCGATCTCGCCCGGCATCTTGCGGGACGTCTGGACGCGCGCGTCGGCGAGGGGCCGTGGGACGACCTCGTCGCCGCCGCCCCGCCCGGATCGCTCGTCGTGAACGCGACCGGGATGGGCAAGGACCGTCCCGGCGCGCCCACCTCAGACGCCGTGCGCTTCCCCGAAGCCGCGGTCGTGTGGGAGCTCAACTACCGCGGTGAACTCTCCTTCCTCGCCCAGGCGCGTCGTCAGGCGAAGGCGAGGGGTCTCGAGGTCCACGACGGGTGGGAGCTGTTCTGCCACGGTTGGGCCGCGGCACTCGGCGTCATCTTCGGCCTTGCCGACGACGCCCGACTCGGCGACCGGCTCGCCCGGGCCGCTGCTGCGTTCCGTCCCGCGGGACCTGAAACGACGCCGGCGGCCTGACCCGGGCCGCCGGAGGCGGGCACTAAGGTCATCTGCCGCCAAGGAGAATCGCTGGATGCCGCAGCTGCGAAGACAAAGCCCCGATGTGCCCGAGATCGAGCCAGCCGAGGCCGTGCAACTCCTCGGTGCGGGCGCCTTCATCCTCGACGTGCGCGAGTCCGACGAGTTCTCCCAGGGCTGCGCCGCGGGCGCGGTTCACATCCCGTTCGGCTCGCTTGACGACCGTCTCGGCGAGGTGCCGAGCGACCGGCCGGTCATCGTCGTGTGCCGGTCCGGCGGCCGCTCCTACGAGGTGGCGAGGACGCTGGCGACGCGGGGCTACGTCTCGATGAACCTCGCCGGCGGGATGTACGCCTGGCACGACGAGGGACTCCCGGTCGTGCGCGACGACGGCTCGCCCGGGTTCATCGCTTAGGGCCGGCGCGATCGCTTCCGGTGCGCCCGGCGACGAGCGCTCGTTGGGCCGAGGACAAGGTGTTCAGCTCCGAGGAGGGTTGATGGCGGTATTCGACGAGGGCTTCGCGGCGCTGCCGTTCGACGCGGTCCGGTCCGCGGCGCTCGACAGGGCGGGGGAGCTCGGGTGCCGCCACGCCGATCTGCGGATCGAGAGGATCCGGACCCAGGCGGTCATGCTGCGCGACGCGCGCCTCGAGGGCGCCGTCGACGACCTCACGCTCGGCATGGGGGTCCGCGTCGTGCGGGACGGCGCGATCGGCTTCGCGGGAAGCGTCGAGATCGACGCCGACGCGGCCGTCGGTCTCGTCGAGCGCGCCGTCGAGGCGGCGACGGTCACGGCGCGGGCCGGAGGGGAAGCGGTCGAGCTCGCCGAGGAGCCCGACCACGGCTCGGCCGAGTGGACTGCCCCATACCGGACCGACCCGACGCAGGTGCCGCTTGCCGACAAGATCGGCCGCCTCGCCGCCTGGAGCGCCGACGTGCTCGCTGCACAAAGCGTCGACCACGTCACCGCCTCGCTGCTGTGCGTCGCCGAGGACAAGTACTTCGCCAACCTCACCGGGACGACGACGACCCAGCGACGCGTCCGGCTCCAGCCGAGCCTCGAGGCGCTCGGCCTCGACGACGGTTCGTCGGGTTTCGAAACGATGCGGACCGTCGCGCCGCCGGCCGGGCGGGGCTACGAGTACCTCGACGGGGACGGGTGGGACTTCCGGGCCGAGCTCGCCGAGCTCCCGGGGTTGCTCGCCGACAAGCTGCACGCGCCCTCGGTCGAGCCCGGCGCCTACGACCTCGTCATCGACCCGACGAACCTGTGGCTCACGATCCACGAGTCCGTGGGGCACGCCACCGAGCTCGACCGGGCGCTCGGTTACGAGGCGGCCTACGCGGGCACGTCGTTCGCGACGCCCGATCAGCTCGGTCGCCTCCGCTACGGGTCCGATCTCATGCACGTGACCGGGGACCGCACGGCCCCCTACGGGCTCGCCACCATCGGCTACGACGACGAGGGCGTCGCCGCGCAGCAGTTCGACCTCGTCTCGGGCGGGGTCCTCGTCGGTTACCAGCTCGACCGGCGCATCGCCGCGGCGACCGGAGCGGCCCGCTCGAACGGGTGCGCCTTCGCCGACTCGCCGCTCAACATCCCGATCCAGCGCATGGCGAATGTCTCGCTCTGCCCGGCGCCGGGTTCCGGCCCGACGACGGACGAGCTCGTCGCCGGGGTCGACCGGGGCATCTACGTCGTCGGCGACAAGAGCTGGTCGATCGACATGCAGCGTTACAACTTCCAGTTCACCGGGCAGCGGTTCTTTCTGATCGAGCACGGCCGCCTCGTCGGCCAGCTGCGTGATGTCGCCTACCAGGCGACGACGACTGATTTCTGGGGCGCGCTCGCCGCGTTGGGCGGCGAGTCGACCTACCTGCTCGGCGGGGCCTTCAACTGCGGCAAGGGACAACCGGGCCAGGTCGCGCCCGTGAGCCACGGCACGCCGTCTGCCCTTTTCCGCCAGATCCGGGTGCTGAACACCCGGGCGGAGTCGGGACGATGAGCGGGGACGGGTCACCCGGTCTGCCGGCGGCGCCCGATGTCGTCGACGAGGCGCTCGCCGTGTCGCGGGCGGCGGGGTGCGTCGTCTTAGTCGACGAGGTGAGCGACGCCAACGTGCGCTTCGCCAACAACCAGACGACGACGAACGGCGTGCGCCGGGACCGCCGCGTCACGGTCGTGAGCTTCGTCGAGGACCGGTCGGGGGTCCGCTCGGGCGTCGCCTCGGCGTCCGGCCCGGTCGAGATCGCCGCCCTGGTCGCCGCGTCGGAAGCCGAAGCCGAGGGTTCGGAGCCCGCCGAGGACGCCTCGCCGCTCGAGCCGGCGGGGACGGACGCCTCGTTCGCCGAGCCGCCGGAAACGACCGATCTCGGCGTGTTCGCGGGCGTGCTCGAAGACCTCGGACCGGCGTTTCGCGCGGCGCGCGCCGAGGGCCGCGTGCTCGCCGGTTTCGCGATCCACGAGCTGCGCACGACCTACCTCGGCTCGTCGGCGGGCGGGCGCCGGCGCCACGTCCAGCCGACGGGGGCGTTCGAGCTCGTCGCCCGCACGGCGGACGGCGCGGCGTCGTCGTGGGCGGGCATGGGCACGCCGGACTTCGCCGACGTGTCGCTGGAGCGCCTCGACGAGCGGCTCCGGCGGCGGCTCGGGTGGGCGCAGCGCCGGTTCGACCTCGAGCCCGGCCGGTACGAGGTGATCCTCCCCCCGGACGCCGTCGCCGACCTCGTACTGGAGCTCGAGTTCGCGGCGAGCGGCCGGGAGGCCGAGGACGGCGGCACGGTGTACTCGGCCGGACCCGGGCGCACCCGGGCCGGCGAGCGGCTGACGGGGCTGCCCTTCGACCTGTGGAGCGACCCGTCGGCGTCGGGGATCGACTGCGCACCGTTCGTCGTCGCTCCCGTCTCGGGCGCCGACACGTCGGTGTTCGACAACGGGCTCGCCGTCGGCGAGACGCACTGGATCCGCGACGGCGTGCTCGCGCGCCTCCGCTACCACCGCGCCGGGGCGCGGCGGTCGCAGGTCGAGTTCGCCCCGCCGGCCGACAACCTGCTGCTCGCCCTGCCGGGGGCGGCCGGATCGCTCGACGATCTCATCGCCCACACCGAGCGGGGGCTGCTCCTCACCTGCCTGTGGTATATCCGCGAGGTCGACCGGTCGACGCTGCTGCTCACCGGGCTCACCCGCGACGGCGTCTACCTCGTCGAAAACGGAGAGGTCGTCGGTGCGGTGAACAACTTCCGGTTCAACGAGAGCCCGCTCGACGCGCTGTCCAAGACGGTCGAGGCGACGCGGAGCGAACGGGCGCTCTCGCGCGAGTGGCACGAGTGGGCGAACCGCACGGCGATGCCGGGGCTGCGCGTCGCCGAGTTCAACATGAGCTCGGTCAGCCCGGCGAGCTGAGCGCGATGCGACGCCCGAATCGCACGGCGGGCCGCGGAGCTCCGGCATGCTAGGGGCATGACGACGGCCGGCGCGACCCCGCGTGCGCGTGCGGCGCGCACCCGTAGCGCGAAGGCGACGCCGCAGGCGGTTCCGCCCAAGCGCGTCGCGGTCAGCCCGCGCCGGCGCACGAAGATCGTCGCGACGATCGGGCCGGCTTCGGACGCCGCCGAGACCCTCGTCCAGATGGCGAAGGCGGGGATGGACGTCGCCCGGGTCCCACTCGCCCACTCCTCGATGTCCGAGGCGATCGAGCGCATCCGGCGGATCCGGGCCCTCGTCCCGCACGTCGCGGTGCTCGCCGATCTTCCGGGCCCGAAGATCCGCTGCACGCGCTTCCCGGACGGCGGTGTCACGCTCACCGCGGGGGACGAGATCGTTCTCGCCCCCGGGTCGGCGGCCCCGTCGAGCACGGCGAAGCGCGTCGGCGTGGCCCTCGACCAGGCGGTCACCGACCTCGAGGAGGGCGACCGGGTCGCGATCGGCGACGGGGGCGTCGCGCTCGTCGTCGTCGGACGCCGCGGCGACGACGCCGTCTGCGCCGTGGTGAGCGGCGGACGCGTCCAGGGCCAGCCCGGGGTGACGATCCCGGCGAGCCGGATCGCGCTGTCGACGCCGACCCCGGAGGACATCGAGCGGATCCACGAGCTCGTCGCCGAGGGCGTCGACCTCATCGCTGTCTCCTTCGTCCGCTTCCCCGGCGACATGGAGGCCGCCCGCGCCGCCCTCGGGGGCGACAAGACGATGCTCATCGCCAAGATCGAGACGCCCGAAGGCGTCGAGCACCTCGACGCGATCTTGCGCGCGAGCGACGCTGTCATGGTCGCCCGCGGCGACCTCGGCGTGCGCGTCCCGCTCGAGGACGTGCCGCACATCCAGAAAGAGATCATCCGCACCGGAGTCCGGCTCGGCATGCCGGTCATCACGGCGACCCAGATGCTCGAGTCGATGATCAACCTGCCGGTCCCGACCCGGGCCGAGGTGACCGACGTCGCCAACGCCGTCCTCGACGGCACGAGCGCCGTCATGCTCTCGGCCGAGACCGCCATCGGCCGGTTCCCGGTCCGGGTCTGCGAGACGATGGCCCGCATCGTGCTGCGCACCGAGGAGGACTTCGACTACCTCGGGTGGGGATCCCACCTCGACCCCCAGGAGGTCGCCGGGGACGCGGCGGCGCCGGCGCGAGTCACCGCGGCGATCACGGCGGCCGGGTGGCGCGCCGCGCTCGAGATGGACGCCGTCGCCATCGTCGCCTGCACGCGGTCGGGTGCCACGGCACGGGCGATCTCGCGGTTCCGGCCGCGCATGCGGATCGTCGCCGCGACGACCTCGCGACGGGTCCAGCGCCAGCTCGCGCTGAGTTGGGGGGTCGAGACCGTCATCGTCGGCGACTCAACCTCGACCGACGACGTCATCCGCCAGTCCGTCGACGCGACGGTCTCGACGGGCGCCGCCGCGCCGGGCGACGTCGTCGTCGTCCTCGCCGGCTCGCCGCACTCCCAGGTCGTCGTGTCGAACACCCTCGAGGTGATCCGGGTCACCTAGCGCTTCAGGCCCCGGCCGACCCCGGCCCGGGCCGCCCGCGTCGGCCGCGCCGGCGGGGCAGGACGGCGATCCCGCCTTCGCCGTCGTCGATGACGCGCAGCTCGGCGCCGTAGTGACGGGCGAGCGCCGTCTCCGTCAGGACCTCGCGTGCCGTACCGTTGGCGATGATCCTCCCGGCGGCGAGGAGCGCGAGGCGGTCGGCGAACTCGCCGGCGAGGGTGAGATCGTGCATCGCCGAGACGACGGTGAGCCGGTGCTCGGCGCGCAGCTCGTCGACGAGTTCGAGGACGTGCTGGCCGTGGCCGACGTCGAGCGCCGCGGTCGGCTCGTCGAGGAGCAGGACCGGCGCCTCCTGGGCGAGCGCCCGGGCGAGCACGGCGCGCTGGGCCTCGCCGCCCGAGAGCGAGCCGAGGGTCCGGACGGCGAGCCCGTCGAGGCCGAGACGGGAGAGGACCCCGGCGGTGACGGCGCGGTCGTGCCGGCTCTCCGTGCCGAAAAAGGCGATGTGCGGGGTCCGGCCGAGCGCCACGTAGTCGGTCACCGTCATCGCCGCCGGCAGGACCGGACGCTGGGGGACGTAGGCGACCGCGCGCGCGAGGCGTCGCCGGCTCGTCGTGTCGATCGCCTCGTCGTCGAAGCGCACCTCGCCGCGGTGGGCGACGAGGCCGCCGAGGGCGCGGAGCAGCGTCGTCTTGCCGCCGCCGTTCGGCCCGATGAGGCAGAGCCAACCGCCCGAGTCGACCTCGAGCGAGACGCCCGCGACGACCTCGCGGCCCTCGTAGGCGACGCGGAGCCCAGCAGCTGTGACCTTCACGATGCCCGCCTCGACTGGCGCAGGACGACGAGGAAGAACGGCGCACCGACGAACGCCGTGACGACGCCGAGCGGCACCTCGGCGGGCGACAGGACGGTGCGGGCGACGAGGTCGGCGAGGATGAGGAACGCCGCGCCGCCGAGGATCGAAAGCGGCAGGATCCGCCGGTAGCTCGGACCGACGACGAGCCGGACGGTGTGCGGCACGATGATGCCGACAAAGCCGACGAGCCCGCTCACCGCGACGACCGCCGCCGTGGCGAGCGTCGAGGCGGCGACGACGAGGAGGCGGACGCGTCCGGCTTTCACGCCAAGGCTGTCGGCCTCCTCGTCGCCGACGGCCATCACGTCGAGGAGCCGGCGGCAGGCGAGGAGGATGGCGCCGCAGACGACGACGTAGGGGACGACGAGCCCGACCTCCTGCCAGTCCGCCGTGGAGAGCCCTCCGAGGATCCAGGAGTAGACCTGCTCGAGCGTCGGGGTGTTGCGCTGTTGGGTGTAGGTCTGGATCGCCGTGAAGAACGAGCCGACGGCGACGCCGGCGAGGATGAGGCTCGTCGTCGTGCGCTGGCGCTGGCCGGAGCGGCCGAGCACGTAGGTGAGGGCGACGGCGACGAGCGCGCCGGCGAACGCGGCGAGCGGCACCGGATCGACCACCCACGACGTCGCGCCCGGCACGGCGGCGACGGCGATCGTCGCGCCGAGCCCGGCCCCGGCCGCCACGCCGAGCAGGTAGGGGTCGGCGAGAGGGTTCTGGAACACACCCTGGTAGGAGGCCCCCGCCATGGCGAGGGTCGCGCCGACGAGGGCGCCGAGCACGACGCGGGGGGCGCGGATCTGCCAGACGATCCCCGAGTCGAGCGCCGAGACGTGGCTGTGGTAGCCGAGGGGCAGTTTGGAGACGAGCACCGAGAGCACCGTCCCGGGCGACAGGTCCGCCGGACCGATGAGCACCGACACGAGGGCTGCACCGGCGAGCACCAGGCAGGCACCGACGAGGAGCCACGGGCCGAGGCGGGCCCGCGCCAGACCCGGCGTTGGCCCGCCCGCCCGTCGGGTCAGGCGCCGCGGTGCCGCTTGATCCGCCACAGCGCGGCTTCGATGTCCCGGGCGAGGGCGACGACCCGGGGGCCCCAACGCGAGGCGATGTCGTCGTTCAGCCCGACGACGGCCCTGTCGCGCACGGCGGCGACGTTTCCCCATCCCGGTCGGGCCGCGACGGTGCGTGCCGACTGACCGCAGCAGATCGTGTCGGCGAGGAAGATGATCCGGGGGTCGGCCTTCACGATGTACTCGTCGGAGAGCTGCGGGTAGCCGCTCGACGCGCCCTTGGCGGCATCCGCGATGTCCCGTAGCCTGAACATCTTGAGCAGCTGGCCGACATAGGTCGACGACGTGACCGAGTAGAAGTCCGTCTCAAGTTCGAAGTAGTAGGTCTCGGGCGAGGAAAAGCGCGGCGCGCCGGCGATCGCCACCGCGATCTCGGCGCGCATGCGCCGCACGAGTGCGGCCGCCCGGCCGGCGTGGCCGGTGACCCTCCCGAGCGCCTCGATCTGGGCGTAGGTGCCGGCGAGGTCCGCTGCGGCCGGTTCGAGCAGGACGCGCACTCCGAGCGCGGCGAGCGACTTCACGAACCCCTCGGGGTTGTAGGAGACGACGACGAGATCGGGGTTGTAGCGCGCGATCGCCTCGATGTTCGGTTCGAGGCCCGAGAGCTTCGTGCGCGGGGCGTCGGCCGGGTAGTCGGAGTCATCGTCGACGGCGACCACCTGGCGGCCCGCACCGATCGCGTAGAGCATCTCGGTCGCTGTCGGCGAGAGCGAGATGATCCGGTTCGGGGGCTTTCTTTTCGCCCCGATCGCAGCCGCGCTCGCCTGGCGCATCGCGTGGTCCGGGCGGATCGCGGCCTGGGTGGCTGATCCTGCGAGCAGCGACGCCAGGACCGCGACGGCGGCCCCGGCGGTGAGAAGGCCCCTCGGCGGGCGGCCCCGGCTTGTCCGCACCCGGGATCGCGGCGCGCGCCACCTCCCGAGACGTTCGAACGTGTTCACATCCCGCTCCTCCTGGCCGAGCGCGCGGCCTGTCGGTCGGCCTCACCCTCGGAGCGGGGACACCCCCGGGAGGGTCCCAGGGGCGCTGCACCTTGCAGCCGCCAACCTTGACGCGAGGCTCGACATCTCCTCCCGAGGCAGGTCTCCTGACTCCCGGATCAACGCTTCCCCGTGCCTTCCCAGGACCGGTGTCCCAGTGGCGTCGCTCGGGTTCGCTCCCCGGTCACAGTGGCGCGACCGTGCCGGACTCCCACCGGCTTCCCTTTTCGGCCACCGGCTCAACGTCGCCGGCGGCTACCTCGGGTGCTACGCAATTCGGGCAGCGGCGACATTCTGCACGGCACCCCCGACGGGTGCAACCACCTAGGACGCCTCGTTCGTTGCCCGGCCGCCCGCGCCGCCCCGGCCGGCGCGCCGGACCCGGGCGTCGCGCCGGCTGAGGGTGACGAAGACGGTGACCGCGGTCGCCGCGTAGGCGAGGTAGGCGATGAGCTGGAGCGCCGTCGGCTGGTCGGCGTAGCCGACGAGGGAGTGGAACACGTCGCCGATCGAGGAGCCCTCCGAAAGCTGCCGGCTCGTGTCCCACAGGTGGCCCGAGAGGATGTGGACCCAGCCGAGTTGCTGGAGGTTCTCGACGATGTCGGCGACGAGGCCAGCGGCGAAGATCATGAGCAGGGTGCCGACGACGGTGAAGAAGATCCCGAGGTTGACCCTCCGGCCGAGCCGGTAGACGGCGAAGGAGAACCCGAGCGCGCCGACGAGCCCGGCGACCGCCCCCACAAGCGTGCCGCGGGTGCCGGCGGCGAAGACGATCGCCAGGGTGAACACCGCCGTCTCGAGGCCCTCCCGTCCGACCGCCTGGAAGGCGAGGAGGCCGAGGCCGTACCGCTCGCGCCGCCCGAGCGCCCGGTCGGCGCGAGCGGCGAGGTCGCGGGACATCGAACGGGCGTGCGAGCGCATCCAGAACGTCATGTAGGTGAGCACGATGACGGCGAGGGCGTAGGTTGCCGTCTCGAAGATCGCCTGGACCCGCGATCCGCTGTAGGAGTGGATCGTGTAGTAGGCGGCGAACCCGCCGGCGGTGGCGAGCCCGGCGGCGAGGCCGACGCCGACGAAGATGTCGCGGAAGTGGCGGCGCTGGCCCGTGCGGTCGAGATACGAGAGCAGGATCGCGACGATGATGCTGGCCTCGGTGCCTTCGCGCAGGAAAATGACGAACGTCGCGAGCAACCGGCCCCCCGAACTCCCAATATCAGGTGTACTTGATATCTGATGTCCAGTCAACCTGATATTCGTGGTTAACTGGAAATCGGCGGAGAACATCGCCGCGTCGTTTGCCTATGGTGGATCGCGGGCACGTTCCTTTGAAGGGGCCGGTCGACGAGGAGGAGGACGGACTTGACGATCGCAGTGGGGCAGCGCATCCCCGATGTCGAGCTGCGCACGATGGAGTCGGACGGGCCGCAGTCGGTCCGCAGCACGGACGTGCTGGGGCACGGGCGGGTTGTCGTCTTCGGGTTGCCGGGCGCGTTCACGCCGACGTGCACCGACTTCCACCTGCCGGGCTTCGTCATGCGCGCCGAGGAGATGAAGGTGAAGGGGGTCGCCGTCATCGCCTGCGTCTCGGTGAACGACGCCTGGGTGATGGACGCCTGGGGCTCCTACCGCCGGGTCGGCGACAAGGTGCTCATGCTCGCCGACGGCAACGGCGAGTTCACCCGGGCGCTCGGGCTCGACGAGGACCTGTCGGTGAGTGGGCTCGGCGTGCGCTCGCAGCGCTACGCCGCCGTGCTCGACGACGGCGTCGTCGCCTACCTCGGCATCGAGCCCGGGCCCGGGCTCTCGGTGAGCGGCGCCGAGGCGGTGCTCGAGGCCCTGTGACGTCCCGACGCCGGACGCCCGGGAGGGGTTGACATGATTGTGAGTGGTCACTAACGTCATTGATGTGACCGCCGACCCGGGTCTTGCGACACCGGTCCCGAAGCGCAGCGGGCTTCGGATGACCGCCGACGAACGGCGGGCCGCCGTCCTCCAGTCCGCACTGAAGGTCTTCGCCCGCGACGGCATCGCCGGGGCGTCGACCGAGGAGATCGCCGCCGCGGCGGGGATCTCCCAGCCGTATCTGTTCCGGCTCTTCGGGACGAAAAAGGAGCTCTTTTTAGAGACCGTCGCGCTCGGTTGCGCGGCGATCATCCGGTCGTTCCGGCAGGCGAGCGAGGGTCTCGAAGGCGCCGAGGCGCTCGAGGCGATGGGCCGGAGCTACCCCGCGCTCATCACGAACCACGACCTGCTCCTCATCCAGCTGCAGAGCTACGCGGCGTCGGGCGACCCGGAGATCCGCGCCTTCACGTCGGGTCAGTTCGCGAACATCGTCCACTACGTCGCCGACCGCACCGGACTCGGGCCGGCGGCGATGCGGGAGTTCTTCGCCCAGGGGATGCTCTGCAACCTCGTCGCCGCGCTCGAACTCGTAGGCGTCGAGGAGCTCTGGTGCGACCTCCAGGACAACCCGTTCGTGAAGGCCATGCACGGCCCGTTCTTCGCCCGCCGAGCCGCCGAGCCGCCGACCGCCGACTAGCCGGTCCCACCTCCCCGGGTTTCGTTGTGCAATCGATAACTAGTGACTACTCAATACCAAGATGGCAAAGGAGCGCAACATGACCGCCCGTGTCGCAGCACGAGCCCGGAACGCCGGATCCGCCCGCCGACCCCGTTCGACCGTCTTCTGGGCGATCCTCGTCACCGGCGTGGCGCAGTTCATGGCGGCGCTCGACAATCTCGTCGTCACGACGGCGCTGCCGGTGATCCGTCGCAGCCTCGGAACCGGTCTCGCCGGCCTCGAGTGGACGGTCAACGCGTTCACGCTGAGCTTCGCCGTGTTGTTGCTCACGGGCGCCGCGCTCGGTGACCGCTTCGGCCGGCGCCGGATGTTCGTCGTCGGGCTCGCGCTCTTCACCGTCTCGTCCGCCGCGGCCGCGCTCGCGCCGAACATCGACGCGCTCGTCGCGGCCCGCGCCTTGCAGGGAGCCGGTGGCGCGCTCATCGTGCCGCTCTCGCTGACACTGTTGTCGGCCGGGGTGCCCGCGGCGCGCCGAAACGTCGCCCTCGGCATCTGGGGTGCCCTCGGCGGGCTCGCCGTCGCCGTCGGGCCGCTCGTCGGCGGCGCCGTCGTCCAGGGATTGTCGTGGCAGTGGATCTTCTGGATCAACGTCCCGATCGGGATCGCGCTCGTGCCGCTCGCCAGGTTCCGCCTCGCCGAGTCCTTTGGCGACCGCCGGCCGCTCGACGTCGCCGGCGTCGTCCTGGCGAGCGCGGGGCTTTTCGGGGTCGTGTTCGGCCTCGTTCGGGGCGGTGCGCTCGGCTGGGGGAGCGACGAGGTGCTCGCCGGCTTCGCCGCCGGAGCCGCGGCGCTCGCCGGGTTCTTCATGACCGAGCACCGCTCCGCCCATCCGATGCTGCCGCTGCGGCTGTTCCGGCTGCGGAGCTTCTCGGTCGTGAACGGCGTCTCGGTGTTCATGAGCTTCGGGATGTTCGGGTCGATCTTCTTCCTCGCCCAGTTCCTCCAGACGGTCCAGCACTACTCGCCGCTCTCCGCGGGGATCCGGACGCTGCCTTGGACGGCGATGCCTGTCGTCGTCGCGCCGGCCGCGGGACTGCTCGTCGAGCGGCTCGGCGGGCGCGCGCTCATCGCGACGGGGCTCGCCCTGCAGGCGGTCGGGCTCGGATGGATCGCCGTCGTGCTCACGCCGACGACGCCGTACGCGGACTTCATCCCGGCCTTCGTCTTGTCCGGCGTCGGGATGTCGCTCTTTTTCGTCCCGGTCGCCTCTGTCGTCCTCGGCGCGGTGCCCCGTGTCGCCGAGGGCGTCGCCTCGGGAACGAACAACGCCCTGCGCGAACTCGGCGGTGTGCTCGGGATCTCCGTGCTGGGCGCAGTGTTCGTGAGCTTCGGGAGCTACGCGAGCGGCGCGAGCTACGTCACCGGGCTCATGCCGGCGCTGCGCGTCGGTATCGGCGTTGTCGCCGCCGGCGCGCTGCTCGCGCACCTGCTTCCGGGCCGGCGCCAAACCGACCCGCTGCTGGCGGCGTCGGCGCTGGAGGCGGCGTGACGCGCCTTTCCGCCGGGGTCGGGGCGCCTTCGGGTCGCGTCGGCCGACCGATTAGATTGAAGGCATGGCGAGCAAGCGCGGGACGAGAGGTAACGCAGCGGAACACGTGACGGGGACGGACCGGGTGAAGCGCGGCCTCGCCGAGATGCTGCGGGGCGGCGTGATCATGGACGTCGTGACCCCCGAGCACGCGAAGATCGCCGAGGACGCCGGGGCCGTCGCCGTGATGGCGCTCGAGCGCGTCCCGGCCGACATCCGTCGGGACGGTGGCGTCGCGCGCATGAGCGACCCGGCCCTTATCGAGGCGATCAAGGCGGCGGTGACGATCCCCGTCATGGCCAAGGCGCGCATCGGCCACTTCGCCGAGGCGCAGATCCTCGAGGCGCTGGAGGTCGACTACATCGACGAGAGCGAGGTCCTCACCCCGGCTGACGAGGCGTACCACATCGACAAGTGGGCCTTCGAGGTCCCGTTCGTCTGCGGTGCGACGAACCTCGGCGAGGCGCTGCGGCGCATCTCGGAGGGCGCGGCGTTGATCCGCTCGAAAGGGGAGGCCGGGACCGGGAACATCGTCGAGGCCGTGCGGCACCTCCGTTCGATCCTCGGTGACATCCGCGCCATCGCCAGCTGCGACCCCACCGAGCGCTACGGGTGGGCGAAGCACCTCCAGGCTCCGGTCGGGCTCGTCGAGGAGATCGCCGGGACGGGCCGGCTCCCCGTGCCGCTTTTCTGCGCCGGCGGGATCGCCACCCCCGCCGACGCCGCGCTCGTCATGCAGCTCGGCGCCGAGGCGGTCTTCGTCGGTTCCGGGATCTTCAAGAGCGAGGTCCCCGCCGTCCGTGCCCGGGCGATCGTCGAGGCGACGGCGCACTTCGCCGACCCCGAGATTCTCGCCAAGGTGTCTCGCGGCCTTGGCATGCCGATGAAGGGCGCCGAGATCGCGACCCTCGAGACGAGGCTTGCCGATCGCGGCTGGTGAGATGGCGAGGGAACCGACCGCCGCCCCCCGGGGCCGTGCTGTCGCCCACGCCCCGGCGATCGGGGTGCTCGCGCTCCAGGGCGACGTCTCCGAGCACGCCGGCGCGTTGTGCGCCCTCGGCGTCGAGATCGTCGAGGTCCGGCTGCCCGCCGATCTCGCCCGCATCGGGGCGCTCGTGCTCCCGGGCGGGGAGTCGACGACGCTCCAGCTGCTCATCGAAGCGGCCGGCCTGCGGTCGCCGATCGCCGCGCGGCTCGCGGCGGGGATGCCCGTCCTCGGCACCTGCGCCGGGATGATCCTGCTCGCCGCCACGGTGCTCGACGGCCGGCCCGACCAGTGGAGCTTCGGCGCCATCGACCTCGCGGTGCGCCGGAACGCGTTCGGCCGCCAGGTGGCCTCGTTCGAGGAGGACCTCGAGCTCGACGGCGTCGCCGGTGGGCCGATGCACGCCGTGTTCATCCGCGCCCCCGTCGTCGAAGCGGTCGGACCGGGGGTCGCGGTCCTGGCGAGCATCTCGATGTCCGGCGACGGCGTGCATCCCGTCGCCTGCCGCGAGGGGCGTGTGACCGTCACCGCGTTCCATCCTGAGCTCGTCGGCGACCATCGCTTCCACGAGCTGCTCGTCGCCGATGCGGTGGCGGCCGCGGCCGGCTGAGTCCGGGCCGCGATTCGACCTCAGCTGGCTCGCTCGGTGGCGTTTTCCCCGCGTCAGCTTCCACCGACGCCGGGCGGGCCAGCGGGCAGCAGGTCCTTGCACGCACGCTCGGCGGCCTGGAAGGTCGGGCTGTTCTCATCGACCGAGTTCGGGATCGTGAACCCGCCCGTGGCGCTGGGGTCGGGGAAGCCGGGCTCTCCGTGGGCGCGCATGCACCGGGCGTACATGGGCTGCTCGGCCTGGAACTTGGCCGCTACGGTAGGCGTCACCTCCCGGGCGACTGCGTATCTCCGGCAGACCGCGGAGGCGGCTTGGTAGGTCGGCGAGTTGGGGTTGAAGCCGTTGCCGAGGTAGCGGTTGACGCCGCCCCGGGGGGGGCGCTGCCGGGGACGATCGGATTGGGGTAGTCGCTCATCCCGTGGGCGCGCATGCACTGCGTGAACTCCAGCATCTTCGAGGTGACGCCCTCAGAAGGCGAGGATCCCCCCGTCGATCCGGCCGACGCGACGGTCGTCGTCGGGCTCGACCCGGAGCTCGCGACGCCGGGGGACGCCGATCCGCCCCCGCACGCCGACAAGCCGAGCCCAACACCAACGAACGCGGTCAGCAAGGTCCTCCACCGCCACCGTCTGGCCGAGTGCTCCGGCGTTTTGCCGGTATGCCCAGCTCTCACGTCGGTCACTTCGTGCTGTGCCGTAAGTCCGCGGGCAAACGCCTAAGGATAGAGGGGGCCGCTGTCGTCGCGGGCGTTAAGCGTTCTGTCGGGGCCAGTTTCGGATCGCGTGCCAGCTACGAACGGTTCACCTGACGACTGGGTTGCGGTGTGTCTCATTGACTCGCTGGCGAAGAGCTTCCGGCGTCGCTCGCCGACGCCGTGATGCGCTGGTGGATTTCGTGGATCCTGTCCGAATCCGCGCGACGTTGAGCCTGATACTCCTCGTGTGCCTTCGCCATGATCTCCGCGGTGATGTGCGGCTGCTTCGCCAAGACGGGGTGGTGCTTGTGGCAGGCCTTGTAGGGTGTGCCTTCCACCTTGTGCAGGCCGATCCGCCAACAGCCCTCGTCGTGGCAGTTGACGTGTTTCAGGGCGACGATGACCGCGCCGACGAGCGTGATTTCTCCGATGTCGGAGCCCGCGCCCGACCAGAAGCCGTAGTGGGGACCCCCGCCGCCGATGCCAAAGAACCAATACAGCCAGTTACCGATGGCGTGCAATACCGACATCGTGGTCCCTTCCTTCGGTTCTGGTCGGCGCCACACGCCCGTTGACGGGAGTGCGCACCTAGCTGCCGCCAGTTTCCCGGGCCGCTCCGGTCACCGGGATGCCCTTGTTGGGACGATTCTGCTCCGCACGAGCCGACCTGAGGGGGATCCTCGCTGGCCACCGCCGCGTCCGGTACGTGGCGAGCACTCAGACCAACGACGCCCGTCCTTCGCCCACGGACGCGGTCCTCGGCCGGAGATCGGAGATGTCGGTTCCCCGACGAGACCCTCTCGATCGACTGGGCCCCGCGTTGGCGGAGGCACCGTGTTCGGTCCCTTCACGAGCAGATGAAGTCGCGGTCGCATAGCGTTCCGATTGGTACACGTTGTGGTGATGCCACTACAGAAACGGGGGAACGGATGATTCGTCGACTGTCGGCTCTTCTGCTGGTCCTGGGAGCACTCTCGGCCTTGGCAACGAGTGCCGGTGCTGTGACATCTCGCGGTGAGTCGGCGAAACAGTTGGTGCAGGCTGCCGCCAAGGCGCTCGCTTCGGCGAGATCATTGCGGATGTCCGGGACGATCGCGAAGTCCGGCGGGTCCGCGGCCGTGGATCTCGAGCTCTTCTCGAACGGCGATGTGGATGGCAGCCTCACGATCGGCGGTCAACTCATTCATGTCACGGTCGTTGATGGCACGGACTACTTCCAGGCGTCGGCGGCGTACTGGCAGAAGCAAGGGTCTCTGCCGGCCACCCTGGCCAAGAGCATCGCCCCGGACTGGGTCAGTTTCCCGAATTCGGGTTCCAACGGTTTCGGCACCAGTTTTGAGATCGTGCCGCTTGCTGCCAGCCTGAAATCGACCACCGGTTTGTCGATCATCGGGCACAAGAAGGTCGACGGGCACGCCGCCGTGGGCGTCAAGTGCTCAGGCGGATCCGTGCTCTGGATCGCCGCCTCGGGCACGCCGTACCCGATCGTCGATTCCAAACAGGGCAGTGGGGGAGGCACCCTGACATTCGGCGGCTGGAACAGCTTCAAGTTGCCGAAGGCGCCGAAGAAGGCCATCGCGCTTTCGTCACTGACTTCCTGACGGGCGGTTCGCCGCGCTCCTCGGCGTCTGCCGGGCCTCGGTGTCCGGTGTGAACGCGCAGCGCTGAGGGGTTGGGCGGTGCCGTTAGCCTCGGCTGCGGCGATCAGGGGGAGACTCGATGGCGGTCAAGGAACTCGGGCATCTCGTTCTCTACGTGCACGACCTCGAGCGGTCTGCCGCGTTCTATCGCGACGTGCTCGGCTGGCACCAGGTCCTCGGTCCGGGTGGTGACGCCGACGCGCCGCCTTCGTTCCCGGTCGCCGTCTTCACCGGTGGCCACACCCATCACGAGCTTCTGCTCATCGAGGTCGGTCCGGACGCCCCCGGTCCCCTCACCGGTCGGCACGCGGGGCTCTACCACTTCGGGCTGAAAGTCGGGGACTCCGACGACGAGCTGCGGGCCGCGCTGGCCAGGGTCGAGGCGGCCGGGTCCGAGGTCACCGGGGCCTCCGACCACACAGTCACCCACAGCGTGTACATCCGCGATCCCGACGGGAACGAGATCGAGCTCTTCGTTGACGTTCCCGGGGTCGACTGGAGCGATCCCGCCAACCTCGTCGCGCCGATCCGGCCGCTCCGGCTCTAGCCGGTCTGATCCCCGGTCAGGCGTCGTTCGCCAGGTAGTTCGGAGCGTCGCGTACGCCGGACAGATCGTGGGGGTGGCTCTCCCGGTGGGCCTCGGGGCTGACGCGGATGAAGCGTGCCTTCGAACGCAGCTCGGTGATCGTGCGCGTCCCGCAGTAACCCATCGCCTGGCGCAGACCCCCGACGAGCTGGTGGACGACCCCGGCGAGCGGGCCCCGGAACGGTACGTAGCCCTCGACGCCCTCGGGAACGACCTTGTCCGGGTCGACGACCGTCTCCTGGGAGTAGCGGTCCTTCGAGTACGAGCGTGTCGCCATCGCCGAGAGGCTCCCCATCCCCCGGTAGCGCTTCATCGGCCGGTTCCCGATCATCGTCGTCTCGCCGGGGCTCTCCTCGACGCCGGCGAACAGCCCGCCGATCATCACGGCGTGCGCCCCGGCTCCGATGGCCTTGGCGACGTCGCCCGAGAAGCGCACGCCCCCGTCGGCGAGGACCCCGACACCGTGCCGGTCCGCCTCGGTGGCGCACTCGTGGATCGCCGTCCATTGCGGGATGCCGACCCCGGTCACGACCCGCGTCGTGCAGATTGCCCCGGGTCCGAGTCCGACCTTCACGACGTCGGCGCCGGCTTCGGCGAGCGCCTTTGTCGCCGCGGCGGTTCCGACGTTGCCGGCGATGATCACGCCCCCGGGCCAGTTGCTCCGCAGCTCGGCGACCGTCTCGATGACCCGGCGGGCGTGGCCGTGGGCGGTGTCGACGCAGATGACGTCGACCTCGGCGTCGATCAGCATCTTGGCCCGGGCGAAGCCCTCGGCACCGACGCCGATCGCCGCGGCGACCCGCAACCGCCCGTCGGCGTCCTTGCAGGCCTGGGGGAAGGCCGCCTGCTTCGTGATGTCCTTCACCGTGATGAGCCCGCGCAGCCGGTTCTCGGCGTCGACGATCGGGAGCTTCTCGACCTTGGCCGCGCCGAGGATGCGGCGCGCCCCCGCGAGGTCGGTCCCGACCGGCGCCGTGACGAGGCCCACCGAGGTCATCACCAGCGAGACGAGGACCGTCGGGTCCTCATGGAAACGCAGGTCGCGGTTCGTCACGATCCCGAGCAGGTGGTCGTCGGGATCGACGACGGGGATCCCCGAGATGTGGAAGCGGCTCATCAGCTCGAGGGCCTCGGAGACCGGGCGGTCCGGGCCGATCTTGATCGGGTTGAGCACCATGCCCGCCTCGGAGCGCTTGACGCGGTCGACCTCCTCGGCCTGGCGCTCACCGGCCATGTTGCGGTGGATCACCCCCAGTCCGCCGAGGCGCGCCAGCGCGATTGCCAGCCGGGCCTCCGTGACGGAGTCCATCGCCGCCGAGACGAGCGGGATGTTGACCTCGAGCCCCGCGCACAGGCGCGCCGTCGTGTCGACCTCGTGGGGCAGGACGTCGGATTCCTGGGGGACGAGCAGGACGTCGTCGAAGGTCAGGGCGATGCCGTCGCTGGATTGCGGATCGACGAGCGCCACGGCGCACCCCCTCCGGTTCGAGCCCGCGACGGCCAGGGCTGGTTCCCTGAACAGTACCGACTGCCCGCGCTTGAAGGGCCGCTTTGGCTCCTACAGGCCGACCTCGGTCGAGCAGACCGGCCACGCCGACCACCCGGAGACGTGCTGCAGGCGGACCGCAGCACGGTCCTGGACCGCGGCCGGGGCTTCGTTGGGGAGCCCGCTGTAGCCAAGCGACCACCATGTGCCGAGGGCGAACTGGTAGGCCCCGTAGTAGCCGTTGCCGGTGTCGTCCCCGTAGTCGTCGCCCGACTCGCAGTTGCGCAGCGCCAGCCACTGCGCCGGGGTCGCCACGGCCCGGGAGCGCACGAAGTGCCGGCGCACGACGTCCGTCCTGCCGAGCACGGCGGGATCCGCGACGAGCAGATCGGCGAACGGCCTGTTCCGGGCGAGATTGGGACGCAGCAGGCCGGAGGGTCGGATTGCCGCCTTGCGAACCTTGGCCTTGCGGAGTGCATGTGGGGCGGAGCGGACCGATTGCGGATGGTTGGTGATCGCCGAGGCATGCAAACTGAGAGCGCCGTCGCCGAGCACGCCTGCGCCACCGATGAGGACGATGGCGGATGTGACCGCGAGCGAAGAGTGTCGTCGCATCGATGGCCTCCTTGGATTAGGGGATGTTCCACGTGGTCCAGGTGGGTCGAGATGCGGGCGAACCGTCTTTTTGCATCCGTCTCGCGGCCCGGTGCCGGCAGGGCAAACAGGTCAGGACGCGCAGGGCGCCCAGGCGAGGTGCAGACGGAATACGCCCTTGGCTGGTTGCTGTGGCTGCTCCTTACTGTCCGAACTGGACGGTTCCTGGCCGGGCGGCACAACGGTCAACGGCCAGGCGGGGCTCTTCGGTGCCCTCACCGGCCGCCGGTCATCCGGGGACTCGCGTGCCATAAGACCGACCGGAAAGTTATTCAAATGTAGTTTACCCGCCTGTCACCCCGTTGTTGGCGAATCGCAACCTCTTACCAGTTCACAAGGGGTGCGGCGGGTTCTGTGGCAGCGATCAAGCGTTCCGGGGGGTGCCCGGCGCGGGGTCCGCCGGGAGCGAGCGCGGGTGGGCGAAGCGGGCGTCGAGCACCGCCGAGGCCCCCTCGACGGCGGACTGGACCGCCGGGTCGGGGTCCGCGGCCGGATAGGTGAGCGCCGTCACCGTCGCGAAGCCCTCGGCGCCGAGCGCCCAGTCGTCGTGGGGGTCCGTCGGCCGGCCTGCGAACCCGAACGTGACACGGACCTGGTCGGAGCCGACGCTCACGACGTGGAGGACCTCGGCCCCGCTCAGCTCGGCGCGCCGGACACCGCGCAGCCGGTCGAGGGCGACGTCGGGGACGTTGCAGTTGAGCACCGTGCCGGCGCGCATCGCGACGAGAGGATCGACGAGCGCCACCGTCAGCGCGGCCGCGGTCGCGTAGTGCACGGGGGCGGGGCCCTTCGCCTGCAGCCCGACCGCGATGGCCGACCGCCCGAGTTGGGCCGCGGTGAGCGCAGCGCCGACCGTTCCCGAGTGCAGGACGAACCGGCCCGTGTTCCGGCCCCGGTTGATGCCCGATACGACGAGGTCCGCGGGGGCCCCGAACGTGCCCGTGAGGGCGAGCGAGACGCAGACCGACGGCAGCGCGGCGACGCCGATGGCGGGCACACCGGGCGCGGCCGGAAGTTCGACGGCCTCGAATCGGAGCGTGCCGACGGAGCGTTGCAGCTGGAGCCCGGTCGCGGCGCTGGATCCGCTGTGGTCTTCTAGCGGCGCGACGACGGTCACGTCGTGTCCCGCGTCGGCGAGCGCGGCCGTGAGCGCGCCGATACCGGGCGCGAAGACACCGTCGTCGTTCGTCACGAGAATGCGCACGCGAACTCCTCGAAGCCGGAAAGGCTTTTCACTCCGGCCTTACGGGGCCACCGGTACACTACTTGCGATGCCGCGCCCCTCTGGTGAACAGCACGTGATCTCCGCCGGGGCCACTCGCGCGACGGTGACCGAGGTCGGCGCGACCCTTCGGGAGTTCGTCGTCGACGACGTGCCCGTCGTCTGGGGTTTTGGCGAGGACGAGATGTGCACGGCGGGCCGCGGGCAGGTCCTCGCTCCTTGGCCGAACCGCCTCGGCGACGGGACCTACGAGTTCGCCGGGCGCGTCGGCGTGGCGGGCCTCAACGAACCCGACCGTCACAACGCCCTCCACGGGCTCGTCTGCTGGATGCCCTGGGTCGTCACCCACCCGGACGGCTCCGTGGCGCGCTGTACGTGCTGTCTCGCCCCGCAACCGGCCTATCCGTGGTGGCTCGAGCTCCGGGTCGACTACGCGGTGAGCCCAGGCGCGCTGAAGATCACGACGACGGCGCACAACCCGGGGGAGGAGACGGTCCCGTTCGCGCTCGGGTTCCACCCGTACTTCGCGCCCGGCCCGGCTGGGCTCGACCGCTCACGGTTGTCGCTGCCCTGCCGACGCCACGTGATTGTCGACGAGCGCCTGCTCCCGGTGGGTGCCGAGCCGGTCGAGGAGAGCGCGGTCCCATCGATCGCGACAGGGATCCCGCTTGCGGGCGTACGGCTCGACGACGACTTCACCGATCTCGTGGTCGACCCCGACGGGCGTTGGCGGGCGCACTTCTCCCCGTCGGGCAACGGTGACGTCGTCGTGTGGGGTGACTCGGTCTTCGGTCACGTTCAGTGCTACACGGCGGACACGCTCGATGCCGCCGATCGCCGGGCCGCCGTCGCGATCGAGCCGATGACCTGTCCTCCGGACGCGCTGCGCTCCGGGGTCGACATCATCGCCCTCGCGCCCGGGGAGAGCTTCCAGGGCTCCTGGGGGATCGAGGCGACCGGGGCCTAGCGCGCCGACGCCTGCCCGGGACCGGACGCCGCCCTCCGGGGACGCAAGGTCGTGGGATCGGCCTAAGAGCAGGCCTTTGGTGCTGCGCCCTCGAGGCTCACGAGCGCGCAGAAGCTCGTGTCGCTCACCTTCCAGACCTTGTCCTGTAGCACCGCCGTGCCCGAGGCGTTCGGTTCAGCCGCCGTCGTGCCGAGGTAGATCGTGTAGGTGACGCGCGCCGAGGTCTTCGACGTCAACTTGACCTTGGTGACCTTGACGGACGTCGAGAGCGCCGCTTTGCTCTTCGCCTGCTCACTCAGGAAGGTCGCGAACTTCGAACCATCCTGGAGCAGCGTCTCCTTCTTCGCTGCTGGGGTCGTGCCCTTGAAGAACGTCGTCCAGTTCGTCTCGATCGTCTTCATCGTGGTCGTCGTGCTCACCGAGCCGGTCGATGCGCCGACGGCGCCCGGCAGCGCCACGCCGATGGCGATGGCCCCGACGGCCACGAGCGACCCGAGCGCGAGGAGCGAACGGGTGCGACCACCTCTCGAATTGGGACTGCTCATCAATCTCACCCCCGGGGCGGCACCGAACGGGCGGGGTCGCCCGTCGCAAAGCCCACGAGACGATGCTAGTTCCGGTGTGCCGGCGGACTGCGGGGCCAGTGGGCCGCGGGTGGCGCGAAAACGACACGTCGCAGCGGTCAGGTACCTGTAGCGGCCTGGTTCCCGGGGAATGCCGGCCGGCGACCCTGATGCGGCGGCGCGAGACGGTCCCGCTAAACTCGACTTCGAGCGGGTGTCGCGCGGCTCACGTGCCGGTGCCTGCCGACGAAAGGGAACGGCCGATGATCCAGCCACAAAGCGGGTCGACGGGCATCCGCCCCGTCCACGCCTTCGTCGTAGTGGGAACGCTGGTGGTGGCGGCCGTCGTCGCCTTCGCGGCGTTGCACTTCATCGTCGGGCTGCTGTGGTTCTTCGTGAAGCTCATCGTCGTCTTCGCGCTCGTGTTCTTCGTCGCGAGGATGGTGCTGCGTCACGCCCGCCGCTAGCGCGGCCCCACAATCCGCTCCACGAATAAGTGTGCGGCCGTTACGTCCTCGCGACGCCGATCGACGAACTGGCGAGCTTCTTCGAGGCACGGCGGGCCGCGGGTCTCGCCGGTGATTGGACGGCCAGCTACAACATCGCGCCAACCAAGTCAGTCGTGTGCCTCGCGCCCGACGCCGACGGCGCCCGAGTCCTCGACGCCTACCGCTGGGGGCTGATCCCTTCCTGGGCGAAGGATCCGGCCATCGGCAACCGGCTTTTCAACGCGCGTTCCGAGACGGTCGCCGTGAAGCCGTCGTTCCGGGGAGCGTTCAGGAGCCGGCGGCTCGTCGTCGTCTCCGACGGGTTCTACGAGTGGCGCCGCGGCCCCGGCGCGCGCCGGCAGCCGTTCTTCCTCAGCCGGTCCGATCGCGCGCCATTGGCCTTCGCCGGACTGTGGGAGTCCTGGCGTGACCCGACATCGGCCGACGACGCGAGCGCGGCCCTCCGTAGCTGCACGATCATCACGACGGCCGCGAACGCCGAAGTCTCGCCGATCCACGACCGCATGCCGGTCGTTCTCGAGCGCGACGCGCTCGAAGTGTGGCTCGACCCGTCCGTCGCGGCCCGTGACGAGCTCGAGGCGCTGCTGTGCCCGGCGCCCCCCGGGACGCTCGCCGTGCGTGCCGTCGGCCCGCGGGTCGGCAACGTGCGCAACAACGGCCCGGACCTGATCGAGGCAGTGACGCCGGACGCGGGCTGACCGGTGGGCGTCACCGGGTGCGCCGGGGCTGGCTCAGAGCCAGTTGTCGGCGTAGAAGAAGTCGCCGCGGTCGTAGTCCGGTCGCTCGCCGCGTTTCATGCGCACCTCGACGCGGCCGGGCCGGTAGCCACGGGCCACGAGGCGGTCGATCGTCGGCCAGGCCGAGCCTGGGACGCGCACCTCGATCGTCCCGAGACCCTGTTCGCCGCAGGCGTGTTCGACCGCGTCGATCAGCCGGTCGAAAGAGGGCCGCGTCGCTGCCGCGACGAACGGCACGAAGCCCGTTCCTTCGCTCCGGAAGGTCGGCTCGACGTGCACGATGGCGAAACCGTCGGCGGTGGTGAACGTCGCTCCGACCGCGCGCGTCGCCGCCACCGTAGCTTCGGCGGTCAGATCCAGGTCCTCGTAGACGAAGTCGAGGTTCGGCGGTGCCGCGCCGGTCGCGACGTCGGCGGGCATGGCGGTTTTGTCGATGCCCCGCCGGAAGCCGATGCCCGTCCACGCCGGGCGAAAGCCGAACTTGGAGTAGACGTCCACGTGGAACGGGCTCTCGGCGAACGTCTCGAGCCCGACGAGCCGTACGCCACGGTCGCGTAAGCCGTCGAGGCAGGCCGCGATCAACGCCCGGCCCACGCCGCGGCGCTGCGCGTCGGGCGACACCGCGAGTGGGCCGAACCAGCCGAGCGTGCCGCGGGCGACGGAGAACACGGCCCCGACCAGCTCGTCCGCTGCACCCGTCGCGACGAAGCACCCTTCCCGGTCCGTGGCGAGCCGGGTGGGGAAGAGCAGCGGCGGCATCACGGGTGGGGCCACTTCGTGACCCGTCAGCTTCCCGATGATGTCGCCGAAGGCGGCATCGGTGACGCGGGCGACCTCGACGAGGTCGGAAGGCCGCATCGACCTCACTTGGACCAGGGCCTCGCCCACCTCACCCCATCCCTCCCCGGAGTCGGGTGCTCCGTTCTGCCGTCACCCGGTCAGCTGTTGCGACCGACCAGTGCGAGGCGCACGCCGATTCCGATGATCGCAAGGCCGCTCAGCCCGCCGACGATCTCGAGCCGGCGGGGTGTGCGCGTGAGCCACTGGCGGATCCCCCCAGCGGCGATCGCCCAGACGCCGTCCGACACGAGCGCCAGGGCGATGAAGATCGCGCCCAACACGAGCATCTGGACGGGTACGTCGCCCGCTGACCGGTTGACGAACTCGGGGAGGATGGCCGCGAAGAAGACCACGGTCTTCGGGTTGGCGGCCCCGACGACGAAGGCGTCGCGCAGCAGGCGGCGCGTCGTCCTCGGTTCGAAGGTCGTCTCGAGCACCTGGGCCAGGCGCCGACGGTGGCGGATGGCCTGGATTCCCAGAAAGACGAGGTAGGCGGCACCGACGAGCTTGATGACTGTGAAGACGGCGATTGATCGCTCGACGATCGTCCCGATGCCGAAGGCGACGGCGATCACTTGTAGGTACACGCCGCCGGAGTTGCCGACGACGGTCGCAAGCCCGGCGCGTCGCCCGAAGGTGAGGGCGCGGCCGACGACGAAGAGGACGCTCGGCCCCGGTACGACGATGAGCACGCACGCGGTCGCGCCGAAGGCGAGGAGGCGACCCGTCGGGACCATGGCCGCAGGCTAGACGGGGTGCTGTCTGGGCGCCCGTCCCCGGACGGGCCGCGGGCGCGTGTCCGGCGGGGGACCGATCCCGAGTCACGGCGCCCGTTCGGGGACGTCTGGGACGCCTGCGGTCTGTCGGCTCGCCCGCCGCCTGCTCGGCGACGCGTGCGCTGGCGACACGATCCTCCAGCCCTCGCCTCTAACCTCCTTTCGGACCAACCCGGGTCGCTTGAGGAGACGCGTGCAAACGCCACAGGAGCATCAGGCGGAAGCCTCGTATATCCCAAATCGCTGGGCATCCCGTCGTCGTGCCCTGGTCATCGGCGGATCATTCCGGCACGGGGCGACGCTCGCCGAAAGGCGATGCCGGTCTCGGGAACGCCCGGCCAGGTCGAGAGGAGACCAATGAGTCGAATTCGCGTGCTTGTAGGCACCGCCAAGGGCGGGTTCATCTTGACGAGCGACGGCCTGCGGAAGGACTGGACGGTCGAGGGACCACACTTCGCAGGCTGGGAGATCTACCACATGGCCGGATCGCCAGTCGCGCCCGATCGGATCTTCGCCTCCCAGACTTCGGGGTGGTTCGGCCAAGTCGTCCAACGCAGCGAAGACGGTGGCAAGACCTGGGAGGCGGTCGGAAACGAATTCGCGTACGCGTCCACGCCGGGCACCCACCAGTGGTACGACGGGACGCCTCATCCTTGGGAGTTCGCTCGAGTCTGGCACTTCGAGCCCTCATTGTCCGATCCCAACACCGTCTTCGCAGGCGTCGAGGACGCCGGATTGTTCAAGACGACCGACGGGGGTTCAACCTGGAGCGAAATCGCCGGGCTTCGTGAGAACGAGACCGGGCGACAGTGGCAGCCGGGCGCCGGGGGAATGTGCCTGCACACGATCGTGCTCGATCCGACGAGCAACGAGCGCATGTGGGTCGCGATTTCCGCGGCAGGCGTGTTCAAGACAGACGACGCCGGCGCGACGTGGAGTCCGGCCAACGTGGGCCTGCAATCGGACCACATCCCCGACCCCGACGCGTTCGTCGGGCACTGCGTGCACCGGATAGCGCTACATGCCGAGTGCCCCAACGTGCTGTTCATGCAGAAGCATTGGGACGTGATGCGGAGCGACGACGGCGCGGAGACCTGGTACGAGATCAGCGGCAACCTGCCGACCGACTTCGGGTTCGTCATCGACACCCATGCGCACGAACCGGAGACGCTTTACGTCGTGCCGATCACAAGCGACGCGCACCACTTCCCGCCAGATGGCCGGCTGGCCGTCTATCGCAGCCGTGTCGGCGGTAACGAATGGGAGGAGCTAGGCGCGGGACTGCCTGAACGTGACTGCTACACCAATGTGCTGCGCGAAGCCATGGCTGTTGACGACCTCGATCCGTGCGGCATCTACTTCGGCACGACTGGCGGTCAGGTCTATGTCTCCTCCGACGAGGGTGATCACTGGTCGGCCATTGTGCACGACCTGCCTCGCGTGCTCTCTGTCGAGGTCCAGACCTTGCCATGATCCGCGTCGTGTTGCCGCAGCCGCTTCGCACGCTTGCCGACACCCAGGGGGAGATCGAACTTGATGTCGCGGCACCGGTCACGATCGAATCGGTGCTCGACGTCGTCGAGGCTTGTTACCCGGTTCTTCGCGGCACGATCCGCGACATCGAGACCAAGAAGCGGCGCGCCTTTGTCCGCTTCTTCGCCTGCGAGGAAGACCTGTCCCAGGGACCAATCGACCAGCCACTACCCGAGCTGGTGGTAGCGGGTGTCGAGCCGCTCATCGTGCTTGGCGCGATAGCGGGAGGTTGAGACCACGGTTTCGATGGATCACGGCCTGTGCCGCGTCCCAACTGTGCCATTAGTGCGTCGGGTACCGTGATGCGCTGCGATTGCCCACTCACGCCATACCCAGCGCTCGGGTAAGCACCCCTGACACCGGGACCCACCCGACCGCGATGCTTTCCTCGTAGTCGTCGTGGTCCATCGCTCCTCCGCCAGGTGACAGGGCATTTGCCACGGGGGTCGAGTTCCGTTCGGAGTGTGCCGCTTTGTCATCGCACACATCGCCTCGTGCTTGGCGATGTGGGACTTGACAAAACCGACTTCTCGATCTGGCACGGCATGGAAAAAAGAAGGGTGGGCGGACACGGACTACGCACAATGTCCGCCCGACGCCTGTAGCTACGTCGCGGATTTCGTCCAAAGTCGCTTTGCCTTATCAGCAATGGCGACAATTAGGGCGATGGCGCGTAGTGCGACAATGGCCATGGTTAGGACGTTTGCCGAAACGAACCTCGCTTCCGGTTAGGTCCTTAGGCGGGCTTGTGGCGTCTCCGAGAGGGCGTAGAAACGCGGCGCGATGCCCCAGAGGAGGAGGCGGCGCATTGTCCGGTTGGCGATCTGCTACTGCCACACGTTGCGAAGGCGCGTGTGCCGGCGGGACGCCGAGGCGGCTGACGTGCCCGGGAGAGTCCCGTGAGGTGTCATCGATCGCTATCGTAAAGTCCCGAACGGCCGCGGACTTGGCGTCCCGGCTCGGCCTCTCCCGGCGAACCTTTCCCCTCGAGGCGTTCGATGACTTCGAAGCAGGCCCTGCTGTTGTGATATGGGCACTTCCAAGTGTCGACCTTTTTCTTCTCGGGGGACGGCCGGCCGTGCCGGTCGACTTTCCAGAACCACTCGCCGTGACGGTAGTCGAGCATGTACTTCTCTATGTAAGCCCATACGTTCGAAGCTGCATCGAGGTACTTGTTGTCTCCGCTCAGCTGGAAGGCGTTCAGGAACCCAACCACAGCTTCTGCTTGCGGCCACCAATGGCGGTCGTCGTCGACCCGACCTGAGCCGTCTTTCTCGTACAGCACGGAACCGTCGGGTGCCACGCCTTCCCTCATCACAGCATCTGCCATGCGCAATGCCATCGGGTGGCTACCGGCAATGGTGACAGGGTCACCCAGAGCTTCTGCTGTCTCGACGCACAGCCAACTCCCCTCGATGTCGTGGCCGTAGGAGACCTTGCGCGACGTCGGCGTCCAGTCCTCGTCGAAATAGAGGCGAAAATGGGCTGTCGCCGGGTCCAGGACCCTGTCGCGTATGATCTCGGCCACTGCCACCAAGCTTTTTCGCAGTTCGGGTAGCGGCAGTGCACGGAATGCGTTCGTATACGCCTCCATGACGTGGAGATGCGTGTTCATCGATTTCTTCTCGTTCGGGTCGTCGTCGCCCAGTGCGGTGTTTTTCTCCGGTGCCCACTCGCGAGTGAACGCCTCCAGGTAACCCCCGAACTCGGGGTCACGCGCACGCTCGACGGTCCAGTACTGGTCGCGCGCGAGCTCCAGGGCCTCTTGGCCTCCTATTGCCCTCGCGTACTCGGATAGGCCGTACAAGACGAAGGCCTGGGCATATGTTTGTTTGATCGTGCGCAGCGGTTTGCCGGTCGCGTCCACCGAAAGGTAATAGCCCCCGCATTGGGCGTCCGAGAAGTTGTCGCGAAGGTAGGCGAATGCTCGTCCCGCCGCCTCGGCGTAGTCGGCGCGTGGTAAGTGGCGGTAAGCGCGTGAGAAAGTCCACAGGATCCGCGCGTTCAGCACGAGGCCCTTGGGTGCGCCCGGGTCGACTTCGAGGTCGTTGGTGATGCTGCTGTAGAAACCGCCGTTCACGTTGTCGACGCTGTGGAGGAGCCAGAAGTCCAGTATGCGAGGCAGTTCCTTGCGTGCTGCCGCCAGAAGTGCCGACCTTGCAGCGTCGTTGCTCATTGCTCGCTCCAGATGTCCAGACGACGACGGTGCGGCCCGTCCTTGGGGCCTCGACTTGCCGTGACCAGCCAGCATACGTTCCCGTGTTGCCCCGGCCGCAGCTCACGCTGGAGTATCCGCGGGCCTCGTCGGTTTGCAGGTGGCTCCTGCGCATCGAGACGTTGCCCTTGAAGGCCGAGTAGATGGTGTCGCCGGTCACGTTGGCGACGACCCTGGAGCGGACCTCGCTGGTTTCCCGGCAGACCAGAGCAGTCATGAAACCCGGGGCGGTTCAATCCTTGCCGGAGGGTAATTGACACGACATGTCACCGTGTTTTGTCAAGTCACACATCGCCTCGTGCTTGGCGATCGAACGTATGTTCGCTATCGTTCGGGGATGACCGTGGCGCTTCCCGTCCCCGGGCTCCCAGAACCTGCTCCCCCCCAGCCGAGTGCAGGTCAACGGGACCGGCCGGCGGTTCCCGGGGTGGTTGCGGAGCGGGTCCGCCCGCTCGTCCTGGCCCGGGACGAGCTCTTGCCGGTCGCACCGGAATACGTCGAGCTCCTCGGAACACCCGGTCTCCGGCGGGGAAGCACCCTCGCCGTCGTGGCGGACGGCGCGCCCGGGACGACGTCGGTCGCGTTCGGTCTTGTCGCCGCGGCGAGCTCGGCGGGCGCGTGGTGCGCGGCCATCGGGCTGGAAGACCTGGGGCTCGTCGCCGCAGACGAGCTCGGTGTCGCGCTCGACCGTCTCGTCCTCGTGCCCCGGCCCGGGAAGCGCTTCCCGACAGTTGTCGCGGCGTTGCTCGACGGGTGCGACGTCGTGCTCGTCGCGGCGCCCGGGCTGGCGCTGGCCGACCGGCGCCGGCTGAGCGTCCGAGCTCGGGAGCGCCGCGCGGTACTCATCGTCCTCGCCGGCTCCCAGGCCGCCGCGGTCGCCAGCCAGCCCTGGCCGGACGGGGTCGACGTCCGGTTCTCGGTGGCGGGCGGCGTCTTCGTGGGTCTCGGTGCCGGCAGCGGGCGGGTGCGCGCCCACCGGGTCGACGTCGCTGTGACCCGGCGTGCCGCGTCGTCGCGCGAGACCCACGCCAGTCTCTGGTTCCCGTCATCGCCCGGGGAGATCCCGTCTCAGCCCCGGGTCGCCGCAGGGAAACGCCTGGACTCGGCGGGGGCGCGGTGAAAGCCTCCGTGCCCGCGCGGACGCTCGTTCTGTGGTGCCCCGACTGGCCGGTGAGTGCCGGCGGGCACCGGCCCGAAGAGGCGGTCGCCGTCGTCGCCGACGGCAAGGTGGTCGCCGCGTCGGTAGCCGCCCGGCGGTCGGGCGTCCATCCTCCCCAGCGCCGCCGCCAGGCGGAGTCGCGCTGTCCGGGGCTCGCGGTCGTCCCGCGCGACCCCGGGGCCGAGGTCCGGGCCTTCGAACCGGTCGTTGTCGTCCTCGAACGTTTCGGAGCGCCCGTCGCCGTCCGGCGTCCGGGGTGGGCCGCCCTCGCGACCCGCGGGCCGGCCCGGTACTTCGGGGGCGAGGAGTCCTTCGCCGTCGACGTGGCGGGGGCGGTCGAGGCGCTCGGTGAGTCCCTCGGGCTCGCCGGGGAACGCCGGCCCGTCGCCCGGCGCGCACCTCTCGTCGGCGACTGGTGGCGCGTCGGGATCGCCGATGGGCCGTTCGCGGCGACGATGGCCGCGCAACAGGGCCGCATCGTTCCCCGGGGCGGGGCCCGTGCGTTCCTCGCGCCGTTCGACATCGAGCGCCTCGGGAGTGCCGAACTTTCTTCCCTCCTCCGGCGTCTCGGGATCACGACCCTCGGCGGCTTCGCCGTGCTCGAGGGGACCGACGTCCTCGCCCGCTTCGGCTCCGACGGGGCGCGGCTCCACCAGCTCGTACGCGGGCTCGACGGACGCCCACTCGACGTGCGGGCCCGGCCGCGCGATCTCGCCATCGAGACGTACCTCGAGCCCCCCGCAGTCGACGTCGACACGACGGCTTTCGTCGCCAAGAACCTCGCCGAGAGGCTCTGTGGCCGGCTCGCCGCCGAGGGGCTCGCCTGTAGTTTCTTGGGGATCGAGGTTGAGACCTCGACCGGGAACCGGCTCGAGCGCCGCTGGGCGCACGACGGGGCGTGGACCCCGGCGCTCGTCGCCGAGCGGCTCCGTTGGCAGCTCGAAGCGTGGCTCGTCGGCCCCGGTCTTGCCGGAGGCGGGGACGGGACGAACGAAGAGGTCGGGATCGCGCGCGTCCGTCTCGTGCCGACCGACGTCGTCGCCGACACCGGCCGTCAACTCGCGCTGTGGGGGCGTCCACGGGCCGATGACGAGCGGGTCGCCCGGGCGTTCGCCCGGGTCCAGGGACTGCTTGGACCTGAGGAGGTCGTCCGGCCGCTGCTCGTCGGGGGACGGGAGCCGGCCGAGCGGGTCCGTTTCGTGCCGTTCGGCGATCCCGCGCCCGCGCGCCCCGACGACACCGCGCTGCCGTGGCCGGGGCAGCTCCCCAGCCCGAATCCGACCGTCGTGCCCCGGGAGCCGTATCCCGCGGAGGTGCTCGACCGCGACGGCCGTCGCGTCGGTGTGGACGGGCGGGGCACGCCGAGCGGGGTGCCGGCGAGCGTCGCCGTCGGGGGGCGACCGCCGTCACTCGTCGTCGCATGGGCCGGTCCCTGGCCGGTCGACGAGCAGTGGTGGGACACGGCGGCGCACCGCCGGCGGGCGCGGTTCCAGGTCGTCACGGCGGACGGGGGCGGCTATCTGCTCGCGATCGACCGGGGCCGCTGGGTCGTCGAGGGGAGCTACGACTGACCGCGACGCGCGCCGCGTCCCGGACAGCGAGAATCCCCACACCGACGCGAAAGGAAGGCCATGGAGCAAGGACCGAGCGGGGACCCGCATCCGGGGTCCTCAGGGCTCGCCTTCGCCAGTCTCGCCGAGATTACCCGGGCGCTCGAGGCCGGTGAGACGACGAGCGCCGAGCTGACGGCGACGCTCCTTGAGCGGATCGGCGCGATCGACGCCACCGGGCCGCGGCTCCACGCCGTCCTCGCCGTCGACGAGTCCGCCGGCGACGCGGCCCGTGCAACCGACGCCGAGCGCGCTTCGGGTGTCGTGCGCGGGCCGCTGCACGGGATCCCGGTGCTCGTGAAGGACAACCTCGACACGGCGGGGCTCGCCTCGACCGCGGGATCGCTCGCGCTCGCCTGCGCGCCACCGGTCCGTGACGCCGTCGTCGTTGGGGCGCTGCGCGACGCGGGTGCCGTCATCGTCGGCAAGACGAACCTCTCGGAGTGGGCGAACTTCCGGTCGGCGCGCTCGTCCTCGGGGTGGAGCGCGGTCGGCGGCCAGACACGCAACCCCCACGTGCTCGACCGCAGCCCGAGCGGCTCGTCGTCGGGCTCCGGCGCTGCCGTCGCCGCGGGGCTCGCCCCGGTCGCGGTCGGCACCGAGACCGACGGTTCGATCCTCAGCCCGGCGGCCGTCGCCGGGCTCGTTGGCCTGAAGCCAACGGTCGGCCTCGTGAGCCGGACGGGCGTCGTGCCGATCGCCGAGAGTCAGGACACGCCCGGACCGATGGCACGCTCGGTCCTCGACGCCGCGGCGCTTCTCGGCGTGATCGCCCGCGTCGACCCCGCCGACCCGGCCTGCGCCAACCGCCCGTCGGACCTGCCCGGCGACTACCGCCCGTTCTGCCGGCCGGACGGACTGCGCGGGGCGCGGATCGGTGTCCCGCGGCCCGCGGCGAGCGATCGGGCCCGGTTCCGTTTCTCCGGCTACCACGACGGCGCCGACGCGGTGTTCGCCCGGGCGCTGGCGGCGATGCGCGACGGCGGAGCCCGGGTCGTCGACGCGGTCGAGGTCCCCGGCGCGGAGCAGGAGCCGGACGCCGAGGACGAGCTCGTCGTGCTCTGCCACGAGTTCCACGCCGGCGCCGACCGCTATCTCGCGGCCCGTGCCGAGGCGGCCGGTGCCGGCCCCCGGTCGCTTTCCGAGGTGATCGCCTTCAACACCGCCCACGCCGACGCGGAACTGGTCCTTTTCGGCCAGGACCTGCTCGAGCGCGCCGTCGCGACGGCGGGACTCGACGACGAGGGCTACCGGGCCGCCCGGGCGCGCTGCGTGGCGAGCGCGCGGGCGAACGGGATCGACTACGCGCTCGACCGGGGCGGACTCGACGCGCTCGCGGTGCTCACGACCGCCCCGGCGTGGTGCATCGACCACGTGAACGGCGACACCTTCCTCGGGGCGGGGTACAGCATCGCCGCCGTCGCCGGTTACCCGTCGATCACGGTCCCGATTGGCACGGTGCACGGTCTCCCGGTCGGGCTGGCCCTCCTCGGCCGAGCGTGGAGCGAGGCCGTGCTGCTGCGGCTGGCCGCCGGCCTCGAGGCGCTGCTGGGGCTGTCGCTGCGCCCGGCGTACGCGCCCTCGAGCATTCTCGCCTAGGGTCCGCCGGGCGGTCGGGGATCGCGAGAGGGCAGGTGGAGCCCTCTAGCGAATCGAACATATGTTCGCTATCGTCGTCCGATCAGTTCGTTCAACCCGATCATCCCCTGGTCCGAGCTCGAACGTCGTCTCTCGGGGCGGCGGAACGGGCACACGCCTCCACGGGCCCCGGCGGAGCACGCGGGGGACCACGCGGTCTCCGCCGCGCCGGAAGGTCCCGGGATTCGCCGGGCCGAGGTGCCCTACGCGGAGTTGCACTGCCACTCGAACTTCAGCTTCCTCGATGGCGCCTCGAGCCCCGAGGCGCTCGCCGCGGAGGCGGCGCGCCTCGGGCTCGAGGCGCTCGCGCTCACCGACCACGACGGGTGCTACGGCGTCGTCCGCTTCGCCGCGGCGGCCCGGGAGCTCTCGCTGCGGACCGTCTTTGGTGCCGAGCTCTCGTTGCCAATCGGCTCTGCCCGCCGACCCGAGGCGCGGGCCGGCGCGATCGATCCCGAGTCCGCGCACCTCGTCGTGCTGGCGCGGGACCCCGAGGGGTACGCCCGGCTGTCGACGGCGATCGCCCGGGCCCATCTCGCCGGGGGGGAGAAGGGCCGGCCCGCTTTCGATCTCGGCCTCCTTTCCGAGGCCCACGGGGGTCACTGGTGCGTCCTCACCGGCTGCCGGCGCGGCGCCGTGCCGGCAGCGCTTGTCGCCGGGGGACCGGCCGCGGCGGCGCGCGAGCTCGCCCGCCTCGTCGAGGCGTTCGGCCGGGACAACGTCGCCGTCGAGCTGTTCGACCACAACACGCCGCTCGACGAGGCGCGCAACGACGCCCTCGCCGCGCTCGGCACCCGTGCCGGCGTCGACCTCGTCGCGACGACGAACGCGCACTACGCGACGCCGTCGGGCTACGCGCTGGCGACGGCGCTCGCCGCGGTCCGGGCCCGGCGCAGCCTCGAGGAGGTGGACGGCTGGCTCCCGGCCTGGGCCGGAGCGTCGCTGCGCTCGGGGGCCGAGCAGGCCCGACGGTTCCGCCGCTACCCCGGGGTGGTCGAGACGGCCGCCGAGCTCGGCCGGGAGTGCGCCTTCGACCTCCGGCTCATCGCCCCGGGCCTCCCGCCGTTCCCGGTGCCGCCCGGCACCGACGAGGCGGGATACCTGCGGATCCTCGTCGAGGCCGGCGGCACCCGCCGCTACGGCCGGCGCGGCGCGGCGCGCGTCCCCGGCGCCTGGGAGGCGATCGACCGGGAGCTCGGCATCATCGAGACGCTCGGCTTCCCCGGCTACTTCCTCGTCGTCTGGGACATCGTCGAGTTCTGCCGGCGGGAGAACATCTTCTGCCAGGGGCGCGGGTCGGCGGCGAACTCGGCGGTCTGTTACGCCCTCGGGATCACGAACGCCGACGCCGTCGCCCTCGGGCTGTTGTTCGAGCGGTTCCTGTCGCCCGCCCGCGACGGCCCGCCCGACATCGACCTCGACATCGAGTCCAGCCGGCGCGACGAGGTCATCGCCTACGTTTACGACCGTTACGGGCGGGAGCACGCCGCCCAGGTGGCAAACGTCATCACCTACCGCCCGCGCTCCGCGATCCGCGACGTCGCCCGGGCGCTCGGCTACCCGTCGGGAACCGTCGACACCTGGTCGGCGGCGGTCGGAAGGGCGTTCGTCGCGAGCATCGCCCACCCCGCGCCGCCGGGTGCCCGGCCCGAGGCCGACCCCGGCGAGCTGGGCGTCCCGCCGGAGGTGGTGCGCCTCGCGGCCGAGTTCGAGGGTTTCCCCCGGCATCTCGGCATCCACTCCGGGGGGATGGTGATCTGCGACCGGCCGGTGATCGCCGTCTGCCCGGTCGAGTGGGCCCGGCGGGAGGGGCGCTCGGTGCTCCAGTGGGACAAGGAGGACTGCGCGGCCGTCGGGCTCGTGAAGTTCGACCTATTGGGCCTCGGCATGCTCGAAGCGCTTCACCGCATGGTCGACCTCGTCGCCGAACGCCACGGCGACGAGGTCGAGCTCGCGACGATCCCCCAGGAGGACGCCGTCTACGACATGCTCGCCCGGGCGGATTCGATCGGAGTGTTCCAGGTCGAGAGCCGCGCCCAGATGGCGACGTTGCCGCGGCTGCGCCCCCGCGTCTTTTACGACCTCGTCGTCGAGGTCGCGCTCATCCGGCCGGGGCCGATCCAGGGCGGCTCGGTCCACCCGTACCTGCGCCGCCGCAACGGGGAGGAGGAGGTGCGCTACCTTCACCCCCTTTTGCGAAGGGCCCTCGAGAAGACGCTCGGCGTGCCGCTTTTCCAGGAGCAGCTGATGCAGATCGCGATCGACGTCGCCGGCTTCGACGCCGTCGAGGCGGACGAGCTCCGCCAGGCGATGAGCTCGAAGCGGTCCGCGGCGCGCATGGAGCGGCTGCGGGGGCGCCTCTACCAGGGGATGGCCGAACGCGGGATCACCGGCGAGGTGGCCGACACGATCTACGAGCAGCTCGCCGCCTTCGCCAACTTCGGCTTCCCCGAGTCGCACTCGGTCTCGTTCGCCTATCTCGTCTACGCCTCGGCGTGGTTCAAGCACCACTACCCGGCGGCGTTCCTCGCTGCCCTTTTGAACTCCCAGCCGATGGGGTTCTGGTCGCCCGAGAGCCTCGTGGCCGACGCCCGTCGCCACGGGGTCGCGACGCTGCGCCCCGACGTGAACGCGAGCGCCGCCGCGGCGACGCTCGTCGACGACCCGGGACGCGCCGGGGCGACGGCGGTCCGGCTCGGCCTCGCCTCGATCCGGGGGATCGGCGCCGGGCTCGCCGGGCGGATCGCCGCCGGGGCGCCGTATGCGAGCATCGACGACCTCGCGCGCCGGATCGGGCCGACCCGCCCGCAGCTCGAGTCGCTGGCGACGGCGGACGCCCTCGCCGGGCTCGGCGCCCTCGACCGGCCGGGCCGCGCCGGGGCGACCTCGCGCCGGGCGGCGCTGTGGGCCGCGGGCGTGCTCGCCGACGGGAGCCCCGCCCGCCTGCCCGGCATGGTCCCCGGGGCGGTCGCCCCGGCGCTGCCGGCGATGGACGAGGTCGACGTCCTCGCCGCCGATCTCTGGGCGACGGGCGTCTCGACCGAGAGCCACCCCGTCGCGCCGCTGCGGGAGTGGCTCGCCCGCCAGGGCGTGGCCCCGGCGGCCTCGCTCGTCGAGGTGGACGGGCCCGCCAGGGTGCGCGTGGCGGGGATCGTCACCCACCGCCAGCGGCCCTCGACCGCCGGCGGGACGGTGTTCGTCAACCTCGAGGACGAGACGGGGGTGGTCAACGTCATCTGCTCGCCGGGGCTGTGGGCCCACCACCGGGGGGCCGTCGCCTCGGCCCCGGCGCTCCTTGTCCGTGGTCGGCTCGAGGGCGCCGGTGCGGCCCGGTCGGTCGTCGCCGAGCGCCTCGAGGTGCTCGAGCTCAACATGGCGGTCGGCCGCTCCCGCGACTTCCGCTGACCGTCCACCGGAAAACCCCCCAGCACGCAGCGTGTTCGCGCACTCACGCTCCGCGGGGAGAGCATCCACCACCACCACTCCACGTGCTGATACCGTTTTGTCAGACATCAAGCGCGAAAGAGCTAGCCAGAGGATCGTTGACCACACAAGGTGGCCAAGGCGGATTTCACCTTGACCGAGAGTGGTCAGTAGTGCCACACTGCGTGGTATGCAGAACACCACAGAGGCCGAGCTCGGCCAGACGACCGAGACACTGGGCCAGATGGTCCAGCTCGGCGAATGGGTGATCGAAGCAAAGACGCTGAGCGGGGAGGGCACACCGATCGACGAGGTGCTCGCCCGCGGCGGCACCTTCTACGGGCGCGAGGTACTCAACGCCTGGCGCTTCCTGCCTCCGACCGGCTGGCGACTCATCTACGAAGACCAGATCAACCGCGTCTACTGCGCGCGCGAACCCGGGGCCGAGGGCGAATGGGCGCTCGCGCCCTTGAAGCTCGAATCCGGGGTCTGGCGTGCCGGCAGCGCCGGTCGCAACCTGCGGGCGATCGTGACGAGCATGTCGCCGACGAGGAACCTCGAGCTCATGTGGCCGGTCGAGCAGGTCATCGTGCGCGGATCGGCGCCCCAGCTCTACGCCAAGGTGAAGAACACGAGCACCGAGCTGTGGTCCGCCGACGGCGAGAAGCCCCTGGAGGTCGTCGCCTGGCTGCTCGAGCTGCCTACGAACCGCCGTCTGCTCGCCTCGCGCGACGACGAAGTCGCCTCGGGTCCGAACCGTCCCGGCAAGACGATCCTCGTCCCGCCCGGTGCGGCGATCGAGGTCCCCGTCAGGTTGGCGACGATCGCCCCGGAGAGCTTGCTCCCCGGCACGTACGGGATCATCGGGCGCCTCGAGCGGCTCGGCCTGACCTCGACGACCGGAACGGTCGTCGTCGTCGAGCGCTGATCGCAACCTCTGATCAAGAAAGCCCGGCCGATGGCCGGGCTTTCTTGATCAACGGGCTCAGTCGTCGAGCTTGAAGTCGCCCCCGGTCGCCGGGCCCGAGGCGGGCGGCGCGTCCGGCGACGCCTCGGCCGCGGCGGCCGCGGCCTGGGCCGCCTCGTGGTCCTTCAGGGCGGCGACGAGCCGGTCGATCTCGGACGACGTGTTCGAATCAGCGGTCCCGGTGCGCTGGGCGTAGAGGGCGGCACCGAGGTCGCGGAACATCGCGTCCTGCTCGCGCTTGGCCTTCGCCTCGTCGATCTTGGCCTGCCCGGCCTTGGCCGCCTGCTGGGCCTTCTGGGCCGCCTGGGCGGCGCCTTGCTTCACCTTGTCCATGAACGGCATGTTTCCTCCTCGTCGGAACACCTTCGGACACTAGAGCCTGTCGATGAGACCACCACCCTGCCGCAGGCCGCGCTTGTCGTCGGTGTTGCGCTCCTCGGTCTCCAGGTTGAAATGCAGCGTCGACTGCAGGATCACCGGCCCGCTTCCCGAGAGGGAGATCATGCTCAGTCCCTGACCGCCGAATGCGGCGGTCATCACGGTCTGCATGTTGAGGGCACCGACGTAGTCGACGCCGTACTCGACGGTCTCGGCGAAGGCGACGAGCGCGCCGGCGTGCACCTGGATCTTGCCGCCGTAGTTGGCGGGGTCGAGGTCGACGAGCGTCCCGCCGCCGGCGACGAGGAGGGTTCCGGTCCCGGTGAAGTGCTCGAGGATGTAGCCCTCGCCGCTGCGCCGGCCGGAACGGAACTTGGAGAGCGCGATGCCGAACTTGACGCTCTCCTCGGCACAGACGAAGGCCTCTTTCTCGGTCATCCAGCCAGTCGATCCATCGAGCTCGATCGTGCGCATCTGGCCCGGGAGGTTCCCCCCGAACGCGACGAGTCCCGAGCCGCCTTCGGGGCGGAACCACTGGAAGGCGAGGCTCTGGCCGCTGAGCACGCGCTTGCCGACGTCGGTCGCGGTCGACAGCGCCTGCTGAAGCAGCCCACCTTTCTTTGCCGGTGCTCCGCTGGAATCTCCGGCACCGGGCGGCGTGCTGAGCCGCGTCTCCATCGAGACGTTCGTCGTCTTCCAGCGGAACTTGTTCGCGTTCGAGTAGATCGCCTGGCCCTGTTCGAGCTGGCAGGTCACCGACTGGGCGAGTTCTCCGGTGATCTTCATCTTGATGGTCACGACCGACCTCCCTGGGGCGAATGGCACGTGATGGCGGAGCCGACGGTAACGCACCGCGCAGCGGCCGGTCGGGGCGATCCCGCCGTTTGCACCTGGTCGCTGGCTGCCATGACGGCATCATGCTCGCGCGCCGTCCCGGGCTCCGCTCGGGGAAGGGGCGAGCCCGCCCGCACCGCCCGCACGGTGGCGGCCGGGGGTGGCGTCGCTAGTCTCGCCTCGTGATCGCGAGTTGGCCCTCGTCCCCAGTCACGGCGGTCCGGGCCCCGCGCGATCTACGATCTTGCGGCACCACGCGAGGAGGTTCATATGCGGCGCCGACATGAAGCCGAGCCCCCGCCTCCGCCGGCCCCGGTCGTCTGGCAGATGGCGCCGGCCACGTCCGGCGAGGTCGACCCGGACATCGCCCACCAGCTCGCGGAGATCGACCGTCGTGTCCAGCGGATCGCGTCCGACCGGCCCGAAGGCAGCGACCTCAACACGCTGGCCGTCGCCATCCACGATCTCATTGAGTGCATCCGGGAGTTGCACCGGGCGCCGTAGGGATCGATCCGCCAACCGCCTTGGGTCGCGGACCCGCGTCCGGCGGGCGTCCGCGCACCTTCGCGGGGCGCCTCACGTCGCGTCCGGGCCGCCTGATCCGCGCCGGCTCGCCGCGGCTCGCCCGAGGAGGTCGATGACCTCGGCGTCCGTCGTCTGGGTGAAGTTCTCGTACCACTCGCCGACGGCGTTGAAACCGGCCGGCGCCATGAGACAGACGAGCTCGTCGACCGAGCCGGCGAGCTCGGGCAGCGATTCTGCCGGGGCGACGGGGACGGCGAGGACGATCCGCGCGGCGCCGGAGGCGCGGGCGACCTGACAGGCGGCGCGCGTCGTCGCGCCGGTCGCGACCCCGTCGTCAACGACGATGACGGTGTGGCCCGCGAGGCGGACGCCGGCCCGGCCGGAGCGGAAGAGCGCCGCCCGCCGTTCGACCTCGGCGGCTTCGCGCCGTTCGATCCTGGCGAGCTCCTCGTCGCCGATCCCGGTGGCGAGGGCGAGGGCCGAGTTGAGCACTCGGACGCCGTGTTCGCCGACCGCCCCCACGGCGAGCTCGGGTTGCCAGGGCGCGCCGAGCTTGCGGACGACGATCACGTCGAGCGGCAGACCGAGTGCCGTGGCGATCTCGAAGGCGACGGGGACGCCCCCCCGGGGTAGTGCGGCGACGACGGTGGTGGTCGCCCGGTACTCCTCGAGACAGGCGGCGAGACCGCGCCCCGCCTCGGTGCGGTCGACGAACCGCCCGCCTTGTCGCGCCCGCGCGTCGCTCATCGCGACGCGATTCTCGCCGATTGGCGGCAGGCGCGTCGCCGGGGTCACCCGTCGCCGGCGGGGGGCGTGATGATCGTCGGCTCCACGTCGACCACGGTCCGCAGGCTGTTCGCCACGTAGCACTCGCGGTGCGCAAGCTCGACGAGACGTCGCACGCGGGCCTCGTCGACCGGACCGCCGAAGGCGATCCGGGGGCGCAGGCGGATCCTCGTCAGGCGCACCGGGGGGTCGTCCTCCGGCATTTCACCGACGGCGTCGTCCTCGTAGCCGACGACGTCGAGCCGCGCCCGGGCGGCGACGGCGAGAAACGACAACAGCTGACACGACGCAGCCGCCAGGACGATGAGCTCTTCCGGGTTCCAGGCCGAGGCTTCGCCGCGGAACGCGGGGTCCGCGGATATCGCCAGTCGCGCCTGTCCGTTCGACGCCTCGTGGGCGCGCCCGTATCGCTCGTAGCCCGATCCCGTGGATCCGGACCACGAGCAGTGGACGTCGTATCGGTGGGTGAAGGTCATGCGGAGATCCTTGCCGGAACGTGAGGTCACGCCGGCCCGCAAGCCGTAGGACCCCCCGTCGGCCGTTCCGGGCGACTCCACGCGACGAGATCACCAGCTCACAGGGCATGCTTGACAAGTTCATCAATCAAGACGATAAATTCGCGTGACTTAGTCGTCAATCGGCGGGGAAGGGCCTGCCGGACTGGAGGAGAGATGTCTCGACGAGTCGGGATTCCGCTGGGCATGACGTTCGTCTGCCTTTTGACCGTCGCGTGCAGCACCGCCGGTGCTGCCGTCGCGGGCAGGGCGCAGTCGGGTCTCGCCGCCTCGGCTCGGCCGGCACCGGGAGGCGTGCTCAGTACCGAGACCGACGTAACGACGACGAAGGCGGTCACGCTGAACGGGGCGGGCGCCAACTCGATCGAGCCCTTCTTCCAGCGCGTGTTCTACGACTACAACAAGCTGGACCCGCTGACGACGGTCACCTACTCGCCGGCCGGCAGCAGCGTCGGGATCACCGACATCGAACAGAACACGGTCAACTTCGGCGACTCGGAGGTCCCGATGGCGGCGACGGACCTTGCACTGGAGACCGCCGGTCCGATCCTGCAGATCCCCGTTGACCTCGGGGGCGTGGCGATCAGTTACAACATCCCGGGAATCGGCAAGCAACGGCTGAAGCTCGACGGGCCCACGCTGGCGGGGATCTTCGACGGGACCATCACGAACTGGGATGACGCGGCGATCGCCCAGGCCTCGGGTATCACGGACCTGCCGGACCTGCGGATCGTCCCCGTGCACCGCGCGGATTCCTCGGGCCCGGGCTACGACCTCGACCAGTACCTCATCGACACCGCTCCCGCCTGGGTCAGTGCGATCGGCACCTCGACGCCGTCCAAGACGTGGCCGCTCGCCAAGGTCGGCGTGGGCGAACAGCTCAACACGGGCGTCGCCACCTACATCTCCCAGACGCGGGGCGCAATTGGCTACATCGAATACGCCTACGCCTACGAATCGCACTTCACGAACGTGGCACTGAAGAACGCCGACGGTGCGTTCGTTGTGCCGACCGAACGGTCCATCGCCCTCGCTGGAGCGAACGCGACGGCTCTCACCCCGTTCGACTTCAACGTCGTCAACGAACCCGGGACCGGCACGTACCCACTCGCCAACTTCAGCTGGACGCTCGCGTACCGGCAGCAGCCGAACCTCGCCGAGGGCATCGCGCTCGGCAAGTTGCTCTACTGGGTTGTCACCAAGGGCCAGCGTGCCGCCGCTGCTCTCGGCTACGCGCCCCTGCCGGCGAACGTTCAACGGCTCTCGATACTGGACATCGAGCGTCTGGAGAACTCGGCGGGCAAGAAGATCTTTGCCTCCTGAGCGCTGTGTGATCTCCCGATGAGCGACCAACTGTCGGGGGCGTTGCGCGCACCGGATCCCGCCCTCGGAGCACGTCAAGCGCTCGTGCGCCGGAGGCGTGGATCCGGCGGCCGCGTCTACGCCGCGGCGCGCTGGATGGCGGCGGGACTGTTCGCCGCGCTCCTCGTCAGCCTCGTGGTCGTCATGGCGAACGACGCGAGCCAGGCGTTTGGGCGCTCGGGGATCGGCTTCATCTGGTCGGGGACCTGGAATCCCGCCGCCAACGAGTACGGCGCCGGAATCCTCGTCGTCGGCACGATCGTCACGACCGCGGTGGCGATGCTGCTCGTCATACCGGTCGGGCTCGGAGCCGCGGCGTTCCTCGCCGAGTTCGCGCCGCGCTGGCTTGCCGGGGCGTTCTCGGCCGCGGTCGACCTCCTCGCCGCGATCCCGAGCATCGTCGTCGGTCTGTGGGGGCTCATCGTCCTGTCCCCGCTGTTCGCTGGTGACGTCGAGCCGTTCCTCGGTGCGGTGCCGGTCGTCGAGTGGTTCTTCCACGGTCCCGCGTACGGGCCGAGCGTGCTGCTCGCCTCGGTCGTCCTCGCGGTGATGACCCTCCCGACGATGGTCGCCCTCAGCCGGACGGCGTTGCGCGGCGTGCCCCTGGCCGACCGCGAGGCAGCCCTCGCCCTCGGCGCGACCCGCTGGCAGGTCGTCCGCAAGGTCGTGATCCCGGGCGCGCGTTCAGGTGTCGCCGCTGCCATCACGCTGGCGATCGGGCGCGCGCTCGGCGAGAGCATCGCCGTGGCGATGGTGATCGGCAACAACCCTTCGATTCCGCACTCGCTCCTCGCGCCGGGGGCCACGCTCGGCTCGGCGATCATCAACCAGTTCGCCGAGGCCAGTCCCGGCCTCGGGGCGAGCTCGATCGTGGCCTTGGCGGTCGTTCTTCTCGCGCTCACCGTCGCGGTCAACCTCGGTGGTCAAGCGCTTCTGCGTGCGAACGCGACGCGCCGGGCCCTAAGGGGCGTCGAGTCGAAATGAACCGCTTCCGGGTAGCCGTCGCAGTCGGTGGCGCCGATTCGGTTCTCGTTGGCGACGACGAACGGCGGGTGTTGGGTCGAAGTCGGGCCTTCGTGCAGGATGCCGCACGCCGTTCGCTCTGGCGACGTCGCCTTGCCGGCCGCGCCGGGAGGCTCGCCTGCGCACTGGCGCTCGTGGTCGGATTGGCGCCGCTTGTCGCCGAGCTCGCCTACACGACCGCGCGGGGCGTCAGGGGAATCTCTTTCGGTTTCTTCGTGCACGCCCCCACGCCGCCGGGCATTCCCGGTGGCGGGATCTCCACGGCGATCGTCGGCACGGCGCAGATCATCGGGCTGGCGCTCGCTGTCGCCGTCCCGGTGGGTCTTTGCGCGGCGTTGTTCCTGTACGAGCGACCTGGCCGGCTCGCCACAGGGCTCCGGTTCAGCGCCGACGTCCTTGCCGGCGTCCCCTCGATCGTCATCGGCATCTTCGCCTACGCGCTCGTCGTGCGCGGCCTGCACCACTTCTCCGACCTGGCGGCGAGTTTCGCCATCGCCGTTCTGATGGTGCCGATCATGATCCGCGCCAACGAGGAGGCGATGCGGACGGTGCCGGTCGACCTGTGGGAAGCAGGTGTCGCGCTCGGAGCCCGCCGCTCACGGGTCGCTCGTTCGGTCGTGGTGCGCTCTGCCGTGCCGGGGCTCGTCTCGGGCAACCTGCTCGCCGTGGCCCGCGGCGTGGGGGAGACCGCGCCGTTGCTGTTCACGGTCGCGGCCCCGACTGCGGCGATGACCCTGCTCATCTTCTCGGAAGGCACCGAGGCGCTGCCCGCCGCCCAGGAGACGGCGTGGGCGACCGCCTTCGTCCTACTGGCTTTCGTATTCGCGCTGAGCGTGACGTCACGGGTGGTGGCGTGGGGCCTCACCCGCAGGGCGCGATGACGTGGACGGAGAGGACGAGATGACCGAGAACGATCGAACGATCGCCGTTGACGAGATCGGGTCCCCCGGTCCGCGGCACCCTTCGGGCGTGACGACGCTCGGATCGGTGGCGGCCCGCTCCGCCGCTACCCGACGTCCCGCCGACCTATCGGCCGCGGCGGCGGTCACCCTCGAACACGTGAGCGTCTCGTTCGGGCGCCAGGTCGCGGTGCGCGACGTCACCCTCGAGCTGCCCGCCCGGCAGGTGACCGCCCTTGTCGGCCCGTCGGGGTGCGGGAAGACCACCCTGCTGCGGGCCATCAACCGGCTCCACGACCACACGGGCGGACGGGTCGACGGGTCGATCAGGATCGGCGATCTCGACGTCTACGCACCGAGCACCCCGCCGGAGCTCGTCCGCGGCCGGATCGGCATGGTCTTCCAGCGGCCGAACCCGTTCCCGACGATGAGTATTTACGACAACGTCGTGGCGGGGCTGCGGTTCAACGGCATCCGGAGAAAGTCGCTCCTCAAAGACGCCGCCGAATCCGCGTTGCGGCACGCCGCACTGTGGGACATCGTCAAAGACCAGCTGCACGCGCCCGCCGTCCGTCTTTCCGGCGGCCAGCAACAGCGCCTTTGCATCGCCCGGGCGCTCGCCGTCTATCCGGAGATCCTCTTGATGGACGAACCGTGCTCGGCGCTCGACCCGATCGCCACCGCGAAGATCGAGGACCTCATCACCGCACTGTCGCCGGACGTCACGATCGTCCTCGTCACCCACAACATGTTCCAGGCAGCCCGCGTCGCGGACCGTGCCGCGGTGTTCCTGCTCGGCGACGACCGCGTCGGCGAGCTCGTCGAGACGGGACCGACCGCCGAGGTCTTTACCTCGCCGTTCGACCCGCGGACGACGGCCTACGTCGAGGGGCGGGTCGGGTAAGGATCCTGCCGGCGGTGCGCCCGGGCCGGAAGCGGGCGGGCGATGTCGGCTTGTACGCTCGACCCGGACAACGCGACAAGGGAGAGACGATGGCAGCACTCGAGCTGTCGACGGTCGTGCTCGAGATTCCGGACGAGCTCAACGTGATCGTCGGACAATCGCATTTCATCAAGACCGTCGAGGATCTCCACGAGGTCCTCGTCGGGACGAGCCCGCATCTGCGATTCGGCGTCGCCTTCTGCGAAGCCTCGGGCAAGCGGCTCGTCCGCACCTCGGGCAACGACGACGAGCTCGTCGCGCTGGCGACGAACGGCGCCTCGGCGATCGGCGCCGGGCACTGTTTCGTCGTCTTCCTGCGTGACGGCTACCCGGTGAACGTGCTCAACCAGATCAAGCAGGTGGCCGAGGTCTGCTCGGTCTTCTGCGCGACGGCGAACCCCGTCGAGGTGATCGTCGCCGAGACCGCGCTCGGCCGGGGAGTGCTCGGCGTGGTGGACGGGGGCGCGCCGCTCGGGGTCGAGACGACGGAGGATGTCGCGGACAGGATTGGTCTGCTGCGGGCGATCGGCTACAAGTTGGGCGGATCCTGAGCGGGCGCGCGCCGCGGTCAGCCTCGCGTGTCCAGGCGCCGGCGGATCGCCGCCGGGTAGTCGGGGAAGTAGTCGGCGATCTGGTCGAGCCGGAACCTCCGGAGGATCGAGGTCGGCGGCTCGTTCTCGAGCAGGAAAGCGAACGATTCCTCAACGAGACGCGCGCCATCCACGTCCTCGCGTCCGAGAGCGGCGGCGTAGCCGGTGGGGATCGCGACGATGTGGGTCGTCGTGGTTCCGCCGCGTTCCACGTCCACCCGGTATGTCCCATCGGACTGGGCGACGACGCTGACCTCGTCCATCGCCGCGATGGTAGCGGTGGACGTCGTGGGCCCAAGGGCGCGGGTCGCCCCGGCGTCGGCGGGGGCCATCGTCCGCGCCGGTAGAACGGAGCGGATCACGCGGGACGCGAACGAAAGGAGCCGGAGTTGGAAACCGGAGAGGGCGGCACCCACGAACGCAGCCGGATCGCGACGGTGCTCTTCGAGGACTTCGAGCCGCTCGACGTGTTCGGGCCGCTCGAGGTCTTCGGCGTGTCAGAGCGCTTCGATGTGAGCTTGTTGGGACCGGATGCGGAACCGGTGCGCAGTTCGCTGGACCAGCGCGTCGTCGCCGATCTCGCATGGCGCGACGCCCCGCCACCGGAGATCGTGCTCGTGCCCGGCGGGATCGGCACGCGCCGCCTCGTCGAAGACGACGGGTTCCTCTCCTGGCTCGCCGCCTGGTCCTCGTCCGCGACCTACGTCACGTCGGTGTGTACGGGATCGGGCGTGCTCGCCCGGGCCGGGCTGCTCGACGGCTACCGCGCCACCTCGAACAAGCAGGCGTTCGCCTGGGCGAGCTCGCAGAGCGACCGCGTCGAATGGGTGGCCGAGGCCCGCTGGGTCGCCGATCGTGACCGGTGGACGTCGTCGGGTGTCGCCGCGGGCATGGACATGGCGCTGGCGCTTGTTGCTCATTTGCACGGTGAGACGTTCGCCTCGCGGGTCGCGGACGGGATCGAGCTCGAATGGCACCGCGACGCGACCTGGGATCCGTTCGCCGCGAGGGTCGGTCTCGACCCCGGCTGACCCTACGGGCGCCGCGGTTCTGCCCACCACGCGGTCGCCGCCTGCCGGGAGATCGCGGTGCCGCCGCGGTCTTAGATCGATCGGCCGATCAGCTCCCCGACGCCGCTGACGACCGTGACGTTGGGGCGCTTCTCGGGTAGTGCTCGGCCCGCCGACACCCACACCGCGGAGAGCCCGGCGTCGAGGGCCCCGATGATGTCGCGCTCCCAGCTGTCCCCGACCATGACGGCCGACGCCGCCTTCGCGTCGAGTTGCGCAAGGGTGAGGGCGAAGACGTCGGGGTCAGGTTTGCCGAGACCGACCTCGCCGGAGATGACGACGGCGTCGAAACAGTCGGCGAGGCCGGTTTTCTCTATCTTCAGCCGCTGGATGTCGGCCGGTCCGTTAGTGAGCATCCCGAGACGGCATCGCCCCTGGAGGGAGTGGACGAACTCGGCGGCACCCTCGATGAGCGGATGACCGCGTCGCTGCGATTCGACGTAGGTGTCCGAAAGGCGCGTCGCGAGCGTCGGATCGTCGATGCCGAGCTCGGCGAGGGCGGCGCGCCAGGCCTCCTGTCGGTAGGCGGGGACCCACTCGTGGACTTCGTCGAGGATCGAGGGGCTGCCGTCGAACGTGGCCCACAGGCCCTCCCACGACGCGATCCCGAGCCGGTTACAGAGCGGGTAGTCGGGCGCGGCGCGCCAGATCCGGCGGGCGGTCGCCAGGACGACCGCGGCGATCCCTTCGGGATCCCGACCCCGGACGAGCTCGGCGGCCCGTCGCAGCGAGGCCCGCGCCACCGCCTCCTCGACGATCAGCGTGTCGTCGAGATCGAGGATGACCGCCTGGGAGACCACGTCCGCAAACATACCGAGGCACCGATGCCGTAAGCCACTGTGACTGGGCCAGTCGCCGCCGTCCCGCCCCGGCCCTCGTCGACCGGCGGGCGAGGTGCGCGTTGATGCACCCGGAACTGTCCAATTCTGTCACCGAGCCGTCTTCCGCTCGCGACCGGCGTCGCCGGCGGGAATCGGGCATGCGTACGGGATCGACTCCGGTCGCCCGTAGGAGGGCGTCGGGTCGCTTGTCCGTCGCTCGAGATGGGAGCCGGTTTGGCGATGGATTCAGATCGCCGGCACGCTCACCGCCGGCTCGAACGTGCCGAGCTCACCGCATGCGTGACCGGTTACGGCGTTCCCGCCTCATTCTGAGAATTGAGAGGATCCGCCTGAAGATGTACGCCATGCCCGCAAGCTACCGCTTCCGCGTACCGAATCGGACGGGTGGACGGGCCGTGGTGTCAACGCGGATCAGCGGAGGACGGATCGCGCCGTGCGCGGTGCCGCGCTGACCGGGAGCGCCCCCTAATGTCCCGAAGGATCCTCGTCCTCGATCTCGCCCACGATTTGGGGTCTTGGCCCCATGAACACCTCGAGGATCGTGTTGGAGGACGGTGGGGGAGGCGGCATTCGGTCAACCGCCGCCTCGGCAGCGAGGAGCTCGGGATTGGACTCCATCTCCTCGAGCGACACCTCGTCTTCGAGGCGGCTGTTTTCGACTTGCCGGTCTCGCCGGAAGATCCGCATGTCTGGCACGTTAACGCCGGGCCCGCCAAGGTCGCTCGGCCAGACCGCCGAAGACACGGATCCCGAAGGGCCAATCGATCCCGCGTCGCGGCGGTGCCCAGCGCTGGCGCCGGACTCGGACCTTGTTCGGGAGCCTCGGTCCGATGCCGAGATGGCCGTCACCCAAGTCCCGGCATTCGGCTAGTTTTCCGCGCATGTCGGACGAGATCGAGCCTTCGGGCATGGCGGGGAGCACCGAGGAAGAGCTGACGAAGCCGACCCGAAGACCTTCGCGACGGGGACGCAGGATCATCACCGTCGTCGTCGCCGTCTGCCTCGTGGGTGGGGGCATCGGCGCGGCGGTCGCCGTCACCAGCAGCTCGGGCGTTTCATCGAATCCGGCGGCGGCGGTCCGCAAACTGCTCGACGCGGCGAACCACCGAGACCTGATCGGCGCCCTCGACGCGATCGTGCCGGGTGAGCGGGTGCCGATCGAGCCGGGCATGTTGGGACTGATCGCTCAGCTCGAACGGCTGGACGTGCTGTCCCGCAACACGAACCTCAAAGACGTCGGTGGTCTGTCATTGCATTTCTCAGAGATCAAGACCGCGACGACGATGCTCAGCTTCAACGTCGCTGCCGTTGCCATCACGAGCGGGACGGTGACGGGGTCATTCGACGCGACGTCGCTGCCGATCGGCTCCTTCGTGAGCCGCCTCACCCGCGGCCGGCTCACCGGGCAGAAGGAATCCTCGACGAGCTCGGTCACGACGGGTCGCGAGGCGATCGTGACCGAGCAGGTCAATGGGACCTGGTATGTGAGCCTCGGTTACACGATCGCCTACGACGCACTCCGGTCGACGGACCGCCCTGCCAACCTGCCCCCGACGAACGAGGCCGTGAGCGCGCCCGGCAGCAGTACGCCGGAGGGCGCGGTGGCCACGCTGCTAAACGACGCCGTCGGGTTCAACCTCCGTGGGGTCATCGCCGACCTGCCACCCGGAGAGATGGGGGCGCTCCAGAGCTATGCGCCGCGCTTCCTCGGCAAGGCGGACCACTCGCTGGCGAAGACCCGTTCCGAGGTGACCATGCGGATCTCGCACATGTTGCTGTCGGGCTCGCCGATCGCCGGCGGAACGCTTGTCAAGGTGAGCGACCTCGGACTTTCGGCGACCGTCGAAGGCATCACCTTGACCTACAAGGGCGGCTGTCTGACCCACTCGTACCTCGGCCGATCGGTCCGCCGCTGCCCGTCGCCCGCCATGACCGCTACGGCGGACAAGAAGCTCATCGCGGTCCTGCCGCGGTCGCTCCGCGGGCTCGTCACGCGACTGATGAAGGACCACCCGTCCTTCGGGTTCGTGACCGTGGAGGACAACGGCCGGTGGTTCGTGAGCCCCGTGGCAACGATGCTCGACGCCCTGAACGGGACCCTGTCGATCCTCCAGCCGCAGGATCTCGGGGCGATCGCGTCACTGGCCGAGAATCCGGCGGAGCTGCACACCATCGAGACCTCGGTCGAGCAGCTCCTGTACGGCGCGCTGGCATCGGGGAGCTCCACGTTCTGACCGGTTGAGCCCCCGGATGCGGGACGGCCGGGGAAGGGTCCGCGCAGCCGGGGGCCCTCGGCCTCCGGAGAGCCGGTCGCGCGACGCCGCGCGACCGGCTGCATCGTCGGGCGACACGGCCTCCGGGCGCGCTCTACCCGCATCACGGCGGTTCTATGTTGAGCACCGCCGCGACAAGGAGGCGGAAGATGGGAGTCGGGCGGCGCGGACGGGTATGTGGCCGCGGGCGCGGTCCGGGAGTGACCGGACGCCGGATCGCCGGGACCCGCCGACTGGCTCCAGCGGTGCTGACGTTGCTCGCCGGGCTCGCCGGAGGCCTCTTCCCCGCCGGGCCCGGCGTCACGGCGTCGCCGATCCCGGCGCCGGGGGTGGTGGGATCCGTGCAAGCCGAACGCGTCTCTCAGGCGGCGCAGGCACAGACTGCACCGCAACCGGGATTCGCGCTCGAGTCGCTTCGGGCGAGCCGGGTGGCCAAGCCCGCCTACTTGGTGGACGTGCTCTACCCGCGGCTGACCGGACTGCCCGGTCGCGTCGAGGCGCGGATCAATGCCCGGATCACCGCCTTCGTCGACGAGACCGCGGCGCGCTTCAAGGCGGAGGTGAAGGCCCTCCCGAGCCTGCCCCCGGCGATCGCCGCCGGGCCGTCGACGCTGATCGGCGGCGTGACGACGGATTTCGACAGCGCCCAGATCGTCTCGGTGAGCTTCTCTGAGTACACCTACCCCTCCGGGGCGGCTCACGGCATCACGGTCAACACGACGTTCAACTTCGACGCGCTGACCGGGCGGCAGTACCGGCTGGCCGACCTCTTCACCCCGTCCTCGCGCTGGCTCGTCGCACTGTCGCGGGCGAGTCGACGCGCGCTTCACGGGCTCTTCGACAGCGCCGCCTTGATGACGGTGTGGATCGATCCCGGTACGACGCCCAAGGCGTCGAATTTCGCCGCCTGGTCGATCACGCCCTGGGGTCTGCAGATCACCTTCGGCGACTACCAGGTAGCCTCGTACGCGGCCGGCATGCCGCAGATCACGATTCCCTACGCCTCGCTCGCCGGGATCGCGCGGGCCTCGGGCCCGCTCGCGCTCGCCGCCCAGGAGGCCGCCTCGGAGGCCGCGGGTCCGTCGCGTATGCCGCTTTTGCCGGAGGTGAGCCAGCCCGCCTCGGGGGAGTGCTACCGGCCGCTGCTCGTCGAAGCGAAGGGGCCGATCCCTACCTTGTTCATGTGCCCGGATGGACGCATCAACGTCGCCGCGTGGGACGATCTTTCCCAGTCCCTTGACGGCGCGGGGACGGCTGGGCTGCGGATGATCACCCTTTCGGGTACGCCGTCACCGGCGACCGTCCGCGCCGTCATGTGTGCCGACCTCGGACCGGGCACGTTCGTCGACGCGAGCACCGAGGTCGCGGTGGAGCGGCTCGCCGCCAAATACCACGGCTGGCGGTTCCCGTCTCCGCCGGCGGCGGGATTCCCCGGGTTCTGTCACGAGGGGAGGTAGGCGGCAGATGACAACGCCGGCCGTTGGACCACGGCGTTTGACGCGCCCTGACCCGCCGCCAAGACTGACGACGGAACCCGGATCCTAGGTGCCGGGTGATGACAACGAGGAATCGCCGCTCCTCGTCCCGGGGGGATCGCCGGTGAGAGCACGCTTCGACGCCGTCCCCGACGCCACGGTCATCGCATGCCCGCGCGACCCTGGTTCTCAGTTCATGTGCTCGACGCGGGCTTCCACCGCCCGCCGGGTGGCCGATCGCATCCCGGCGCCATGCCTCGACGACCGCGGGGTCGGGCGGCGCCGGCCGAGGGTCGCGCGAATCGTCCGTCGCCGCTGTCGAGATAGGAGACCTTGATGCGTGTCCGACTTGTCGAGCCCCGTCCGGCCGGCCACAACGTCTACGACCGCGCGCTCCTGCCCCGGCTGGGCCTCCCGCTCATGGGCAAGATGCTCACCGATGCTGGCCATGACGTCCGCGTCTACTGCGAGATGCTCTCGCCGATCGACTTGGAGGACTGCCTGCGCGCCGATCTCGTCGGTATCTCCTCGACGACTGCCACCTCTCCTGACGCCTACCGCCTCGCCGAGGTCCTCGGCGAGGCGGGGGTGCCGGTCGTGCTCGGCGGCCCGCACGTGACCTTCCGTTCCGACGAGGCGCTCACCCATGCGCCGTTCGTCGTGCGCGGTGAGGGTGAGTCGACGCTCGTGGAGTTCGTCTCCGCGCTCGGCGAGGGTCGGGCGCTCGAGTCGGTCCTCGGGCTGTCCTACATCGCCGAGGGGGGCGAGCCGTGTCACAATCCGGCCCGGCCGCGTTGTTCGCAAGAGGAGTTCGAGCGCCTGCCGATCCCGGACCTGACGCTCATCGAAGGGCACGCGCGCATGACGACGAAGCCGATCATGACCCAGTGGGGCTGTCCTTTCGACTGCGAGTTCTGCGGTGTGACGGCGATGTTCTCCCGGGTCGTGCGGCACCGGCGCCCTGAGCAGGTGATCGAGGAGCTCGCCGGGCTCCAGGCGGACAGGGTCTTTTTCCACGACGACAACTTCGTCGTCAACAAGACCCGGACGGCGCGGCTTCTCAACGCCATGCTCGCAACGGGGAACACCCCCGCCTGGTTCGCCCAGGTCCGTTCGGAGACGGGCCTGCGCTCGCTCGCCCACCAGGAGGCCGACGACGACTTCCTCGACCTCATGCACCGGGCGGGCTGCAAGATGGTGATGATCGGCATCGAGGCGATCACCGACGCGGGACTCGCCGAGATCGGCAAGCGTCAGCGGGTGACGATGATCGAGCAGGCGATCCGGGCCTTCCACGACCACCACATCGCGGTGCACGGGATGTTCATCGCCGGGCTCGACACCGACACGGTCGGGAGTGCCGAGGCGATCGCGGCCTTCGCCCGTCGGCTGCACATCGACACGTTCCAGCTGATGGTGGAGACGCCGCTTCCGGGCACGCGGCTGTGGGACCGCGTCGCCGACGAAGACCGGCTGCTAAGCGACGACTGGTCGCTTTTCGACGGCCACCACGTCGTCATGCAGCCGGCGCAGATGACTCCGCTCGAGCTCCAGCTCGGCGTGTTGCGGGCGATGCGCCGCTTCTATTCCTGGCCGACGATCCTCAACGGGGGACTGGCGGGCATTCTCCGCCATCTCCCGTCGTTCGGGGCGGCGGCACGTCCGGCCTTCGTCCGCCGGCTTCCAACGCTCGCCCGTGTCGCCTGGGCCCAGCGCTGGGAGGACGTGGCGCCGACGATGCGTGCCGCGCTCTCCGAGAAGGTCCGGGCCCGCGTGAGCTCGGCGATGTGGCTGCCGGCTCTCCGCTTCTACGCCCGGCGCCAGATCGCCGCCTGGACCAAGGACGAACGTTCCCAGGCCTACCTCGCCCACCTCGCCTCCGGGGCGTGACCACCCCCGCCGTCGGGCGTCGGTCGGCCGGCAGGCGAGCGGGCAGTCCGCACGCCGGGCGCGGCGACCGGGCGGTGGCGTCCCGATGACCGTCGCGGCGCCCGTCGTCGTCATGGCCAAGCCGGTCGGCCCGGTGTGCAACTTCGACTGCGGTTACTGCTACTACCTCAGAAGAATGGGCCTGTTCGGGCCGGGCGAGCGGTACAGGATGCGCCACGACATCCTCGAGGCCTACGTCGCAGCGCTCATCGCGGCGAGCCCGGGCCCGGACGTGCACTTCGTCTGGCACGGCGGGGAACCGACCCTCGCCGGGATGCCTTTCTACGCGGAAGCGCTTGTCCTCCAGAAGCGTTACCTGCCCGCGGGATGGAATTGCGAGAACAACATCCAGACGAACGGGAGCCTGCTTGACGACGCTTGGTGTGCCTTCCTCGCCGAGCACCGCTTCACCGTCGGGCTCAGCATCGACGGCCCGGCGCGCCTCCACGACGCCGGTCGGCCCGACCGCCGCGGCCGTCCGACCCACGACCGCGTCATGCGCGGACTGCGCAACCTTCGCGCCCACGGGATCGAACCCGACGTGCTCTGCACCCTGAACGCGCGCAACGTCGCGTACCCGGCCGAGGTCTACCGGTTCTTCCTCCAGGAGGACGTCCGCTGGCTCCAGTTCCTGCCCGTCGTTGACCGCGGGGCCGACGGTCGCGTCTTGGACTGGTCGGTGTCCGCGGAGGCGATGGGGGAGTTCCTCTGTTCGGTGTTCGACGAGTGGGTCCGCCACGACGTCGGGCGGATCGGGGTGCAGAACTTCCTCGAGGGCCTCCTTGTCGCGACCGGCCGGCCCGCCAACCTCTGCGTAGTCGCCGAGACCTGCGGGCGGGTCCTCGCGGCCGAGCACGACGGTTCCGTCTACTCGTGCGACCACTTCGTCGACCCGGCCCACCGCCTCGGTGACGTATCGACCGACGGCATCATGTCGCTCGTCGACGGAGACGCTCAGCGACGCTTCGGTGCCGGGAAGCGAGAGTCCCTCCCCGCCTGCTGCCGGACGTGTCCGGTCCTTCGCTTTTGCAACGGGGGTTGCCCGAAGGATCGTTTTGCTGCTTGCCCGGACGGCGAAACCGGTCTCAATTTCCTGTGCGCGGGCTACCGCCGATTCTTCGGGCACATCGAGCCCTACCTCGGCCGGATGGCCGCGCTCGCGCAACTCGGACGATCCCCCACCGCGATCATGGGCGAGCTCGAGCTCGCCGAGCACACCGAGCGCCAGCGTTGGCGCGCGGCCGCGCGCAACGACCCCTGTCCGTGCGGAAGCGGACTGAAGTACAAGCGCTGCTGCCTGCTGAATCGCCGCGGCTGATCCCGCGAGACGAACCGCGCCCCGAGGCCGTGCCGCGACACGCGCCAGCGGCGACGGCCCGGGCCCACGCCGTCCATCCCGCTAACATCGACGCTCCGATGGCGGGAAGCGTCGCTTTCGTCTGCGCGATGCCAATGGAGCTCGCCCCGCTCCGGCGCCGGCTCTCGCTGAAGCGCGTTCGGGCGGGTTCGTGCGAGTTCTACTCCGGGTCGCTCGCCGGCCGGCCGGCGGTGGCGACGGTCACCGGCATGGGCGGGGTGCTCGCCGCGAGGGGCCTCGGACGTCTACTCGGGGCGGTCGACGTCGAACGCGTCGTCGTCGTCGGCATCACCGGTGCCCTCCGCGCCGACACCGCGATCGGATCGCTCGTCGTGCCCGAGATCGTCGTTTACGCGGCGAGCGGCGCCGAACACCGGCCGGCTCGGCTCGGAGAAGCCGAGCCGCAGGGCAAGATGTGGACGACTGACGAGCTCGTCACCGATCCGGAGGCCATCTCGCGGCTTCGGGCGGATGGTGTCGTGGCGCTGGACATGGAGACCGCCGTGATCGCCGAGGCGTGTGAGGAGCTCGGCATCCCGTGGTCGGTCTTCCGGGCGGTGAGCGACCGGGCGAGCGATGCGAGCCTCGACGACGAGGTCTTCGCGCTGATCAACCCGGACGGCTCTTACCGGCGCCGCGCGATCGTCGGCTACTTCCTAAGGCATCCCGGACGCCTTCGAGCCATGGTCACCATGTCCAAGGACGCGAGGCTCGCCGCGGAGAACGCGGCGGCGGCGGCTGTGCGCGCCGTCGAGCGCCTTTCACCGGCCGGGGAGTCCCCGAGCGACCGGTAGGAGCCTGCGGGGAGTACGCGCGCGATGATCTCGCGGCCGCGCGCGCACTCTTCGAGTGCCGGCGTCGAGCCATCCGCCGGCCGGTACGTGGTCCTCCGTCGGCCGGATCCCGCCGCGGTCACTCGGGCGGAGGTGTCTCCGTCGCGGGTCCGTCGGGTGCTTGCGTCTTGTCGTGGGGCTTCGCCTTGCCCCGTCGACGCACACCGTGATGGGTGAGGAGGTGACCCTGCACCCGGACGCGGAGTTGCAGGATGCGCGCCGTCCCGGCGAGCACGACGAATAAGCCGCCGATGACCGCGGCGAGCAGAAGCGCCACTCCCTGCGGAAGGTGGCCGTGAAGACCGAAGAAGGAGACCTTCGCTGTCTGGCCGTTCTCGAGGATGAATACGAGCAGGACGAGAAGGACGAGCAGGCCGACGACGACCGCGGCCCAGTAGCCGCTCGTTCTCGTGCGCGCCAAGGGATGCGCCTCCAGCGCGTCGGGTCGCTCGGCCGGCTGCGCTGGCGGCGCCTCCGGCGTTGGCCCGGTTGTCTCGGCGTTCTCGGCCGGCTTCTCCGTGTCAGTCATGGCGAGTGCCGAGTGTAGGCGCGATCGCTTCGGTGCTTCCTGCCCGGACGGGGCTCAGGTCGCAGTGCCACCGGGCGGCGGGCTGCCCCCGTCGCCGGCGAGCCAGGAGCCGATGCGGTCGAGCACCGTCGCGATTCCCTCGCCGGCGCGTTCGAGCATCGTTGTGAATCGTTGCCGGTAGTGCTCGAGCGCGGTATCGAACTCCTCCGACGGGGGCGGCTCCTGGCCGCGCTTCAGGTAACTCCCGGAGCGGATGCGGTCGAGCTCGCCGGCGCTCACCCAGGCGATGAGTTCCCGTACTCGGCGCACGGGGAACGGGTGGGTAGTCGCGATCTCGGTGAAGAACCTCGAATAGCGGGCGAAGGGATCCTTCTCGTCCTCGTACTCGGTTGCCTGGCGGACGAAGGCGTCGAGGTCGAGGCCCTCGACCGGCCCCCCCGCGATGCGCATGAGCGCCCGGCAGGTGACGAGCGGCTCGCCTGTGACGATGGCGCTCGCCCGGTCGGCGGTGAGCTCGGCCGCGCGCGACCACTCGAGGAGGGCGAGGTAGAGCACGACGAGCGGCACACCGGCGAGCGGCACCGAGCGGATGGCGCCGGCGAGGATCATCTCGACGAGTTGCAGTGTCGTCGTCAGCCCGACGTGGTCGGCGAGCACGTGCCCCATCTCGTGCCCGAGGACTGCGGCCAGCTCGTCCTCGGTGTAGGAGGCGACGAGTCCGGAGCTCACGACGGTGACCGGCTCGTTCGTGCCGACCGTGAGCCCCGTCCCGACCGGCTCCTGGGTCACGTAGAGCTTCGGGCAGCGCGCGACGTCGAGCACCTCGGCGCAGCGCCTCTGCACGGACCAAACCCGAGGCAGCTGGTCGTCACCGAGCCGGATCGCGTTCCCGGTGAGGAGCTGACGCAGGCGGCGTTCGTAGCCGTGCTCGCTGAGAAGCTTCACGACCCGGTCGAGGCCCGGCACGGTGCGGATGGCCGCGGTTGCCGCGCGTTCGGCCGGGTGGGCGAAGCCCTGCGCGCTGATCCCCGGGTACCTCACCTCCGGCTCGACCGCCATCGCCACCGCCTCACTTCTTCCGGGTTCTCCGCCGATCCCGTCCCGGCGCCGACCCGGGACCCCGCATCAGTCGCGCTGCGCGGTGCGCAGCATCAGCATCGATGACGAACGGCCCCGAGCGCGCGCAGGCGCGTTGGACGAACCGTACCGCGCGCACCCGCCGCACCGGTCATCGGTCCTCGCCGGCTGCGGTCGGGACGGCCGCACGGTCCGCGACCAGCGGTGCTTGCCAGAAGAGCGCGATCAGACCTCTTTGAGTGATCGATTCCGAGCGACAGGGCACACGTCTTGTCCGCCCGGTTGCTCGGGACACCAGTTCGGCAAGGCGCGCCCCGGTGGCGTCCTTCCGGCGCGGTGAGGCCGTTGCCGCGCCCGACCGAACCGTTCGAGGAGGCTCAGTGGCGGTGTACGTCCGTGACGTTGCTGAACCACTCGACCCGCGCTGGCGGGGGAACATCGGCCTTGGCGAAGGCGGCGCCGAGTTGGGAGTTCATGAACTCCTCCTCGTCGGCCTTGGACTCCCACACCTCGACGACGACGAGCTTGTCGCCCGACTCTCCGGCGATGTGGCTCAGCATGCCCTTCGGCCAATGCTCCGAGTCCGGAGAGCCGTCCCAACCGAGGAGATGGTTCACCTTGTTGTAGATGCTGACCGCATCTGGTGCAGAGAATTCGAGAACGATGACATCGGCCACGAGTGCCCCCCTAGGTTTCGATCAGGTCAGGAAATTGCAAGCACTATGACCCTAACGGCGGCCTCGCGCCGACCGGCCCGTGCGGGGAAGCGTCGCAAAACAGCAATCTTGCTGGAGGCGCGCCGGGATTCGGATTCGGGTACGGGACCCCTGTCGAATGACTCCTCAGTCGCGGCGCCGACCCGTGTCGCCGCGCTTCGGGGTCGCCGCCGCTGGGCGGCCGTCGAGGCGCGAGACGATGACGAGCGCAGCTCGTGCATCGACCCTTACAGCGCGAAGTTGTCGAAGTTCGCGATCGTGCCGTCTGCTCCGCTGGCCGTTGCCTGAACCCGCAAATCGATCTTCTGGCCCGCGAACGCCGACACAGAGACCGACTTGGTGACCGGCCCGCGACCGGAGCAGCTCGTAGTCGTGCCCTGCAAGGTCGACGGCGAATAAGTCAGCACCTTGTGGACGAGCTTGTCGCGAACCGTGACGATGCTGATAGTCACCTGCACCGGATCGAGGTTGCCCCACGTACGGAACGTGAGGCGGCCGGGCTTCTTGGGCACAGTGAGCTGCTGCTGCACGTAGCCGGCCGCACCTCCAGGCACATCGATCGAGAGGAACGGCTTCGTGCCCTGGGATCGACCGCATTGGCTCATCCAGGACCAACCAGGGCTGTTGGATGTCGCCACTGCAATCTTCGGGTAGCCCGCGAACCCTCCAGGGGCGACGGCTACTGAGGTCCACCCAGAAAGTCCGGCGGCAAAGTTCCCGTTCCTTATCGCGTTCTTGCTAGGCGCGGCCGAAGCGGCCACCGCATTCGCAATCGGCACGCCTGCCACGACCAGGGCGGCCGCCACGACCGTCCACCGGCGCCATGATTGAGCGAGCGCACCGCCAGAAGTCATTCCCCACGCGCCACTCACTGAGCGCTCCTTGAACCTGCATCTCTTGGGCTTACCGACTTCCCTTTGACCACAACAAGGGGGGTCTTTCCCGGGTGCAGATCTTGCGAGCGCAGCTCTGCCCGTGGCATCAGCGCGAGGCCCCGGCAGCTTGATGGCACACGAGTCTCCGCAGGGCGAGCTTGGGTCTGCGTTCCACCGCCATCGCCTTGGACGCGAATGGGTGCGACGGCCCAGTCGTGTGACGAGGGTGAGTCCGAGGACGATCCGCAGCCTCACAAGTCATCTACTGGGGACCTTCTCGAGGCGGCGCCGGGAATCGAACCCGGGTACAGGGCTTTGCAG